>Ga0115012_10000620_pt1 | contig 20138 bp, 34 predicted proteins | sample TroAtlMetagenome_FD_88706 | JGI IMG/M metagenome (GOLD analysis project Ga0115012, IMG submission 88706) | Marine eukaryotic phytoplankton communities from Atlantic Ocean - Tropical Atlantic ANT10 Metagenome | ecosystem: Environmental > Aquatic > Marine > Oceanic | place: Tropical Atlantic...
ATATCCGACTGCAATGCACCATGTTCTAAAATGCTTTGCTGCAAAGCACCTTCTGCTTTGGCGATGGCGGCTTGCCTTTGGGCGTCGCTTACTCCGCCATACGAAGAGGGATCATTCATGTCCTCTTCGTACCCGCCACCGCTATAATCAGTTTGACCAAGGCTTTCTTGGGCCTCAGCCATTTGACCGGGGTCAGCTCTAAAAGCAGGGATACCCATAGGACCGGGTTCGCCAGATCCACCCAAAGACTTTAGAATGTCAGCTTCTTCCGGCGAGATATAGGCTAATAAATGTTCTTGTCCGCGAATAACTGTATTGCGGGGTGGCATCATTTTTTTGATCTTAGCCATTACTGCGCCCTCGGAAGGTTAGTTGATATTTCGGCGTCGGTCATTGCCTTAGCCACGCGAAGTTCTGCTTCAGCCGCCAACTCCTGACGGCGAAGCTCAATTTCCATTTGCATTTTTTCACGCTCAAGCTGTATGTCGGCCTGCATTTTTTCACGTTTTAACTCAATTTCAGCCTCAGCCTTTTGTTTGGCAAGCTGTAAATCCATTTGCGCTTTTTGCTGCATTGCCGCAACGGCTGGGTCAGGCTTGCCCTGTTGCGCTTGCTGCATCTGTTGTTGTTGTGCAACTTTCTGACCAACGACCTCTGGCGAATTAAAAAATTGGTCAGCATCCTTAAAGCCTCCGACTTCTGCAATAGACCGCAAAGTGGCAACATATTGCTGCGCGGTCACAAGAGGATTGTCAGCGCCTAACTGCATAAGGATCTGTTCTTGCTTTGCGGCAATCTGCGTCAGAAACGCAATCTTTGTCTCGTCGTCAGTCGTACCCAAACCAACCTGCACAACAGTGTCAAATTGCGACTTCCATTCAGCCGGATTAATTGGAACAAATTTGTTTCGGAGACGCATTACCTGCGGCTTGCTATCGTGTTTTAAAACTAACGCCAATATACCCTTGAACAAACTCTTGACACCAGTCTCAGCCATTGTACGAGCGTAGCTCTCCAACTTAACCTGGGCGCCGCGAACTGTGGCGCTAACGGCTGACGCAGTCGACGACTGCAAGCTGTTGGCGTCCAGCCCCTGACTAGCGCGGCTCATTCCGGTTCGCTGTTCTTTTACTGTGTCCAAATAATCCATCAGCGGGCGTATTTCATTACCAACCGACGCGCCAGCCAGTGGCTGGATCATACCGGGCTGCCTTACCCGAATTACACCTCCGGCCTGAGCGTCCAGTAAATCGTCGAGATTTACGGCTCCCTCAACGGCTGCTATGCGCGGCAGTGTCGATGAGTACACACTGTCCAGATACTGGCGCATCAGCGTAGTTTTAATGACCTGCAAATCTTCAGTCATATCGTAGACGCTACGACCAACTAAACGGTGCGGCATCAGAATAGGAGAGGCGACAGCAAACGGAATGTGGTCCCACGGCTCATTGTGCAGAATATGCTGGCCCTCAGAACCAATAGCGCAAATACGGCGACGCTCGGCTATACCGTCGCCATCGTAGTCCATTTTAACGATGCACTCGTAATAAATGACACTTCGCATTGTTGGGTCGGCTGGGTCGGAACCGGTTGACGCTTCCATATCCTGAAAACGGTTGCTGACCTCGTTATCAGTTTCTAACTCGTCTTCGCCCGCGTACTGCTCAACCTCGTCTCTGTCATAACCCATAGCCACAAGATCTGAGACGGTAAGAGTTGTGCGGTGCGCCATAAAATGCGCGTCCTCTAAAGATGTTGCCCGACGATTTACAAGGAACTCTTCCGGCGGCACGTTAATAACTTTTATTTCGCCTTGTTCGCGAGTAACACGAACCTTGAGGTCGTACTCAGAGCGAAGCGGGGTTGTCTCGCCGCTCTCGTCATCGTAGACGCTCTCCATGACAGTCTCAGACTGTTCTATAATTTTAACGTCGGGGTCGTTCATCAGCATTGTCAGCTCTTCGTCTGACAGGCCAGTGTACTCTTCCTCGTCGACCTCTTCGCGTGTCTCGTAAAAGAACTTAATTACACCCATGCGGAATAAAAGCGCATCCTTAAAAAAGGTGTGGAGCAGCTTGTAACCGTCATTGCGCTGCGTAATTATCATATTGACGTAGTCAGAAGCCTGCTCGGCGGCCTCTACATCCTCAGCGGTGCGAGGAGAAAACCGGACATACTTATCGCTAGACGTAAATACCCGCATAAGATTGGGCATAACAGCCTCAACAGTGTCCGCCACTTCGGTAGCAACAACAGATGACCGCCCCTCGACCTCGTTGCCCATTGGCTCGCCCAAATAGAAGTCGAGAGCGCGAAGGCGCTCTTGGGTGTATTCGCTGTCAAAGTGATTTAGCGCGTCTGTTATCTCACCTGAGACAATCGAACCGAGCTGTTCATCATCCATTTTTGCCATTGTTTTTTGCACCTTTTGCCGCACGTTTTGGCGCGGACTTTGGTTTGTCCGGTTGCGCATTATCGCACAAAACGTGCGGCGGATCTATGGGGGGTTGCGGGCGACGTATTCGGCCCACTAACGGGCGGCGCACCATCATTGTAAAGTAACCTTGCGCGATTTCTTTTTCGCTTTTTTGGCAAAGCCTTTAATCGGCGCACCGCGCTTGCCAGCAGTCTCGGTCATGCCCTTGCTGGTTTGCACAACCTTTGCCGGAACCGGAGCAGGCGTCATGTCGGGCATGGCGTTAAAACCCTGAATACAACGCTGCTTAATTTCGCAGCGGCCCTTATAGGGGCAGGGATCACATACAATCATGCTTTTCTCACTTTCTTTCTTTTTTCAACAATATTTACCGAGAACTTGCTTTGCACCGCCTTTTTTCCCGCCTTTTTTCTTACCGTATCCAGCCATATCTAGCTTTCCTTTTCTGTTAATCGTTTTTTGAATATGTACCATAAATGGTGTTAGACGACGACCGTTTCTTTTTTTTCTTTCCAGACAACACAAGTTTACGATTAGTAAACTGATCAGCCACAGTGTTGATTACATCAGAGGCTGGGTTCAAAAAGTATGTAGTCAAAAAATTTCCGTTTTTACCATATTTCATTTTAGCACTCCTTTTCCTTTTTGCGTGGTGGCATTACATTCCCTTACCTAACAAGCCACGATTAAAATACTCTTGGAACACTGACACGTCGTCAGCAATAGGCTGCGTTATCTCTTGTAACACGTTGCTGATTTCTGCGGAACGACGATCTGATGATGGGGCCGCGCCAGCGGCTCGTCTCGCCGCAAAAAAATCTGGTGCCATCAATATGCGCGGCACGGGAGTGGATAAACCGCCGAGGTCAGTGCCAGATATTGCCTGTTTATATGTTTTGTGAAATTCAGGTATGTTGCCCTCACCAGACATTGGCAACATTGGGTCGGCGTCAAACTCGACAACACGACCGCCAGTTGGTGCCAACATAGCGGATGGATCGTTTACGCGGCTAGACATTTGCGGGTCAGACACAACCATACGAACAGCGGTAACATCAGGGAAGCCGTTGTCTCTAAATGCGCTTTTTTCCATTGTATCTGCAACAGCCTTACGAGCTGCACCTTTACCGGCTGAGTAAAGGTATTTTTCAATATTGGGGCTAGTAATGCCGGGAAAATCACTAAACGGTGTTGTCGTTGTTTTCTTACCCGTTTTAGGGTCTTCTTTTGTAACCTTTAAATTTCTGACCTGCTCGTCAAAGTCAGCTATCTTTTTTTCTGGTATCCATTTTGCTGCCTGTTTTGTCATATCAACAAGAACATCAGTTACATGATGCGAAAAGTCGCCGCCACGTCCGCCCATCGACGTGTATATTCCTAAAAGACCGGGCGTTTCGCGAGCCTGCTTCACATAACCAGAAATGACAGCGGGGTCAGACGCCCAAACAATACCAAGCTCACGCGATAATTTTTCAGACGAAAAGTCTTTTCCGCCGGTCATACGCACGGGGTTTTTCAGCTTTACACCCTGCACATGCGTAATTTTTTTACCGGCCATTGTCATGTCGCCGGGCATCAATTTTGCGGTGCGTCCGATCAGGCTCTGTATGTCTAGGTCAGGGCTTCGGGCTAGTGTGTCAAGGTCACGCACAACCGTGCCGCTAAGGTCAGGCATGTCGCGGCTCAGGTTTTGGAAACCGGGGTCTACAAGCAAACCTTGGTCACCAGCGTCAGCGGTTCTTGCACCGTACTCATACGCACGCCGAGGCAAAAGCAGTCCCTCGCCTACTTCACGAGGAAGCTGGAACGCAGCGGCGGCCTCGTATAAATTCTGTTCCGCCTCCGGCATCTGTCGTATCTTCGGGCGCTTTTTAGGCTGTTGCATCAACAGTGTGTCGCTGACGTCTTCCCGCCCACCCATACCAAGAGACCCAGCGGGGCGCTTGGCAAGCAAGCCAGCGCCAGTAAATGCGCCAGCCAAGTCGGCCGCATCCATAAGCACGTTTTCGGCTGGCAATCCGGTTTCTGGGTCAATGTCAAGGGGCAGATCGCCCATAGCGCGGCCAACGGTGCGGGCGGCAGCCTGAACAGGGGCAGGGAAAGACAAGACACGCTCACCTTCGGGCGTGATCGCGAAAGGCAATATCATGCCAGAATTGGCATAATCGCCCTGCCCGTAAAGGCTATCCAGAAGTCCCATCAAACCACCCAATTCGTTTTTGGTTTCAAACTGCGATTGTGATTATAACCTCTTGAGTAGCCTCCGGCAAGCGCACCTTGCTGCGCGAAGCTCAGGACAAAAGCATCCGCCACGTCCGGCGACCTCTGGCCGCGCCGCTTCATCTCGTCCTTGCTCTCGACCTTCAGCTTTCCCGTCGATAAATATTTATAACGGATGCCAGTAAGCTCGGCAATCAACGTGTCGTCGGATGGTATCTTGACGTCACGCGCCTCAAACCACTCCCGCGCCGACCAAAACAGCTCGTCGCGCAGGCGGTTAAACTTGTTCTTCAAAGACGCAGTTTCCGACACAGATATGCCAACGGCGGGCATGTCCAGCTCCCTCAGCCGGTCAGCCAGCCCCGCGCCAAGTCCAATGGCGTCAATATAAATAGCCTGCGGACGCATCGAATAAGGCACCGCGTCGTACTCGGAAAGCACAATTCCCGACAGCTCCATCAGATCCTTATTCTGCCAAGTTTTGATTGGCTCAATTAACACATTGCCCTGACGCTTCGCCAGAGCGGACCTATCCGAGCCAAAACGCGCAACATCAAGACCCCATATGACCGGAGTAGTGGGACCGGCCTCAACGTCCCTCGTCACCGCATCCTCGACCAGATGCAGCGGCAAAAGCACGTCGTCGGATTGCGTCGGGAACTCACCCAAAACACGCACCTTAAAAACATTGCTTTCGCTGCCATACTTCGCCGCCATCTCCTCAATAAACTTGGGGTCCACATACTCACCCTCATCGCAGGACACAGTCACGCAGTGCCACTTATCTCGGTCGCTGTGGAATGCGTCGTAAAAGTACCCATCCGAGCGGGTGGGGTTACCGCACATAATAATTTTCGCACCGGGGGTAGATAACGCACCAGACGCCGTCTCAAAAATTACGTTGGGCACCCCAGACGCCTCCTCAACCACAAACAGCATGTGCGGCGAGTGAAAGCCCGCCAAGCTCTCTGGGTTCTCCCTGCGGCTGGTACGAGCCACGGCAAAACTGTCAGGCGCACCCTTCAGGGCAATCTTGTCTGACTTGAACTCCAGCAAATCTTTGAACGCGGGCGGCATGTTTCGCGCCCAGCGGTCTATCTCCGTCCACAGAACGTCCGACAACTGGTGAGCTGAGTTTGCCGTCACGGCCACCTTGCAGGGATAGTGCGTCATTAACCACCACAGTACGACCCAGCTCTCAAATGCCGTTTTGCCGACACCGTGGCCCGACTTAATAGCGACGCGGTCGTTACTGGCTATTGCGACGAGTGCCTTGGCCTGCCACGCCTGCGGGGTTGCGCCCAGTACCTGCTCCACAAATAGCGTCGGGTCTGCCCGTAGGGCGGCTATGGCCTCGACAGTGGCTTGGGTGTCGTTCATGCGTTACCTCCAAAGGGGTGTGTAAGGGGTATATATTTTTATCGCCGCCCCCGCGCCTGCAAGCGACGGGGGGGTTAACCGATTTTTGGTTAACTTTGTACGTTTTTGCCATAAATGTCGCATAACGTCCATTATGCGCAAACGGTATTGTGTAAAATCAATCACTTAGTTGCCTGTGGATAATTTTTTGCCCTTATTGCGCTTATTTGCCTGTTTATTAGGCAGATCAGAGTTAACCGAAATCTGGTTAACTTTGGTCGCGCGTGCGCGTAGTTCATCACTTGTGTTTTCTTTATGCTCTACTACATCTGCGTGCTTTAGCTGCGCTGCACTATTTACTTTCTGTAACAAGTCAAGATACGAACTCCCAGCCTCATGCGTCACGTCCACTTGTTGCTTGTCTCCGTATACCTTTGGCAACAACCTAGCCGCAGTCCACTTGAAATTGTCAGACACAAGTCTGGCAGCTTGCGGGTCAATCTCACCACTAAGCACACGCCTGTTTATCTCATCCAATTGATCAGCATAGAGCATACCGCGAGACGCTAATGCGTTCATATACTTGCGCTCAAAATCTTTATCGTTATGTATTTTATTCCACGCTGTCCCCCAAGCTGGCATGTCCTTATCCTTGCACACTGACTGACCAGCGCGTCCCGCCGTAACACGGGATAAGAACTCGACCCACACCTCATCAGGTAGCCTAGCACTCATCGTCAAACTCCATCTCTGTCCCATCATCCAAAGTCACAATCATTTTCTCTCTGTCATCAATCACCAGTAAAGGCTGCCTGCACTTGGAGCAAACGATAGACTGCATTCTCTCAAACACATAACCATGCGTTTCTTGTCCACACCAATCACAGTCTACCGGCTCAGTAAAAAACTGAACAAAATGCCTGTCTCTTATGTTGACAACGTCACCCATCTCTGTCCATCAGCTCACCACCGCAGGCCAAATACCCGCAACCATCAACCCAGTTATCGTCATTGTCAGCATTAGACTTGATGCGTGCAATCTTCAACAACGTCATCATTACGGCCACGTCCTCTGGAGTTACTATCACGTTTAGATGCACCGACCAATAATCAGCAATGGTCGTAAAATTGCTTTCCATGTCACCGTGTTGGCTTGCACGCTCAACTGACACCTTTTGCTTTGCGTCGTCTAATACTTCAACCCTGTTCATTTTTATTCCCTGCATCCTCGTTAATTGTTAAAACGCAAACTAAACATTCACGCCTGACCACCACGTCGCCATCCATCAGCTTGGTCATCAGGCTTTTGCACCTCGGACACCTGTCCTGCTCAATCAGCCTTTGCCAACTTCCGTCACCTGCCTCAATCATCTGTCACCTCCGACGCCCCCTGACTAAACGGCACCTCAACACTAGCGATAGGCTCATAGCCGCGCAACAGTTCTCTCGGCCATATATCTATCTTCAATCCACCCTCTACCCGCTGCACGTTCACGGTCAGCGTTCTCACGTCAATCCACGTCGACGTACCAATCAGCAAATACTCACGATCCTTGAGTATGTCGTCACGCTCGACAATGTCAGAAGGGGATCTCGTCATTCAACTCCTCCTCAATTGGTGTGCGTATCTTCTCCACTACCGCACCCTCAAACACATGCTTCACCTCTTCAACCGGCTTGCTGGCCTCCCAGTCCTCCAGTATCCGGCCAATCTCATTGACAGAGTAAACCACCATTTCACGATTGTCTCGCTTTACCTTGCTCACCTCGTAATCTGTCGGCACGATTGCTAACACCCGACCATCCGGCAAGTTGCCCTCTATCCACTCACCCTTGAGCGGTTCAACGCCCGCCGCTATTGCAGCTTGCTCCAGAGCGGCGACACCCTTTAGCGTCACCTCAACCTGATGTTCTACATCCTGCATTTTATCGATAGCCGCATTGAGCCTGTCCATTTGCTGCTCAAATCTATTCCGCAGCTCCGTTGGCACCAACCACACCAACCTGTCCACACCCCACTTCTGTTCAACCTGAGAAACCCTGTCATCATATTTATGCAGGCTCTGTTGCATCCGTCTCATCGCCCCATTACTTGGCGCATGGTAAACCTTGTTTGGCTTCGGCTTACCTCGACCCTTTTTAACTGCCATTTCTGTCCTCCATTTTAGCCCGTCAGTCCGTCCGTCCGGATGTCCGTCCGGTTCCTAGTAAAAACCGGACAGGACGGACACCGTCCGCTTTGACCGGACACTGTCCGGCGGACACCGGACATTTTTCGATAACTACTTGTTATCATTGATAAGCCATACCTTGTTTTTGTCCGCCGCAACCAAACCAAGCTCAATTAGCCCGTGTCTGGCGTCTCCGGCCCTCCGGCGGTCCAAATCTGGGCATTTTTGCCTGTGTTCCTCATGCCACAATGACGCCGCAACGACCTTATTCCCGCTATCGATTATGACGTTTCTGAGCGCCTCCAGAGCGATCTGCTGATTAACTGAAAGCCCCTTTGCCTTCTTCTTTTTGACCGGCTGTTCGCCGTCGACCCGTGACAACACAACAGACGTTCCTTCAATAAGCGCAACCTCGGTCATCTCAAACACCTGCTCATCTGCTGGCTCTGCATCCTTCTGTTTCTCGCAACGCATGTAAACTAGGTTCTCGTCCTTGCTGACCACCAGCGACGTATCAACGGCCCCCAGAAGGGCGCTGGAGCCTCGCATACCGCGTGTACTGTCCTTGCCGCTATGATGCACCCCGATAAACGCGCAACCGCAGTGTGCCTTGATACTATCCGCCGCAGAAACCCACAGTCCAAGCTCAGTGGCGCTGTTTTCATCAGCCCCGACGAGTGATCTGGCGACGGTATCGCAGAACACGACCGACCAGCCCGTGCCAGCCTTGTCGATTGAACGCATCAGCTTTTCCACGTCTGCCTGTTCACGAAAATTCACGGCGATAGGCAAAACGTGAAGGTTCTTGTTATCGCGCACCTTGTTGTGTGCCTCCCACGCATTGAGGCGCTTGCCAAGGCCGCCGACGCCCTCACCGGCTATGTAAAGCACCTTGCCCTGCTTGGTTGCCATACCCTGCCACGGGACGCCGTTTGCAATCGACAGCGCCATGTCTAGAGCGATAAACGACTTACCGGCTCCCGGTGCGCCATACATCACCGTCAGGCCATGCTGCGTGATGATGCCCTTGTCGCCCTCGCCTATCGTCCATTCAATCGGCGGCATATTGCGGATGTACTCGGCACCGACAAAATCGAAGTAGTCAAGCCCGTCGCTTACCTCCGGCTCCGGCGCATCAACTGGAGCTGCGGCAATGACCGGCGCTGCCTTAACCTCTGCCAGCATGTCCTTGACACTGCGGTTATCCAGATAGTCGACCACGTCGCCCTTTTCTGGCAGGCCCGACAAATCCACGCGCTTTACCTGCTTGGCTGTCTCAAATATATTGGCAATCACGACTTCAGCGTGTGCGGCTCCGGCATCGTCTGCATCTGGCAGGACCACAACGCTCCTACCGGCAAACCACTTGTTAAGATCTGGCTTCCAGTTCTTTGCCCCGCCGTGATTGGTGGTGGCAACCAGTCCCTCCTTGATTAGCCGGTTTGCGGCCTTCTCACCCTCCACAATAAAGACCGGCGCTTCTGGGTTGAGTATCATACGGTCGAGCCGGTACGGGACCGGCATTACACCGTCCATGTTATGTATCCAGCCGCCCTTACCGTCCGGCCTGACCTGACGAAACGTCTTAGGCTCAAACCGGCGCACCTGATAGACCACCTCACCCTGATCGTCGACGTAATCATAGACCGCGCTCATAAAGCGTGCGGGCGTCAGTGTCTGCTGGCTCTGTCGCTGGATGCCAAACTTGCGCTCCAGTATCTCCGGTATTGTGCCAAGCATAGACGTGCTTTCATGTGCCCGCACCAGATCGATAACCCCGCCGCCCTCGTTGTTTTCAAAGTCGAACCAAGTGCCTTTACGAAGGTCAAGTTCTTTTGAGCCGTGCGTCCCCCAGCGCAGTATGTGACCCCGCCGGACCGCTGGCTCCCCCCAATATGCGGTTGCTACCGCCTCGGCATGTGCCGCTATATTTGTCATATCGTAACCCTCTATCCCTCTTGTCCCTCAAAAACGACGGGCGACACCCAAGGGACAAAGTGCCGCCCGCCTACCGCTTAAACGAACAAGTCGCTGCCTTCCGACGTAGACGCTGGAGGATCAACGGCTACTGGCGGCGCAACTGACGCTGCTGCGGGTTCTGCCGGTGATGCTGCCGCACCACCTAATGCCACAGGACGATCAGTCCAGCCTACTACAGCCCACTGTGGCACTCGCCACGTCTGCTGTTGCCCGTCGCTCAGTGTCTGCACCTTTCGCTCAGTTCCACTGATTTCCACGATTGGCACTTTGCCAGCGTTTTCGTCCTTACCCGCTACATATTGAGCGTACAGCGTCTGCATTGCAACATACACATTCTTTGAGCTGCTGCTTAGTTCCCGCAGGCCAATATCCTTGTTTGTGAGCGTCACCCTGAAACCCCATTTGTGCATGGGCTTTCCGTCAGCGCCAACATCACTTGGCTTTTCAGGTGGACGCTCACCCACCAAAACCATACGAAAATCTGGCGCAGGCATAAAGGCTATATAACCCACCTCCAGCTTTTCCAGATCCATCGCAACCTTAATTGGTGGGGTCAGCTCGTTGTCTTGATTTGTCCACTGCCCGTCAATTTGCACTCTCTCGACTGCAATAAAGCTGCCGTCCTTTGCGGAGAATTTCAAGATTGGGGTGCGATCTCCGCCACCGGAGCCGCCGTCTGATATATATTCTAACATTATCTTTTCCTTTACGTTTCACGTTTTACGTTTTGTCGAATGACCTGACTATCAGGCCACTATTGCGCGGAAGCATCACTGCCCCTGCGTAATTCTTTTTGGATACTGGCGTATCAAATGCGCGATTGCTTTTCTGTTATTTTTAATTTCTTTTTTTGTCCCGCGAAAAGCAAAATATCTTCCCTTGCTGTTTTGCTTAACGTGCCTCGCATCTGGGTATCTTTTGCGGATCACTTCAATTTTTGTTGTGCCAAACTTTTGCCTGATTGCGCGAGCGCCATAAAGTTTTCCATTAATGAGCCAGCCAGACCGGTCACCCTTGCGGCTGTTGATATTTGGGTTAGCGTCACGCATAGACCCAATATAGTCAAAGCCACACGCTTGATAAATTGTGCCGATCTCACCAGCTAAATCATCAACAGTTGCCGTGACAACCTTGTACTTTTCTGGCAGCATTTTCATGGAGGTGCGAATTAGTTTGCTTGCTGAGTGCGGGTGCGCCCAGTGAACGCAGGCGCCCCGGTTCAACAAAATGATCTTGCCGGTGTATCCGTAACGGTCCCACCGCCCTAAGTTTTCGATATATTCCTGCCCGTATACCACGACGCCGCCGCAAATGTTGTCGAAAAATATGCCGTAATAGTACCAGTTGACAGCAGCTAAACAGCCCATCCACTCGTACTCCTCAATAATCTCTTTGGCCTGATTATGACTAACCTCTCTAACCTGCGCTAATTTTATGTCGGTATTTATGTCGCGCCAGTAACCGCCAAAAAGGTCGACGCCTCTTTCACGTTCTTTTGCTTCGCGAACTAAACGCTGGTGAGCTTTCATTCCATCACCGCTAGATGTTCACGCAGTACCATAGCAAATGTATCCCAGTCCATTGTTACGGTGTACGCCCAGTCATAAGTCTCAGCCACGTCTCCGGCAACGTAAGAATTGCCGAGAGCCACGACCGCCTGCACGGGTATCCTGACCTGCGTTTGCTGACGGTCCAAGCGATAAATTAAACACGGGTATGCGTCGTCAACATTTGCTGAAGATTTGGCCGCAGTCACGATCTGGTCCCACCACTTTGGTGATAAGCCAGATTTATACCGTTTACACTCAATGATGAATGGGAACGCCTTGCCGTCGGCTGGCTCCAGATCGCTCAGGTCTTTTTCTTGATATTGCGATAATCGCCTCCGCAATTTGCGGCCCGTCTCAAGCTCAATGAGCTTTGCGATTTCGCGCTCATATGATGCACCCTTGGCGCGGCCCCCGCCCTGCCGCATCAGTCTCGGCCTGCCTGCTTGTCCATCTCAAACTGGATGGCGCGGTGGCGCTGCTTCGCTTCTAGTTGCGACATTAACAACTCGTCGGCCAGACTAGACTGGCTCCGGTGTGCCGATAAATCCAACTCACCTTTCAACGCTTCAATGGTTGAGGCTCTCAGCCGGAGCAATATGGGTTTAACTTCGTTCATTTTGTGACCCTTCTGTGATCGTTGCTGGAAGCAAAAAACGCTTCTAGCTTCTTTTTGGTACTAACATGCCCCAAAACACCTACATCCCGTCAGCGGGCTTCTATGGGCGATTAAAGGCATATTGATATTTTTATGCAATTAATTCGATATAAGGCTTGTCATATGCTGATAGCATCATTATATAGAATAGGTAAGAGGGACAAACTAGGGAAATTAAGGAGATTACCAAATGACTAAATTTACTGAAAATGAAATTGCCGCTTTGAAAATGTGCATGAACTATGACGACCGCGAAAGCCAGCATGGCGACAACCATAGCGACGCAACGCCTGTGACGATTGCCGAGGATCTTGGCTGGAGCATGAAACAAGTTGGTGGGTTGATTGGTAGCCTGTCAAGCAAAGGCGCAGTCTGGGTTGACGACCGTGAGGGTACGCCTTGGCACAACGACGTCAGCATGCACGTTGTGTATTTGACCGAAAAGGGCGTTGACGAAATTTTTGACATTGTTGAAGCAGAACAGGCGGCGGCTTAACAGCCCCGCCCGAAAGGGAGATTACCAAATGAAAGTTACACTTAACAAAATCAAAGACTGCCGTTCCTTATGGGACTGCTACAAGAAAAAGTTTACCAACGATAATGACCGTTCAACACGCTACGGTGTTGAGGTCACTATTGAGAACGGTAAGACAACAAGAACGGCGCGTGGCATTTACGACACCACCAACCGCTACCGTGGTCGATTGCTTTATCATGGGACTGACCGCTACGTCACAAGCCCGAAGATCATTGAGGCGATCCGTGACTGCATAGACGGTGAGCTGGCGATCAGATGGGTCGGTTATCTTGACGGGTCTGAGCAGCAATTTGTCGATGAGATAGGCGAGTTGAGCGACAAGCACGAACAAGTGATGGCGGCAAAGAGGGCGGTGCGCCCGAAAGGGAGAATAAAATGGAAAATCTAAACATCATCGCAAAGCAATTTGGTTTTGAAATCGAGCGATCATACGCACCCGGCTGGAAGAGAACGCCAGACGGTTATTGTGTCAATCACCACAATGGCACGCGCGGCGTTCAAGTGGGATGGTTTCCAAACTTAAAACAGGTAGCTGAGTGCATCGCAACGCAAATAGCAAACAACGAACACTGGGGGGTTAAGTAATATGACAATCATCGCTAAAAAAATCGCCGCCTTCAAAGTTCGCCCCGTAAACAACGGCACTAAAAAGTCCGACAGGAACCGCTACTGCGGGCCAGCCGTTCTTTCGATCATGTCCGGCATTACGACCGGCGACGCATCGCGACTGATCCGAAGCATATTCACGCATGTCCACGCCGTGAAAGGCACTAGCGACCACCAGATTAAAACCGCGTTCAAGCACCTTGGCATTGACATGAGCCGCGTATCATATCGCGGCGCAGGTCTAACGGCTTCCGATAGCCCGACGCTGGCACGCTGGTTGAAGAATACAACATCCGAGCGGACTGCCGGTCGTGTGTTCTTGGTATCGGCTGGGTGGCATTGGCAGATCATTACTGGAAGACGTTATATCTGCGGCATTGTTAAAGAGCTTATCAGCATCCGAGACAAGCGCGTCAAGCGCCGCGCCCGTGTCAGGGACGTGTACGAGCTGACACCGATTGCGGCTGATGGCAAGATCCGCATTCCGTTTATTGAGCAGCCCAAGTCTAGAAAGGCACCGGACTGTTACCGTCGGGTTCGCAAGTTGATTGAAGAAAACGCGGACATAGAACTTAAATACTATATAGAGCGTTTTGGCTACGGTAACGACACCGTGAAGTGGGTTGAGGTTTGTGGGTCTGTGGATGATTTTATTGATCAGGTAGGCGACGACATTGATCACCCAGCCCATGAAGACGCTGGGGAAGTCAACGACGGTCGTGCCTGTTACGAATGGGATGAGGTCGAATATATGATGCTCAAGATTATTTCTTTTGTCGACAAATACAATCTGAGAAGGGAAGCAGCATGAAACAGGATATTGTAGGGGGGGCTTTGCTTTTATTGCTGGCCCTCTCATTCACCAACATGATCAGCGAAAAATACAACATCTGGGGGTTGATGGTTTGGTTAGCAAACTAACCACACCCCACCAAAACAAGGAGATTAAAAAATGGTAGGCAAAAGAACACCGGACGATATTTTAACCGCGTCAGTAATTCCTGTCGCAATGAACTTATCACCGTATAGAACACCCAACGACCAGCTTGCAAAGGCACTGGCCGTGGTTGAGGGCAAACCTGACCCCGATCCGTTTACTGGTAACGAGGCGACCGAGTGGGGTAACCACCTTGAAACCATCATTCTGACCATTGCGGCAGAGCGGCTTGGTCTGACCGACCTGCAACTGGAACACGACGCGCTGTTCCACGATAAGATACCGTTTGCCGCGTCGCTTGACGGCACGGCTGACGGAGGTCTGGGGCATGAGGTCGTGACCGACGCATCCAAGGGCATCTATTGCCCAGAGGGTCCGGTCTATGTCGACGGCGTCGGCGTCTTGGAGAGCAAGGCAACGAGCAGTAGGCCAGAAGACGCCCCAGCGCCCCACAGAGGGCCGTTGCAGCTCCAAGGGCAGCTCATGTGCGCCAAACGCACTTGGGGCGCTGTGTGCGTCTTGTACGGCGGTGTAGAGCTGAGGATATTCCTTTACCAAGCCAACGCGGCTCGACAAGCCGAGATCGTTGACATTGTCGAGGATTTTGAGCGCCGCAAGTTCGACATTGACTGGTATCCGGTCCTGACCAGCTCTGACGGTAACACCGCATATCCGAGAGTGGACGACGGGGCCGAGCCGCTTGAGCTGGCCGGTGAGAATGTCGACTGGGCCGAGCAGCTTATCAATGCGAAGGCCGCAAAGAAAGCTGCTGAGGTCGACATAGATGAGGCTGAGGCAGCCTTAAAGGAGCATATGGGGTCGCATGAGGAGGCGGTCGCCCTGATCGGCAACCGGAGGCACGTTATCAAGTGGCCCATGCGGAACTTCAAAGCGCAACCGGCCAAGACAACTGCCGCCAAGCCAGCCCGCATAGCAAGACAGACAACCCTAACTGTAAAGGTGTTCGACGATGATTGATGTACCGTTAACCAAAGCGCAGGCGGAGCTGCGCAACGTGATCGACAGGTATGCCCGCCGGTATGGCTACACGCCGACGATCAACGAGCTATCCGATAAAACAGGGAAAAGCATGTCACAAGTTCACCGGCTAATGACCGGACTTATTGAACGCGGCGCAGCGGAAAAGGTGGCTGGCAAGGCCAGAGCGTTTAGGCTACTGTAGTTGGTGCGCGGTTTCCCTCCCTTACCGCGCATCCACCTTGGCCCCCGTTTCGGCGGGGGTCTTTTTATTTGTGTGTGGGGGTTGATATTATTGTGATATCACCTTATGTTTATATTGTATCAACAAGGGAGGCGGAAATGACTGACATTATGGACCCAGCGGCTTGGGAAGCCGGACGCGAAAGAAACATCAAGGCCAACGCCACTGCGGGGCGCAACAAGCGCTGGATTGCCGAGGACGAGACACGCAAGGAAATCGAGGCTTTTTGCCTGATGGCTGCTGGCGGCAGTGAGTTTATTGCCAGTATGCGCGACGCTTTATTTGAGTGGGGCAGGCTGACAGAAAAACAAGAGGCTGCTGTCCGCAAGGCTATGGCACGCGCAGAAAAGCGCGAAGTCGAGCGCAACGCTGAGTGGGAAGCCGCCGCAGATTGCCCAGAGGGCCGAGTAGAGGTGACTGGCGTGATCCTTTCTGTTGACATCCGCGACACTGCTTTTGGCAGCCAGTGGAGGATGTTGGTGCGCGACGATAGCGGCTTTAAAGTTTGGGGGTCTATCCCGCAAAAATTGAAGGAGCAAACTGAGACTTTCCTTAACCATCAGTTTTTTGACGGTACAGACTTAAAGGGCAAGCGTGCCTCATTTACTGCGGCAATTACGCCAAGCAAGGACGACCAAAAGTTTGGGTTTTTCTTGCGCCCAACAAAAGCAAAGCTGGAGGATTAAATGAAACAGCCAAGTTTCAAAGAAGATGACCTAGTCACAGTGGACGGCCCCAATGGCCGTCCCGTGACTGCTATGGTGCGGAGGGTCACGCACATCGATGACAAAAGCTACAACGTCACTTTTGAAAACATGCAAACTGCCGATAGATTTGACTACCAGTATTTTTATCGGTAAAAAGAGTTTTGGGGTGGTGAACCCACCTGCGCGAACCCTCTAATGCACGCATGATGGGGGTCAATCCTACGGTCTTAGTAGACCACCCCAAATCCACTCCCTTATTTTTTCTTGTTCTGGAAGCTCTCCAGCGCACCGGCACCAAAATAGAAACCCAGAATAATCATCATCGCATAATTTATGCTAAACTGTTCCATCACTTTGGTCACCGCGTCGGGGTCACCCTCTCCGGCTATAGTCATTGTCAACACAATTATGTAACTAGCCAGAAACGTAAATCCAAACATCAACGCAAGATAGCGTTGTGCGATTTTGAATGGCGCGTAGGCCGTCATCAGGTCGATGCGGGCCTTACTCTTTGCCGCGATAGCTTCTTCATCAGAGGTGTGCATATCGTCAATGAGCTTCATGCCCTGACTGATAACGTCACCCGATCCTAATATTTTCCCTAGCACACCTAGCATTACTCAACTCCTAACATTCGGGATAATCCAAAAACTTCCATCATCATAAACGTAAAAAACAAAAGCAACACACCACCAGCGATTAACTTACCGGAGAAATTTGTTGAGCCAATTTTTATAGCCACAAACTCGTTGCCCAAAATTCTGAGTACAAGCTCAAAGCTGTTTTCTCCAACCTTGGCCTCGACCGGCTTTTTGTTTTCTTTATCCATCAGCCAGCGCCCTCATCCGCTTAACCAAACGATTGGCGCGATTTGTTACCTGGTCATACCACTTACTGTCGACCATCTCGTCAGCGGCCCCTGACCAGTTACGCTCATCAACGCAACGCCGCATGCCCCTAAATTTCTTCATAGTCGGCAAACCGAGGTTAAACATCATGTTCGCGATAATTCTTTGCGCCTCTTCGGGCAGCTCGCTGAAGTCCTCATAGAGCCTGTTACAGTCCTCGCGGACGACAGCCACGTCCAATTCAAACAGTTGCTTCATACGACGCTCGGTGATCGTGTAGCCCTCCGGCTTACCGTGTTCTGCATCACCGGCCACAATCTTATGGCCCACGCCTACAGTCAAAAAATTTTCTGTACACCTATATATATCTAACCGCATACCCTCGTCAGCAATTAATTCTTCACGCAGTTTTTCAATGTTCATCGTCTCATCTCCAAAACGTAATTAACCGCTTTATGCCAGCTTTCAATTTCCGCTTCCACAGTAAACCTCGATGGCGACATGCGCTTAGTACGTTGCGACACCGATTTGGTGGGCATGAACATGCAGCGTCTGTGTTGTGGATTACCGGCAACCAAAGCATAGATATCAAAGTCCTTTTCGTTTGGGATAGTTTTGATTTTATTACCGTGAGCAAGTTGGAATTGATAACTGGAGTTACGATATTGTCTCTCATGCAGCGTCGCAGTTTTAACTTGAACCCGCAGAAAGTGATCTGTAGTGAAAGCCACCAGATCGATACGATCCTGTTGCGCCAAAGCGACTTTATGCGTTCCAATCGACAATATAGCTGCGGCAGCAATATACTCTCCCATTAATCCAGTTACTGTGGCACTCAACGTCTAAGGAACCAAAACATTACGGCCAACAACCCCAAACATAACAGTACGAGGATGGCGATTGCAATGCCCTCTAGAATTTGCCGCTTTAACTCCTGCTGTTTGTAAATTGCTTCCTGCCGCTGCCGCCTTATTTTCCCTTCAAGCCTAATTAGGTCAGCCCAAGCCTGTGGACCATATGACATATTCAAAAATGTTTTCAATTCCTGCCGCTGCGCTTCCAACTTTTTTTTCGCGGCGTAGCTGGCGAGAGCCTCTTCTTCGACAGATCCGGCGGCAAACAGCTTTTTAAATATTGGCGGGTTTTTAGATTGCTTGGCGGCGTTGTCAACATCAGACGCCATACGCATCCAGCGGGACACGTCGCCAATGCAGCTCTCCAAATCTTTCCCAGCCGCAATCATTTGCTTTATGGAATTAAATGCGGTCGTAGCCCCAGCTACTGCCGCTGAGATAGTAATTGGGTCCATCAGCTAGATCACCTTCTTTAAGTTTTTTACAGCGCCATTTTGCTGGCATCAGGTTAACTATCTCGCCAATATCCTCTGACATTTGAAATGCCCTTCTGCGACATGCCTCCCTTGTGTCGCTATAAATTATAGAATGAAACTCAACACAATCAGTCGGTGACCCAATTACACAGGCTAATACAATAGCCTTAAACATTTTTCCCTAACAGCCTCTGGACTGTCTTAGTCTCCCAAATGCGGATTAACACCCATACCCCTGTGAACAAAGCAACGAAATCTGGCACCATAGCCATATACGCAGCCACCGTGCCGGTGCCCGCCGCTACATCTAACACAACTTTTGTTTCATCGTTCATTAGACAGCTATCTCCATCAGGGTCATAGATGATGTTGAGCCTTGGCCCGCAGACCAGTTTATAGAGAGTGAACCTGAAGCACTAGCATCTGCCGCAGCATATACTTTGTAAGAACGAGAAACCCCAGCAGTTGTAGTATTGCTGTCTATTGTATTAAACAGCATATTTGGTCCAATAGGATTGCCATATATAACATTAAAATAAGTAGCGGCAACAGCAACTAGGTTAGATGTTGAGTCTCTATACAATTTCCACTCATACCATTCGCCACCATTATATGCGTTTCCACAATCAATATTTGATTGAATTAGGATTTTAGAGCCAGTGGAAAACGGAGTTATAGATGTTGTTAAATTTGTTACTTCAGTAAACGTAGTTCCGTTAATAGTTTGATTTGAGTTCCAAGTAGTGTTTACAACTTGAAGTATATTACCCGCTGGCATATCAGCCGCAACAAGAGACAGCTTAGAAGACGGAACTGTAGTTCCTGTCCCCAAAAAGTTTGCAAGGTTACGGGCGTTGCTCATCTCTTACTCCGGTTTGGTAGGCCACTTAACATCATCAAGGCTGGTAGCGCTCTTGGTAATATCACGCAGTTCTTGACGGTATGCTTTACGCTCATCGCTCATTGTAAGGTCGTTGGATGCCCACCAATCTGTGGCTGCAAGGCGACTGTCGCGCTCTGCCCGTAACAGCTTCATAGGCTCTGCCGTCTTTAGCTCATCAGCTTTTGCTTTGACCGCTGACCAAGTTGTTCCCCAGTCATCAGGGTTGGCGCTCTCAATAGCCGAACCATTTTCGTCAGCGCCCGTAACTTTACGGAACATCTCGCCAAATTCAGCCTCTGTTGTTGGCTCGCCTCTAAGCACCCATTCGTTGATGCCTAGTTCTGTAAGTGCTTCTGCTATACTCATTTTACTCTCCTATCCTATTCTGAAGCCATTAAAACTACTATACGATCCTGCGTACAAAGTCGCATTACCCTCTTGAAAAATTCTCATAGTGTCGCCAGCCGCCAAATTGACACACATGGTTCCATCAACGTAGTCGTAGTCGCCTCGTCCGTAGTAATGAGAAATATTAGTGCCGCCTACCGTAGAGTTGTTTTTGCGAAAGTATAAGTTTTTATATTCAGTGCCTGTGTCGGTAGAATCTTTGTCATACAGCAATCTGCAATAAAAATAGTAAGTGCCACCCGCGCCTGTGGGGGTTGTAAATATGCCAGTAGTATTATCGTACCCAC
>Ga0115012_10000621_pt1 | contig 20128 bp, 17 predicted proteins | sample TroAtlMetagenome_FD_88706 | JGI IMG/M metagenome (GOLD analysis project Ga0115012, IMG submission 88706) | Marine eukaryotic phytoplankton communities from Atlantic Ocean - Tropical Atlantic ANT10 Metagenome | ecosystem: Environmental > Aquatic > Marine > Oceanic | place: Tropical Atlantic...
GACTTGACCAGGTCGTCGTTGCTGAAGTGGCTGCCCATCCACGCCCCCGACATCATCCCCGGAGGTATCTTCATGGTCCGATCGATCTTGGGAATGTAGTTCCACATGTCATCGCCCACCTTCAGCGTCGTGGTTCCGGCGTCCTTGGCGGGTGCGGTGATGCGAATCAACGAGTCTTCCTCACCCCTCGACCACGCGTCCATGGTCATGGTCCGCTCGTAGCGCTTGGTCTTGACCTGCATGGTGATGGTCGACTTGCTGCTCGCACCTCGATTGACGTCGTCGGTGGCGTCCAGCAACTCCTCGATGGTGGGCTCAGCGGCCGCGACATCGACTCCACTGACCGACCCCAACAAGACTGCAGACGCGGAAATAAGTAGGCGTTTCATTCTCGTACAACCCCCGTTGATTGGCACCATTCCGTAACGCGATGCTTTCGTCGTTTTCGGCATGACTCACGAGACCGAACCCGCGGATGACTCCAGACCTCGCCGGCCCCATTCATCACGTTGATCCCTACTGTGAATGGATTCACGGCGTGTCCGTCAGAGCATCATCACGAGGGAACAATCATGTCTAAAATCTACCCACTCGCGTTCGCTTTGACCCTGGGATGTTTGCAGAGTCGCCCAGAGTTTGAAGATGGGGCATGTGAAGTGCAGATGGACCACCCGGTCTGGGATGACGACTACCGTGCCGATTTTAAGGCGCTGTTTGAGGACGGGCCACACCCGAGCATGGACCAAGGCGACACCCCCGAACCGTTGAGTGTGGGGGACGATGAATACATGAATCCCCTGTTTCATGACGAAGTCGACCCTGGGTTTTTGGGTCAGGTTGGGCCCGACGCGCTCGACCTCTACGGAACCGACTGGTCTGAGTTGTCTCAGGTGGCGTTTGAGACGGGCGTGTTGTTCATGGGACCACAATCCGATGCGGAACTCTGCATCACGGGACAACAGACTTTGGGTGGGATTCATCAGACGACCTACGACGTCATCTACAGCCCGGGCTACACCATGTCGGGCCCCGCATACAGCGCGGACTCCTTCGTGGTGCAGGTCGATGAAGCGTCAGGGAATGTCTGGGTAGTGATGCGCGGGGAGCCCACAGCAGTTGACTGAGCCTGTGCGTATTTCAGCGCTCCGAGGACGCCCGAGGGTAAAGGCGAGGCGTCAACCTGCTCCCTTCACTGCACCGTCAGGTCGAAATCGGCGACCGGGGGGTCAAAGTCGAAGAGGAAGGAATATGGCTCCAAGCCATTGATCCTTACCTGTTCCGCTAAGTCGCCGTACTTGTCGCTGGGTAAGAAAAACACGCCGACAGTCAGCACACCCGAGCCCGGCGCGAACGTCTCTACGCCGCCCGTGAGGCCGATGGGAAAGCCGTTCTCGTCCTCGTCACCGTAGGTGTACGCGACGAGTCCATCGCTGATGACACTGCCGTAAAACAACGCTTGGTAAAAGTTACCTTGCTCGTAGATGTCCTCGGTGCGGTCGATCACGGGGTCTTCGTTTTCATCTAGGGGTCGGATCGACAGCGCGTACTGGGTACCGACGTCGAGCACAATGCTCTGGGCGCCCTCACCGTCTGTCCACCGGACCACCTGCTCACTGCCGTCAGCCTCTGACTCGAATGTGAGCTCGAGGGTTGTGATGGTCTCGGCGTTTGTGTGCGCGTGGTCGCCGCCCTCGTCAGGTGGGGGACCTTCATCGCCGCCCTCGCCGACAGTGCCACCGCCAATACAGTCGAAAAATCCTATCCACGCTGAACCGCAGTCCTCGAAATCCTCTACGCACTCTTCGGTCGACCAATCGACGGCTGCATAGCACGCCAGTCCGGCGTTCCACTCGCTCGTACAGCCAGCGGATACTGCTTCTTCGTAGTTAGTTTCACACGCGCTCAGTACCTCGCCTAAATCTGAATCTCCGACGTCGGTTCCGCAGGCAACAGCCCATGCGTGATACTCGGTCATGGCTTCTTCACACGAGACGTCGACGCTGGCGTCTTCAGTGGTGTCTTCAGTGGTGTCTTCAGTGGTGTCTTCGGCGGCGTCTTTACCGCACGAGAGCGCTGTAGCCGTGAGGGCGAAAAAGAGAACACGGGATATCATGAAGATTACTCCTTGTATGACTCGACGTGATTGTGTCACAAAAGACCTCCACGGACTGGGTTTTACTTCGAAGTTCACACGCCAGGAATCATACGTGCATCTCTCAGCCTCAATGAATGTGGCGGTCGGGATTGAGTTCGCGGGCAGAGTTGCACATACTCAAGCCTGCGAGGGATGGCGTGACACATTCGTTGGACAACATTGTGGATTGGTTGTTGGACTCGGCGCCAACCCACACCAGCCTGCGCTCCATCACTGACGGACTGGTCGACAAGCTTCGCGAGGCCGGTGTGCCTGTCGAACGCATCAACCTCGGGGTACTCGCTGTGCACCCAGAGATGGGCGGGTACGCGGTCTTGTGGGAGTCGGGCATGGAGGCGTCATTTGAAGTGCCCGTGCGACGCGAGGATATGGAGCATCCCACTTACACAAACAGCCCCATTCGCTTCGTGGTGGAAGAAAACCAACCAGTGGACTTCGATCTGACGGGTCCAGATATTGATGCATCGTTTCCGGTGTTGCCTGAGTTTCGCGACAAAGGCTTCACCCACTACCTCGGCTTCCCGATCCCCTACGGCGATGGACCCACACCCGCGATCCTGACGCTGTGCACGCGCGACCCGTCGGGCTTCTCGCCTGAGGTGTCCGCGGGACTCCCTCAAATATTTCGGGTCCTCGGTCTGCTGATCAACGTGGTGGAGACCCAGCGTCTCGCCCGCACCGTGCTCAAGACCTACCTGGGTCGTCAGACCAGCGAGCGGGTCCTGGCGGGCGAGATCACCCGAGGGCAAGGCGAGCGGATCCGCGCAGCCCTCTGGTTCTGCGATCTGCGCGGGTACACAGCGATGATGGCTGAGTTGGGCTCGTTTCCGATGATCGAGGTGATGAACCAGTACTTCGACTGCATGGCGGAAGCCGTGTGGGCAGAGGGCGGAGAGATCCTGAAGTTCATGGGCGATGCCATGCTGGTCGTCTTCCGGCTCGACGACGACCGCGATGCCCCGAAGGTGGCACAGTCAGCGGTTCGGGCGGCACAGGTGGCACTCCAGAACCTCGCGGTGTTGTCGGAGTCCCGAGTACAAGACGGGGATCTCCCGCTCGAGGCTGGAGTCTCGGTCCACATCGGCCACGTGGTGTACGGCAACATCGGCGCCTCCAGTCGCTTGGACTTCACGGTCATGGGACACTCTGTAAACCTCGTGGCCCGAATCCAGGGCATAGCCGGGAGCATGAACGAGCCCTTGCTGGTGTCCACAGCCGTGGCGGAGCACCTCGAAGGCAGCGTCGAGTCGGTCGGTTTCCACCCCCTCAAGGGCGTGCCTGAACCCGTCGAGATCTTTCGGCTGTCCGGACCCATCGGCTCACACAGCAGCGACTGACGCTTAGTCTTCGATGTAGGCCGACCCCGCCTCGGTAATGGTGGCCATGCCCGAGGAATGGTCAAAGTCGATGAGCCCCTCGCCCACGATGCCCTCCATGAGGTCGGAGAAGCGCTTGTGGCCGATAAAGTAGCGCCGCTCGCTGAGCGCGTGCATGTCCGCCATGCTCGCCTCACCGCCTTGCTCAATCACGAATTTCAGCATCGCTTTGCGCGTCCGCTCGACGTGCTTGGCTGCCTTTTTGGCCATCTCTTCCGCTTCAGGATCAGCAGGGACCTCGGCGGCTTTCGCAGGAGGGGGGACTGGTTTGGGCGGGGCTGGCGGTGGAGGAGGCGCTGCCTGTACTGATGGCGGGGCGGGTGGTGTAGGCGTCACCGCGGCAGGAGCCTGAGCGTCGGTATCGCCACCCATCATGCGCTTGAGTCGGTTCTTGAGTCGATCTCGCTTTCTCATAAAACGCCAGCCTTCCTTCCTGGGTGACCTTCACTCTATCCTGATCGGTAACCTGCGCGGCCTGACACTCCTGTGCAGGCCCTCATCGATGTGATTTACTGACTCGAAAACGCTGTGCTGATCGAAGCGGAATCACACAGTGAAATTGATCTACAGGACCGGCCACACAGTCACTGCTCGGCGACTGGTCAGTCAGGTTTTTGGGGGGGATCGCTTGTGGTTTGACAATGGACACCGCTACCCTCTGAGGCGAACCCAAAGACCTTTCGCCGTGAGCGACCTCAACTGAGACCACTTCATCCCATATGGCTCTTCGCCGCATTGCTGACCGCTGGCTGCGGATCGGACAAGTCTGAGGGGGACACTCACACGGCCACACCAAACACCGTCGTGGCCCTCACGCCCACCGAGTACAACAACACGGTCCAGCACCTGCTCGGCATGCCCAGCAGCGGCAGTGACTGGCCCGACGCCCCAGCCATCGCAGACAGGCTCAATGCATCTCAGGGAGAACAAGCCGGCCTGTTTGGGACCGGTGCCACCGCGCTTCCCCCGTGGCCATGGCCCTTCCCGCCCGAGACCGGAGTCGATGGCTTCGACGGCATCATCGACGGGCAGGATGCCTCTGCCTATCGGGTCGAGGAATTTCAGCGCGCGGCCGTTCACTTTGGGAGCTTCACGCTCATCGCCCCTGAGTTCTTCACCTGTGAGGACTGGAGTAGCCTGCCCCAGGCTGACCAAGCCAGGTGTGCCCAAGAGAGCCTGATCCGCTTCGCTCAGCGGGCCTGGCGCCGTCCACTCGAGCGAAGCGAGCAGAGCCGCTTGGAGCGCGCGCTGGAGACCAGCTGGGAGACCGGAGACCCCGAGGAAGCCGTCGTGCTCATGGCCGCCGGAATCTTGCAGAGCCCTCAATTCATCTTCCGCGTCGAGCTGGGCGATGGCGCTGCACACGAAGACGGCAGCGTGAGCCTGAGCGACTGGGAAGTGGCCAGCCGACTCTCGTACTTCTTGTGGGATTCCATGCCGGACAGCACGCTGTTCGCGGCCGCAGCGAGCGGTGAGTTGTCGACCACAGAGGGCATCCGGGCCCAGACTCGACGCATGCTTGCAGATCCCAAGGCAGGCCCAGCCATGGTCCGATTCCACGAGCAGTGGCTCGATATCGGTGACCTTCTGAGCATCGCACCAGCACAGCGCGCCTACGGACCGCTGTACGGCCTTGATCCGATGCCGGAGCTGGACGCCACAGAGGACGGCGAGTGGCCCCTCGTGATGGGTCCCATCCGACACTCCATGGCTGCCGAGTTCTCGCTCTTCGTTCGCGAGATCCTGCTGAGCGGTGATGGCAAACTGAGCACACTGCTCTCCAGCAATTCGGGCTGGATGTCCAACGAGACCGCTTCTATCTATGGTGACGATGTCATCGACCGCGAGGGCGACACCGTGGCCTGGTCGTACGACTACATCGCAAACTCGCTGCCCTACTCTGGGACCTTGTCGATGAAGCCTGTGACCTGGCCAGAGGATCAGCGAGCAGGTCTCCTCACCATGCCCGCTGTCTTGGCCGTCGGTGCCTATCCAGTGCACCCCGCACCCATCCTGCGCGGTGTTCGGCTAGTCGAGCGACTGAGCTGCTTTGAGTTTGGCGCACCGCCACCTGGTGCGGAGGGAGCCGCCCCACCGGACACGGCCGACGCCTCTGGTACCAACCGGTCTCGAACCGAAGTCGCCACCAGCCCAGATGCGTGCGCGGGCTGCCACGATGCCATCAACCCGCCCGGATTCGCCTTCGAGCACTACGATGCGATGGGCCGCTACCGCACAGAGGATGGGACCGAAGCCGTCGATGCCAGCGGAACGTTCCTCATCGCCGGTGGCGAGCGCTTCACCTTCACAGACGGTGTCGAGCTGGCCCAACAGCTCGCTGAGAGCGAGCGCGTTCGAAGCTGCTACGCACGCCGCTGGGCAGAGGTGGCCATCGGTGAGCACTTCCGCGTGGGTGACGCGCGCCTCTCCGAGCTCACTGCTGATTTCGTCGCCACCGACGACATTCACCAGTTGCTCGAGGACATCACGACGAGTCAATGGTTCTCGCGGCGAACCACTGGGGGTGCTGAGTGATCGACCGCCGGACCTTCCTGAGGCGCCTCGGAATTACTGGGGCCGGCATGGGCATCGGCATGCGGGGACGCCTGGCCTTCGCCGGCCCGGATGAGACGCCTCGTCGGCTCCTCGTCATCTCTCACTGCCACGGCTGGCCATACGAGAGCTGGAGAATGCGTCCCGAGGGCACCGACGATGCCACAAGCTGGGACATTGACCTGACCACTACGCCTGAGAGCGCCTTCAGTCAGCCGCTGGCTCCGCTGTTTGCTCACCGCCATCGCATGCTTGCACTCGACGGTCTCTCTCTGCTGAGTGCCGAACTCGACGTCGACGGCAACCGCCACGACACCGGCTGGGTTCACGCCTGGACCGGTGATCAAGCCGACTTCAGCGGTAGCGACACGCGGGCGATGGGCGCCTCGCTCGACCAGATGGTGGCCGCACAGATCGCCCGAGCCGACCGACTGCCTTCCTTGGAGCTATCCGTGGACGCTGAGCGCGAAGGTGGTCGTCCCATTGCTTACACCCCTGCAGGCGTACGCTTACCGGTGGCCAATACGACCGCGCTCGCCTGGCAGCGCCTCTTCGGTCTCTCCGCCAACACCGACCCACTGCTGCTGCGCCAGCGAGAAGTCCTCGACTTCGCCAAGGCTGAGTACGACACGCTCAAGCCCCACCTGAGCACCATCCAGAGGGAGCGCATGGGCGCACACTACGAGATGCTCGACCGCCTGGGTGGTCGCATCTCGGGCATGGCGGGCCTCAGCTGCCCTGACATGCCGGATTCCCCTCTGGGTGAGGACAACTACAGCGACCGCTTCGATGTGTTCAGCGAGCTCATCACGTCCGCCTTCTCTTGCGACATCACGCGGGTCATATCCCTGTCTCTCGGGGAGATGCCCACGGTCGACTTCGGCTGGGACCACCTGAGCGACGACATCCACAAGGGCATCGCGCACGGCCTGTACGACAGTGACGACAAGCACCAGGCCATGACCGACTACGTGACCATGCACGCGGAGCAGGTTGCTCGCCTGGTCACGCTGCTGGAGAGTACACCGGACACCGACGGACGCTCGGTCATGGACAACACCCTCATCGTGTGGGGCTCCGAGCTGGCAAACGGCTGGCACGGCTACCAGCATTACTGCCCAGTCATCATCGGCGGAGAATGGCACTTCAACACCGGTCGCTACCTGCACTGGCCACATGAAACACCTGGAAAGCTGCTCGTACCCGCGAGCATCGACCCGTCGGGGTACAGCGCCACCTCTGGACTCCCCCACCAGCACCTGCTCGTCAGCGCCGCCCAAGCGATGGGACTCACAGAAGATGCGGTCGGCCTGTCCCACCTGCAGGGACAAGACGGTGACTACATCGACTGCTCTGGGCCCTTGCCAGACCTGATCTGACCGTCACATTCAGGATGGCAATCACATGACACGAGCATTCAGCTTCACGGTATTCGTTGTGACCGCTATCGGCTGTGATCCCCGCAACAACCCAGACCCCTACGACCTCGACTTCAACATTCCTCGGACGGAGTCGTTCACTGAGTCACTGCTCGACTACGGGATCTACACAGAACCCATCGCAGCGCTTCAGCCTGCAGAGGGCGTCATCCCATACGAGCTGTCGTCTCAGCTGTTCACTGACTACGCGTCCAAGCAGCGCCTGATGAAGATCCCAGAGGGGCGCCTGATCGCGAGCACGGATGCCACATCTCTGGAATTCCCCGAGGGGAGCATCCTGGCGAAGACCTTCTACTACCCGTCGGATATGGGCGACACGGACAGTCCAAACCGGGTGATCGAGACCCGACTGCTGGTGAAGACCGAGGGACTCTGGAACGTCGCGACCTATCTGTGGAACGACGACCAGACCGACGCCACGCTGCTGTTGGAGGGAGAGACCACGCGGGTGTCCTGGACGGACAAGGCCGGTCAATCGATGGCCACAGACTACAGCGTGCCCCACGAGGGAGAGTGCGTGACCTGCCACCAGTCGGATGAAGCGTCGGTCTTTATTGGACCAACACCTCGCAACCTGAACCGTCTCGTCTCGCGCGATGGAGATGACATCAATCAGCTCGCCTTTCTGGTCGCGGCGGGTGTCCTGGAGGACATCGACTGGACCTCCGCCTCGTCCATCCCGAACCATGAGGACACGGAGGTGGACATCGACAAGCGGGCGCGGGCCTATCTCGATGTCAACTGTGCCCACTGTCACAGTCCAACGGGATGGGATGAGGCCGAGCGATGGGACCTCGATTTCCGCTACCAGACCCGATTCGCTCAGACCGGCATAGGCGGCGAAGTGAGCGACATCAGAAGCCTCCTCCAAGATGGAGAGATGCCCTACCTGGGGACCACACTCCTTCACAACGAGGGAGTAGATCTGGTGCTGGCCTATTTACGATCCCTCTAGCGCCTCACCGAGCCCCGAGGTGTCCACTTCGTGACCGACTCGAGGAGTGCCGACCACTTGTCATCGTGAGCGGGGTTTCTAGGTTCATGGTCGCGCCTCGGACGGAGCGTCTGGGTCGAGTGACGGAAGGGGTCTCACATGCTGCGCTCATCGCTCGTCTTGTTTTGTACACACTCGATGCTCTTCGGGTGTCAGATGAAGCCGGACACTAAAGCCACCGGCGCGGATACGGCCTCCTCTGAGAATGAGACACTCGCCGACGCGAGGTCTAACGACACAGGGTCCAGCTCGAACACCCACGCATCCACCCACGTCGTCCTGGCCATCGCCGACGGTGGAGGATTCATTACGCCAACAGGTGAGACGGAGGTCACCCCTGGCCACTCGCTCACCCTCGATCTGATCCCGAGCGAGGGGTTCGCGCTGGCGTCTGTGTCGGGCACCTGTGGAGGCACGCTCGACGCATTTCGGTTTACGACCGAGCCCGTCGAGTACGACTGCTCCGTCGTGGCTGTGTTCGAGGAAATCCCAGCTGCCCCCTACTGCAGCGGTATCCCTGCAGAGATGGCAGACCTGGTGGTCTGCGACCCCGAACTCCACCTGGACACCTGGTCCGAGGGAGCCTCGTACTGGACCACCGACCTTCGCATCGAAGCCGGTACCGTCTTGTCGCTCCCCTTCACGGCCAATGCCATCGGACAATCCGGACTCGTCGAGATCACCAACAACATGGGGGGCCTGGTCGCGAGCGGCATGCGCTGGCGTGGCTGGTTCTCCGAGACCCCCGGCGGGGACATGGTCCACGATTCTACGTACTGCCAGATGCGAAGCCCGAACCCCAACCCGCTACAGCAGCAGTGGACCCAGTCCGAGCCCGGGACCTGGGACTGTCCGCTCGGGCAGGTCGAGCGGACCCTGTACTACAACATGGAGGTCCGCTGCTTCGCCGACTCCTCAGACATCTGCACCCCTGGTGAGCGCCACCCTGAGGACTACTGGGTCGGAGTGTCGGCTCGTCCGATAGAGTAGGAACGCCGCGACTCGACCCCTGCCTACACCGGTCCAATGAGCGCGAGACGACGATTTGACGTGGACCCGGTCTCGGAGTCGGATACCCTCCACGGTCAGAGATGGAGCGACTATGAGCGACGCAAACACGATGCCGTTTCGGATGCTGGGCCGCACAGGGCTGCAGGTTTCGGTCTTTTCATATGGCTTCTGGGCCACCTTTGGGGTCAAGGATGGCCTCACGGATGACCAGGGCATTGAGCGAGCCATGGAGTGCCTACGGGTGGCTCGAGCCAGTGGCGTCAATCTGTTCGACAACGCGGAAGTCTACGGTTCCCCGCGGGGTGAGGCGGAGCGGATCATGGGCGAAGCCATCTCTCGCCTGCGTCTCGAAGACCCGGAAGGGTGGCGCCGCAGCGACATCTTGATCACCACCAAGATATTCTGGGGCGGCGACGGCGTGAACGAGAAAGGCCTCTCTCGAAAGCACATCATGGAGGGCGCAAGCGCTGCATTAGATCGCCTTCAGGTCGACTATGCCGACCTCATCTTCTGCCATCGACCCGATCCACTGACGCCGACTGAGACAGTCGTCCGCGCCATGACCGACCTCGTCCGAAACGGTATGGCGACGGCTTGGGGTACGTCGGAGTGGTCCGCCCAGCAGATCACCGAGGCGGTGTGGATCGCACGAACCATGGGACTCGAGCCTCCGCAGTTCGAGCAGCCTCAGTACAACCTGTTCCATCGGGATCGACTGGAGCGGGAGTATCACCCGTTGTTCCAGCCTCCCTACTCCCTGGGCACCACCATCTGGAGTCCCCTGCTGAGTGGCGTACTGACCGGTAAGTACAACGACGGCATTCCCGAGGGCTCGCGCATGACCCAGCCCGGCTACGAGTGGCTCCAGACGCGCTTGGCTGCGCTCCGAGACGACGGCACCATCGACCGCGTGCGACGCCTGACCGAGTTTGCAGCACGAGAGCTCGACTGCTCCATGACGCAGCTGGCGCTCGCCTGGTGTGCTCGGAACCCCAACGTGTCCACCGTGCTGCTGGGTGCCACCAAGCCGGAGCAGCTGGTCGAGAACCTGGGCGCGATTGCGGTGGCCCGACGACTCACGCCTCAGCACATGGAGGCCATCGAGGCCATCGCCGAGTCCAAGCCGGATGCCTACGGTGGCTATGGCGGCGCAGGGATGCGAGACATCAACACGCTGTAGGACCTTGGACGCGGGGTACCCCAGGGCAGTACGATGGGACCCATGACGGCGCAGGACAGCCAAACCACTGAGCAGCACCCGCATCGCGCCTGGATGATTCCCGGCACGATGCTGCTGGTCACTGGCTGCTGCGCGTTGGTCTACCAGGTCTGCTGGCTTCGGGGTCTGCGTCTCGTGTTCGGGGCGTCGACCGCGGCCAATGCAGCTGTCCTCGCCATCTTCATGGGAGGCCTCGGACTCGGCGCGCTGCGCCTCGGACCATGGGCGGATCGCCACCGTCATCCCTTGGCGCTGTACGGCAAGCTCGAGCTCTGCGTGGCGGTGCTGGCTGGGCTCAGCCCCTTCCTCATTGATGGAATTCGATGGGCCTATGCCGCCTTGGGCGGGACACCGGTGCTGGGTGTGGGGCCCGGGACGGGGGTTCGCCTGCTGCTCAGCACGGTCGTGCTGGGCGTACCCACCTTCTTGATGGGAGGAACCCTGCCTGCGGTGGTCCGCGCCGTACAGCGATCGGGCGACCCAAACCGGCGGAACCTGGGCCTGCTCTACGCGATGAACACGCTGGGCTCAGTGGGCGGTGTCATGCTGGCGACCTTCCTGGCCATCGAGTGGTGGGGGATTCGCCAGACGCTGTGGACGGCGGTGGCGGTCAACATCGTCGTGGCCGCAACAGCCATTCGACTCGGCAGGCGCTTCGCGGTGACACCGATCACATCCGCCAGCGAGTCGATGACAACAAGCGATGAGGCGGCAGCGGCTGACACCCCGTCGACCTCGAGCAGACTGGTCTTGCTGGCTGCTGGAGTGACTGGCTTCGTCTTCCTCTCGATGGAGCTCGTCTGGTATCGAATGCTCGCGCCATTACTGGGCGGGTCGTCCTACAGCTTCGGCATGATCCTGGCGGTTGCCCTGCTCGGCATCGGCGTGGGCGGTCTGCTGTACGGTACCTGGGCCAAGCGGTGGGCGCCCACGCCTACGGCCTTCGCGTTTACCGCCGTCGCAGAGGCCCTGTTCCTGGCGCTTCCGCTGGCCTTGGGCGATGACTTTGCGCTGCTCGCCGCTCACCTCCGGCCGCTGGGTGCCGATGGCTTTGGCAACCTCACGCTGGTCTGGTTTGCCATCACCTCTGCCGCCATCCTCTTGCCGGCCTTGGTGGCGGGCTTTCAGTTTCCGCTGCTGGTGGCGCTGCTCGGTCGAGGGCAAGCGTCGGTGGGCGAGCAAGTGGGTCAGGCCTACGCCTTCAACACCCTCGGCGCCATCTTGGGATCGCTCGCGGGGGGCTTCGGACTCTTGCCCCTCCTGGGTGCCGTGGGCGCATGGCGGGTCATGATTCTCGTGATGGCCGGCCTGGGCGTCATCACCGTCGTGTGGACCCGCGCTGGGTCCCGACAGACCCGGCTCTTGGTGGTCCTGGCCGCGGTCATGACCCTGGCCATGGTCAGCCGTCCCGGCCCCACAGCCGTGTGGCGTCACACAGCCATCGGAGCAGGTCGGTCGGAGCTGGCGACACTGGACGGCGTGGCGCTCCAAGACCGGATGCAGGAGATTCGCCGCTCGATCCTGTGGGAGACCGACGGTGTGGAGAGCAGCATCGCCCTGCAGAGCCTGAACGGCCACGCCTTCGTGATCCACGGCAAGGTGGACGGTCATGCGCTCGGCGATGCCCCCACCAACATCTGGCTCGGCTTGCTGCCCACTCTGCTGCATCCAGAACCAGAGGAGGTCCTCGTGATCGGGCTCGGTACCGGGCAGACGGCGGGCTGGGCCGCGGCTGTCCCCTCAGTGCAACACGTGGATGTGGTCGAGCTTGAGCCCGCCATTGCCCGTGTGGCGCAGCAAGCGACGCCGACCAACCGCGGAGTCATGCAGGCCCCCAACGTTCACATCCACTACTCCGATGCCCGCGAGTGGCTGACGGTGACGCCGAAGTCCTACGACGTCATCGTGTCGGAGCCCTCCAACCCCTATCGGGCCGGCATTGCGAGCCTGTTCAGCGAGGAGTTCTACCGGGCAGCGCGGACACGACTCGGCGATGACGGCATCTTCCTACAGTGGGTCCAGGCCTACGAGCTGTCTCACGAGACGCTGGCCATCGCGATGCAGACCTTGAGGGCCGTATTCCCCCACGTCGAGATCTGGGAGGGGGCATCGAACGGCGATCTGCTGGTGGTCGCCAGCCGACGACCCGTTGACCACGACGCAGAGCGGCTGACGATGCGCTTGGCTCAAGAGCCCTGGCGATCCGGGCTGGCGTATGGCTGGCGTGTGTCTGGTCTCACTGGGCTGTACGCCGGATACGTGGGTGGCCCCGGATTGGTCTCGGACCTCGCCGGAGATGCGCCAGTCAACGTGGATGACCACCCGGTCATCGAGTTTGGGTTCGCTCGGCAGGTGGGCGATGCAGACAGTGTCTCGGTCGAGCACCTGCGAGCCCGAGCGAACCAGCTGGGTCTCGCTGACCTGCCCCTCAATCGCGACATCGACACCTGGCAGCGACTCGAGGCCAGACACACAAAGGCCGTCGCGGGTCGCTCGCTGCCCGGGGTGCCCGCCGAACTCTCAGGGGACTTGGTGGCCCGCATGTCGGCCCGTGTGGCTTGGGCATCCGGTGACATCGAAGCCGCCGGGGCAGCCTGGGATGCCCAAGCATCATCAGTTCGAGGACCGCTCGATGCACTGATCTTGGGCGAGATTCGTGCCGCAGAAGGCGACCCGCGCGCGCTGAATCACGCGGACGCGCTGGCAGAGCAGCAGCCCACTGAAGCGCTTTTAATTGAAGCTGCGTACGCCGACTCAGTCGGTGATTTTGGAACCGCCACAGAGACCCTACTGGCGGCATTCACATCGGCTCAAGAGGACCCCTGGGTTCATCCAAAGGCCCTCCAGCGCGGGCTCCAACAGGCCGTGTCCCTCTCACAGAAGGGCGGTCCGAGCGTCGCCTCTCGTCTCCTGAAGCTCCTGGTTGACCCCTTCGCTGTCGGCAATCTGGACGAAGCCCGTCGCGCGACTGCCCTGCGGCTGATCCGCATTCCAGGGATGGAGCCATGGTGCGCGCTGGCCTTCTCCACCGTCGAACCCTTTGTGTACGCACATGACGGTGTCCTGACAGCCCGCGTGGCCTGCTACACCCGCACAGACGACCCACGACTTGCGCAAGCAGAGCGTGATCTGGCTCGCCTTCAACAGTGAATTCGCGGCCAATGTGTCGGGTGTTCTACCGCACACAACTGTAGAATGGCGCACACCGAAACGACGAGGACACCATGAACCCAACGTACACCATCACACTCTCCCTCTTGATCTCGATGATCTCGGCATGTGGGGGCGGGACCGGCGCCTGCGTGGGCGAGTCGAGTCCAGGCAACGGTCTGTGCAAAGACGGGTGGTCCGAGTCCGAATGCCAGGAGTGGGATGAGGATGAGGTGAACGGCTCGAGCTGGACCTTCGAGGCCGGAGAGAGCTGCGAGGACCTCGGCTACACCTACACCTGCTCAGACGGGTCGTTTGCCGACAATCCCTGCTGATTGGCTACTGGGCAGACACCCAGAGTGATGGTGGCCTGAATACGCCAATAGAAAAGATCGGCCGACCTCGGCAAATGTCGTACACTGTCTCCCAAGGAGGGTTCATGCGGCTCACATTGGCATCGTTAATACTGTCGATGATCGCAGCTGGTTGCGGCGATGAAACCGACGCAGGTACCCCGCCGCCGTTCTTCGTCGACTCGTCCACGAACGCAGACCTCGATACCGATGCGGATGCAGACGCAGATGCAGATGCAGATGCAGATGCAGACGCTGACGCGGATGCCGACGCAGACGCGGATGCCGACGCAGATGCCGACGCAGACGCAGATGCCGACGCAGACGCAGACGCAGATGCCGACGCAGACGCAGACGCAGACGCAGACAGTGGCGAGCCCCTGCCGACCTACATCGGCGGCTATGACGTGAACCCGTGCGATACGGTTCCCTCTCCAACCGGATACGCCGTCGGTCAGACGGTGCCCGACTTCTCGCTGGTTGACCAATACGGCGAGGAGGTCACGCTGTCCGACTTCTGTGGCTCCGTCGTCCTGCTGGAAACCTCGGCCTTCTGGTGAGGCTCGTGCGCAGCCGGCGCACCGGGCCTGGAAGGCCTGTACGACACCTACCGAGACCGCGGCTTCGTGGTCATCGGACTCATGATCGAGAACTCAAGCTACGTCACGCCGTCCGTGGGTGATCTCAGCGCCTGGGCTTCTGCTTATGGCCAGTCCTTCCCCGTCCTCGCGGATGGAGACATGGGGGTGACCAGTGGATTCATCTGGGCCGACGGTGCGACCTCCTTCGGTCTACCATCGAAGCACCTCATCGGGCCGAATATGGAGGTGTTGGCCATCAACGAATGGTCGATCCCAAGCTCGCTGATCGAAGCCCATCTCCCCTACTGAGGTGACGTGCCCGGCGGGCGACTCGAGCAACCCTACTTCGGCTCAAAAAATAAGGTTGAAGGGATTGAATGCCTAAATGAAACAGCATAATGGTGCGGTGCATTTTTTGGAGGAACTACAAATGCGCACAATCGTTATCTTGAGTGGTCTGACTCTTCTCAGCGCGTGTGATGACGCCAGCGACAAGGCAGGCGATACGGCCTCGACCGACGACGCCTTCGCCCCGACAGCGGGTCAGTGGAGCTGGCAGGGCACTACGTACAGCACAGACGAGTGCAACATGGCGGACTCCTTCCCTGCGGAGACCGTCGACGCCACCCAGTGGGACCTGGTGTTGACCGACGATGGGTTCTCGCTCGACAACGAGATCTGGACCGAGCCCGCCATTCAGTGCACGGTCACTGGGATGGACTTCAACTGTAGCGTCACCACCGTGACCAACCCCGAGGCGTGGCCTGACGGTTCCGGCATCGAGGGCGTACCGGACGTCACCTACACCGCTGAGGCCAACATCACCGGCGCCTTCACGGATGCCGACTATGCCAGCATCGCGATGACCGCCTCCTTCACCTGCGAAGGCGCAGACTGCGAGGCGCACGGTGAAGCGAACGGACGAGCGACACCCTGCGACACCGACATGAACGGCGGCTTCGCTCTGTCTGAGTAGAGCCACCGCGCTCCCAACAGAAGCCGGCTCAGTCATGGGTCGGCTTTTTCGTGTTTACTCCGCACGACCTACACGTCAGTGCCCCCACTCATGCGACCCCATCCACAGGGCGCCGGTGTATGATGCGACCTCCTTGGAGGCCCGATGAACGTCCGCTACACCGTCACCCCCAGACCCACCGCGCACAAGTTCGACGTCGTGCTCGACATCGCGGAGCCCTCTTCTGGTGGTCAGGTACTGTCCCTGCCCGCATGGATCCCGGGCTCCTACATGATTCGGGACTTCGCCAAGCACGTGGTCACGCTCGAGGCCGAGTCGGGGGGAGCGCCCGTTCGTGTGGCCAAGCGAGACAAGCAGACCTGGGTCCTGGCCCCGACGGCAGGCCCGGTTCAGGTTCGGTACAGCGTGCATGCGTGGGACCTCTCCGTCCGCAAGGCACACCTGGATGCCACCCACGGCTACTTCAACGGTACGTCCATCTTCCTTCAGGTGGAGCAGGCCGAGGACGCGCCCTGCGAGGTGGAGCTCGTCAAGCCAGAGGGCGAGGCGTACGGGGACTGGCGCGTCGCCACCACGCTCCCTCGCGTGAGCGGTGAGGCGCTCGAGTACGGACGCTTTCAGGCCAAAGACTACGACGAGTTGATCGACTGCCCCGTCGAGATGGGCACCTTCATGCACGCACGCTTCGAGGCCTGCGGCATCCCCCACGAGGTGGCGCTCACCGGCGTCTTCGACGTCGACATAGACCGCCTGTGCGCTGACCTCACCGTCATCTGCACCGAGCACCTCGAGCGAATGGGCATCCCGAGTGACCTGGATCGCTTTCTCTTCCAGATCATGGTGGTGGGGAACGGCTACGGTGGCCTCGAGCATCGCACGAGCACGAGCCTGATCTGCAAGCGCGATGACCTCCCGAGACCGGGCGATCCAGAGATGAGCGACGGCTACCGAACCCTGCTGACGCTCTCGTCCCACGAGTACTTCCACCTGTGGAACGTCAAGCGCATCAAGCCCGCCCGCTTCACCCCGTTCGACCTGACACAGGAGTCTCCCACCACGCTGCTGTGGGCCTTTGAGGGCATCACCGCCTACTACGAGCCCCTCGCCATGGTGCGGTGCGGCATCGTCGATCGCAAGAGCTGGCTCGAGTTGATGGGGCGTGACCTGACCGACGTGATGCGCCGACCCGGTCGACATGTACAGTCCGTCACCGAGAGCAGCTTCGATGCATGGACCAAGTTCTACCAGCAGGATGAGGACGCGCCGAACGCCATCGTCAGCTACTACACCAAGGGCTTCTTGGTTGCCTTGGCGCTGGACCTCACCCTCCGTCTGGACGGCGACTCGTCACTCGATGCCGTGATGCGTGTGCTCTACGAGCGCTACGGAGAGACCGGCGAGGGCGTGCCGGAGGACGGCGTGCAGGCGGTCGCCGCGGAGCTCACCGACCTCGACCTGAGTGCATTCTTCGAGGAGGCGCTCAACGGCACGGGAGATGCCATCTGGGAGCGCCTGGCCGGACTGTTGGACCGCGTGGGTATCGACGCCAAGCTGCGTCCACGGGAAGGTACAAAGGACCGCGGCGGCAAGGCCGGTAAGGCCAAGGAGGACACCTGGGCGGACCGCGGAGACCTCGGCGTCCTCCTGCGTCCGAGCGGCACCAAGGTGCGATTTGTGCTCGACGACAGTCCCGCCATGCACGCCGGCGTCGCACCTGGCGACGAGATCATCGCGATGAACCACATCAAGGCCGGAGCCGACCTGCCCAGCCGCGTGGCAAAAATGAAGCCGGGTCAGGAGGTCGTCCTCCACGTCTTCCGTCGCGATGAGCTCCACACTTTGACGGCAACGCTTCGTGCCGCGCCGTGCGACACCGTCGTGCTCTCCTTGCAGAAGGACCCGTCCGCATCGGCTGACCACGTTCTCGATGACTGGATCGGCCCCGCGAACTGAGCCGCCACTCCACCGGTTAGCTTGAGGACATGACAGCACACCTTCGGTCCATGTCCCACCCGTCCCGCCGTGTCGTCGTACAGGGCGGCCTCGCATCCCTGGCCGCACTGGTGGCTCCCGTAGCCCTCAGCGGGTGCGCCTCCAGCAAGCGTCGCCCGCCGGGTGCGGAGGACGACACGGGCAGGGAGGCCATGCCGGACGTCCCGCCACTTCGATCGCTCATCAGTGACATCGGTCCGCTGGGCGAGGCCAATGCGGACGGCCTTCGCCTCCCTGCCGGATTCTCAGCGCGCATCGTCGCGCGGTCCGGCCAGCCCGTGCTGCCGGATGGCTACGTCTGGCACTTCTGGCCCGACGGCGGTGCCACCTTCGCGACCAACGATGGCGGATGGATCTACGTCTCCAACTCCGAGCTCCCCATCACCGGTGGTGTGGGCGCCCTGCGCTTCGATGCGGAAGGCCAGATCATCGACGCCTACCGAATCCTCGACGGGACCAACATCAACTGTGCCGGCGGGCCAACCCCTTGGGGAACCTGGCTCTCCTGCGAGGAAGTCGGGGAGGGTCGCGTGTTCGAGACCGATCCGTGGGGTGAGGTCGATGCTGTCGAGCGTCCAGCGCTCGGTCGGTTCAAGCATGAAGCCGCAACCACCGACCCCGAGCTCGGCTGTGTCTACCTGTCGGAGGACGAGAGCGATGGATGCTTCTATCGCTTTGTGTCGTCCGATTTTGATGCGGACGGCAACCTCAGCCTCACCGAGGGTGAGCTTCAGGTCGCGGTAGTGGACGATGCCGGCGGTGTCTCCTGGCTTCCCGTCCCTGACCCGCTTGCCGAGGGAGACGTCCCCACCCGCCTGCAGGTCCCTGAGGCCACCGTGTTCGATGGCGGCGAGGGCATCTGGTGGTTTGAGGGCACCGTCTACCTGTCGACCAAGGGCGACAATCGGGTCTGGGCCTACGACACGCGAGAGCAGACCATCCGGACCATCTACGACCGCGCCGCGGCACCGGAGCCCGATGCGCTGTACGGCGTGGACAACCTGACGGTCTCAGCCTGCGGGGACGTGCTGGTCGCCGAAGACGGCGGACAGATGCGTATCGTGGCCGTGCTTCCCAGCGGAGAGCTGAAGCCGCTCGTTCAGATCGAGGGGCAGGAAGAATCCGAGATCACGGGGCCCGCCTTCGACCCATCGGGGACGCGTCTGTATTTCAGCAGCCAGCGTGCGACGGGGCAGCTGGGCGGCATCACCTACGAGATTACGGGGCCGTTCCACGTGCCGCTCGGTGACGACGAAACCTGCTGAGCGTCGTCCTCAGACACCCGAAGTCCATGGGATACCGGCAGGTCCAGAGATGCCGCGCTCCCGCCGTATGTACCCCAAGAAGGGGTTGGTCTGGAGCTCTTGCCCAATTGTGGTCACCGGTCCGTGTCCGCTCCACACCTTGAGGTGCCCTGGGAGCTCAGTGAGTCGGCGAAGACTCGCGACCATGAGCTGCGGATCGGAGAGCGGGAAGTCCGTTCGGCCGATGCTGCCTGAGAACAGCGTGTCGCCCACTAAGATGTGCTCGTCGTCGTACCAGCAGCCCTGACCTGGCGTGTGTCCAGGCGTCGAGAGGAAGCGCAGGGTGGTGTCGCCGAGCTTCACCGTGTCACCATCGTCAATCCAGTGGTCGATCCGACCGCAGGGGCGATCAAGATGAGGCATCCCGAACATCGTGCCTTGCATCGGGAGCGTCTCGAAGAGTGGCTCGTCATCCCGTGGGCAGTACGTGGGCACATCCCACACCTTCTGCAGCATGCTCAATGCACCTGCATGATCCAGGTGGGTGTGGGTCAGGAGAATCATCTGAATGTCGGGGGCAGGATCGAGCGCCTGAAGCCGACGCACAAGCTCATCGGTCTCTCCAGTATCGACAATGGCTGAGACACCCGTCGCCTCGTCCGTGAGGAGGTAGGTGTTGACCTGGAAGTGTCCGACCGTGAATGTGCGCACCTGCATATGAATGATCCTCGCTCAATCGACCTATGGTCCCGATGGGCTCGCTTCAAGACCAAGAGCCGTCGATCGCTCTTGGTATACTTTAGGCCATGAAAACCCTCACCACGCTCCTGATCGTCCACAGTCTACTCGCCTTGGGCTGCGCCAAAGATGACGAACGCATCGAAGGAACCGAGCCTGGAGACTGCACGGACCGTGCGGACAACGACGCGGATGGTCTGTTCGACTGCGACGACGAGGGCTGTGCTGGCTCCCCAGACTGTATCGAGGAGGCTGACGCCGATGCCGATGCCGATGCCGACGCCGATGCCGACGCCGATGCCGATGCCGATGCCGATACCGACGCCGACGCCGACGCCGACGCCGAC
>Ga0115012_10000624_pt1 | contig 20064 bp, 17 predicted proteins | sample TroAtlMetagenome_FD_88706 | JGI IMG/M metagenome (GOLD analysis project Ga0115012, IMG submission 88706) | Marine eukaryotic phytoplankton communities from Atlantic Ocean - Tropical Atlantic ANT10 Metagenome | ecosystem: Environmental > Aquatic > Marine > Oceanic | place: Tropical Atlantic...
CGCACCGAAGCGATTCGCGCACTTCAACGCGCCTGAGCGTGCGGATCCGCACGGATGTCTGGCGGGTGTTGTAGGCTACGAGCATGGTGATCCTTCTCTTCAGCGCTTTGGGGTGCATTCCCGCTGAGTACGGCGAACGGACCCCCGAAGAGCGCGATCCGATGGACGCTTGGTCGTTGGAAGAAGGCACAATTCAGGGCTGCGATGAGCCGGTGGATGGCGTTTCGTACGTCGAATCCGGTTTGCTTTTGGGAATCGATACCGAGTGGTTTGATCCGGCGGCTCCTGGCGGCCACGAGGACGGTCCATCGCTGGCCATTGGTGATCCGAATGAGGACGGTTTTTTGGATCTGATTGTAGCCCGAATGGCCAATGGCCAATCCCACATCTATCGAGGGCAACCGGGGAGCTTTGTTGATTTTGCGGGTGTGTTGGGCCCGGGTCGTTCGCCGCTGATGGCGGACGTCGACCGGGACGGAAGCCTTGATGTCTTGTTGGCGGGGCCCAATCCGATGTGGGCTCGGCTGGATGAAGACTTGAATCCACAAACTCAAGTGATGCCCGCGATGGAGGACGGAGAGTCGGCCTCGGTGGTCCACGATTGGACGATGGCGGATTTTGATGGAATGCCGGGCATGGAGGTGTTGGCGGTTCGAACGGCCTCCCCATTTGGCCAAGGCGAAGTGTCCAATGACCGAATGTTTTCGCTGACCGAAGACGGCCCGGTTTTGACCGCAGATTGGGTGCCCGAAGAGGTTGGCCTGCGTCACGGCTTTGATGCTGTGAGTTTTGACGAAGACCAAGACGGAGATCCCGACGTGTACATGGTCCACGATCACGGCGCCACGGTGGGTCCCAGCACCCTGCTTCTCAATCAAAACGGTTCATTCGAAGATGCGGCTTCTGATTGTTTTTGTTCAATTTCGGCGAGCGCCAAAGGCGTCGACATTGCCGATCTGGACGGCGATGGGCTGCCCGAATTGTTTGTGACGGGAGCCCCCTTGAACACCTTGTTGAGTCGCACCAGCGATGGCTGGGTGGACCGCTCCGATGCGAGCGGGGTTCGCGATGAGGTGTCTTTGGCTGCGGGCTGGGGCGGTGTGTTTTTTGACTTGGGCAACGATGGCCAACAGGATTTGTTGTTGGCTCAGGGCGATCGATGGAACCCCGGTCAGACCGACTTGCCCGATGGCAGCCCCGCTTTGTTCGATGAACCGCTTCATGCTTTGGCGTTTCGTGGTGGCGGGTTTGTTGACGCCGCCGGTGAGGTTGGGCTGGATGCCGAAGGTTCGTTTCGGGCGGTGCTGGCCACCGACCTGAACGAGGATGGGGTGGAAGACTTGATCGTCACTCAAGTCGCCGATCGAACCCTGGTGTTTCTGTCGGAGGGTTGCACCTCCGCGAATTGGATTCGCGTGGACGCCCCCGTGGGCGCGAAAGTCGAAGTTGTGACCAGTGAAACAGTCCACACCGGGTGGTCCCGCGTGGGGCGTGGGTTTCAGTCCACGGCTCGGGTTCCTCTGCACTTTGGCCTCGGGGCCGATTCGGAAGTCGATGAAATCCGGGTGCACTGGGGCGGGATGGAATTTGCGTCCACGGGGCCTTTTTTGGCCCGTCAAACGATCACGGTACGGGGTCCCGCTCCACTGGTGTCAGGTAAGGAATGACCGTGATGGCTTCGTTCAGCAGAACGCCTCCGCTGTCTTCGATGTTCATGCGCAGCACCACTTCTTGGTCGAGAAATCGTTCCGTCAGGGGATCAATTCGACCCAGGTACGCAAACAAGCCGATCGCTTCCCAGTCGCACCCTTCCCCGCCTTCGATTGGCGTCAGTTGCATGCGGTAGGTTTGGTCAGAGACGATGGTGTCATCGAGCGGGAACTCAATCCAGTAGCGAATGGTGGCAATCTCACTGGTGTTTCGGAGGCGGGTGCTGCCCAAAATGTGGTGGCCATCCTGCGCTCCATGGATCACTTCGATCTCGTCTCCGCTGACCAACGGTTCAAACCCAGCCTCCCCCGTGCCCACTTCAAGCGATGAAGGCGAAGGGCCACACGGGCCTGTCGTGGTCGCCGACGGGGTGGTCCCGGTGTCTTTGGGGCCGTTGCTGGGTGCGCAGCCCATGGCCATCAGGGGGGGCCATAAAAGTCGAGAGAGCATGGGTTGATAGTACCGCTTCGTTGCCCCAATGGGAGGGTGCATTCCTCTTTTGGTGTTCAATGGGTTACCCAATGGGCACGGGTAACAGCCGACCCCCTTCGACCTTCGGGTCGCGGGGGGTTTTTAATTGTGCTCTACTCAAGGCATGTTGTTCACCCGCATTCTCGTGCCGATGGATCGATCGGAACCCGCGATTGAAGCGTTGCAGTTGGCGGTGGACATCGCGATGAGGGTGGGTGCGCGACTGACGGTCCTGCACGTGGACACGTCGGCGATCCCGGGCGACGAGCATCCGGAGGGCGTGCATCAAATCGTTGCGCGCGATGTTCCCTCTTCGATCAGCGTGGAGGTCCTGTTCGATCAAGGGGACCCGACCGAGCGCATCAATCATCATGCGTCCGAGGGTCAGCACGATTTGGTCGTGATGGGCACCCACGGGAAAACGGGCCTGGAGAGGGTGATGCTGGGGAGCGTTGCGGAAAGCGTTGTGCGGACTTGCCCGGTCCCGGTTCTCGTGACCCATGACCGGACTGGCTAAGGGCGATTGGCGTCCGAGGAAGAGACCATGACCGCAACCGATCGCATCCAAACCTTTGAGTTGTTCTGGGAGTATTACCTCGGAGAACATCGAAATCCGCTGTGCCGCCGGCTTCACTTTGCGGGCACGGGCAGTTTCCTGGCGGTGTTGCTGGGGATGGCGACGGTCAGTCCGGTGCGCATGGGGGGGTGCTTGGTGGCCGGTTTGCTGGTTGCCTTTTTGGGTCGAAAGGTCGAACGGACGCGGAAGGCCTTCCCTGAAGTCATCGCCATTGCGCTGTTGTGGACCTTGGGAAGCCCCTGGGTCTTGCTGGGCATTGTTGCGGCGTACTTTTTTGCGTGGATTGGTCACTTCAAGGTTGAGTTCAATCGTCCGGCTACGTTTCAGTACCCATTGTGGTCTTTGTTTGCCGATTTCAAAATGGTCTACGTCATGGTTCGCGGCGGCTTGTGGACGGGAGATTCTCTGCCGAAAGTGGTGGGCCAATCATGAGTTGGGCGGGGACCGTTGATTTGCGGTAGCATGGTCGACTGAAAGGAGGCCAAGTGCAGCGAACACCGTTGTTGTTTCTGCTTGCAATGATTGCGTGCGGAAAGCCCGTGCCGTCGGAGGAAGTGGATGCGGCCCTGGATCGGGCTGAACCCGATGTGGAACTGCCTTCGCCCTCTCTGCGTCGCCTCACCCGCAGTCAATACGACAATGCCATCGGCGAATTGTTGGGCGACGGGCTTGTGTTGCCATCGAATTTGGAACCCGATCAAACCACGGACGGATTGTTGGCCATCGGGGCTTCGTTGACCACGATTTCCCCCCGTGGAGTCGAACAATACGAGGCATCGGCCTTCGAATTGATGGGCCAAGCGTTGGCGGACGAATCCAAAGCCGACGATTTGATTCCGTGCGTGCCCGAGGACACCGTGGACGATGCGTGCGCGGAAGCGGCCTTGGAGGCCTTCGGTCTCCGAGCGTGGCGACGGCCGCTCGACGACGATGAACTCAGCGCATTGGTGGGCATTGCCGCGGACTCATCGGTGGTGCTTGGCGATTTCACCGGCGGCCTTCACTATGCATTCTCGGCGGTCTTGCAGTCGCCGAACTTTCTGTTTCGCGTGGAATTGGGCGATGGTGGCCAGTTTACCGACTACGAAATGGCCAGCCGGCTTTCGTTTTTGCTGTGGAACAGCATTCCGGATGCGGAACTGTTGGAGGCGGCGAGCGCCGGCGAATTGCTGGAAGATTCGGGCCTTCAGGCGCAAGCTGAGCGTTTGATGGCCGACTCCAGATTCGAACAGGGCATTCGCGCATTCTTCACCGACACGTGGACCTTGTACGAGCTCGATGAACTCACCAAAGATCCGACAGTGTTCACCCATATGAGTCCCGAGGTGGGTCCATCGGCCCGGGAAGAATCGCTGCTGGGTGTGTTGGACAATGTCATCACTGAAAACGGCGATTACCGCGATCTTTTCACGTCCACGCGCACCTTCATCGACCGAAAACTGGCCAGCATTTACAGCGTGAGGGCACCGGTCAGAGAAGGCTTTGGCGAGACCACGTTGGATGCCTCCCATGGCCGGCGGGGCTTTTTGGGCCAAGTCAGTTTCTTGGCCATGGAGTCTCATCCCGTGAGTTCATCGGCGACACTGCGGGGTCAGTTTGTTCGTGAAGTGCTGCTGTGTCAGTACATTCCGCCCCCGCCCTCCGATGTCGACACATCGATCCCGGAACCAAGTGCGTCCGCGGCGACGCTTCGGGAACGCGTGGCGGTCCATTTGGAAGATCCGTTTTGCGCGACGTGCCATGAAATGACCGATCCAATTGGTTTGGGTTTCGAGCAGTTTGATGGTTTGGGGCATTTTCGCACCCTGGAAGCGGGCGCCACCATCGACCCCAGCGGTGAGTTGGACGGCAAGGGTTTTCACGACGCGTGGGATCTGACCAGCCGCATTGCATCGCACGAACGACTCGGACCTTGTTTGGTGCGTACGGCCTTGGGCTACGCCTCGGGTCATTCGGTGACCGACGGAGAGGAAACGTCGGTGGATTACTTGTCTGAAGGGTTTGCCTACATGGACCACAACATTCAGTTTTTGCTCATGGACTTGGTGATGAGCGATGCGTTTCGCATGGCGGGAGACATCGAATGAAGCCCTTCTCTCGACGAACGATGTTGCGCGGCATGCTGGGCGGTGCTGCGGTCAGTGTGGGCCTTCCACCCCTCGAAGCCATGTTCAATTGCAGCGGGACAGCGTACGCGGCCGGGGGCGGTTTGCCCCTGCGGTTTGGTTTGTTTTTCTGGGGCAACGGAAACCTTCCGGAACGATGGACACCGACGGGCGAGGGCTCCGGTTCCGATTGGGCCTTGTCTGAGCAACTCATGCCATTGGCCTCGGTCAAAGATCTGATCACGGTTGTGAGTGGGATGAGTCTGCACACCGACAACATTTACCCCCATACATCGGGTGCAGCCGGAGTGTTGACCGGGTGCAATTTATTGGCCTACGAAGACGGCCGCGAAGACGGAACCTTTGCTGTGCCGAGCATCGATCAGTTGATCGCGGGCCACATTGGCGGCGACACGATTTATCGGTCGCTTGAAACCGGTGTTTTGCCCGGCACAGACGGAAAGTCCTACAACGGACCCAACAACCAAAACCCGCCCGAGTTGTCGCCGCATGCGTTTTACGAGCGGATTTTCGGGGCCTCCTTCCGGGAGCCCGGCGAAGAGGGCATTGTCGATCCGACCTTGGCCCTGCGACGCAGTGTGCTCGACGCGGTGATGGACGACATCAACAAGCTGGACGCTCGGGTTGGCACGGCGGACAAAGCCCGTTTGGATCAGCATTTCACGGGTGTCCGGGAACTGGAACTGCGGCTCGCCAGACTGCAGGAAGACCCGCCCAATTTGGAAGCGTGTATGCGCCCCGATGAACCCGCCCTGGAGTTTCCAGAGGTGGAAGGTCGTCACCCCATTCGAGACATCCACCGCGCGATGGCCGACTTGTTGGTCATGGCCCTGGCTTGCGATCAGACGCGCGTGGTCAGTCAGTGGTTTTCGGATCCGTTGAACAACAAGCTGTTTCCGGATGCGACCATGGGCCACCACAGCCTGACGCATGATGAGCCGGGAGAACAAGTCCAAGTGAACATGGTCACGCAGTTCATCATGGGCGAGTTCGCCTACTTTGTTGAACAGCTCAGCCTGGTTCCCGAGGGCGAAGAAACGCTCCTTGACCACATGTTGTTGTTGGCGACGTCTGAGCACGGTCGAGGGCAAACGCATTCCTTTCAGGAAATGCCGCTGGTGTTGGCGGGCGGCGCATGCGGAGCAATCCGGCAAGGCATCCACCACCGTTCTTACACCGGGGACAACGCCAGTCAGGTCATGCTGTCGATCGTTCGAGCCATGGGCATCAGCGCAGCGAGTTTCGGGGTTGATGCCGGGGAGGTCACCGATGGGTTGTCTGAAATTGAAGCGTAAATTTCTACCGTGCTTGCTCTGGTTGGCGGTCGGCTGCACCGACGCATCCAAAGACACGTCATCTGGCGAAACGGAGGCCCAAGCGTGCGATCAACCCGAGAAGACTCAAGTGGCCATCATCACCGAGATGCGGTTTGCGCGAATCGACGACGCTGGAGTCAGTTGGGGCGCTGATCTGGACCAAAGCGCCAGCGGTTGCGGTGTGGATGACTGGGTTGACCCCGAAGGCAACGGCGGGGTTGACAACAGTTTTGGGACGTTGATCCCCATTTTGGAGTTGACCGAAGGGGCCGCCATTGAGGTCTACATTCAAGATCTGATCAACCGCGGCGAAGTGTTGATCATGCTCGAGATGGAAGATGTGGATGATGAACAGGATGACTCTTGCGTTGACGTCAACCTGTTGCGTGGCTTGGGTGAACCCACGGTGGGCACCGACAAGATCATTGAGTCGGGCCAGACCTTCGATCGCAACTTGGAATTGCCGCAAAGCCGAACGGAGGGTCAATCGCTCGAAGACGGTTCGCTCATCGCAACGCCTTTGCAGTTCGAACTGCCGTTCAACATTTTCGACATCGCACTTGATTTCACCCTTCATGGCTCAACCCTTCGCTTCAACCAAGGCGTCGATGGGCACCACACCGGGTACGTCGCAGGGGGGTTGTTCATCAATGAGATCATTGATTTTGTGGACGGGCGGCAGGACATCGATATCGGCGATCTGATCATTGATTTGGTTGAGACTCGAGCCGATTTGTGGCCCGACGACAACGGGCAATGCCAAGGGATTTCGGTCGTGTTTGAGTTCGATGCCAAACCCGCCTTCTTTTACGTGGACCAATGATGCGAACACTGTGGTTGAGTCTGGTTTTGGGGTGCGCAGCGAAGGACCTGGACACCGCTGAAGTTTCCGAATCGACAGGGGCGCCGAACCCAATGGATTGGTCGGTGCACGAACCGGGGCCCTTTTCGACGGGGTTTCAATCGTGGGATGTGACCTACCGACCCGTGGAAGATGGAGTCGAGCGGACAGTGCAATTGAACCTGTGGTACCCGACGGACGACGAAAGCGGGCCGGCGGCCGAGTACAGCGTCGGCATTGATGCCGAGTCGGTCGCGAATGCAGAGCCAAGTGCACCGGTTCATGAGGGAGGCTTCCCGGTTCACGCCTACTCGCATGGGTTCCGTGGCTACGGAGAGGCGAGTGCATTCATCAGCCGGTATCTGGCCTCGCACGGTTGGGTGACTGTGGCACCGAACCACACCAACAACACCATCATGGATCACGAAGACCCGTTGCCGTCGGCCCACTACTATCACCGGCCCCTGGACGTGCGGGCGGTGCTGGATGCGTTGGAAGCATTGCCGGAAGATCACCCGTTGGCCGGTCAACTCCGCACCGACAAGGTTGTGTTGTCGGGCCACAGTTTTGGTGCGTACACCACCTGGGCTGCATTGGGTGCTGGCTACGACCTGACCAACGTGGCTGAAATGTGCGCCACCGGCGAAGGGATTCATGACGACGGTTGCACGCCCGAAGAAGAAGCCGTGTTTGCCACTGATTTGAGCGACGAGCGCGTAGTGGCCTCCCTTCCCATGGCGGGTACGTTGCGGCGAACCTGGTTTGGTGACCAAGGCGAAGCCAGCGTGAACGGTCCGGTGTTGTTCATGGGCGGAACCAACGATGATGTTGGTCAAGCCGCGCAATTCGATGAAATGGGAGCCATCGACTTCACCTGGATGGAGATCGACGGCGGTTGCCATCAGACCTTTGCATTGGGCAGTTGCGGAACGCTGGACAGAGAAGAAGGGTTCGGCATTGTGCAAACCGTCGCTTTGGCCTGGGCCCGACACACAATTTTGGACGATCAAAGCGGGCCCACGATGTCCATTTTGACAGGGGAATATTCCTTTTCGGATTTGGTTGTGACTCAGGCGACGTCCAGCGAATAGGTTGGCGTATGGGCGGCCGAGGGGTGCGTTCTTCAATCGCGAGTTGAACACCAAGGCATGCGGTTCCTTGTGCAAAGGGGTCAAGCAAGGTAGTTCCATGCACCTTTTGGGGAGTGACCATGTGCGGCATCGTCGGAATCGCTGGCACTCAATCCGTGAACACGCGGATCTACGACTCCTTGACGGTGCTTCAGCACCGGGGCCAGGATGCGGCGGGGATCGCCACGACAGAAGGCGGTCGCATTTTCTTGCGCAAAGACAATGGCTTGGTCAAAGACGTGTTCTTGACCCGTCACATGCAAGAGTTGATCGGAAACGTGGGAATAGGCCACGTGCGGTACCCGACCGCCGGCACGGCCAGTTCGCATGAAGCGCAGCCTTTGTACGTGAACTCGCCCTACGGGATTGCCCTGAGCCACAACGGGAACCTCACCAATGCCGATCGGGTCAAAGAAGAGTTGTTCGCCGTTGACCGACGGCACTTGAACACCCGTTCGGACTCAGAGATTTTGTTGAATGTGTTCGCCCATGAGTTGGGCAAACAACAGATCGACCACTTGAAGCCAGAGCATGTGTTCACTGCGATTGAGGGCGTTCACCGGCGTTGCAAGGGTGCGTACGCCGCCGTTGCTATGATTCCAGGTTTCGGTTTGATTGCTTTTCGGGATGAATACGGCATCCGTCCCTTTTGCTACGGATACCGGGACACTCCCGAAGGCCGAGAGTTCATGGTTGCGTCCGAATCCGTCGCGATTGAGTCCTCGGGATTCACGTTTGAGGCCGACATTCAACCGGGCGAAGCAGTCTTGTTTGATGTGCGGGATCGGACGGTCCACAGGGAACATTTGGGTGCCCCAAAAGCGCATCGCCCCTGTTTGTTCGAATTCGTGTATTTGGCTCGACCGGACTCCATTATGGACGGAATATCGGTGTACAAGAGTCGGCTTAGGATGGGCGATTATTTGGCCCGCAAGATCCTCCGACTTCGGCCCGACCACGACATTGACGTGGTCATCCCGGTCCCGGACACCAGCCGCACAGCGGCGCTTCAAGTGGCCTACCATTTGGGCGTCAAGCTCCGCGAGGGCTTCATCAAGAACCGGTACATTGGTCGGACGTTCATCATGCCGGGTCAGGCCGTGCGCAAGAAATCAGTGCGGCAAAAGTTGAATCCCATCTCGCTTGAATTTCGCGGAAAGAACGTGTTGTTGGTGGACGACTCCATCGTCCGCGGAACCACCTGCAGCGAAATTATTCGGATGGCTCGGGATGCCGGCGCTAAGACGGTTTCATTTGCTTCAGCAGCTCCTCCTGTGCGGTTTCCAAATGTCTACGGCATTGACATGCCGGCGGCCCACGAGTTGATCGCTCACGATCGAACGGTTCAAGAAATTGAATCTGAGATTGGTGCGGACTGGTTGATTTACCAAGATTTGGAAGACCTTCGGTCTTCGGCCCGGGAAGGAAACCCGGAAATCACCGATTACGAAGACAGCGTGTTTTCCGGAGAGTACGTCACCGGCGACGTCAACGCCGCGTACCTCCAGGATCTTGAAGCGAGTCGAAACGATGTCAGCAAGAGCACAACGGCTGTGAAAGTTGTTTCGTCGGACGCTTGATTTGATTGGTTGGCCCTGAGAAATCGGTCAACGTCGTCGGGCGATTGGACTCATCTACCAAATTTGAAGGTCAGACCCACAGTGGTGGTTTTAGTTTCGAAATCATGGGTGACCACGAGGGGCACTCCGTTGATTTGGGCGCCAATCTGAGGCGCAAAGGAGTCCTCACCGTTGGAGTTTTTCTTGTACTGAGCCCCGCCGATCAACGCGACCTTATCGCTGACAAAATAAGCGCCCTGTGCGGTGGTGGACCAACTGTTTCCGGTGAGGCCAAGCGAGACCTGCTGTTGAACGCGTGCGTAGACGGGTCCGAAGCGTTCTTCGACCATTAAGTCCAGGTCATGGGTTTGCGAGACGTCGTCTTTGAACCGATACTTGGCCATGTAGGTCTGGAATTCATCGGGGTTTCGGAAGCCAAAATAGGCCCCGGCTTCCAACGAGTCTCGGTTTCCGAATGTGACTTTGGCGTCGCCGCCCATTTCCCAGCCGGCGCTGTTTGAGTAGTCGATGGATCCCGATGCTGCGTGGCTCCCCGATGACGCGGAACTCATCTGCATGGCTGCATCCAGGTCGGTCGAATCGTATTTCAAGCCAAAAGAGGCGCGTTGTTCGGTCGACAGTTCATAGGAGCTTCCGACGCCCATTTGCTTGGCGGCTTCGGACAGTGCCATGGTGCCGCTCAAGCCGCCGCCCAAGTCCCGGGCCAATGAAACTTTTTCGGATTGCGAACCATCGGATGACGATGTGCGCTCAAATGAAGTGGAGTTTGGCCCGTCGACTTCCCGGAGTACATCGCGCAGGGTCAACACCTCGGTATTGGTGTCGTATTGGGCGCCCCTCACTCGGGTGATGTTGCCATTTTCGGTCTCGAAATTCACGTTCAGGGTGCTGGATTCGGCGCCGGGCGTGTTGTTGGCTTTGTAGCCAGCCTTTGCCGTTGTGTTGCCGTTTTTGATCAAGCCCGCCACATTCAACACGGCGAGATCTTGACCGATGAACTCACCGCTCGTTGTGATTTTTCGTTCCGAGTCCCCAAGCGATCCAGAAAACTCGGTTTTGGTTTGGTTGCCGTCCGGGGAAACCTTGATCGCCGCAACCAATGGTGCGGTCGCGTGCGAGAGTTCGAGCGAGACTTGTTCCAACGAGAGTTCGCGCAATTTGCCGATTTTCGCGCCGAGTTCAGCGGTGTAGCCCCCCAGCTTGAAGGCGTGCGAGAGTTCGGGTGCGTCGGCGTTTGCCAGGTAGGCTCCCGCCGCCGCCAAGAGCGCGGCTGCAACGATCAACTCAGGATTGGCATCGACCCAATCGGCCAGCGAAGCGGAAAAGCCCGAACCGTTTTCGGCCAACCATTCCCCAGCGACGGTGCCAAACTCTGACTTGAACGCGGCCGAAAACTTCTCGAGATCGGCTTTGTTGTTGGCGGGATCCAGGTTTTCCAGCGATCCGCTGACGGCGCCGAAGGCTCCCAGCAAGGCTTTGTTGGCGTACCCCGACATGGATTCAAGGGTGAGGTGACCGGCCACGGCTCCGTACAGTTCCCCGCCGAGCCACTGCCCGAGCGCGGCTTGGTAGTTCGCGAGGCCGGCTGCGGTGCCTTCGGGTGTTCTCACGGATTCAGCAATCGCGTTGTTCGATGGCGCAGCTTGAGAAACACTTTCCGTGCTCGTCGACGACGATTCGGTTTGCTTCTGGGTGCGGTGGCTGCGGTCGGGCATTGGTTCTCCGTGACCAAGAGTAGACACGTACAGACCAAAAGTCACCCCAAATCTAAGTGACAAAAACGAACCGCTGTGCGGTCGGTTAGCATGAGGTCACGGAGGATGAGAATGAACCGAATGCACACTTTGCTGGGACTGCTTGCGGTCGGATGCATCGAAGAGAAGGCCGAGAATGCACGATGCGACGGTGAAACCATCATCTGCACGATCGCGGGTACGGGCGATCAGGGGTACAACCACCAGAACCAGTCTGCCCTCGATACCGACCTGTATTTTCCCAATGCGGTGGACTTGGACAGCGCGGGAGACATCCTCATCAATGACTCGAGGAACTTCCTGATTCGTCGCTTGGAAGGTACGGAGTTGATGAGCGTGGTGGGCAAAGTGGCCAACACCTATGCCCAAACCGGTCCTGCCCTGGAAAGCCCGTTGTTCACCGTCGCCGATATGGCGATGGGCCCCGACGGCCTGCTCTACATTGTGGAAGCCCAGGGCCACCAAGTGGCCATGGTCGACTTGGAGGCCAGCGAACTCACGGTTCTTGCTGGAGTGCAAGCCATCACGGCGGGTTTCAACGAAACCGAAGTGACGGTGGATGAGGCAGAATTCGACACGCTTTCCGGTGTTGCTGTGGCCGAAGATGGCACCGTGTATGTGGCGGACTCGGCGATGGGGATGATCCGAGCGATCACCCCGAACAACACCGTGATCACCGTGGCCGGAGCGGACGAGGAAGGGTTTCCCATTGCTGATGAAACCGACCCCAATCGATTGGTGTCTCCGCAAAAACTCGTGATCCATGACGGTGAACTGTACGTGGCGGACTCGGGCCGGCACCGCATTGCCAAAGTGGATGTCTCAACCGGAGAGATCACCAATGTGGTGGGTGCGACCGATACCCGCGGCTACCTGGGCGACCAGTTTGAAGCATCGAGCGCCCAGTTGTCGGATCCGTACGGGTTTGCGTTCAACGCCGAGGGCTTGATGGTGATTGCCGACACTGGAAACGACGCACTTCGGGCCGTGTTTGCCGACGGAACCATCGATACGGTCGCTGGCCGTGGAGCCACTGGGTACGACGGCGACACCGAAGCGAGCGAAGGCGCCAGCCTGCGCGGCCCCATGGATGTGATGTATGCGCCAGACGGTGACCTCGTGTTCGCCGACACAGAAAATGGCGTCATTCGACGGATCGACCAGCCCACCTGGTGATGGTGCTCACCGCCCGCCGGTGTCTGGAGCATCCAGCTGGATGGTGAAATCGACGTCTGTGATCCAGGTGCCGGGTTCCAATGAGAAGCGGTCCGAGGGGTCGTTGGGCAGGACCGCCGGCTGCGCGGTGCTCCATGGGAACCCTTCCCCCTGAAGTTCGGCAGTCACGCGAATCTCAAGTCCTTCGGAGTCGATGTCATCGATGGGGAAGGTGTAGTTGAGGGTGATGCCTCCGGCGACCACATTGAAGGTGTGAAACTGGTGAGGCTCATCGTCCATTGGCCACCCCGTGATGGGGTCGATTTGATCCATTGTCCATGCCCGGACCGTGAAGCTCAGATCTGGGTCCAGTTCGAAACCGTCCGATAAATCCAAGGTGCCTTGGAAACCCGTGGGACCCGAGTCGGCGTCGGCATCGGCGTCGGCGTCGGCGTCGGCGTCGGCGTCGGCATCGGCGTCGGCGTCGGCATCGGCATCGGCATCGGCATCGGCATCGGCGTCGGCATCGTCCGAGGTCAAGCCAATCGGAGTGCACACGCCGTCATCGGTTCGACCGTATCCTTCCCCGCAAGGACGTTCGGCCAACGGGTAGCAAAGGTTGTCTTCGGCTCGTCCGTGCCCGTCTTTGCAGGGTTCGTGGCATCCGAACGCCAAGGCGAGAAATAGAATCGAGGGTTGACTCACGGGTTCATCCAGCGGTTATGATTTGTCCGAGTAATGCGTTTAGAGTGCCACGCGGGCCGATGGGCCACAAGGAGAACAGATGAGCAAGTACAAGCTGGAATGGATCAACAAAGAAGCGGAAGAAGGCCCTCTGTTCAAAATAGGAACGAAAGACATCTACTACCGTGAGCGAAAGGGCGAGCGAGTGGTTCGGCTGGCGGCCAAGCATTCGCCCAACATGGACTATTTGACCCCAGCGGTCGAAGCCTTCCATGAGCTTTCGGAGTTGTGGGGAGCGCCGATCATTTATGTGATTGAACCGGACGTGAAAGCGCCCCCTGCCGCCCAGTTTCTGTACGAATGGAGCCGAGCAGCATGGCAAAACGGCAGCGTCGACCAATCCTTCATGCTGATGCACAACCCCGTGCTTCAGATCTTGGGTCGCTTTGTTTGCCGCATGTTTGCGGCCGGGGAGATGCCTTTTGAGGCGATCAATGGTCGGGCAAATCTCGACAAGCGCCTCGACAGCTTGGACACGTCGGTTGGACGCGAAGGCTTTCAGTTGGCGCCATTGTCCACGGCTTTGGCGACCAAACGCCGCTTTGGTGAGGGAGCTTTCGGCCAGTTGTTTGTGCGGGCTTTCCGGCGCGCGCGCTCCTGAGCCCTGCTACGCTGCTGGGCATGGAATGGCCCCCTGCATTGAAATGGACGGATGAAGATGCTGCGTCTGGCGAGGTGTTTCGCATCGGCCGGGACGTTGCTCACCGCGATGGGGAGCGGACCTTGCGGATTGAGGCTGTGACGGCGTTGGACTCCGAGCATAGAGAGGCCGCAGTGGCTGCTGTGCGGGCCCTGAGTGAGCGATGGGGCGGACCCATTGCATTGGTCTTGGATTTTGTTGGGCACGGACCGCCGGCTCCGGGAGAGTCGGTCCAGTTGTGCCGCGAGTTGATGCAATCGGGTTCCCTGGAGCGGATTGTATTGCTCAAGAAACCGTGGATGCCCGGATTTGTGGTGGCCGGTGTGACCCGCGTGCTTTCCGCTGTCGGCGTACCGTTTTCCTTGAGTGAGCCCACGTGAAGCAAAGAAAAATCTCAAGGGCGAAGGTGCTGCGGCGCGTACTGATCGCGACCACCGTCGGAATTGGCGTGGTGCTGGCCATTGGTGTCGGAGTGATCCGCTTCGCGACCGATGTGGACCCATGGCCCATTTTTCAGGCGATTGATTCGGGGTGGTTGTGCGCGGCAGTGGCGTTGTTTGTGTTTGCCAACTTGCTGGTTGGTCATCGCTTTATTGCGATTGCTCCGGCGGAACACACCGCGGGCATGACTGGATTTAGGGTGGGTTCGTTGTTCTTCGCGGGCAGCGTGTTCTCCTTGATGTTGCCGGGCCCGGTGGGCGAGATCGCGGCGGTGGCGGCGCTGCGAAAACGCCATGGGATTCCGATGAGTGTGGCCTTCGCTGCATCCGTTCACGCTCGATTTGTGGGCTTGGCTTCGGCCGCATTGCTGGCCCTGTGCGCGTTTCCTTTCGTGAGCGTGGGCGGCACGGTTGGCCAGGTCGTGGCGGGCGGTGGCGCCATGCTGGTCGCGATTGGCTTGGGTTTGGGTGGCATATCCATGCGCCCAACCTGGATGGCCATGTTGGGGCGACGGGTGGCTTCGACGGGCTGGTTGGGCAAAGTGGGCGGTTCGCTCCGTCTGTTTGCCGAAGCCCTCGCATCCGTGGGCCAAGCGCCCTGGCATGTGTGGTTGAGGGTGTTTGGGTGGAGCGCATTGATTCAACTGATTCAGGTCGCCTCGCTGTTGGCTTTGTGTGCCGCTCTGAACTTTGATGTGGCCCTCCCCGGCTTGATGTTGGCGCAAGGAACCGGAAGTTTGGCGATTCTGGTGGGGATGTTTCTTCCCGGCGGTTTGGGCACATTTGAACTGGCCGTGATCGGCAGCGTTGTGGGCGCCGGTGGGTTGAGCGTTGCGGACGGAGGCACCTTTGCGGTGGCGACTCGTGTGGTTCACTTGCTGGCGTTGAGTGTCTCGGGTGTGATGTTTGCCGCATGGGCGCATGTGTTTTTGGCGGATGATGTCATGGACGAGTTGGATGAGTCTGGAAGCGAGGAAACGGCATGATGTGGACGGTCTTGATTGCGATGGCATGCGGAGCCAAAGACCAGGCTGTCGCCGATCCAGAGTCCAGCGACTCGGCGGAAGCGGTCGTTGAATCGCATGATTCAGCCTCACCGGTCGACACGGGAGCCGCGCCGACTGAGCCACCGCCGATGCGGGAGTGCGAAGCGCCTCGGTTGCAGCAGATCGGTGAGTTTACCTCCTTGGAGTTGCACCCCGAAGGGTCTCCTCCTCCGGCGATTGTGCTGGGTTCGTGTGGGTGGGGCCTGGCTGTGATGGACGCCAACGGGGACGATTGGCCCGACTTGATTTCCGCCGGTGCATGGGCCTCGACATATGCGTTGGTGAATTCGGACGGAGTGTTGAGCCCCAGCGATGAAATCAAGTTTGATGGTGGAGCATTGCCGGCGAGCAACGGGTTGGCTGTGGGCGACATTGATCAAGACGGGCTGCCGGACTTGGTTGCGGTTCGCAGCACCGGGTCGGCCGATCTCGTGTACATCAACCACGGCAACGGTGTGTTCAAGTCGGTGGACCTTCCCAACTCTCAGTTTGAGAGTCAAGGCGCCACATTGTTTGATGCCGATGGGGACGGAGACTTGGACTTGTTTGTGTCCCGACACATCGACATCTACGAAACGAACATGACAGCGATGGAGGCCGGAACGGCGCTGGGCGATCCCAACGGGTTTTACCTCAACGAAGATGGGGTGTTTGAAGAAGGAGTTGTGCCCGGCATTGTGGACGCGGCGACGTTTCAGGCGGTTCCCTTGGACGCGGACGTGGACGGTGACCTCGATTTATTTCTGGTCAACGACTTTGGTGCGTTCATTGAGTCCAGCGAATTGTTGATCAACGAAGACGGAGCATTTTCCCGGGTGGAAGATTGCGGCTGCGACGGCGCAAAATTCGGCATGGGTGGGGCGGTGGCCGATGTGGATGGGAACGGCTTTCCCGATCTGCATGTGAGCAATTTTGGGGCCACTGAACTGCTTCTGGGAATGGACGGGTCTGGGTTTTACAACGCGGCGTTGGCCCGGGGCGTGGATGTGGGACCGGACCGGGTCACGGGTTGGGGCACGACCTTTGTTGATGTTGACATGGACGGCGATCCCGATTTGGCTTCTGCATTCGGTCCGGTGATGGTGGGAGTCGATGGCGATTGGTCCGATGTGGTTGATCACGATGTTGTGGCCGGTCTCGATGACATTCCCGCGCAACCCAATGCGCTTTGGGTCAACGAAGATGGAGCGTTCACGGAGTCGGCCGAAGAAATTGGATTTGGCTATGTTGGCATCAGCCGAGCTGTGGTGGTCGCCGATTTCAATCGGGATGGCCTGCCTGATTTGGCCACATCGGGCGTCGATCAAAACCGTCAGCAACGTGTTCAGATTTACGCTTCAGAAGGGGGCTGTGGCCCGGGCGTCGTGGTGGATTTTCCCACCATGTCGGCATCGGACCTCGGGGCCAAGGTGGAGTGGTCCACGGCCGGAACAGAGCGTGTGACTTGGATGAACCCAACCACAACGTTTTCCAGTTCCGGCTCCACGCTTCATCTGGGCTTGGGTCGGTACCTAAGGGCGGATTGGGTCCGCATTACCCCTGTGGCTGGAGAGCCCATTGAATTCGCCGACGTTCCAGCAGGAACTGTGCTCGATCAAAGGTCGTACCAGTGAGGCTTGACCATGTCTTTGATCACATTGAGGTGCGAAAACGACGTTTTTCCGCGGGCTGAATCGAACATGTGCTGGGCCATGGTCTTCGCGCCCACGGCCACCATGAACTGGTAGTAGCCGCGTCGTGCGCGGGAACGGCTGACCAAAGAACGGAGGGTGTCCCATCGCACGTAGCTTGAGAAGACATTCCGGTTCATTGTGTTGGCCACCTCGAGCATCTCTTGCATGGACAGGTGGTTGGTTTTCATCACCGGCTGCCACCAGTAGAACTCTTTGAGTTCGTCCATTCCTTTGTCTTCGAGCCATCCTTCAGAAATGGCCTGGTTCCACAAGGGGGTGCCCGGCTCTGGGCTGATGGTTTGGAAGGCAATGAAATCCGGCCGCAAGCTCACGGCGTAGTCGAACAGGCGGTCCAACTTGGCACGATCGTCTTCGGGCAACCCAATGATGAAGGTCGCGTGGCGCACAACGGCCGGGTAGTCGACGCGCAAACTTTCGAACATCGACCGCATGACGTTGGTGTCGTAGTTGTGTTTGCTCAGGAACTTGTAGTCATCGGCCGTTTCGCGTTCAACGCCCACCAGGTACCAGTGCAGTCCGGTCTGAACCAACTTTTTGAACACGCCCATTTTGTGCTCGCGTTCATAGGAGTCGGCGCGGAAAAAGCCGTACCACGCAATGTCGTCCCAATTTTTGGCGATCACTTGGTCGGCCCATTCGTCGTTCCACGAAGGATCGATGTTGAAGGTGCCGTCGACAAACATGAAGTTGTCGTAGCCGTATTGGCGGTGGAGAATCTCCATTTCCCGCACGACCCTTTCGGGTGATTTCACGCGGTACCGGGGTCTGGCTTTCCCGTCTTTCCAACTCCCCATTTGGGTCCAAATGGCGCAGAAGCTGCATGTATCAATGCAACCCCGCCCCTTCTCGATGTTGAAGCTGTTTTGGAACAAGCTTGCGCCTTTGCGGTGACTGATGCGCGGCATCAAGTCATAGGCGGGCAAGGGAAGGTCATCGAGGTTCTTGATCAAAGGACGGAACCCGGTGTCCAACACCGAGCCGTCTTTGTCGAGGTAGCGCAGTCCCTTCACCTGGCTGATGTCGCCCCCGTAACGGAGGGTTTTCACCAACTCGCTGAATGTGATTTCACCTTCGCCAAACACCAAGAAGTCGCTGCATCCGGGACCGAGTGCCCATTCGGGGACGTGGGGCAGCGTGTACCCTCCTCCCACGGTGATGCATTCGGGGTTGGCCCGTTTTGCTGTGCGAAAAAACTTCGCAGTTTCATGGACATAGATCGCTTCATCGCCCGCACAAACCATGTCCGGTTGCCATTCGCGAAGAAGCGCTTCGAGTGAGCCCCAACCCAAGCGCTGCACCGGGCAGTCCACCAATTTGATCTCCACATCGGGCATCGATTCGCGCAGTGCGGCCGCCAAACAGAGGTACCCGAGCGGAATTAGAAAGTTGTCCGCTTCGGACAAGATGGGCCACATGTACCGCGGCGTTCGGCAAAAGAGGATTCTTGGGGGTCGGTTGGACGGAAGTCCTGCCATGCGGGCCGGTGACTGCATGGCGACAGATTACCCTGAACAGCCTGTGGATGGAGAGAAAGTTCCCAATGCTTTGCAGGTCAGGTGACCCAGACGGGGAGACGGGGGCAGCGGGCACATTTGTTTGCATGCGGCTTCACGAATGTCTTCAGCGAACTTCGGATTGGCGTCTTTGACCCGATAGCCAAGGTCGGTTGTGCCCTCTGGGCCGTGAGCCTCGATGTAATCGGCGAATGTGCGTCGGCTCAGTTCGATCCCATAGGCCTCGGGCTTCAGGGCCCATGGGCTACCGGGTTCCATTTCGATCGCAAAAGAACGGCACTGCAGACGAACGCCGCGCGAAGCCTTCCGGCAACGGTTGACCAACGCGGCGGCGGCGGCGGGCGTATCGATGCCTTCGCCGGGCAGGCCCTGGCCAAAACACAACATGACATTGGCGCCCTTGGAGGCGCACATGCGCACCGATTCGACGAGTTCATCGTTGCTGAAGTGGAGCGGACGAAAGCGTTTCCGGACAGATTCGATGGGGCTTTCCGGAGACATGGAAATCAGAACGGAATCAAAGGCGTCCACGAGCGCATCCACGAGTCGTGGGTCGGGAATCGCGTAGGACTCAAAGTACATCTTGGTTCGAACGCCGGACGCCTTCACGCGCGCGGCCACTTCGATCCAGTGTTCAGGGTCGGAGGGCGTTGGGTCAAAGCATGCTTGCACTTCGTCGAAGCCGAGCTCCGTTGATCGCGCGATGAGGGCGGCGGTTCGCCCGGCGCTGACCTGGATCCAGTTGGCCCGGCCATGAAACTTTTTGTGACTCAAGCGGCCCCCGCCGCACCACCCGCAGGTGACCGAACACCCGCGCCCCGCCGGCAGGATCATGGTTCGTCCGCCAGCGCCTCCGAAAAGCTTTTGGCCAACTTTCATGAGGGTCGCTTGAGGCCGGCGGTGAGGAATGTAGAAGGCACCACAGAAATCATTGATGTAGCGCTTGTGGTGGCGAATCAGGTCGAATCGCTCGTAGTCCAGTGTGGAGATGCTGGAACCGCTGGAAAGCGCGGTCACGTCGTTTTCCACAATCCCTTCGGTGGAACGATGGCTGAGGTTGGGAACACCCGAAAGGGGCAGCCCGTTGTCCAGGGCTTCTGCCAGCGCCACCAGTGCCACTTCGCCGTCGCCTCGAATGACCCCATCCACTTCGGGTGTGGTCTCGAGAATCTCACGGTGCATGGCGCTGGCGGTGAAGCCGCCCAACACGATGAATGCTGTTGGGTGACCTCTGCGAACTTTTTTGATGGCTTCGACCGTGTCCCAGGTCTGGGGATGCCAATGCAGAGAAAACCCAACGATGGTGGGTTGCAGTCGCCGGGTTTC
>Ga0115012_10000625_pt1 | contig 20061 bp, 22 predicted proteins | sample TroAtlMetagenome_FD_88706 | JGI IMG/M metagenome (GOLD analysis project Ga0115012, IMG submission 88706) | Marine eukaryotic phytoplankton communities from Atlantic Ocean - Tropical Atlantic ANT10 Metagenome | ecosystem: Environmental > Aquatic > Marine > Oceanic | place: Tropical Atlantic...
AATTCCGCACCAAGCGAACCCTCTGGAATATTGTGGCATTCCTCAATATTGCGGAGTGTCTCGATCAAGCGAGATTCAACGCCAGAGAAACCGCCCGCCCGACAATATTTTGCAAAGCCATTTTTTATAATGGTCATATTGCGAAAAGCGGGAACGTGTTTACCGAGTCCGTGCAATTTCCAGAGATAGTTGAAACCGAAATCGTCAAATGGCGAACCATCTATTGAATTTGGCGAGTATGTAGATTTAAGCATTTTTTAGTTCCTCATTGTAATTAGTAGGATTATAGCAGTTAATACCGAATCGAGTCAAGCATTGGCGAACGCTTTTATTGTCATCAAACATATAAGCATTTGAGCGAATCCAAGCGAGTGACCGCCTAAAATCAACCGCCAATTTTGATATCATTCTTTTTTTGAGAATGTCATCTGGTGTAGTATCACCAAATGCTCGGCTATAAATTCGGTCATAGCCTAAGCCATTATCTGCCAGAAATTTCAGATCGGCTTTACCGATAACCCTAGCGGTCATTATGACAATTTGATGATTTTGTCGGTTGATGGTTTTCCAAGATTCGGCCATTGGTAACAGAGAATCTCTAGCGATTTTTTCGGGCGTGTTATTTCGCACCCAAGCATCGAGGTTAAGAGAACCATCTGGCAAAGTGTTTTGCCGATGGCTTGAGTCGATGGTTGTACCATCTAAGTCAAAAATAAAGAGCATAAATATATCCTATAATTCCAATCGTGTTAAGTATCATCAAGTTATAGAGTTTAGCATCATGCGCTTGGACAGTCAATAAAGCCAAGCCAGATATTGCTAACAATTTCCCGATGATAGTATCTATTAGGAAGGGGGCGACTGCCATGCAGACAGTCCCAACCCAAGCGATCAAGGTAAGCATCAAGAGATGCTTACCAAGAGAGCCGAAAGAGAGCGCATTGAAGCACCCTCTAAGCCTTCAAGGCTTTCGCCCTGTAAGGCTACCTCGATGGCTTTAACCATCTCGGCTTTAGTGGAACGGGAAGAGGTTTTAACCTCGGCTTTTTTGTAAAGCCCAAGCAAAACCGCTTTTGAGATAACAGAGCGAACGGGCAAGCCGAACTCTGCCGCTAGAGAATTAGCGATCTCTCTAGTGATCGGTGACTGCTCGTCCATTCGAGCAACCATCTTAGTAGTATAGTTAGACATAATAGTCTCCTAGTTAGTTTAAGATTAGCCAAACGATTCCACCAAGTAGAATCAGATCAGCGGTTATAGAGTAAACCATATAAGCTCGTAAAGCCCATGTGGTGATTTGTGTTTTATTTATCATTTTCATAGTGCCTATTTTAAATGATTGTTTCAGAAATGTCAATGGTAATAATGCACATTCCATTATATTTCCATTATTCGCCCAAATGAGAATGATTCTCATTTAGGCGTTGCCCACGTGTCGAAGTGCAAACAAAGCCCGAACGCATCCGAATGTAGCAAGAGCAAAGAATGCCGCCCAAATATTCGCCCCCATAATCATAGCCATACCAATAGCCGCAAAGTTTCCGACCGCAAGCCAGATGAGAATCATTATCAATAACGCCATGTGAAATCCTTTTTTCATTTTGTTTATGCTATGCATTATAGCATACCCTGCCCAAAAAGTCAAGCCTTTTATTAGATTATTTTGGAATAAAGATATACCCTGTTATACCCCCCCCCTCCCCCCCTCCCCCTTTCCCCCTTAATAAAATATTTTGAAACCGAAAAAGTCTTTATATATCAATAGGTTAGGGGCGGTTCCTAGACTTTACATGAGGCGGCGCGGCGGGGCACCCCTCCACGTACAACTTTGGGTTTTTTCGAAACACCTTTAAAAATTCTTCTTGACATTAAATGTCATTTCTAGTATAATTTTTTTCATGGCTACTACCTATGAAACCCCTACAGTTTACACACAAGATGCTCCTAGTAGTGCATTCCTAGGATACCCGAATGCGGGGCAATATCCCTTATATACTTTTTACGGAAGTAATTATCTTCCTAGTAGAACTATGTATGTTAAAAACGGGGATACTTTTAAAATTCCTCTCTCAAACGCAGATGGTGGTGATGGTGGAGGAACACAAACTTCAGTTAATTATGCAGGAACAACAGGCGCTGCTGATCCCGATCCTGCTGAAGCTAACACGAGCCAGGGAGGAAACCAAAGTAATGGGTCTCTTTGGACACATACCGTAAATGCAAGCGCCACTCCTTGGAATGATAATGAAACTAAGTGGTACTTTTTTGCAGACTCAGGTGCCAGAACTGTAAGAGTAGAAGTAGCTTTAATAGAAATAACTAGTTTTGCAGGTGCATCCAGTACTGTGAATCAAGGAGGTACATTAGTTTTTACTCTTAGTGGGTTAACAGGGTTAGATTCTCCCGTATCAGGAAACTCTAACTCAAACAATTTATACCTGACCATTAGAGATTCAAGTGGAAACCTTGTTACAACCTCAGGGTCTGGTGGCGTCTCTTGGTCCACTGGAAGTACTAATAATCCTTACATAGGATATATGCGAAGCAATAGCCTTACTAATACTTTAACAGTTGGTGCAAGTATGAGCACAGGATCTTATACTTGTCGTCTTATGCACTTTGGAGGCGCTCAAAATTGGGTTACTAACGTTGATGGAACAACTACTTTTTCGGGGGGTTTAGTAAACAATCCTTTTTACGGGACTGCTAACCAACTTGCTTCTTTTTCCTTTACAGTAAACGCAGGCACAGGAACCAATACCACTCCTAGTTTAGGAGACAATATAAACGCAGGTACGAATCTGAGTTACCCAGTAGACACAAACTCGGGCACAATTACTTGTGACCCTACAACCTTTGAACCAGACGTATTTACGAGTAATACAACAGGCTCTGCAGCAGCTCGATTTAGACTAAAAAATTCAAACGGCACTTATCCAACAACTAGTTATACAGGTGTAGGTACCACTCTACAATTAACTAGCGGACAATCTGTAGACTTTAAAATGACAGGCCCTTCTGGTTATAGCGGCACTACTACAGGTCGCCTTACGATTGGGTCTGTATTTGATGAGCTTACGGTAACAACATCTGCAGCAGCTGATGATAGCGATACTGATGCTCTTGTGGATACTAGTTCAGACTGGGGGTTAATAATTAAAAATGATGCAGGCAATCAAATTTTTGGAACGGGGCAAAAACAAGGACATGTCTTAGTAGCCGCCTCATACTCAGGAACGGTAGCGTCGAATGGTACCAGTAACCCTATCACCATTCCAGGAATAGCAGCATCTGAAAATATACCAGGAAGAACAGCAATACTAATTATCGATAAACAAGCAAATACAGGGAGAGTCAACTGGATAGTGTATAGAACATCAAATGCTACTACTTTTACGGTTTATAACGGAAATGCAGAGGCACGAACCTTTGATTATATAGTATTGAGACATTAAATGGGATACGGACTAAAAGTTATAGGAGGGAATGACACCTTCATTATTGACTCTGATCTTACAGGGGCTCGTCATTTGGTTGTAGTTGCGGGGCCTTCAACTTCAACGCATAATACTACTTATACTGGTTTTGCCTCAGGAGATTTGATATTTGCAAAACCTTTAAGCGGTTCGGGAAGAATAGTAACAAGCTGGACAGACCCTTCCAACCCCAAACCTATACATTCAAGTAATTCAGGTGGCTCCTATGGGTACAATTATCCAAATAGTGTTCAACAATCATATCTAGTAGTAAGACCTAGTGATAATGTTACAGCCACTGATCAAAATGGCGGGTATGGGTTAACAGTTTTTGACACGAACGGGACTTCAAAAATGTACGACTCAAGACAGGCCAGTAAGGGGCTCGATATAGTAGCTTTAAAAGGGCAGTACCAATGTCCTGGAGGTATGGAGTTGGAGTCTGGAGGAAGCACCACCTTCGTCTCTGGTAATCATATTTATGCAGGAGGAACCCTAACGAATATATACTCATGTATGAATTCCAGTAATAGCAATATTTTTGTACATCCTGTTACAGGTCATATTAACCATAGTTATAGAGGGTACATGTATAGAACAGGTTCTACAGACCCAGGAGTATATTACTTTGGGTGGGAATGGCTTATTATTCCAAATGTATACGCTCAATTTTTTGACGCGAACAATATAAACGATCTAATAATAGGAGAATTAGTATCATGACAGTTTATGCAATAGCAATAATAGATAGTAATACCGAAGTTAATACTATTTATGTGCCTGGAGCAGTATTCCATGAAGAAGGCACATACGAAGAGGACTCCAGTAAAACCATAGTTCATATTAGAAGTGAAGTTTCTGACATGATGGGGTTTCAACAAACTCAGTATTATAAAGGAGGCGCATGGAAGTCTAGAGAGTGGAAAGGAGAGTATTATAATTGGAATGGAACAAGCGAAGAGTGGGAGTTTGATTCTAATAAATTCTGGGAAACGGTACGCACTGTTAGAAATAGTAAACTTGGTATGTGTGACTGGACACAGCTCCCAGACAGCGCTTTATCAGACTCGAAAAAAGCAGAGTGGGCCGTGTATAGGTCAGCGCTAAGAGACCTTCCCGAGATACAGAGTGGCACTACAGAGCTCGATAAGATAGTCTGGCCAGACGAACCATCGTAGAAAAATTTTTCTTGACTTTTCATCCCCTTTTGAGTATAATTCTCTCATGGCTAAAGAAGTAACAACAATTTCCCCAGAGGGACTTGAAGTAGCGAACTCGTATCTGACTCTTGGGAATATACGGGGTGTTTGCGAGCACCTGCAAGTTGACGAAAAGAAGGTTGTGGATATACTAAATCGACGAGAAGTTAAAAAGTATATCGACACTGTTTACCTCGATACGGGGTATCGAAACAAGAATAACATCGGATCTTTATTAGACGAGATGATTCAATCAAAGCTTGATGAAGCACAGGAAAGCGGTGTGTATTCCAGCAAAGACTTAGCTGACTTATTACAAATGGCTCACAAAATGCGTATGGATGAGATCAAGGCTCAAGCAGACCTTGAAAAAGCATCCGCCTCCAATATCAAAAATCAGACAAATGTCCAGATAAATGATGGAGTACCTTTTGGTCAGGGTAATTACGGCAAGTTAATGGATAAATTGATCAATGGAACAACCTGATTTTAATGAGCTATATACCAAGTTCACCGCTCACGAAGTGCAATGCGAAGAGAGGTGGAAAACTATCTTTGTAAGACTTGAAGATATTGAAAACAAAATGGATAGACTACAGACTATGTTGTTGGGAGCAACAGGTACTGTTATAATTTTTTTAGGAGGTATTATTTTAACGCTACTTAATGGGTAGCCGACGTTCCCCGAGAACGTAGAGATAATGTGTGGAGCCAATCACAGCCGCAGTGGCGGCTTTTACTGCTGTAAAATCAGGGATTAAAGCTGGCCGAGAGTTACAGGATATGGTCGGTGAACTGGGAAAGCTCTGGGGCGGATTAGATAGTGCCCGAGCGAATCACAACCAGAAGCGCACTAAAGCAATGCGCAATGAATTTATTTCTGTTGAAGAAGAAGCATTAAAGACATTTGCAGACAAGCGTAAAGCCGAAGAGATTGAAAAAGAATTACACCAGTTCATTCTCTATACACTAGGTGCAGAAGCCTGGAATGAGTTAATAGCTTTGCGTGGAAAAGTCAGAAAAGAGCGACAAGAGCAAGCTGCAGCAGCCAGAAAACAGAGGAAAAAAGTTATTGACTCTGTAATTATTGTAAGCACAGTAATATTTTGCGGGTTTTGCATTTATTGGATGGGCTACGTTGTAATAAATAAAGGTTTCTGATGAAAGAGTTTTGGGAGAAATTCAGTGATTGGAGAGGTAGCAGCCGTACTCAGTGCCTTGAAAGCATTGAACGACGGTATACAAACGATAAGACAGTCAGCAGGGAACGCAAGTGATCTACAATCCATAGTAGGCAGATTTGCAGGAGCCCAAGAAAAGTATAACGAAGTAGAGAAAGCAAAAACAGGACGAATGAGCTATAAAGAAGCTCTTGCAATGGAAAGCGCAAAGCGTCAACTTATAAACTTTGATAGACAACTTAAAGATATATGTTTGATGCAGGGTCAAGGGGACCTATATAACTCAATAAAGAGACGGATGGAAGAAGCCCGTCTTGCACATGAAAAAGAGGTAGCTCGGTTACGAATAAGACGCAAGGAAATACAAAAGTATATAAACTGGGCAATGATGGGTGGAGTTGTTTGGATTTTTGGAATGGGAATACTGTGGATAATAATTGCACTATTCCGAGTATAAAGGAGAAAACTATGTGTGAGGTTTGTAAATGTAATCCTTGTAGGTGCAACGATGCCTAAGTGGGTTGGCTACGGAAAGCCAAAGAAAAGGAAGAAAAAGCGTGGTAAAAAGAAAAAAGCTATTTAAGACTTTTAACAAAGTAATGAAAAGCGGTACACTACACCAGGCTTGGAAATCTATAACAAAGAAAAGCTCTAAACAGAGCAAAGCAAGAAAGAAAGGAGAACTAGATGGCTGATTTGGATCGATTCCAAGGAGATATGTCCCGTAACGAGGTCGAACTAGACCTCAGTAAATTTATGGAGCTACTCCAAGAACAATCCAAGCTAAAAGACAGGATACGAGAACTTGAAGACCAAGATACTCGCAATCCTTGGCAGAAGTTTATATTTATGGCACAAGCCGTAGATAGCTGGAGAATCTTTCCACGCCTGTTTTTAAGTGTCTATATTTTTCTGTTGTACTATAGTACCATGTGGTTCATGGCACTACCAGAACCCAGCTTAGAGCAATCAGGACTTATTTCAATTATAGTAGGTGCTGGAGCAGCTTGGTTTGGTTTGTATGCAGGAACCAGTAAAGGAAAAACTGACCATTAGAGGTTAACATGGCAATAGAAATTAGTAGGAAAGACGTTACGTCTGACCAACTATTAGAGTTACAATCTGAGACGAGGTTTCTTAAATTACCAGTAGACCCATATTTGGAGCTACTCGGCGTGACGCCACTTGCTAGTCAGGTGGCGATCATCAACGCGATAAATAACCCGAAATACCGTTTTGTATGTGCGGCAGTTTCGAGAAGGCAGGGTAAAACCTACATCGCAAATATAATAGGGCAACTGGTATCATTAGTGCCCAACTCAAACATACTCATAATGTCCCCCAACTATGCCTTGTCTCAGATTTCTTTTGACTTACAAAGAAATCTGATAAAGCACTTTGACCTAGAAGTAGCAAAAGACAATGCAAAAGACAAGGTTATAGAGCTTACAAATGGGTCAACGATACGTATGGGGTCTGTCAATCAAGTGGATAGTTGTGTTGGTCGCTCCTATGATCTTATTATTTTTGACGAGGCAGCTTTGGCTGACGGGAGAGACGCATTCAATGTTGCCCTCCGACCGACGCTTGATAAAGACAACTCAAAAGCAATCTTCATAAGCACACCAAGAGGAAAAAATAACTGGTTTTCAGATTTTTTCTACAGGGGATTTACAGATGAATTCAAAGAGTGGGCTTCTATTCGCGCTACTTATAAAGATAATCCGCGTATGTCTGAAATGGATATTGCAGAAGCTCGAAAATCTATGTCCGAGGCCGAATTTCGACAAGAGTACGAAGCAGACTTTAACACATACGAAGGTCAGATTTGGAACTTTAATCACGAAGACTGCATCGGAAACTTCGACGAGATCGATACATCCAAAATGGACATATTTGCAGGGCTGGATGTAGGATATAGAGATCCCACAGCCTTCTGTGTATTAGGGTATGACTGGGACGAAGAAAAGTTTTATCTACTGGATGAGTACTTAGATGCAGAACAGACTACTGAAACGCATGCAAAGCAAATACAAACTATGATTGATAAATGGGATATTGACTATATTTATATTGATTCTGCTGCACAGCAGACCCGTTTTGACTTTGCTCAGAACTATGATATATCAACAATTAACGCAAAGAAATCCGTTCTCGACGGTATAGCACACGTTGCAGGAATAGTAGACAATGATAAATTACTTGTTGAACAAACCTGTAAAGAATCTCTTTCAGCATTAGATCAATACCAGTGGGACTCCAATCCCAACCTAATGAAAGAGAAACCGAAACACAATTACGCATCACACATGGCGGATGCGTTACGGTATGCATTATACTCATTTGAGACTTCAGCAACAAGTTTTTAGGATACCTAGTCAAAAATAGTTATTGACATAGTACCTCAAACTAGATATAATTCTCTTACTGAAAATTAGAAAATCAGAAACCCGATGGCCGAACTCAAACGAGATATAGTAAAATATATCCGAGATAAAGCGAAGAATAAGTACCAAAAGGATTCAAAGTGCTATATTTGCGGGGCAGAGACTCAACTTGATTTTCACCATTATTACACCTTAGCACCTTTAGTGCATAAGTGGTTACGAGAAAATAACTTAGACCCAAAGTACATTCTGGCGATAAGAGAAGACTTTATAGAGGAACACCACGACGAATTATATGTACATACTGTTACTCTATGCCATAATCATCACAGACAATTACATAAAGTATACGGAAGAGATCCTGGCTTAGGCACAGTGCATAAGCAAAAGCGTTGGGTAGAGATACAAAGAGAAAAACATGGCATGGTATGACAGATTCTTTAGAAGAGAAGAAGATGTGGAGAAGCTGAATCCAATTCAGCAGTATCTAGGTCAAGCTACCGAAACGTCTCGTGAATATACTCAGAATTATGAAACATACTATGAAACTCTTGAGATTGTAAACCGTGGAGTAAACATCGTTGTAGATGATGTATCAGAAATTCCTCATACGGTTGGAGCCGCTGCAGGACATCATGCTTCAGTAAAAGGAATTAAAAAATCAAGAGTGTCTCTTTTACTGAATAGAGAACCCAATCCTTTTCAGGATGTTAGTGCTTTTAAACGTAATTTAATAACTGACTTTTTACTTGATGGAAATATTTTTATTTATTACGATGGTGCTCACTTGTACCATCTTCCTGCAGATAAAGTAACAATTCACGGAGATTCTAGGACTTTTGTTGAAAAATATACTTATAATGATATAGACTACGCTCCTGCAGAAATCATACACGTAAAAGAAAATGCCTTTTACTCTATATTTAGGGGGACATCCAGATTAAAGCCTGCAGTACGTACTATGCAACTTACTGCAAACATGAGGCAGTTTCAAGATAACTTTTTCAAGAACGGAGCCGTACCAGGATTAGTACTAAAGTCTCCAAATACATTATCAGAAAAAATAAAAGAAAGAATGATTCAATCGTGGTCAATTAGATACAGACCCGATGCAGGTGGAAGAAGGCCTCTTATACTAGACGGCGGAATAGAAGTTGATTCAATCTCAAATGTTAACTTTAAAGAATTAGACTTCCAGCCAGCTATCGCAGAAAATGAAAAGATTATTTTAAAAGCGATAGGAGTCCCACCCATACTGCTAGACTCAGGAAATAATGCAAATATTCGACCAAATATGCGAATGTATTATCTTGAAACGATTCTTCCAATAGTAAGAAAACTAAATTTTGCATACTCTAGATTTTTTGGGTTTTCAGTCGAGGAAGACGTAACAAACATTCCAGCCTTACAACCAGAATTACGTGATCAATCTCAATATTATTCTGCCCTTGTAAATGCAGGAATAATAACGCCAAACGAAGCGCGAGACGCTTTAGGATTTGAAGCTGTAGAAGGGTATGACGACCTTCGAGTTCCTGCCAACATTGCAGGTTCTGCTTCAAACCCCGATGACGGGGGCAGGCCATCTGAAGGAGAAGAAGATGGATAAAGTTTTTAATTTAACATCAACCTTTAAATCTTTTGAAGACGATGACGGTAGTGTTTGTATTACTGGAATGGCAAGCACAAAAGATTTTGACAGAGCGGGAGATACAATTGTGCCCGAAGCTTGGTCAAAGGGTGGATTAAAAAGTTTTGAGAAGAATCCTATAATTCTTTTTAATCACGATTATAATAAACCAATTGGGCGTGCAACCCAAATGAAAGTTACTGATGACGGGCTAGAGATGAAAGCAAAAATCTCTAAATCTGCACCAGATTCAGTATCTCAACTGGTTAAAGAAGGTATCCTTGGAGCTTTTTCTGTCGGTTTTCGAATCAAGGATGCTGATTACCTAGAGGAAACCGACGGATTAAAGATTAAGGATGCTGAGTTGTTTGAGGTTTCAGTTGTATCTGTGCCTTGTAACCAAGCAGCGACCTTTTCTCTGGCAAAGTCATTCGATTCTGAGCAGGATTATGAGGACTTTAAGAAAACTTTTAAAAGCGAGGAAGATTCCTCTTCAATGGAGACAGATATGTCTGAAGAAACACAAACTCCAGAAGTCGACCTAGAAGCTTTTGCGAAGAAAGTAGCAGAGGAAACTGCTGCTAAAATAGCAATGAAGCAGGCCGAGGAGAAAGCTGCAGCGGAAGCCGTAGCAAAAGAGGCTGCTGAAGCAGAAGCCGCTAAGGCTGCTGAAGCAGAAAAAGTTAAGACTCAAATCCAAACTGGCATTGAGTCAGGTGCTGAGAAACTCATGTCTGATATGAAAGAAGACATGGAGAAAGCCACGGTTGACCAAATTGCAGAAGTAACTGCAAAATATGAGTCACAACTCAAGGAAAAAGCAGAGGAGCTTGAAGCTATGCGTAACAGTAAGCGTGATTTCTCTGATCGTTCTAAGACTCTTGAGTCCTATGGCAAAGAGTTTTTAAATGCAAAAATTCTTGGTCTTGTAACTCGAAAGGGCGACGACACACAGTACATGAAGGATCTTCGTGAGAAGACCGTTGGTGTAACTGCAATCACTCCTAGCGTTAAGCTAGATACACTCATCAGTAACACTTTCGAGGAAGAAGTACGTATGTACACTAAGGTTGCAGGCCTTTTCCGAGAAATACCTGTAGATAGCGGAGCAACCGTTATGCCTATCGTTCCTGATGCAACTAATGCACAGTGGGCGACTACTGGTCTTGATGCAACTACAAACATTGTTGAGAGTAATTTCAATAATGCTGGTGCAGCATCTGATGCTTTCAACGTAGAGCAGAAAGTACTCAGAGCTTATCGATTGGTATCTGGTAGCTTTATTACCAATGACACTGACGAGCAAACTGTTGTAAACATGCTCCCCATGATTACTTCAGCACTTGCACGAGCACACGCTCGAGCTCTTGAGTCAGCTATCATGCTTGGTAATGGCACTATTACTGGTTTCACTTCTGCAAACGGAACTGAAAACGGTAACACAGGTCTTGCACAAACTGGTATAGGTTCAGGCCTTTTCTTGACTGCTGCTGCTGATCTCGACATTAGTGACGTAGACAAGCTTACTACAGATATGCTTGTTAAAGCACGTAGTAATATGGGCAAGTACGGACTCGACCCTGCAGAAGTAGCGTATATCGTTAATATGTCAGGCTACTACGAGTTGTTGCAGGATGACGATTTTGCGAAAGCAAATGAAGTTACTCCTGAGCTTGCTGCAAGAGTACAAGGTATTGTTGGTGAAGTATACGGAAGCCCCGTAATCGCCAGTGACCTGATCACTCGAAGTGGTTCTAGTCCTGTTGGTACTGCAGCTGTTGCTGTTAATGTCAACAACTATGTTATTCCTCGACTCAGAGGCGTTAACATTGAGACTGACTACATTGTGAAGGAGCAGCGTACAGCGCTTATTGCTTCACAAGCACTTGGCTTTGAAGAGCTGGTTGCAGGCTTTGCAGGCAACTATCCTTCAGTTAAGCTGGTTTATACAGCTTAATATTAGCTTAATAAACTGGGGGAGGTTCTCCTCCCCCAAGTTTTTACTAATTTACTTATGGCGGATTTAATTACATTAGCAAGTTATAAAGAAGCAGAGGGCTTGAGTACTCCAAAAGAGGACTTGAGAATTAATGCGTTAATTCCTTCTGTGAGTCAATTAGTAAAAACTTATTGTGGTAACAGTATTGTAGATTTTTACTCTTCAAATAAAACGGAAGAGTTCAACATTGATTGGGGGACTCATGTAGTACAACTAACTGAAAGCCCTGTCAATTCGATTGTAAGTGTTCAAGAACGTCAGTCATATTCTACGTCTTACACTACACTTACTACAGGTGCACATGAATATTACTTAGATACTACAACAGACAGTATTCTTAGAACTAACTCTGGAAGCTACCAAAACTGGCCTCGAGGAGTTGGTGCTGTTAAAGTAGTTTATACCGCAGGATACAGCGCGACACCGAAAGATTTAGAACTTGCGGTAATTGATTTAATTACATACTACTTAAAAGACGAACATAAAGAGCGAAGAACAATACAAGGAGCAAGCATACAAAACGCTGCTAGTTCTTCACAACGAGACAATGTTGCTTTCCCAGACCACATTAAGAGAGTCTTAGACTTGTATAAAAATTTTTAGTGAGCAGTTCTTCTTTATACCAGTTCTTAAAAAAGCTGGACAAGGAATTGTCAGAAGGGGCAACAAAAGATAAAGCAGCCTCGGAAGCCTATAGAACACAAAAAGGAAATAAAAAAACAAGTACTCTTACTTATAGGCCTAGAGAAATTACTGAGGCTTTGACACATTTAACAGAGATTCCCGAAAAGTTAAGAGACGCCTATGATGATTTAGTAGACGAATTAACTGCTGACATGAGAGGTCTTTTTAAGAAAAAAGCAGTAGAGATAAATACAAAAAGTCCTGGCGATGCCAAAGTACGAGGCAATAAACATTCTGTTTCTATAAGAATTATAAAAAGAGGTCAAAGAGATAATTACACTTTGTTAAAAAAGATCTATGAAGAGAGATTAGATAAATTTTATACGGATTTTCTTGGTCTTATAAATAAGCCAGGAGGTTTAAAGAGATATAGCGATTCCGCAGGTAAAGAAGTAACATTAACTAGAGGAAAAGTGTGGGGACAGACTCACGAAGGCGGCGCTAATATTTTTCATATGATGAATGATGCAGTATATGCAGCTATTGCGCATACCGTTAAACGAGCACAAGATCCTTCGGGCACAGACATAGCAAAAGATTTACAAAATCTAAAAAGAGCAGACGCACAAATTATTTTAGACATAATGAAAGACGGCCCTAAAGAAGAAGTAAGTATGGGAATTTCTAGTGCTCTTATTAACTCGCAGCAAGGTGGAGGTATAAAAGAGCAAGGTGCAAAAGCAAATTTAGATGCTGCTATAAAGTCCTTAAAGCCTTTTATTCTCGCCACCGAAGGCTCGGATAGTTTATTAACGGGACGAAGAAAAAAGATAATTAAAGAAATAGTTAAACCTTTTAAAAATAAAAAAGGAATTAAAGTCAAGCATGAAAATATCAAAATTAAAAACAATAAAAGCAAGGTAAATTTAGTAAAAGAACCTGGTAAAACAGTTATAGAAAAAGGCGCACCTCTTTCCATAATGGGCAAAAAAGCAGTAAAACGACAAGAAAAACGGAAAGGGACAACCTCAGGGATGAGTTTAGCAAATATACTGGGAGTTCTAAATAATCAACTGCCTAAAACAGTAGCTAGTAACATGGGTAGTCCTAGACTTGAAAACCAGACAGGAAGATTTGCTCAAAGTGTAAGAGCTGTAGATGTAACACGAACTGCACAAGGTTTTCCTAGTATTGGCTATACTTATATGAAAGAGAGATACGGGCCTTATGAAAGTACAAGCGGATCTAGGTTTGCAGATGTAGATAGAGACCCTAGACCGTTGATTGATCAATCAATAAGAGAGATAGTAATAGGCTTTGGTTTAGGAAGACTTTATACTAGGAGATTATAATGACCGCAAGAACATACGCTTCAAGAAGGAAACGAATTGTAGATGCTCTTGTAGAGAAGTTAAAAACGATAAACGGTCAAGGAGCTTTTTTAACTGACGTTGGAGAAAATGTTCATCCAACTTTAAAATTTTGGGATGAAGTAGATGAATTCCCCGCACTTCATTGCAATGCTGGAAGCGAAACAAGAGAGTATAGATCAGCGGGTGTAAGAGACAGGTTTTTATCTGTAACAATTCGTTGTTATGTGCAGGAAGAAGATGCACAAGAAGCACTAAATGAGTTAATGGAGGATGTAGAGACAGTTATTGAAGATAACTCAAGATTGTCGTATACAGATAAAATGAATAATACATTCTTCACTCAACAGATTACCGTAATCAGTATTGACACTGATGAAGGTGTACTCGAGCCTTTAGGAGTAGGCGAAATGCTTATAGAGGTTCGTTATTAAGAAAATTCTGACACGAATAAAAATTCACGATCAGTCTTTTCAAGTTCATAGGAGATAATAACTATGGCCGAATATTTACATTTTAGTAGAGACTCGCGGCTCTACATGGAAAAAGACGGATATTTCTGGTCTATTCCTGTGCTTGACGGATTTAGTTTCTCTCAAGCAACAAATGCATCAGAAATAACGTTGAATGAAATGGAAGACTCATCTGGTAGATCACGAAGAGGACGTAAAATGTTTACTGACTCTCTGTCTGCTGCTGAATTCTCTTTCTCAACTTACATACGTCCTTTTAAATCAGCAGGATCAAAAAGCAATACAAATGGTCGAGCAGATAGTTCCGCAAACCATCAACACGCAGTAGAGGAAGCTCTTTGGGTTGCAATGGCAGGTCAAAATGTTTATGTACCTAGTACTGGTAAATTTAAACATGGCTCAACGGGCGGAGCAATCTCTTCTATAACAATTACGAATGGTGGAACTGATGCAGATTCAGGAGATAGAGCTGCAGGTACTTATAATATTGCCATTCCTACTACCACCACTAGCAGCCCTACTGCTCATAATCAAGCTCTTGTTACTGCGGGTTCAGGTAGTAATACTGGAGGAACAAACGCAGTTATACAAGTAGTCGTAAATGGAAGTGGTGTTGCAACTGCAACTGTCACAGAAAGAGGTACAGGGTTTGACACAGGTAATGTAATTACTATTGGAAGTCAGCTTCTTGGAGGTGACGCAGATGGTGATGAATTAGAGATTACAGTAACTTCAGAGTCTTTTACTTCCGACGCTACTGACTTAGACATTAACTTCTACGACTCTAGCCGTGCGTCTCTCGGAACATTCAATTTGTACTTTGTCTTTAGTGATCGAAGTGCTGGACGATTGCTTTATAAGTTAGAAAATGCTGTTATAAACGAAGCCTCTATCGACTTTGATATTGATGGTATTGCAACTGTTAACTGGTCAGGAATGGCGGGACAAATTAAAGAAGTTCCAGCAGGATTGAATGCAGGAGAATTTACTGCTCAAGACGCGTTCCCGAATCCAGGAGCAGCAGGAGCAATCTGGATTGATACAAATGATAGTGATAAGTTTTATATTTCAACTTCCGCTACAAACGCAGCGGGTAGCTGGTATGCAGTTATAGATGAAGGTTCTACAGACACAGGAAACTTTATACGTAACCGACTTACTAACTTAACGTTAGCTCCTGAAACCAGTTTCCAAACAGATACTTCGTTTACGAATGCAGCAGGATCTTCGGATAGCTATGAAACTTCCTATAACGTGGCAATCACAGGTGGAAACGTAACTATTAGTAATAATATTAGTTATCTAACTCCTGAAGAACTCGGTAAGGTTAACCAGCCAATCGAGCACGTTACAGGAACACGATCAGTTACTGGAAGCCTCACTTGCTACTTAGCTAGCTCTGATGCTGCTACTAACCGAAGTAAGAACTTATTTGCTGATTTGGTATCTGATATCAATACGGTTATTAACAAGTTTGCTATTACACTTGCGGTGGGCGGAACGGATACTACGAAGCCTCGCTTCCAGATCATTATGCCGACTGCACACTTGGAAATACCTAGCCACTCTATCGAGGATGTGATTTCTTTGGAAACTAACTTCCACGGTCTGGGCACAGGTGTTAGCGAGGGTGACGAAGTAACGCTTAAATACATTGGAGTATAATAACCCCTAAAAAATAATTCTTGACATTATTGGTGTTTTGAAATATAATATAGGGTAAAGATTAGGGGGTCTTTTTGGCCCCCTTCTTATATTGAAGAGAAGAAATGCCTAGTTTCAGTTTTAAAAAGGAAGTCGAAGTACGAGTTGTTCATGGAACTACTCCAACTCGATATAAGATAGATGTAAGTGACATTGAGTTTGGGCAAACTTTTCAAGAAACAAGTTATGCTGTAAAAACATTACACAACCAAAGTAGTTTTGAAGGTTCTGTAATTAATCGAGCCAATCCTGCAGAGTTTAGCTTGAGTTTTTACTTATTAAAAGAAGACACACATAAAGTATTATTTGATCGTCTTCTTGATTGTGAAACATTTGATTTATATATTTCAAATCCTGGTGGTAATCCGTTAGGTACTCAACCTGACCCTATCCCAGATGAAGTTTGGAAGCTAGAAAAGTGCGTTATTCAAGAAGGGACGTTCGAGATTAATGGATCTAGACCCCTGAGACTAGCAATAACTGGAGAAGCTAAAAAACTGTCAAAATTTACAGGAGTTATACCTGGCGGTAGTGACCCTACTCCTACTACGTCAACATATATAGTGCCTGACCTCTCCACTTTTACTCTTGGGTCTGATGATGTTTCAAAGGGCATTATCGGAATGAGCGTGTCGCTTCAAAATGATATAAACTGGAATAATTACAATACGGTACAGGGAGCTACTACAGCTACAAATGCTACAACCTCCCAATATCCAGAGAACTTCAGCGTAGGAACAAAAGTTTTATCAGGTACAATTAGCAAGTATTTAGAAGATGAATCTACAAGTGTACTTACTTGGAATACTAACACAAGCCTGAGGTTAAGAGCAGGAAAAGATATAGGAAGAACCGTAGTTTCTGTTGCTATAACAAATACAGGATCAGGTTATACTTTAGGTGCTCCTACAGTAACAATATCTGGTGGGGGAGGCTCTGGAGCAACAGTAACAGCAGCACTCTCAAGTGGTGAAACCTTTAATGTGGTGGGTGGATTAACTATAACCAACCCAGGAAGTGGCTATACTAGTAATCCTGTCCTTACAATAGCTCAACCCCCTTTTGGAGGTTCAGGAAGTCAAGCAACAGGAACAGCCACAATATCGGCAGAAGAAGTAGTATACGGAGTAGATTTTAATATTACGAATTGTTCGTTTACGAACAGAATGTCAACTTCAGATGTTTTTCGGGAAGAATACAACTGGAGAATGACACAAAACCCAACAGCGCTATCTAGCGTTATAACTTACACAACGACATAGGAGTATGTGATTTTATGGAACTAAAAAAACTGGTAGTCGACAGCAAAGCGAAGTGGATTGACTTCTCTGGACTCGACGGGTTTTCGGTAGAGATAGCAAATCTCTCGCGAAAAGAATTAACAGGATTACGAAAAAAGTGTACTACAACAAAATTTAATCGAAAGTCTAGAATGGCAGAAGATGTTCTTGATGACGAAAAATTTGTTACAGAGTTTACACGTAAAACTGTAAAGAATTGGAAAGGCCTTACTTTGGCGCATTTAGAAACTTTAATTCTTGTTGATATAGAGGGGCAAGACCCTAATAAAGAAGTAGATTATTCGGAAGAAAATGCGGAAGTGTTAGTAAGTCAATCAACAGAATTTGATACTTGGCTCAATGAGGTAGTCTTTGACCTTGATAACTTTCGTAGCGAGCCAAAGAGAGACGTGCCTAAAAAGACTGGAGGAGCTGTTCCTAAATCTTGATTCTGGAATGACCGCAGAGCGGTACTTTGAGATGCAAGAACAAATGGGCCAGCCTGTAGAGGAAGAAAAAATTCCTCCAAGTATGGAAGATTTTCCTGATCTTGTTGCAGATGCTTTACAAATATTTAATCGGTTGGGGGACAGAGTTTACCCAGAAATTGGATACATCGGAAAAGACTATACAAACCTTAATTTATATATGGAGGTTTATGGAATAGAAGAAGAAGACAAAGATTTTCTTCTCGAAATTATTGAATGGTTAGACGCCAGAGCTATCAAAAAATCCGCAGATCAATTAAAGCGGGAATATGATAAGATAAAGAGAAAATCTAGTGGCAAATAGTATAACATTTAAAGTTAAAGTTGAAAAAGACGGTAACTTAAAAGTTGTTGCTAAAGAAGCAGGCGCAGCTGCTAAAAGCACTGATGATCTTAGTAGATCTACTGATCGTGCCACAAAAAGTCGTAATCGTTTTCACAAAGCAGAAAAAGGAGTAGGCCAAGCAGGCCTTTCCAGCGCAAAAGGTTTTTCAAAAATGAATCAAACCATGGGCGGAAGCTCAGGGTTGGTTGCGGCTTATGCAACGTTAGCCGCTAATATCTTTGCTCTTACTGCCGCATTTGGGGCACTTTCAAGAGCAGCTCAAGTAGAAAAATTAAAAGATGGATTAGTAGCAATGGGACAGGCGTCTGGTGTTGCTATGAATTCTTTGTCTAGTAATCTTGTAAGAGCTACAGGAAATGCCATAAGTTTAGAAGAAGCAATGAGAACCACTGCACAAGTTACTAGTGCAGGATTTGATCCCAGTTATATAGAAAGGCTAGGAAAGGTCGCAAAAATGGCTAGCCAAGCACTTGGTCGTGATTTAAACGATGCGATGCAAAGGATTACAAAAGGTGCCATCAAAATGGAGCCAGAACTTCTTGACGAACTAGGAATTATGGTTCGTCTAGATGATGCGACGGCAAAATATGCTGCGGGCTTGGGTAAAGGCGCTGATGACTTAACACGATTTGAAAAACAACAAGCATTTATGAACGCAGTTCTTGAAGAAGGAGAGAAAAAGTTCTCGGCTTTAGGAGATGTAGATGTAAATCCTTATACACAACTAGCTGCAACATTTTCTAACTTAACTGAATCCTTCTTAAATTTAATAAATACTGCTTTAACTCCTGTAATTAAACTAATGGCTGGGAGCCAGACAATGCTTGTTGGTGCTTTGATTTTATTTGCTTCAACGGCTGGAAAGATGGTTCAGCCTGCAATGGGAGCTCTCATTGGAAAAATGGGAGAATGGTCTGCTAAAAGTGCGAAAGCAGCAGTAGATGTTGCAAAACTTACTGGAGTAACAGGAAAAGGCTCTAAAAAAGTAATGGAGCTAAAAGAAGAGCTCGCTAAAGGCAATGTAGCAACCGAAAAATGGAAATCAGGATTAGCAGGTTCTATTAGATCTATGTCCGCCTATCAGCGCTCCTTGACTAATAATATAAAATCCAATGGGCTATTTAGCAGGTCAACATGGAATTCTTTGAGTGCATTAAGACAGTCTAAAAAAGACCATCTAGGCTTAGTTAAGGCAAAATTAGCCCTAGATTTGGCTAATATTAGAAATTCTGAAACCAATGCTGTAAATACTCTTCAAACCCATGGACTAAGAGCAGGCATTAAGCAGCTTACTGTTGATATGGGCGCTCTGTATGTAGCTAGTACCGCAGCTACGGCAAGCCTTGGTAGGCTGGCAAAAGTCATGGGCGTGGTAAAAGGGGCCGCTAGAGCAGCAGGTGCAGGAATAGCATTTATGGGAGCTGCTATAATGGCAGCCCTGAATTGGATTGGATTAGCTGTAATGGCTGTAATGCTTCTATGGGAAGGGTATAAGGCCTTGAAAGAGATGATGCAGTCCGAAGAAGAAACCAAATTACAAGCTGCAGCAGAAAATGCAAGCCTAGCTTTTGAAGATCTAAAAACTAATTTAAATGAAGTAGAGTTAGCTATGGACGGTCAGTCCACTAAAATTAAAACTATTTCAGATAGATATATCGCATTAAATAATATCATGAATACAGCGATTGGAGAGTATACAAAATTAGCAGCAGTACAGGCAGAATTAGATAAATCAGAAGGCATAGGCGGAGACCAGATAAACAAAGACAGTAAAGTATTAGAACAGGTTCAAAACCTTGCAAAAGGTTCTAAGGTAATGAGTGCAGCTTTGGAAGAGGCAGGATTAAATCTAAAAGACCTCGAAGAAGGAAATGTAACCTTAAACCAGTTAAATGCAGCTATGG
>Ga0115012_10000627_pt1 | contig 19998 bp, 17 predicted proteins | sample TroAtlMetagenome_FD_88706 | JGI IMG/M metagenome (GOLD analysis project Ga0115012, IMG submission 88706) | Marine eukaryotic phytoplankton communities from Atlantic Ocean - Tropical Atlantic ANT10 Metagenome | ecosystem: Environmental > Aquatic > Marine > Oceanic | place: Tropical Atlantic...
AGTTTGAGGATGAGGAAGCAATTGATCCATTCGATTTCTGGCAAGGTGCTAACTTCAAGTTGAAGGCAAAGAACGTTGCTGGTTATAGAAACTATGACTCTTCTGAGTTTGCTGCCACTAGTGCTTTACTAGATGATGACGATGCGATGGAAGCAATCTGGAAGAAGGAGCATTCCTTAGCAGAATTAGTTGCTGCTGATCAGTTCAAGTCTTATGATGAACTCAAGACTCGTCTTGGTTATGTTCTTGGTAATAAGCCAGTTCGTAACGATGCTGAAACTGTAGAGCAAGAGTTTGAAGATGTTAAAGCATCTACTCCTGCTGTCGAAACTGTAGAATCTGTATCTAAAGCATCTGCTTCAGATGACGATGATGATACACTATCATACTTTGCTAAACTAGCAGAAAGTTAATGAAAATCAAGCCTCTTAAACATTGTCGATTATCCCAGATGAAGTTTTTCTACTGGGATCCGAAAGATGATCCAAGAGAGCCTGAATATTGGGAAGACTCACCTTCGGGTGGGTCTTTTTTTATGTTTATAAATATATGAAGTACCTCTTTTATATTGAAAATGGGAAGATATGTTGGGTTGACCAATAATAGGGGAAAAGGTGGAGGTGGTCTTGGACCAGTTAAACCATATACCAGATCAACTGGAATTACAACTAATACTGAGAACAATGTAACTGAGGTTGTATTGGATGATGTTGAATATACTGCTATGCAGTATAATAATGTTGGATTAGTTACTGGGTATAACGAAAATTTTGGTGGTAGTAAGAAAGGTTGGATTTGTTCATATACATCAACTGGATTAATCAATACTGTTGTCGAAAGAATACCTCCACATTATGATCCAAGATATAACATATCACCTAGTGTTACTTCTGTAGATGAAGGTAGTCCTGTAACATTTAATATAAATTCTGTAGGTGTTGCAGATGGTACAACTGTTTATTATAGTTTGGTAGGAGTATCAACTAGTTCATTGTCTGGAGATTTTGCTTCATTAACTGGAGATTTTACAATTAATGGTAGTGTTGGTGTTGTTACTGCCACACCACTAGCAGATAGTGCTACGGAAGGAACTGAAACATTTAAACTTTCTCTTTATACTGATGCTGCTAGAACTGTTTTAGTTAAGAATAGTGCTACAATAACAATTAATGATACAAGTGTTTCATCTGTAGATAATGTAGCATTCTATACTCCAGGAACTACTACTTGGACTTGTCCTTCAGGTGTTACTGAAGCAAGAGTTATCGTCATTGGCGGTGGCGGTGGCGGTGGTGGATCAGGTGGTGGTGCTGGAGGTGGTGCTGCTCTGAAGGTATATACTAACTTATCACCAGGTACAGCATATTCATTGACTGTTGGTGCTGGTGGACAAAGACTTAATAGCTCTAATGGAAATAATGGAAGCACTAGTGAATTCCAAGGTCCAGGTGTGACAGTATCAGCAAGTGGTGGTTATGGTTGGGGAAATGGTGGAAATAGTGGTCAATATGGAGGTGGCGGTGGTCAAGGTAATAATGGTGATATAAACGGTACTGGTGGTAATGGATCACCTTATGATAATGATCCAGTATCAGCGTATGGATATACAACGAATCCACAAGGTGCTGGCACTAATGGTGGTGCTGGTGGTGGAGGCGGTGGTGCTGATAATGGTCCCGCTATTAATGGTGGTGCAGGAAGTGGATTCGCTGGCGGTGGCGGTGGCGGTGGGTCAGATAATGGTCAAGGTGGTGATGGTGGAGATGGTGGACCTTTAAGAATTAAAGAATTTGTAGCTACTAAAACAAAAGCATTTGGTGGAGGTGGTGGAGGTACTGACGGTACTAACTCTGGTGTATTCGGTGGTCCTGGTGGAGATGATGATGGTCAGCAAGGACAAGGATATGGTGATGGAAGTAATGATAATGATGGTGGAGATGGTGGTGGACCAGCTGTTAACCGTGGTGAAAAGGGTCAAGGACAAGGACAAAACGCTGGTGGTGGAGGCGGTGGAGCCTTCGGTGGCGGTGGCGGTGGAGCTGGTCACAATGATTCAAATAATGTTATGGGTGCTGGTGCTGCTGGATTAGTATACATTACATTTGGTAGTGGAGTTCCAACAACTTATAGTGAGGTAGGTTAATGGGAAGATTTATTGGATTAAGTTTAAACAGAGGAAAAGGTGGTGGTGGTGGATTAGGTCCAACCGAACCTTATGATAGAAGTGTTGGTTTTAGAACAGATGGCAATAATAATGTTAGAAAGATTGAGATAGGTGACTTTAAGTATAGTGATGTTCAGTACAACAATGTTGGGTTAATTACTGGATATAATGAAACATTTGGTGGATCCACTAAAGGATGGGTATTAACCTATGATTCTCAAAACTTAATTGATGATGTTAGTGAAAGAACACTGCCACATCCACCTGGACCAGAAGCTACTGTAACAAGTTCTGCTACTAATGTTGATGAGGGATCTACTATAACTATAACTGCAAATACTACTAATTTTGATAGTGGAACTCTTTATTGGAAAGCTATTGGAATATCAACCAGTTCTCTGGCAGCAGACTTTCCATCCGAGACTGGTAGTTTCACCATAACTTCCAGTACAGGAAGTTTTACCTTAACACCAACTGAAGATGTTAGTGTATCTGAAGGTGCTGAAACATTTAAAGTTGCAGTTTATAGTGATTCTGGTCATATTGATGAAATTGGATCTACTCCCACATTAACTATTAATGATACGTCAGTTGAATCGTATGATTATAGTTTTACTAATGAAGTTCACTATGGTAATAATGGAACTCAGAGCTACCACTACACTGGTGATGGTACTATGCCTTCTATGTCTTTAGGCAATCCAATTCAGAATTGGGACATGTACTTTGAGTCTTATCAGACTAATAGTGATCAATCTCAAAGTGGCAACCATTGGGTAATATGTAATAATGGATATAGTGATAATAATGGATGGTTGATGGGATGGTATAATAATAATGTTACTGGAGAAGTTTCAATTGCTCACCCTAGTGGTGGATATGGAATATATCCTAGTTACGCACTTCCAACAGGCCAGTGGAATTGGGTAAAGATTGAATGGCGTGGTGGTAGCACATTTAAACTTTATCAAAAAAGTAGTGCAAATGGTAGTTGGAATCAGAGAGTAAATTGGACTAGTAACGTATATAATGGCACTGAGTGGAATTTTTGTTCTATAGGTCAAGGTAGAAGTGGTACAAACGGTGGATTTAGTTCTCAATTCCACGGTAAGATTAAAAATTTCAGATTGAATGTTAATAGTAATGTTTCTAATTTATAAATGCCAAGGTTTATAGGACTTAGTGTAGACAAAGGAAAAGGTGGTGGTGGATTAGGTCCAACTGAACCTTATGATAGAAGTGTTGGTTTTAGAACAGATTCTAATAATAATGTCACAAAGATTGAGATAGGTGACTTTAAGTATAGTGATGTTCAATATAATGCTGTTGGATTAATTACTGGATATAATGAAACATTTGGTGGATCCACTAAAGGATGGGTATTAACCTATGATTCTCAGAACTTAATTGATGAGGTTACTGAAAGAGCAACCATACATCCACCTTCCCCAGAAGCTACTGTAACTGCTGCTGCTACTAATATTGATGAGGGATCTGCTTTACAATTTACCGTAAATACTACAAATTTCTCATCTGGTGATCTTTATTGGGGTCTTTCAGGAGTATCAACTAGTAGTATTACTTCAGATTTTAATGGCACTACTGGTATTGTAACTATAACAAGTAGTACTGGTACATTTCATGCATCACCTACAGAAGATTCTACTACAGAAGGTGCTGAGACATTCAAAGCGATAGTTTATAGTGATGCTTCTAGAACTAAAGATATTGGAAATAGTGATGCAGTAACTATTAATGATACTAGTATTCAAAGTGAAATCACATCTATGACGGTGGTTACTCATACTAGTGGTGGTGATGGAAATACTGCAACAGTTACTGCTCCTGGAGGAATACAGGCAGGTGATTTATTAATTATTATGGAATATGGTCCTGACGTTACTTCTAATATTAATGGACAAATTCCTACTGGATTTACTAAAATAACTGATGCACAACATGCTGCTGTAGATCAAAGAATACATTATAAGATAGCAGCAGGTACTGAAAGTGGTACTACTTATACAGGGCAAACTGGATCTAATGAAAATATGTGGATTGGGGTGTTCCGTGGAAATATAGCAATAACATCGGTTAATGTACTTGCAAGTTACGGTAACTTTGATACAACAAGTCCATCAATTAGTATGGGTTCTAATAACCCATCTAGTGGTAAACAACTTATATTTGTATCTAATGGAACTAGAAGTGCTAGTACTTGCAGTGTAAATCCTTCAGATCCTTCTAGTGGTTGGACAACTTATGATCACATAGAATCTGGTAATGGTAATGAAGTACAAGGAATTGCTTGGAATTTCCCAGGTACTTCTTGGAATGGAGTTGTTAATTGTAGTGGTAGTTATGGTTCTAGTTCTAGAAATACTATTATAGGTTGTATTTTAGATTTAAATTCTTAGATAAGTTCTTATAAATAAATCGGAAGGTATTAAGAAAACATGGGAAGGTTTGTAGGAGTCAGTATTAACAAAGGAAAAGGTGGTGGTGGTGGTCTTGGACCTACTGTACCTTATAGTAGATCAACTGGAATTAGAACAGACTCTTCTAATAATGTTACCAAAGTTGTTCTAGACACAACAACATATAGAGATATTGCTTATAACAACGTTGGATTAATTACTGGTTTTAATGAAAAGATTGCTGGTGCAACAAAAGGATGGGTCATGGAATATGATTCCCAGAATCTTGTAACCAACGTTATTGAAAGAACAACCGCACATCCACTTTCCCCAGAGGCTACTGTAACAGCTAGTGCTACTGCTTTAAATGAAGGTGATTCTGTAACATTTACTATAGCAACAGCAAATGTAGCAGATTCTACAACTCTTTATTGGGGTATTGTAGGAATAACAACAGCTGCTGCTGATATGGCTGGTGACTTTAGTACCGCATTGACTGGAGATTTTACTGTTTCTAGTTCTTCAGGTTCTGTTTTATGTACGACAGTAGCAGATGGTACAAATGACCTTGGTGATGAATTATTTAAACTTCGTATTTATAGTGATGCTGCTAGAACTAAAGATATTGGAGATAGTCCCACTGTAACTATTTCTGATACTAGTTCAGGACCTCCAGCTGAGACTCCACTTTATACTTCAAATGGAGCATCTTATTATATTACTAACCCAGATACTACTTGGAATGGTGTAAAAGTTAAGTATGGGTATGCTAATGCATTAAGTTTCAATGCTAGTGAAAATCCAACTAATGATGATTGGGGTCCATGGGTTACTGAAAGTAATGGTAATGATAAATGGTATATCGGTGCGAACTGGGGAGGAAGTGCTGTTCCAAGTAGATGGAACTCCGTTCATGGAATCTATACATATCAGAAAGCACAAAGTCCAGGTGGTGGTTATAGCTTTACCTTTGGTAATGCTAATACTGCTGGACCTCATACATCAAGGTTTTATAGTGTTCGTGGTTCCTCAACACAGGTTAGTGGAACCAGTGCTGGAATTGTGACTACAAATTATAATGATTTTGAATTTGATGCTACTGAATGGACTAATAGTTATGGTGATGGTTTCGCATCATTCTATTCAGATAGTAACAGTAGTAATCACAAATATCCAAATATTATCGATGCAATAACAAACAATAGTCCTAACTGGAATAACCAAGGACATGGTAATGGAGACAGTGACGGTGGTTTTTTAATATGGAGACCACCTGCACCAACAAAAGAAGTGTTACTGTGTTTTGCTAATAACCATTCTAACAGTCCATGTACTATGACATGTTGGGATAACAATGCTGGATCAATAAAATGGCAGGTTAGGTATGGAAGACCTGGAGGTTTCGGTGTTGGTGGAAATGATATCAACCAAAATGATACTTATTATGTTATAGCAGAACATACTGATGGGTATATCTACTTTAACGGTGATCACGATGGAACTGTTGCTGGAGCATTCTATTACATGTATAGGTAATAGAATGTTTTTATGATACTAAATTATTATTTTCTGTTATTATTAAGTTTTTACTTGCATATTGTGAATTTCTATCATACTTCATAATTCTTGTAAAGTCTTCTAAAAATTGATTTAAATATGACCTCTTTAAGACGCTTATGCGTCTTTTTTTATTGTTTTCCATTACTTCATATTGCCAATTACTTATTGCCACACCAATAGTATTGAGTAGATCACCAGCATTTCCACCTAATGTTTCTTGAAATAAAGAGATTGCTTGCCCAGAAGGTCTAATTGCTTTCCATGTAGTTCCAACTGGATATAGTTTACCTGGACCATCTATTTGAAAGTCTCCATTCACAACTAATCCATCTTCTAATATTAGTCTATTTTTACTATCTCTAACTTCTACTGTTTGATAATGGTGAAGTGCATTTATTTCAGAACCATATTTATCGTGAGAATAATTATATAAATCATACTCTGATAATGGCCATTGATTTCTTATATTTGTTATATTTGCTGATAATATAACAACAAAATCCAATTCAGAATTTCCATAGATATCTTCCGCTATTGTGTCTGGTCTATCTCCTTGATATATTTCATATTTGTCAAATAATAGCATATTATCTTCCAACGCATCAAGTACTTTGATTTTTCTGAATATATTTTTAGCAACAACATATTCGTTAGATGCTTTTTTATCAGATAAAAAAGATGGTACTGCTACATTTGGTATGTAATTAAAATATCCCATTTTAGTATCCTACTCCTGGTCCTGCAAGTCCTTGTTCTCCATCTTCATAATCTTCAGCATATATTGGATTGATTTCTTTAAACACCATTCTCATTTGTATATTTGTTGGTGTTGAATCTCCATAGGTTGAATATGTTCCTGATCCAGTGTAATTAACATTTAATTGAGTTAAGGCACATGGTTTAAATGCGTTCAAAAATGGATGATCTTCTCCATTTTTATAATATCTTAATAAAAATAATGATGGTGCTGATAAAAAGTATTTTCCTTGAGATGATGCGTCAGATGAGTTACCAGAACTTTTTCTTGCTGACATTGCTTGCTTTAGGTTTCTAATTATATTTTTTACAACTTTTGCTTCTTTTGGATCTCTAGGTGCAAATGTTACATCGAATGGGAATGATCTTAATTGTACACCTCTGAATAGAAGTTCTAGGTTAGAGTTTAAAACTTGCCCTGTTGATCTTGATAGTACTGAATTTACATCTAAGTTTGATCCCAAAGCATTAACTGCCATTCCAGAAGCAGCAGCAATCACAGCATTTTGAACTCTTTCTTCACTTAGTCCAAGGTTCATTTTACCAGTTAATGCCTGTATTGTTCTTATTCCCTTCTGCATACTATCTCTACTAAACCCACCTTGTGATATAATTGACGAACCAACTGCTAGTCCTGCTAATTCAAAGATATTAACTGTTTCATCACCCCAAGTTACAGCTTGATTGTCATTTATTTGTTGTGGTATTGGTAGTTCTATAAAAAAGTTATGTTTTATTTTGGCTCCTGGTTTTGTAATTTCGTCTGTTCTAGAACTATTTTGAAATTTAAACTCAGCATTAGATATTTCATCCTCCCAGCTTTTTACACCTTTCCAGGTATCTGAAATCTTTACTCCATCATCTGTTACTTCATTACTTGCTAGACCTTGTTTGATCTTTTCTGCACTTGGAGCATTGATATTAACTAATTCACCACTATCTTTATCAACTAAAGTTCCACCAAATCCACCAAAACCTGGTGGGTTTATATAATCAATACATTTTATAGCAAAACTATCTTCATATTCTCTTATATCTCTAGCAGAAGGATATATAAAGACGTTTGATTTTTTATGTCTTGAAGATTTTTTCGGGATAGTATTTTTTGAAGCAGTTAGATTCTCAACTTCATTTACTAAATCACTGGGACTTAATGTTGCCATTATGGTTTTCTATACACCATCGTAACTCTATTTAGTCAGAATTTTTTGATATGGTATTGTTCTTGCTGCCCTTAACTCTATAGGTCTTATATTATATAATCCTCCCATTATCTCATCCCATGTATATTGTTTAATATCGCCCCAATGATAATTTAATCCACGAAATCCCCAGTCAAATACATCAAATACTGCTACTAATGGATGTTGGTCATATTGAATAAGAGGTGTTTTTGCAAAATAAATGAAAGTATAATATTTACCTACTTGAACTCCTTTAGGATCTTCCTCTTCTAAAACTTCTTTAATACTTATCATAAGATCAACAGGATCTTCCGTTCCAATTAGATCTTTAAGAATTGGTGCTAATCTAATTCCTTCTTTGGCATCAATTTTTGCTTTTACTTCTTCATAGGAAGAACCACCAGTTCTTCTTTTAGCTCTTCTTGCCATTATTTTATACCAAGTTCTTTTTCTGTGACTACTTTAAATTCCCAACCTCTATCAGCACAATATTCTCTTGCTTCTTTCCATTTTGTTTGATTTATAGCATATGTATATGCTTCTTTTATATAACGTGGTGTTTGTCGTTTTGGTTTTTTAGGTGGACTACACTGCTTTAGTGGTTTTACTTCAATAACATATTTTTTTACATTACCATCAGTTTCTTTTACTTTCATATAGAAATCTGGAAAGTATCTATGAGGTTTTCCATCAGCAGGAGATCTATATTTAATCGCAATTTCTTCACTATTCCATTCTAATACGTTAGCATTAGAATCACAGTAAACCATGAACTTTCTTTCCCATAATGATCTAAAAGTTATATTTGTAGGATCACCTTTATACTTGTGAGGAAAAGTTGGATAATATTTTCCTTTATAAGCCATCTAAATAGAATTATAATGTATAAAAGTATTTAGAGTGCCAGCCCCCAGACCAAATACAATATCTAGAATTTTACCAAAATTTCAGAATGTTGCTCAAACTTCTCATTATTTGGTCAAGTTTGGATTGCCACCACATTATAATAACGATGGTTATTCTTTAGCACACCATCTTAGAAATAAAGGTGTCGATTTTAGATTTGATGGTGAAGATATAGGATTACTTTGTAGTACTGCTGTTTTACCAGGTAGTGCTATGGCAACATCTGATGTTGTTGGTAATTATCAAGGTGTTGTTGAAAGATTTGCTCATACTAGAAATTTTACCCAAATATCTTTAGAGTTTTATGTTGATAATGAATATAAGTCTCTTAAATTTTTAGAACATTGGATGGAATATATTTCTGGTGCAAATCCAGGTGATCCTAAACAACCTACTAGTTATCATTTTAAAATGAGATATCCAACTCTCTATAAATCTAATGAAACTAGGATAGTTAAATTTGAAAAGAATTATAGACAGTTCTTAGAATATAAATTTATTGGTTTATTTCCATTATCCTTAAATTCTACAAGAGTTGCATATCAAAATTCACAAGTATTAAAAGCTACTTGTAATTTTAGTTATGATCGTTACATGTGTGGTGAAACAACTAGTGTTTCTGAAGAGCAAGGAACAGATCTTAACAATAATCCTAGAAATGTTTATAATCAACAAGATTATAGTTTACCTGCTGTTATAAGAAACCAGGCAAAAGGTGGAAGTATTAAAGTTCTTAATACAGCTTTTGGTTCAATTAATTTAGATAAACCAGCAGCTAAAACAACTGTTAATACTGGTTTTGATGGTGTTCTTGGTGATTTTCCAAATCAGGAGGTCAGAACACGTAATTACGTTGGATAAATTCTAAATAACCTACCTATATAAATTACGACTTGTTATAGTTTATTATGCCTTTACCAAAGATTTCAACTCCTTCATATGAGTTGGTAATTCCTTCAACAAAGAAAAAAATTAAATTTAGACCATTTTTAGTTAAAGAAGAAAAAGTTCTTATTATTGCTATGGAAAGCAATGATGCCAAGCAAATTGCTAATGCTGTTAAGGACGTATTAAAATCTTGTATTCTTACTAGAGGAATTAAAGTTGAAAACTTAGCTACTTTTGATATTGAATATCTATTTCTTAACATTCGTGGTAAGTCTGTTGGAGAAGAAGTTGAAGTTATGATTACTTGTCCAGATGACGGTGAAACACAAGTTCCATCAACTATTAATTTGGATGATATTAAAGTTGATATTAGTGAGAATCATTCTAAAGATATTGTATTAGATGATGATTATACAATGAGAATGAAATATCCTTCAATGGAAGAATTTGTTAAAACTAACTTTGATTCTGGTAACATTAGTGTGGATGATACATTTAAATTAATTGCTTCTTGTATTGAACAAGTATATTCTGAAGAGGAATCTTGGGCTGGTACTGATTGTACAAAGAAGGAACTGTCAGAATTTGTTGAAGGTTTAAGTAGTAAACAGTTTAAAGATGTTGAAACTTTTTTCGATACAATGCCTAAATTATCTCATAAAGTAAAGGTCGTTAATCCAAAAACTGAAGTTGAAAGTGAAGTAACATTGGAAGGGTTACAGAGTTTTTTCGTGTAAGTATGGCTCATGAAGATCTTGAGTCATACTATAAGATAAATTTTGCTTTGATGCAGCATCATAAATATAGCTTAACAGAGCTAGAAAATATGATTCCTTGGGAAAGAGAAATATACTTATCTCTATTACATCAGTACATAGAAGAAGAAAACTTAAAGGCACAACAATCAAATGGCTGAAATAGCATCACCAATATCAGGAGGAATAAGAGCTGTTAGGAGTACTGTTGCTTCTAATATTATAACTGGAGGTGCTACACCACAACAGCAACAGCAGCAACCGCAAGTTGATGGTTCAACTACAAGATTACTTACTAGAAATTCTTTATTATTAAATTCAGTTGTTGTACAACTTGGATCTGTTACCCAACAAGTAACTGGATTAAGAAATTCTTTAGATGTTTTAAAGGAGAATTTAATTGTTGAGGCTAGATTAGAAAAATTAAGAGAACAAGCAAGAGCAGTAAGGGAGAATCAAATAGCAGAGCAACAACTTAGGGAAGGTGGGGAGTCTGCAATTGAGAAAAAAATACAAACAAATTTAGTCCGTCCATTTTCTAAGATTGCTTCAAAGGCACAGATAACATTAAATCGTTTGGGTAGATTTTTTACTACTTTATTTTTTGGATGGTTAGCTACTAATACTGTACGTGCATTAGGTGCTTTATCTGAAGATAATAGACAAAAATTTAATGAAATAGTACTTGGAGTTGGAAAGGTTCTTCTAATTTTAGGTGGTGCTTTTATAGCATCTAAAATTGGTATAGGTAAATTACTTACAAGGGTAATTACTTTCAATTTTAAATTGAAGAAATTTAGTGCTGTTGGTATTTTAACAGCACCTTTTAGGTGGATAGGGAATATTATTAATGCAATATTAAATAGAATTGGAAATTGGTTCCCGTGGCTTATACCTGGATTTTTTGCTGCAAAAGGTAATAAAACTAATGCTACTGAAGTTGGTCCAAATACGAATGTTGATGGAAATGGTGGAACTAAAAATGATGAAAGACTAGAAGAGGTTCAGGAGAAAAATGATGGTGGTGTAATAGATTATAAGAAAAAAATTGATCAAATAATGAACAACGAGCAGGAAATTGTTAATCCTGTTATAACTAAAGATGAGAATCCAAAAATATTAAATTTTGAAGATAGACTTAAATTATTTGATGAACAGACTAACATTTTAAAAAAGCAAAATGTTAAGTTAAATGAGAATCAAAATTCACTTGGCGATAATCTTCAAAAGTTAAAACTTGACTTCAATAAGATATTTTTTGGACAGGAGTATACTAAGATTGAAGAATTAGGTCCAGATGAAGACATAACACCACAAAACTTACAACAACCTATTGGACCTTATAATCCAAATCCAATATATGTTGATTTTGGATTTAATCCATCAGGTACTACTGAAGAAGGAATTACTTCTAGCACTGCTACTCTAGAAAAGAAAAAAGAAAGAATTCAGGATTTTAATCGAGAAGAAGATAATACACCAGTAATTATTCCACTAGATCAGGGATCTGGAAGTAGTCAGTCTGGTAATAATGGTAGTACATTACCTATAGAAGCTAATAGTATACCACCAGTTGGTGCAATAAATCAGGATAATTTTTATGTGTATAATTCATATAAAGTCTTTCAAATAAGTCCAAGATAGAAGAATGGCAACTAATAAAGCTATAGCCAATCAAGCACTTATAAAATCTTCTGTTAGCATACGGAAGATTGGTGAATCTATGGCAGCATTTAATGGTGCTATAAGGTCTTCTTTTTCATCTTCTAGAGATTTGGCAAGGTCAAGTGATAAAAGTGTTAGATTTAAGAGTAAATTAATAACTAATGATGCAAAATATTTTAGGAAAAGGAGAGAGTCTGTACTTCGTAGACAAAGAGAAGATATAATAGAAGCTTCTACTACAGGAGGTGCTATACAACGAGCTGGAAAGATTAGAACTACTAGTACTAAGGGATTTTTAGGAAGAATATTAGACTTTTTTGGTATAATTTTTATTGGTTGGGGTATTAAGAATCTTCCAAATATTATTAAAGGTGCTGATGATTTGAGAAAACGAATGACTAATTTATATACTAATCTTGTTGATTATAAAGATAATTTGCTCGCAACAATGGGTAAGTGGAGAGATGATTTATTTTCTGTAGATAAGAGTTTAAAGGATATTAAATTTGAGGAAGAGGTTCAAGGATTAGAAGACGAATTAAAGGACAGTAGTGAACAATTTAGTAAGATAGATCGAGATGCTCTTAATATTTTTTCTATGTTTAATAATCCTAGAGAATTGGGTTTTGGGATATTTCCTGACTGGACTTGGATGGGTAAACCTGATCCAAATCCACCAGATCCATTAACGGTTCCTGGTAGTGAATCTAATAATGATTCTAATGAAGTTCAAACGTATAATACAGGTGGTGTTGTTGGTGAAAGATCTTCTAGTGATTTTAGTGGAATCGTTAAGTCTAAAGGTGCTTTTGCTGTAGATAATATTCCTGTTAAGTTAACCGCAGGTGAATATGTTATACCAAGACCAATTGTTAATGATTTAGGTATAGAATTTTTTGATACTTTGAAGGATATGTTATATGATCCATCACTAAAAAATATTAATATAACTAAACCTATTAAGCAAGTTTTTAAGAAGGAAAGTATAAGAAATTTTGCAGATTCATTTAATAATAGATTCTTATTGGAGATTGATGAACTAAAATCAACTCTTGAAAATATGACAATGGAGGATATTCCAATTCCACTTCCATCAGAGGCGTTAGAAATTTCACCTAAAGAAGTTCTAAATGAGATAGAAACTGTTGTTCCTTCAAAAATTAAATCTACTATAGAGAATTTGGAGAATTTTATAGACACTAAAAAATCTAAAAATATTATTTTTATGCCTGTATCATCTAATAATAGTGGAAGTGGTGTAAATATTAGTATTGATAGTGGTGACTCAGAAGTTACAATTGATCCTCAGTTAAATATTATGAAAATGTTACAAGAATTAAATCTAGCTTAAATTTATGTCAGCTGTATCTCCCTCAATTTATGAATATGTTGTTATCGAGTCTGCGGATGGTTCGAGATCTATTGATATATCTGCTGCATGTGCCACTATTCAGTATTTTGAGGATATATATTCACCTACAATTACTGCTAAGATATTAATAGTTAATACTGGACAAAGTATAACAGGTAAAGAAGATGAAAAACTTCAATCTCTTTATAATGGATTACCTATTAGGGGTGGTGAAAGAGTATGCTTAAAAATTTCTGGTAATACTGAATCAAATCCAGGATTAGCGTTTCTTAAGGAAGATGTTGGTGATTATCTTTATGTTTCTAGTATTACAAATGTTATTAGAACTAGTACTAGGGAGACTTTTGTTTTAAATTTAGTTTCAAGAGAAGCTTTAACTAATGAAACTTCTAGAGTTGGAAAGAAATTTCTTGGGTTGGAAGTATCTAAACATGTTGAGAATATAGTAAAGGATTATTTACATACTGAAAAGCAGTTAATAGCAGATAAAACTGAAAATCAATATTCATTCATTGGGAATCTAAAAAAACCTTTTTCCTTATTGACTTGGTTAGCATCTAAATCGGTTCCAGCTTCAGATGATACACCAGGAACTGATGCTACTGCTGGATATTGTTTTTTTGAAACTAGAAGTGGATTTAATTTTAAATCTATTGATGGTATGATTTCATCTAAACCTGTTAATGAAGAACCATATTTTTATACAGAAGTGGTTGAGATGCGAGATGGTACTGAAGATAGAAGGATCATAAAATATTCTACATCTGAAAATCAAGATCTAGTTGGTAAAATGAGGAAGGGAACTTATTGTAGTTATAGGATGGTCTTTGATCCTTTGCATTTAACATTTACTCAGAAAAATTTTACATCTGATGATTATTTGGGAAAAGCTAGAACTACTGGAGAACGACCAGTATTACCTAAAATAGAAGGTAGTGATAAAGATATTGGTGATCTTCCTAGTAGAATCGTTACAGCAGTTTTGGATAGGGGTACTTTTGATCCAGAAGTTTCAAAGAAAGAAAATGATTTATCTCCAATGAAAACTCAATCTCAAGCAATGATGAGATACAATGTTATTAGTACTCAGACATTATCAATGATGATTCCATCTAATACTAACTTACAAGCTGGTAATGTGATAAATTGTGAATTTCCTTATACTACTGTAAAAGAAGCTGGTACTGGTACTGATCCATTACAAAGTGGACTATATATGATTAGAGGTCTATGTCACCATTTCAATCCTGATGGATCTTATACATCTTTGGAATTAATTAAAGATACCTTCGGAGAACAAGAGAAACTATCATGATAGAAGAATCCCTATTAAAAAGCAATTTTGTCGGAAGAGATGGTTTTATATGGTGGATAGGACAAGTAGCACCTGAAGATGCTCAGAAGGAGCAAATTAATATGGGTGGATGGGGAATGCGATTTAAAGTTCGTATTATGGGATATCATCCATATGAAGAATCTATATTAAAAAGTGATGATCTTCCTTGGGCTCAAGTTCTTTTAACTCCTACTGATGGATCTGGTAGAGGTAATAGAGCAACCAGTATAAAAATATCTCCAGGTGATACTGTCTTTGGATTTTTCTTAGATGGTGATGATGCTCAAGAACCAGTAATCACTGGAGTTTTTGCTGGAACAAATGAATCTGATAAAGCAGCTTCTGAAAATGAAAAAAGTGGTGAATATGTTTCTCCATTTCAACCATTTAAAGGTTATACTACAAAGATAAAGAATGATGGTGCATATATTGTAAATAGAGAGACCAATGAGATGACTACAAACTCTCAACCTTCTCCACAACATGTTCCTGTAAAATTATTATCTCAACTTGGTCCAGATGCTAGAACTGCCTATAATGCTATTGGTGATACCGTTATTGCTGCTACTCCATCAACATCTTCCACTGTAGTTAAGATTCGTGGTGAAGTTGGTAATATGGTGAGTAAACTTCAGTCGATGACAAGTGATGTTAAAGGTGCTGTAGGAAATATCTCTGGTAAAATCTCTAAAGTTATAAGTGGTGTTACTGATTCTATCAAAGGATTATCCAAGGGAATAATCAATAATATGACTAATAATCTTTTTGCGAATGGATTAGCACCTAAATTGAAGGGTGGGTTGGATGTATTATATAAAAATGTTTATGGATCAGTTTTAGCTGCTACAGGTAAGACAAGTTTAGCAAAGAAAGCTGGAGCAAAAGCACAAGCAGCTTTAAAAGGACCTATTGGTGCTATTCAAAATTTATTACCATGTATCACTTCAAAAATTACGGGTGGTATTGGTGACGTTATTAAAGGATTGCTTCAAGGTATAGCAGATAATGTTCAGAATTTTGTGTCTTGTATTGCCGACCAATTTATGGGTGGTTTAATGAACACTATCATAGGTGGTATAGCTGGAATGTTAGGAGGTCCTCTTGGTGCGGTTGGTAAAATTCTAGGATTTGTTGGTGGTTTTGATCCTATTGGTTTTCTTAGAGGTAAAGCAGAAGGTTTAAATGGAATTCTTAGTGCTTTGAGTTGTTCTACTTCTGAACCAACATTTAATAAAAAGACTGGTGAATGGACGATTGGTAAAGGTGCTAAGAATGCATTGGGTGTTTCTGTTGATGCTATCTTAGCTGTTGCAAATGCTGCTGATGAGTTGGTAGGTTCTCTTGTTGATGGTGTTCAAGCTATAAGTGTTGCTGCTGGACCACAATCATTAGGTTTATTTGATTTCATGAATCCTAGTGTAAGTAATCCTGGTTTTAAAAGTGATTTGGGTGAATGTTATACTGGCGAACCTTTGAATTGTACTGGAGTAAAAGTAAGTATTTTTGGTGGCGGTGGTACTGGTGCGATAGGAAAGGCAATCATGGGATCTATTATCGATAAAGCCGTTGATGCTGCAGTTGACGCAGTAGTACCAGATAGTGTGAAAAAGGTAGGAAGTCTTATTGGTATTAAGTTAGAGAGTGGTGGATCAGGATATTTAACTCCACCATATGTTGAAATAACTGATAATTGTAATAAGGGTTATGGTGCTATTGCCAGAGCAGTGATTGATTATGATGAAGATTCTGATACTTTTGGACAGGTTACTGACATTTATATCGTATCAGAAGGTGAAGGATATCCAATACCAGAAACTCCTGTTCCAATCGGTATAGATCATATAGTTATTGTTAATCCTGGTCTTGGATATGATAAAGATGATAAGGTTACTGATGGTGAAAATGAATATGACATTCTTGTTGATAACGATGGGCATATTGTAAATGTTATTCCACCTGATAATACTCTAACCACACAGAAAGATATTGAAGATCTACCTTTACTTCAAGTTACATCAAGTACAGGGTATGGGGCTATATTAAAACCATCATTGAAGGCGAAACCAACATACCAAGGTGAAGTCAAGCAAGTTATTGATTGTATTAGTTGAAATAAATAAAAGGGTATAGTATTAGAATATGTCAGAAAGACCAACAAATTGGCAACAAAGACAATATCTTTCGTTTGGACCACATTTTAGAATAGAGACTGCTAATCCTCAAATGGGATTAAATGGATCTACTGTGTATGATTTATTCGCACAGACTGCTAGTGGTGACAAGAGTGTTGTTGGTATGTCCAATGGTGGAATATATCATATTTACAATGATCAGTGTATTGAAATAGTTGGTGGACAAGAAGATGATTCTTGTGGACCTAATATAATGCTTACTGCTAAAACTGGTGATGTTTGGATTACTGCACAGCAGAATGGTGAGGTGAGGATAAGAGGGAAGAATATAGTAGTTGATGCTGATGATGATTTGGATTTAGTTGCTGGTAATAATATAACAATTAGAGCAGGAAATAGAATATTACTTAAATCAAATGTGGCAGATTGTGATGCTTTGCGTGGAAATTTAGCACCTAGAGATGTTACTTTTATGGGTCAAGTATATAAAGGTACTAAAGCTGGTCTTGATGTCATACCATCTGGTGGAGGAATCACATGACCCAAGAAAAGGAGAAGTTTCCACATAATCCCGATTATGACAATAAGGAAACCAATACGGCCTCTCAGATAACTGAATTTAATGATGATGTTTATGTATATGGTACTCTTTATGCCGATGTATTTGGTTCTGCCTTAAGTGTTGATAATTTAACTGAATTAACTGTTGGTAAATTAACAGTAGAAGATGATGCGTTCTTTAAGCAGGATGTTTATATTGATGGAGAGTTATATTCAGAATATTTAACAGTAAAGCAAAGATTTAATGTTGGTGTTGGTGGTACTGTTCTTACTGCTATATCATCAGAAAAATATGAAGATGATGGACAGATACCAGGTCGAGTAGGTATAGGAACTTCACAACCTGACGGTAGATTGCAGGTGTCTGTTGGTGGTGAGGGTCTTGACCCAGAAATGCCGATTGACCCTCTTTATTCTGCTCTTATTGTTACTGATGAGGGGTCTATTGGTATTGGGACAACACAACCAGACGGTAAATTCCAAATCGGTAATGAGTGTTTAACTGTTACTGAAGAGTGTAGAGTTGGTATCGGCACTACACTTCCTGATGGTAAATTTCAGGTTGGTTGGAGAGATAGTGGTTTTATTCTTGCACAAAATTCCACTACGGGTGTAACTTCAGTAGGTATAGGAACTACACAACCCTATCAAAGATTGCAGGTTGGTGAACGTGATAATTCTTTTGTTGTTACTGAAACAGGTACTGTTGGTATAGGTAGTACAGATCCTGGTAATATACCTGGATATAATGTAGGTACAGACGGTCCAATAAAACTTGATGTAGAAGGATCGGTTAAGATTGATAGGAATATAATTGACTCTGCTGATTCGCCAGGTATTAATGGATATTATTTAAATCAAGATGCGAATGGTATTCGTTGGATACAAGCATCTCCTATAGAATTGGATGGTATGTATGCCCAAGATGAGGGTGTTTACTTACCAACAGGTGGAACTGCTCAATTATTTACTGTATTTAATTACAAACAGATTAATAGTAATGGTACAGGTGTAGATAATTTAATACCAATACCAAATCCAAATAACCCAACAATGATCTGTGATGTCCAGACACAGGATTTCTGGGGTCACAATGGAACTGATATCTATAGGATGACTAAGGTTGGTATTGGTATTAACAATCCAACTTCCACCTTAGATGTTACAGGTACGGTTCATGCTACTGGATCGGTTGATTTTGATTCTACTTTAAATGTAGATGGAGATACAACTTTAAATGCTACATTAGACGTAGATGGTGCTACAACTCTTAATTCAACACTAGATGTAGACGGAGATACAACTTTAAATGCTACATTAGACGTAGATGGTGCTACAACTCTTAATTCAACATTAGATGTAGATGGTAAATCAACATTTAATGATGGAACAGATGCGTCAAGTCCTACAGTTGCTTCTGTACAACTTGATGGTGGTTTAGGTGTTGTTAAAAAGGTACATGTTGGTGGAAAGGTAACTGTTGATGATACCACTCAGTCAAATGATAAAGATACTGGATCTATAATTACTGAAGGTGGTATTGGTATTGAGAAGAATTTAAATGTAGGAGAGAACGCAAAGGTATTTGGTACATTAGAATTAGAAAGTTTCTTAATTGATAAATTAGATGATGTTGGACATAATGCAGGTAGAGCGAAAAATGATTATAGACTGGCTGCTGTTTCTAATGGTGTAAAATGGAGACCTTCTGGAGTAGAGACTAAAAATACTTATTGGGTAACAAAGGATGGAACTGATACTAATACTGGATTATTGGAAGGTGATGCTAAATTAACAATAGGTGCTGCTGCAGCAGTAGCACAACCAGGAGATACAATTAAAGTTCGTTCTGGTGTTTATACTGAAAATAATCCTATTGGATTACAGAGAGATGTTTCTGTAACTGGAGAAGATTTAAGATTGGTTACTGTAGTACCTTCTAATTCTGATAGAGATGTTTTTCATGTTAGGCGTGGATGTTTAATTGAAAATTTAAGTTTTCATGGTGTAAATGGTGTAGCAACGAATCATGATGGAAATATGGGTGCTGTTGCTTTCCCACCAACATCAGCAGATATTAATACTGGAGAATTTTTTGGAGCAGCATCAGGATATACTAATCCTGGACCAGCAAATGAAGGACCAACAGGAAGATATAAGAGTCCTTATATTAGAAACTGTACTAACTTTATGACAGGTAGTATTGGTATGAAGATTAATGGTCGTCATGTAGATGCTTCTTTTGGTGGAACAAATGATCTTGGACAAGATTTGAAGAGTATGGTGTGTGATTCATTCACCC
>Ga0115012_10000630_pt1 | contig 19979 bp, 40 predicted proteins | sample TroAtlMetagenome_FD_88706 | JGI IMG/M metagenome (GOLD analysis project Ga0115012, IMG submission 88706) | Marine eukaryotic phytoplankton communities from Atlantic Ocean - Tropical Atlantic ANT10 Metagenome | ecosystem: Environmental > Aquatic > Marine > Oceanic | place: Tropical Atlantic...
AAACATATCAGATTATGTTTCGCCCAATTGGGATAACGATGGGTTAGCTCGTATTATCTATAACGGAAAGGAATTCCCCATCGAGTGGGACAAGACGGTACTATGGACAGACAAGGGCGGCTTAATGGCTAAACTTGGAAACTATAAGAGCATGGCAGGACAACGAGTTAGAAAGCCTACACAGTTCGTTAACCACTGGGACGTCTGCTTGTCATCAAAGTCGTGCCAACGTGTCTTGGACAGGAGAGGCATCAGTGTCCACTTCCTCATCGATAATGACGGTACAATCTATCAAACCATGGATTTGCAACACATCGGGTGGCATGCAGGATCAAGTAGAATTAATGCAAAGTCAATCGGAGTGGAGATAAGTTGCGCCTACGATCTGAAATGGCAAAGCTGGTACAAAAAGAATGGCTTTGGAGAACGCCCAATCGTAAGAGACGCGGAGGTTCACGGAAAGACTCTACGTCCACACCTAGGCTTTTATGACGTTCAGATTGAAGCACTACAGGCTCTCTGGAAGGCTGTACATAATGCCTGTGGGATTCCCCTAGAAACACCAACTGGCGCAGCCAAGAACGCATATACGGCAACCGTATCAAGCGGTAAGTTTAAAGGCTTTGTGTCACATTATCACATCACAAAGCGCAAAATCGATTGCGGGGGATTGGACATTGAAAAGTTATTGGAGGACTTGAAATGATCAAAGATAATATGCAACATTGGCGACTGATGTTAGAGGCATTGCAAACCGCCGAGTCTATCGTCACAGAAAGAGAGATGTCTGATCAAGTAGACGCCAAAGTCTCCGCCACAGATAATCCAGATGAAGTTAGATACTTCTTGCCAACAATCAAAATTACAGAGGATTGGGGGAAGATCGGCTCTAAAGACAGGCAGATCATTGAAAAGTTTACTAGAAACATTGGCGGAAATACATTGGCGGAAAAGATCGCAAACATCAATAGTGTTATTACTGATAGAGAAGCGACTACAATTCCAAAGATCTTAGGTTCTATGGTGGTTATCGAGATCCTTAATGCTGTGCTGAGAGAGTTTACAGAGTCGGCTGGTGGCTTTATCTTTGAAGGCTTTTTAGCTGGCTTATTCGGCGGCGAAGCTGTACAGATTACAGACGTCGGCGATCAGGCAGCAGCAGGGGAAGCAACAGAGGCAGCAGGAAAGCCAATTACAGACGTTGTACTGGGTGGCAGAGAGTATTCGTTGAAGTTGCTCGGACAAAGCACTGCAGTGAAAGGTTCATTCAAAAATATGGTTGAACACTTCCGTGTCAAAGATCACATTGTTTACCTTGATGCTAGACGCACAAAGGCAGATGGAGAGTTAAGTGGACTAGAGTTCGGCGAGTTCGTTATCACTAGAGAAAACTTTATGCAAGTATTCATGGATCCTTTTCTGAAAAACGTTACAGCGAAATCTTCTGAGCCCATCAGTTCCGCAAAAGGACTAAAGGATGCGATTCAAAGACTTGAGAGCACCAACAACCCTCTTAAGAAACTGGCATGGAGTGGCGCCAAATGGAACAAGATTGGCTCAATTGAGTATGGAAAGCCTAGAGCTTCCGCAGAGCCAGAGCAACTTGACGAAAAGAAGTTTTATGGCGACGATTTCAACAACTTAGTGCAACAGTTCTTAGGACTTTCAGACGAAGAGTTAGAAAAGTACGCCCCATTCACGTTATCGTGGGCAGACAAGAAGTTCGAAGGAACGAAAGCAGAAAAGCTTTTTGGAAGTTTCACCCTTGCATCAGCAATCAAAGAAGCATCAGAGGCAGGTGACACTGACAAGTTGTTACAACTATTAGCTACAACACCCGGCTACACTGAATCTTTACAGTTCGACTTTACAAGAGGACAAGCAGAATCAATTGTTAACTTCCAAGAGATCGGAACATTAGCGATTAGTGAAGATACTCTCAAGAATACATGGCTAGCATATGGCGAAGTTCTGTCACAAACTGTTGAACCGATCTACAAAGCATTGAACTCATTTAACACAAACATCAACTCGTTCTTGACAGAAGAGCAGAACGCAGATGGAAACAGAAAACAATATGGCTTGGCTGCTGGAACAAGCGCCAAGGAACTTAAGACGGCAACCGACGCGGCAGTACAGCAGATGGCTGCAGCAGAAGAGCCGCCAAATGAATAATTATAACTTTTCAAACGTATAACTTAACATGGAGGAATAGTGAAAAAATACTCAAACACGGACGAACTTCGGCAAGCTATTGTTGAGGGGGTAAATGTGCTAGCAGATAACGTTGCTGCTACGCTCGGCCCAAAAGGACAAAACGTTATCATCCAGAAAAAAGGAAAGCCACCTTTTGTTACAAAAGATGGCGTCACTGTTGCAAAATTTGTGAATCTAAAAGATCCTTTCCAGAATGCAGCAGTAGAAATATTAAAACAAGCTAGTCTACAGACAAATGCAGAAGCCGGCGATGGAACGACAACCGCCACTGTGCTAGCAAGATCTATTATTAATGAAGCGCAGAAGTATATTGTTTCTGGAGTTTCACCAATTGAATTGAAAAGGGGTATGGACAAAACATGTGATGCCCTTGTTGAGCAACTTACAGAGTCTGCTCGCCCAATTAAATCCATAGAGGACATTCAGCATATTGCTCGCATTTCTGCGAACAATGACAAGATGATTGGAGACATAGTTGCTAGGGCTGTCGATCTGGCAGGTAAGGATGGCACAGTAATCATTGAAGAAGCAAGATCAAACAAAACTTCGCTTGATCTAATTGAAGGTTTTAAAATGGATACAGGTTTTGCAGCCAATGCTTTTATGACGGATGAACGTCGAGGCATTTGCTATTATGATAATCCGCTGGTGTTTGTCACTGACGAGAGGCTTGAGACAGTGGATGAATTGCTTCCGCTTTTGGAACAAGTAGCACGAGACGGGCGCCCTCTCGTGATTGTTGCAGAGGAAATCATCGAACAAGCATTGGCTGCTCTTATTATGAACGCAATTCGCGGAACAATGAAGATTGTTGGGATCAAAGCGCCACGATATGGCGAAGAGCGGAAGTCAATACTCAAAGACTTGGCTGTTTCTGTGGGAGCCACATATGTCTCTAGAGAAGCCGGCATCATGCTTAAGGATATAAAGATTGAGCACTTGGGCACTTGCAAGTCTGTGGAGATAGGTAAATCTAACAGCACATTTGTAGGTGGCAAAGGCGAAGGGCAAGCAGTGGAAGAGACTATTGAGAAAGTAAAGGCACTGCTCAAGCAAACAGACTCTGATCATGAAGCAAAAATTCTAAATGAAAGAATTACACGACTAGCCAGTGGAGTATCGGTGATTAAAGTTGGTGGAGCCACACAGGTAGAAATGACAGAGACAAAGCATCGTATCGAGGATGCCTTAGAAGCCGTCAGATCTGCCCAAAAAGATGGCATAACTACTGGCGGCGGCACTGCACTCATTAGAGCTAGAGACAATCTAAAATTGGACGACATCACGTTCGAAAACCGTGAGCAAGAAATTGGTTCCGATATTGTCTTAAGGGCATGCGAATCTCCTTTACGACAATTATGTCGAAATTGCGGAGTATCAGAAGACATAATCTTATCGAAGATCGAAAATTACGCAAATGACGAGGGATACGACTTTAGAAATTTGTGTGAAGTAAATATGTTTGAAAAAGGCATAGTCGATCCCGTAAAAGTTACTAAAGTTGCGCTAATTAAAGCAGTTTCTGCTGCTTCAACGCTGCTTAACACAAACCATGCCATTATTCAAACTGAATAAAACTATGGCTTCAAACGTATTATTATCAGACAGAGGATTAACATGAGAGTTACAATAACAAAAACGATAGAGATGGAACAAATACCATCAGAGATAAATGAGGCGCTAGCTTCTTTGACTGAAAAATTTGACGAGTCTAAGCAATTGCTTGACTGTGCAAGTACCTGTGCCGAGGCAGGAAAGTATATAGATTCTGCAGAAGAACTAGAAAGACTTAGGCAGTCTCTCGTACTTATAGATAAAAGAATCGAAGAGCAGCAATCTTTGTGCTTATCGTATGAGAAACTTAGAATAAACAAGCAAATGCCGGATCCAGTACCGGGGAGTACTGCAGCACCAGATTTGTCTGGGGATCTTGGCTGATGTATAGTTCTTATATTTTCAGAAAGGGTGACTTGGTTTCCATTAAGCAAGACGTAATGATGTTAACTTGGCATGAAAATGGCAACCGCGCATTTAATACTACTAAAAAACTAGAGAACGGAATATTCCTAGGAGTTGCCAAAGATAATCTCGCCACTAGAGAAATATATGATTACTGTATGCAACACACTCCCATGAAGAATCCATGCATGGTTGCAATCGGCGATCAAACATTTTATGTTGATTCGTCACATTTCTTTTTTTATAACAGGAGGAACAATGAGAAAATTAATAGAAGTTATGCAGAGTAGCGCCACCGCTAAGACTTACTCTCTCAGAGAAGTATTTGTGAATCCAGAGTTTGTGGTTTCATTAACTCCGGATATTAATACGAAGCGACTTTTAACAGAGGGACGCTTACCAGAGGGACTGAGTACGCAGACTGAATTCACTAGAGTGACTATCCACAAAGGAGCCACCGGGCAAGAAATGGTTGTAGTCGGAGATATCTCCGATGTTCGAACAAAACTGTTTTCTGTCGCCAAACAAGTGCTGAAGGGGTAGAGGCATGTTACATTACTACACAGTGTATGCTCTATCAGATTGTGGTTATTGTGCCCGCGCAATAAGTAAGCTAGGGGAGCTAGGATTGGATCACCTACTGATTATAATGGACAAGGCGCCTGACTTCCGTGAACAGATCAAGAACAAATACGAACACCCAACTGTCCCAGCGATCTTGAGGACAAGCAAGGTTAACGAAGATGAAGTTGAGTTTGTGGGCGGTTATGATGATTTGGTTGTGATGTTGAATGCTGAAGGCTACGGCGAAGAATAATGTTGGATTATAAATACAATCAACTTGAATATTATGAATGGATATCCCACGTATCAGATTATGTTAAGGAAAAGTATGGGGCGGAAGTGGACATACTAGCAGAAGACGATGCCTTTATTTATGAAGCTAAGAAAGGTAAGATCCAAGTTAAGGGTACTACACCTCCTAGAGATAAGTTATACATCTTGCTTCATGAAGTTGGACACCTTGTGAGACTACACGAGAATGCACTAGATAATACTTTTTTCATGGACAGAGTTAGAGAGGTACCACAGAACGAAAGAGAAAAGGTTATGACTTTGATGGAAGAAGTTTTGGCATGGCACAAGGCTGATGAAATCGCCCAAAGATTAAATATACCAATTGAAAAGAGAGCATGGCAGAGATTAATTAATAGATCTATTGATAGGTATGCAAATTGGGCATGTGACAAGGAGGTATGATGAAGACTGTAAACAAGCCATGGGGTTCAGAGGTGTGGTGGGCACACGCTGATGGGAAATATATGGGCAAGACGCTGAACATAACAAAAGGCAATCGTTTGTCACTTCAGTATCACGAACAGAAAGACGAAACAGTTTATGTGATGAAAGGGACGCTAACCCTATATCACGCACCATCGCCCGAAGCTGCAGAAGCAGGAGGTATAACCAAGAGCACACTTCATGTTGGCGAATCTTTCAGAGTTCGCCCATACACTGTACACAGATTCGCTGCAGAGTTAAGCGATGTTACTCTTTTGGAAGTTAGCACTGATCACCCCGAAGACGTCGTGCGAATAGAAGATGATTATAACAGGGAGTGAGATGTGACATACCATACCGAAGAGTTAATAAAGAAAGTTGTTATGTGGAGGTTCGTTTCAATAAGCTTAACATTGTTGTTAACTTATCTCTACACTGGCTCAATTAAAGAAGCAACATTTTCTACAGTGGTACTACATATGACTCTTGTGATAGCACATTACCTATTTGAAAGGTGGTGGGAAAGGAGAGATACATTATGATTACAGCAATTGGCGACGTTATGCGCGAGGCATACAAAAGGGGATGGATTACGACGAGGGATGGCAATTGCTCTCTGAGAAAGAAAGGGGTTGATAAACTATACATCACCCCTTCCGCCGTTAGGAAGGTTACGATTATCCCTGAGACAATTGTTAGAATCCCGATCTTTGAGGATAAGTTGCTGCTTGGCGAACTCAATCCTAGTGGCGAACTGGAAATGCACTGGCTACTACAGCAGCATAACAAAACTAGAGCTGTTCTTCATCTGCATCCAACTTACACCATCGCCGCAATGAGAGCCGGCTGGAATCTAAGAGAATTATCAAACGAGTTTCCAGAGGTTCACAGATACACAAAGGTTGGAAACAATGTTCCTGCTCTGCCGGCAATCTCAAAAGATCTGGCAATATCAACACATCTTCAAATGACATCTCCCAACAGAGTGCACATTGTAGGACAAGCACAGCACGGAGTTTGTGCTATCGGAAAGCATCCATGGGAAGCGTTTGAACACATAGAACGGCTGGAACATATCTGCCAGATAGCTTTGGCTTCGGGGAGGTAGAATTGAATTATAGGCTATTGTTACTGTACTTCTCTATTATAGTAACGGCTCAGTGTATTGCATGGTATCAATCTAATTCCCTACTGCTGTGGGAATGGCTGAAAGATAATTATATCCCTATTGTCATTTGCACTTCGCCTATCGTTGGGTTGTGTTTCGCATACAGCACTAAAGTTGGATATGATGTACTGGGATCTTTGTGGGCTGTTAGGTTTTCTGGTTTTGCAATTGGATATTTGGTGTTTATTGGGTTGGCATGGTATCACTTGGGAGAGAACCCTCTTTCTCTTAAGAACATAATAACTTCTTTGCTGTGCTTTAGTTTGCTAGCAGTCCAGATTCTGTGGAAAGAATAGAATAATTTAAAAACTCAGACGTATTATCTAAGGCATGGAGGAAAAATGCGAATTGATAATGAAATAAAACTGGACTATAAGGACGTACTTATTCGCCCAAAGCGAAGTACACTGAATAGTCGCAAAGAGGTGACTCTAAACAGAACATACCACTTCAGAAATAGTGGCAAGCGATGGACAGGTATACCGATCATGGCAGCTAACATGGATGGAGTAGGCACCTTTGATATGGCTAAGGCTCTATCTGAACACAATATGTTTACTTGTATCACGAAGCAACACGCAGCAGACGATTGGTACCATAAGTTTGATGGAGATTTAGACTTGGTGGCAGTTAGTACTGGTACCTCTTCCGAAGGTTACGAAAAAACTAGAGAGATCATTAATACAAACGGCGTTAGTTGGATCTGTATTGACATTGCAAACGGATACTCAGAACACTTTGTAGACTTTGTACGAATGGTGCGAGAAGATTATCCAGAGATTAACATTATCGCTGGTAATGTAGTTACTGCAGATATGACACAGGAACTTATCCTTGCTGGAGCAGATGTTGTAAAGGTAGGCATTGGGCCGGGCTCAGTCTGCACTACGCGCATTCAAACAGGAGTGGGATACCCACAGCTATCTGCCGTCATAGAGTGCGCTGACGCGGCACATGGACTGGGTGGGCACGTTATCGCTGATGGTGGCTGTACTTGTCCCGGTGATGTAGCCAAGGCTTTCGGGGCAGGCGCAGACTTTGTTATGCTTGGCGGAATGCTGGCGGGACACACAGAGGGCGGAGGCGATGTATCAGAGATCGGAGGAAAACAAGTCATCGGCTTCTATGGTATGAGTTCTGATACAGCTATGAAGAAGCACAGTGGTGGTGTAGCAGAATATCGATCATCAGAGGGGCGGACTGTTTTTATTCCTTACAAGGGCTCAGTTCACGTCACAGCACTAGATTTGCTCGGCGGAATTCGCTCAACCTGCACTTATGTCGGTGCTCCATCGTTGAAGCAACTTAGTAAGTGTACGACGTTTGTTCGATGCACACAACAATTTAATTCAGTATTTGTGAATAATTCATAGAGATTAATCGTATTATGTATAAGAGCTTCGGTGGTGGAATTGGTAGACACATCAGACTTAAAATCTGACGTCCGTATGGACATGCGGGTTCAAGTCCCGCTCGAAGTACCAAATCAATGACAAGGGGGAAAGCTATGACAATCAATCTAGGATATGCATGTATCAACATGGAACTACAAAAGCAAAAAATCTGCTGCAATCGCGGCATGATCAAGCGAACATTCAAAGCTAAAGGCATTTCATACGCGTCAGAGTTGGCACTAATCAATGTCAAGGCTATGCGTGAGATCATCAAATGGAACAACAAGAATGGTATCAATGTGTATCGTATGACTTCATGCTTGTTCCCGTGGTTCTCAGAGTATGACATCTTTGATCTGCCAGACATTGACAAGATCGCAGATGTAATGCAAGACGCTGGCAAGATTGCTATGGACGCAGGACAACGACTATCGTTTCATCCCGGCCCATTCAACTGCTTAGGCTCATACAAAGACGAGGTTGTAGAGAAGACTATACACGAACTCAATGCACACTCAGAGCAGATGGATCTGATGGGGCTACCCGATAGTCCTATGGCTAAGATCAACATTCATATCGGTGGTGCCTATGGCGAACACGAAAAGACTATGGCTCGTTTCTGCAAGAACTTCTCTAGACTTGCTCCGTCAACACAGACTAGGCTTACAGTAGAGAATGATGACAGGGCTTCCCTGTTCTCAACCAAGATGCTTTACAATGGTGTCTCACGGCACATCAACATTCCTATCGTGTTCGACTCACATCACCACGAACTGGGCAAGCAAGATGCCACATATCGCGAGGCTTTCTACATGGCTAGAGAAACTTGGCAACGTCGCAATGCAAAGCAACAGTGCCACCACTCTAACTCCAAGAGAAACTACGAGGACAACACCGCTAAAGTCACAGCACATTCAGACTGGTACTATAATGCATTCGAGAACTTCGGTGAAGAAGTCGATGTTGTTTTGGAATGTAAAAAGAAAGAGCAAGCTCTAATTAAGTATAGGGAAGACTTCGGGGTTTAGTATGTGGAAAGTTTATAAATGGAATGGATTGTACATTCAAGGCGATCTTATAAGCACTCACAAAACAGAGAGTGCAGCACTTAAGAAAGCCAAAAAAGAAATAAACTTTACACATGCTGTAAAGGACAATAGAAAAGACGAAAAGTTAATTTGGCTAGATGCTGAAGATCATACTCCAGTTGGGGTAATAGTTAAGAAAATCAAAGGAGGTACTTGATTATGAAAAAATGTAAATGCTGTGAATGCTGCGCATGTGAGTGCGAAAGCTGCTGTTAATTAAAGGGGGCGCAATGGTTTCGACAGGGTAGATCTCGGAGGACGAGTGCAAGTAGGTAAGATACAACCTTAAAAGTTCAAACGCAATAATTGCAAACAATAATAATCATTTCGAAGAACGCCTAGCGGCTTAATTCGGGTGGCTGTCTAAAGCCATCTATCCAATTTAGACAACACAACAGATCAGTTGTAAAAATCAAAACAACTCGGTGCAACAGGACGGTAAGCATCGTTTTATAGCCGTCTATTCATCTGATTGGAGAAAGAATCAGACAAGCTTGTGAATGACTCTAATTTTAGCTACTGTGGACGAGGGTTCGACTCCCTCCGCCTCCACCATTTTAATAAAAAGGAATAAAAAAATGTATGTAGAACCAATAGTTGCAATGTCACTAGCAATATTTTTATCAGTGACAATGTTCTTTATGCTATATTTGACTGCGTATGTCATTGTTACAGGCGCATTCTATACCACTAAAAAGATAAAGTTGAAAATAAAACAAGACGACAAAGACAATCTTTGAAATTACTACTGCTGGGGAGTGGCGGAATTGGCAGACGCACCTGACTGTTTCTCAGGCGGTGATCAGGCGATAAGCCCACCTTGGAGGTTCGAATCCTTCCTCTCCAGCCATTTAGGGCACTTAGTTCAGTTGGTTAGAGCACCCCGCTCATAACGGGATAGTCCTCGGTTCAAGTCCGAGAGTGCCCACCATTAACAATAGGAGAGAGAATGATTGATTATACTATTATGGAATATGATATCGAAACTAGACAATATACACCAATAGGATATGCAGAAGGTATCGACGGAAAGGATGCCAAAAGCAGATATATGAAAGAACACGGCTGGAAACAGCGCACCGGTGTACGTCTTTTTGCAAAGCCACCACTTTGCAGATAACAAACAATGCCCCTTAGCTCAGTTGGTTAGAGCAGCGGACTGTTAATCCGCGTGTCCTCGGTTCAAGTCCGAGAGGGGCAGTTTTGGGTTGTTAGCTCAATCGGTAGAGCATCGGGCTTTTAACCCGCAGGTTCCGAGTTCGAGTCTCGGACAACCCACCATTTTTTACATAAAATGAATAAAAATTATCTATAAACGTATTATTTATATAAGAGGCAAAAATGAATTTTCTACTTTTATTTCTAGCACTTACAACTCCGTTAGCCCACGGCAGCAGTTCTTTTCTTGTTAGAGACATTAACGGAAAGGTTGTAAACCTAGATAAACACAAAGACAAAATAGTTATGCTCAACTTTTGGGCAACTTGGTGTGGGCCATGTATAGCAGAAATGCCACACCTTCAGAATATACAAAACAAATATAAAGATAAGTTTCTACTTATCTCCATAAGTGTTGACGAAGCAAGAGATAAAAGTAAGATTAAGCCATTTATAAAAAGTAGAGGTTACGATTTCATTGTTGTACATGATGCGGATCGCACCATTGCGGCTTTTTATAATCCATCGATGGCATTGCCATACAATGTAATCTTAAATCACAACAGGGATATTGTATACCAGAGCGAGGGATATACACCGGGAAAGGAGTTAGTCTTTGAAAAGATACTGGACAGCATTGTAAAATAAAGTTTTTCTTGACACCAAGGATTTGGTGCTTAGAATTAATATGATCGCTCATTCGAGGATCATCACAAGTCATACTTGCTTAACTAAAGGAGAAAACAAAATGACACAATTACAATTAGCATTCCCATCACTTATGGGGAAAACAATCTTTGACGATTTCTTTCGCAATGATGTGGAGAACTTAGTCACAAAATCAACCACAGGGTTTCCTGTAACAGACATTTATAAGGATGAAACAGGCAACTCTATTATCGAAATGGCACTTGCTGGATATACCAACAATGACATTACCATCGAGACTGAAAACAACAAAATCACAATCGTTTCAGATGGTACAGAAAGCGTGAAGGGTAGGCGAATTGCACGGAGATCTTTTAGAAAAACATTTATCAACTATGATAGTTTGTTGGATCTCACAACCGCAACTGCTACTTTTGAGCATGGACTACTTCGCTTAACAATCCCTACGAAAGAGGTTGCTACGAAACGTTTTATTAAAATTGAATAAAATAGCAGACTTAAACGTATTATGTAAGTAAGGGTTGTTACTCTTATTTGAGTAACAACCTATTTACTTCACTTGTAGGAGTGAGAATATGAATAAAAGAAAGTGGTACAACTATGTCTTTGAGACGCAAGATGATGCTTACAAGCAGAGGCTTTATAAAGTCCCGATGCGGTTCAAAGTAAAGAAAACCATAGGCGGCAACAAGTCAGAAACTGAAGATGACTTGCGAGCCGTACCCTATGTTACAGCACTTTCTCTGCCAAGAGACAGAAAATCTGATGCGGAAAACTGGTATATGACTTATGATTTAAAGTTTGCATTACCTATTCGCACCAAAACTGATCCTCAAGATTTTGTTCGCAACGACATGGTACCAGACGTTGGACAGATCCGTGGACTTGAGATACTTTCCTATGGAGAGACATTCCAAGTCTATGACGCACAAGATGACGCAATAGGTGATCCCGAAAAGGATCGCTCAAAGATTTTCGGTGGAGATAAGAGGCGACAATCCAAAGCGGATGATGACGTTTCCAAAGGAGAAGAATAATGTCTAAAGAAGTTTATTATAGTAGAGACGAACTAATGAGTAAGTCTCCTGAAGAACTTGTATCTTTGATAGAAAGTTTAATAGATGAAGTTGAATCTTTGAGATTTATGCTTGACGAGTTTCACAATGCTCAAAACTTGATTGGGAAAAACTTAGAAGGAGAAGCCAGAAGGCTAATAAAAGAGTTCTTTGTTCAGTCCAATCAACCTACGGAGGATAACTAAATGAGTAATGCCGAAGAGATTAAGGAAGATCATGAAGATCTAAATAGGCTGAAGCCAAAACCGCCACCCAAACTAGCCCCTAGGGGCATTAGAACTTTCACTGTATGCCGAAACTATGACGAAACAGGCGTATCGGGAGAGGGAGTGGTTATTGAGGGAGTTATAATGGCAACCGGACAATGTGTATTGCATTGGCTATACCCACCACCTCGCGGTGGTATTTCCATTTTTGACTCATTGGATGATTTTTTGAAAGTCCACGTTTTGCCTCACCCTGATAACAAGACTGTTATTACATTTGAAGATGGAGAACAAGAAAAGTATGGAAACGGATGGGAAGAAGAAGAGAAGACTAGTCAAGATTAATCCAAGTTACGACAAGCTGGTTATGTTTGACTTTGACGACACTTTGGCTAAAACCGAAGAGTGTACCCTTGTCAGAGATAAAAAAACGGACAGGATTGTAAATCATTTACACGGACAGCACGATTTTGACAACTACGAATTGGACGAAGAGAAGCACTACTTTGACTTTTCAGAATTCCAATATGTATCTGATTTTGCGGAACCAATAGCCCCAACCATAAACTTGATGAAAAAGTTTGTACGAGATTCGAGTTGCAAAGTTATCATACTTACAGCAAGACAAAAGGAATCAGCACCTTCAATAAGATTGTTCTTAGACAAGCACGGAATTAATTCAAGCAAAGTTTCTGTATTTGGCTCTGACGGTGCTAGCAACAAGAAAGAATATCTTTCTAGATTAATTAAAAGATTCAACATCAAAAAGAGCGTACTAGTATTCGAAGATAGTCTATCAAATATAACTGATTTAATTTCTCTAGAATACGATATGCCTGATTTAACTTTTGACTTTGTGCAAGTCATAGACTCAGCAAACACAAACGAAGATTTAGAAGAAGCAAAAAAGTATCAATATCCGAAAGGCGAGTATGGAACTGAAAAATACCAGAGAATTCTTAAGAAAGTCCACCCTGCTATGAAAAGAAGGTTGTTAGGACTTGGAGGAAATGACTATTTAGTTAAAGGGACGAAAAAGAGTAAAGACTTTAGTAGATCCAAATCGGCACCGCCGGGTGGTTAATATATGGGAAATAACAAGAAAACAGTTAAGTGTAGTTTCTGCCACAGACTTGGGCACAATCGGGTATCTTGTCCGAAACACAAAGAGCAAATTGATAACTTGAGACAAGAATTTGGCTCCGATCATCCCGATGTTAGCGAGTACGACAATTACAAAAACCTTTATAGTAGGAAATCTAAATCAAATGCCAAAACTGTTAGGAGGTGTTCTTACTGTTCTTCTGTATCTCACAATGTCAGGACGTGTTCAATAAAATCAACTGACATAATAAAACTTAAAAAATTAAACAGAGATTGGAGAAACAATGTATTAAACGAATTGAAAGCAAAAGGTATCGGAGTGGGCACAATTATGGCAAACTCTGGATACGTCAGTAGTTTTGAAAACATAAAATCCCCATGGACTCTTGTTAGTATTGATTGGCACAATTTAAGTTGGCTGATCGATAATAGAAAGGTATTTAAATTGATACTAATGTCTAATCCCGCTGTGTACAGAGAAGTCACGCTTGAGCAATTGCTAAACGACAGTCCGTCATATAATTACAGATGGGAGGTTCTGTCAACAAGCGATGCACTAAACTATCCAGAAAAATGGAATACCGTATCAGATCCAGCGTTTGACGAACAATGCGTAGAGATCTTCAAAGGCATATCAAAGGCAGAATATGATACATTTTTTATGTCCATTGTTGATCAAAAATCTGAGATATTAAACTTTTTAATGCCAAACATAGGAGAAGATTGCAATGAGTAAGAAAGGAAGAACACAGAGAGAACTTACACCGATCGAAAAGCAGGTGCAAGATATAGTGAAAAGAAGGCAGGATTTTGCTCTTTTAGTTGCTTTTTCTGATTTGGCATTAGAGTTAGAAAAGACAGACAAAATGATACAAGAAATGGAAGAGTCGCCCGAAAAAGCTGCAAGTCGTAAAAAGCAAGAAGAAGCGTGGGAATTACTCTTAGGCAAAGATATGTTTGGCAATATAGCGTCGGAGGCGTGAATGGGGATAAAAAAGTTTGTACGCTTGAACTATGAGAATATGAGTAAATTTTACCACAATCACAAGTTGGTAAAAGGCGCGATGGTAAAGTATAGATTGAATTACGATATAAGAATAAACTATGGTTTGAACGAAGAACCAAATGATTGGCAAATTGGTATAGTATCTAAAATAAGTTGGTATGTTGTTCCACCATATTCTCACCATATAGTAGGGAGTATGGACAAGGAAAAGGTTTGTTTTGATGTTGCAGTTCACAATGTTACCGAGTCTTTGGGCGTAGAAATGTTAAGCCTTGAGGCTAATGAAATCTTTTTATTAACCGATTGTGAATAATTTTGCTTTTCAATCGTATTATTAGTATATCATTTTTTACACACGGGAGGGAAAATGAGTATTGTCAGTAGTATCCTTGCGACGATGCGAACCAAGAAGTTTGCATTGCAAGTCTTGTCTATGGTTGAAGAAGTAGCAGGACACCATTTCTATTCACTGCACCATTTGGGTGGTGCGAGTACTATCCGAGAATGGGGTGAGTTGGCAGAGGACGATCCCTCCCAACGCACTTCTCAGATCACAGTGCGTATCTGTCACGACTTTGAGTATGCAATCGCCAAAGTCCTAAAAGATAAATACGGATACGAGATTGTTCCAAAGTCAGGAACAAACGACATTAAGGGAAACTTTGATGTTGCTGTAAAGAGTGGGGAAACAGTTCTCGCCTTTGAGGTTAAGACTACTCAGGCGAAAGATTGGACAGGCTCAACACATACCCATAACTGTGGCAAGGTTCCATTCTATGCCCTTATACAATATGACTTGGACTTAGACATACCCTTGGGTAAAAACTCGCTACACGGACTGTTTAAGGCTTGCCATTTCTCTGTCACATCACCGCTCGCTGATGGTAGCGCGATCATTGAATGGAGTGGCAAGGCAACCAACAGCAACTCACGAACAACAGGTAAGATCAAGAAAGGTAATGCTGGAAAGTATGAGCCTATGATCTGCTTGGGCTACACTTCTATTATAAAGTGTCGTAAGTGGACTAAGATCATCAAAGAGGATCTAACTCCGTACCGTGGCATATTCGGCAATCCAAAGAAAATCAGATAATAGTTTGAATAAAAGTTAAGTGACATTCGTATAATCTCTACAACAACAGACAACAACCACAAAGGGGGCTAAATGTCATATCGAACCAAAACCTGTGCATACTGCAACGGAAACCACGCAATCCTTGATTGCACCAAGTTGGTGGAAGATGCAAAGAAAGCACAAGAAAAACTCACTCAGATCGCCAACAATACTGACGAGTGGCTAAAGGAGGCAGTCCATGCCCACGCAAAGGCCGCTTTCTATTATGAACTTAACTGCAAGAGTGATCCAAATGGCGGCGGCTATATCATCGAGTACGATGGTAGTACGAAAACCAAGAAAGAACTCATTGAACGCACAATAGCCACAGTTGCTTGGCGATTGACAGAGCATTTCGCCACAAGAGAAGAGGCAAGAGAGGCAGTTGATCCCGATGTTTTCGATACTTTTCCCACTACTGTCACTTACGAAGAAAGGTGGAGTGGTAGGGATGCAGATCGTGAGTATCGCCCACAAAGCTACCGTGCAATCATTAGGCGACACAATGATGTGCAAGAGGCAGTAGCCAATCGAGCCAAGAAATCTTGCTCATACTGCCGAGGTGCTGGACACACTGTTCGTACCTGTTCACAGAAGAAGTTGGATACTGAAATCTACCATAATGCGTTTAAGGTTTCTGCATATCTCCGCGCAAGGGCTATGTCACGATTTGGACTTTGGACAAGCAGTATGGTAGGCAAAGATGGAGCATACTGGACTTTCACTTCAAATCCCAATAGAACTCCATATTTTCTTACGGAACTCGCACCTGATCCCAATGGTAAGATCAGTGAAGAAGATTTGACAGATTGTTTGTACTTTATGGCAAGCACGGAAAGATCCAGTTTCAAGAAGATGGGCACGGAAGATGGCTATTACGGACAAACAACCCGAATGGGCTTTGACATTTCAAAGCACTGTCTGAAGTATTTCGACTTGGAAAATAACAGGGTTGACTTGTCAGCAAATGATGACGATAGCACTGTGCCATCACGCTTTCTTCCGGTAGTCATTAGCACCGAACATATCTTTAGGCAGTTGATGGAACGCTACAAAGAGCCTGCGCCGAAAAAGGAGAGATATGCTTCTCACGATGATGTTGGCATTGCCGATTGTCGTCACCTATGGGAAGCCGAGCAAAACTCTTGGCGAAGAAACATTTGGATCTCAAGTACGGAACTTTATGATCGCAAACAGCGCAATAGCCGTCCTTTTGATCAAATGGTTAAGTTTGTCGAGAAACATTCAGACATTCTTAAAAAAGCAAATGAAATCTTGAATAAAAACTAAAGTCATTCGTATTATATTTACAAGGGGGTTATTGTGGACGAAATATATGTATTAAAAATAAGATGGAGTGGTGAAGAAGATGATGTATTCTTATTCCACGACGAAGAGGATGCCCATAAAGCAGTCATAGAGTATTTTGAACTGGATGAAGAGTGGATTGATAATAGCGAATATGCAGATGCAGAAGATTACTTGCTGCATAAAGAGATTGGGTATTTCGACATTACACTAACGGAGGTAAAATGATGAAAAAGGTGAATGAGCGTATTGTATGCACAGATGGATTTACATTCTCCTGTCAAGCAAGCGAAACAAACTATTGTTCTCCGAGGGCAGATCGCGCTGAACACTATACAGAGGTAGAGATCGGTTTCCCAACTGGTATCGAGCCATTGATCATGCCATACTGTGAAGATCCAGAAGATCCGACAGGGACAGTATATGGCTATGTGCCGAGTGATCTTGTGCGACACCTTATCGACAAGCACGGTGGTATCGCCAGTGGCGAAGTGCCGAAAGGAGTGCCTGTGTACGGTAATACACACTATAGCAGGCAACTCTATGGCGAAAGTAATAGTGCCTAAGTTAAAGAAAGGAGATTTAGTTACACTAAACTCAAAGGGTGTTGAGCATTTTTCTAACAAACAGAAAAGGCTCATAACCCTTTCTTTGGCATATCCGTCAAGAGACAAGTTTGATATGGTGGGCATTGTGGTGCAGTCAGCCTATGATGCAGAGGGGCGATTGAGTGGCGAGACTTATCGAATAGCCGTGGGCGTTGCTTGGTGCGAAGAACCATCGAAGATCACAAAGATACCAGTGAAATGGTTAAAAAAAGTTTACCATCATTGAATAAAATAGAACCTCAATCGTATAGTATATGTAACCAATAACAACGAGGTGATTTATGATCACATACGATTTAAAGAAAGGTGACTTGCTTAGAAACAAGATCACAGGAGACATAGCGATACTCCGAGGTAAACCCTTTGCAAGATTTTATCCTGACGAACATCACGGTATGGGCGGTATAGAGAGTGGAACAGCAGAGACTTGTTATCCTCTTATATTTACGGTTATTCAAGACGGTTTCGATGGTGTTGGAACAAAGATAAATGTAAGACAGAAAAAACTAAAAAGCCATTGGGAGCGATTATGCAAGTAGGAGATTTAGTAAGAAATAAATACAATGGCATAGGTATTATCGTCAAGTACAACACAGGCGGTTGGTGGGTGCAGTACCAGTGCGGAGCAAGAGGATTTGCTAACCCAAGCGACTTGGAGGTGATCAGTGAAAGTAGGTGATTTAGTTAAGATAAGAGATCCAGAAAAGCAGTCTTGGATTACCCATAATCCTTGGATGGCATTGAAGTGGGGATTGAATACGGTTTACATAGTCACTGAAGAAAGGAGGACTGCTACAAAAAATCCTGTTTCTTTGTACAAGATAGTTAACACAGAAAATGGTGACTATAAATGGGCGAAAGCAGAAGAAGTGGAAGTTTTTAGTGAAAAAGTTTGAATAAAAGTTATTGTTCAATCGTATTATTAGTATAAGATTTATATGCGGGGGTGTATATGCAAATAAAGATAGGCGATTTAGTTAAACTGTCGGAAAAATACCACTTGGAGGCGACTGGGCTTCCACTTGAAAAAGATTGGAGAGGTATTGTGCTTCGACAGGAGGAACTTATTGGAGGACTCTTTAATGACGAAGAAGAAGAACCCGAATGGGTGATCCACTGGCTCCATCATCCTTTTGGTGAAGAAAGTTTTGAATATGGATACTATTTGGAGGTGATCAGTGAAAGTCATTGATTTACACGGCATTAGGCATAAAGATGTATATGGATTATTAGAAAAACCTTGCGTAGATGATGACATACCATTTATCGTTATCACAGGGAAATCCGACACTATGAAAAAGATTGTTACTCAGATCGTTGCTACATTTGGTTTGCATACGAAAGAAAAACTGGGCAACAGTGGGAGGTTGATAGTCTGTGAAAGTAGGTGATTTAATCAAATGCAAAGCCCGATATATCGGACAAAATAACAAGTTTCTTGTCATTGGGGTGAGAGATACCCCCACACACGGACATCAAGTTAGGAGTATACGGATGTCCGATGGGTTCAAGACAAGGTGGAGCATGGTTGAGGGATGGGAGTTGATCAGTGCAAGTCGGTGATGCTGTCAAGATGGAGCCAATGTGGAAATATGAGGTTGCAATCGGCACAGTGATCCAAGTAAAAAAAGATGGATACATCGTGGTTCGATGGGAGGGGATCAACGGTGACTGGCATTACACTCCCGAACAAGCAGAAAAGTTACAAAAGATTGAATAAACAATAGACTTTAATCGTTTAATAAATACAGGGGGCAATATGTCGAAAAATGAAATAAAACTAACAGTGAATGTATCTGACGATCTTATTGAAAAGGTTGTTGGTGCTATGCTAAAACTAAACTCGATGCAATCAATGGGTGCTTTACCTATGATGTTGGGGGGGATGCTCGCACCACCGAGCGATGAAAAGACAGTAGAAGAAAAAACACCTATGGGCTTTCGCTCAGGAAAGGAGCAATAATGCGTGATGTACTAATGATAGATAGAAAGGCTTTTATAATCTTTGCCGTACTCGATGCAGCATTTTGGTTTGGGGTTGGTGCATACTTTTTTTAAGAAAGTTTGAATAAAGTTTCAATCCCATCCGTCTAATCTATGTAACCCAAACAAGAGGTACTTATGAAAATAGGTGATTTAGTTAATCTGATACACAGCACATCGACTACGGTGGGATTGATTACTGCCATAAAGCCTAATCCGAGGGACTATCGCGACAAAACTTTTTGGTATACAGTTCGCTGGGCAAACGGCTATATAAATGACACATACGAGTCAGACGAGTTGGAGGTAATCAGTGAAACGAGGTGATTTAGTTAGGCATATAAGAGATAACAAGCCCCATCTTCCTACACGGAGAGGGATTGTTTTGGGTAGAGTGAGAAACCATTCAGATGATGTATGGGTAATGTGGACAGACGAAACCAGTAGAAAATGGGAATATGAACCATATTTGGAGTTGATCAGTGAAAGTAGGTGATTTGGTAAGGATAAAGAACTCGCACCATGATTGGGGTACGATTGGTTTCGTAACAAGAATAGTCAAGAACCGTAATGGACTTGGGCAGATAAGTATATTCTCCAATGGAGGACACAGAGCCATTCCTTTTTGGAAACGACAGCA
>Ga0115012_10000634_pt1 | contig 19906 bp, 14 predicted proteins | sample TroAtlMetagenome_FD_88706 | JGI IMG/M metagenome (GOLD analysis project Ga0115012, IMG submission 88706) | Marine eukaryotic phytoplankton communities from Atlantic Ocean - Tropical Atlantic ANT10 Metagenome | ecosystem: Environmental > Aquatic > Marine > Oceanic | place: Tropical Atlantic...
GACAGGGACCAAGGAGGGCTGCGGCGAGGGAGAGTGCGGAGCATGCACAGTGCTGGTCGACGGCATTCCCGTCAACAGCTGCCTCATTCCGCTGGCCCAAGCAGACGGCTCCGTCATCATGACCGTTGAAGGTGTCGCCGATGACAACAGACTCGATCCAATCCAGACTGCCTTCATCGAACACGGTGCAGCCCAATGCGGTATCTGTACCCCTGGCTTCATCGTGACAGCCAAGGCTCTGCTCAGCGACTGCCCCAACCCGTCCCGTCGCCAAGTTCGTGAAGCGCTGGCAGGGAACCTCTGCCGATGCACGGGCTACCAGAAAATCATCGATGCTGTCGTCGATGCGATGGGGACCGACTGATGCACACATCCACCGCACCCGTCTGGACCGCGACCACGCTCAGCGAAGCCCTCAGCCTGCGCGATGCACACCCTGAAGCCACCGTCCTTGCGGGCGGAACCGACTTGATGGTCTTCGTGGAGTCGGGGTCAATGACGCTCGACGGTGTGCTCAACATTTGGGGCTGTGAGGGCCTCTCCGGCATTGAACAAACACCAACTGGGATTCGGATCGGCGCCATGAGTACCTGGCGAGATGTCCGCGCTTCAGACCTGATGCCCGACGCCCTCCGTGAATGTGCGGCTACCGTCGGTGCGGCGCAAATTCAGAATCGTGGCACCGTCGGCGGCAACATTGTCAACGGATCTCCTGCTGGCGACTCTCTACCCCTGTGGCTGGCGCTCGATGCCCAGTTTGAGGTCGCCAGTGTCGACGGCAGCCGACGAATCGCCGCCAGCGACTTCTGGACCGGCTACCGCCAGAACGCCATGAGCGCCAACGAGCTCCTATTGTCCGTCCATATTGAGCCTTTGAAGGGAGACATTCTCCACTTCCGCAAGGTGGGCACCCGAATGGCTCAGGCGATCTCCAAGGTGGTTCTCGGGGGCCGAATCCGGTGCGACGGTGGTCAGATTGTCGAAGCGAGGGTGGCCCTGGGTTCGGTCGCAGCCACCCCGGTCCGGCTTCCCTCTGTCGAGGCCGCCCTCGTCGCTGGCGAAGGCGTCCATGCAGCAGAACACGTCGACAAGGACATCACCCCCATCGACGACATCCGCTCGACATCGACCTACCGGATGAGCGTGGCCAAGCGCATCGTGCGCAGCTGGATCGGACAGTGCATCAAGCAGCCATGACCGGCATGCCGCCTGTGAACATCATTCCGCTGGCCGACGAGTCAATTCGACTCGACACCACCGCCCATCGACTCATCGAAGGCGACAACCTCGCAGTCATGCAGGCGCTGATGCCCGCCATGGCTGGGACGGTGAAGCTTGTCTACATCGACCCTCCGTACAACACGGGTCAGGCCTTCACATACGGGGACAAACGCGGTGAGGCTTGGGTGGACATGATGCGGGATCGGCTCGTCCTCGCCCATGAACTCCTGGCCGACACGGGCTCCATCGTGGTGCACATCGACGAGCACGAGGTCGCACGACTGACAGTGATGCTCGATGAGATCTTCGGTCGCGACAACCGACTGGGAACCATCGTCTGGGACAAGGGCAATCCCAAGGGGGACGCCAACGCCATCGCCGTTCAGCATGAGTCCATCGTGTGCTTTGCGAAGCACAAGCCATCCTTCCACCCCCTCGAACGAAACAAGCCCAATGTGGAAGCCATGTTGGCCAAGGCGGTGAGCCTGGAGGGTACGCTCGGCAAGGTGATGCTCCCGCCCGACCTCGCCAAGACGGCCAGTCGATATCGACTCCCCGAGCTTGCACTGCAGCCTCACAGGCGGGCGCGGACATGGGCAGACATCAACAAAGCCTTCGCCCACTGGCTGAAAGAACAGACCCATTTTCGTCCCGGAGAACGGGCCTACAACAAGATCGATGAGGATGGCCGAGTCTATCAGGCCGTGAGCATGGCATGGCCCAATAAGAAGCGCGCTCCGGAGCCATACTTCATCCCACTGATTCATCCTCAGACCGGTCAACCGTGTCCGGTACCCGAGCGAGGTTGGCGAAACCCCCCGCGAACCATGGCGAGACTGCTCGATGAGGAGCGAATCGTCTTTGGGACTGACCACACCACTCAACCCCGACGGAAGTACTTCCTCGACGAAGTTCGAACGGAGGGCGTACCAAGCATCCTGCACGACGCTGCCTCGGACGACCGACGACTGACCAAGCTCGGCGTTCCCTTTGATCACCCCAAGCCGCTCAGTGTCGCTCAGAGAATCGTGCGCTGGTTCACCCAAGACTCGGGCGATGTTGTGCTGGATTTCTTCGCCGGATCGGGCACGACTGGCCACGCCGTCCTGGCGGAGAACAGAGAGCGCAATGCAGGACTGCAGTTCGTCCTCATCCAGCGCGCTGAGACTGTGGGTGAACGCTCAGCAGGTCGACGCGCGGGCTTTGACACTGTGATTCAGATGACAAGAGCCAGGCTCCAGCGTGCCATCGCCCATATGGATGAGGACGCACTACCTGGTCCAAATGAGGACCGTGGGTTTAGGGCGGAGCGACTCATCGAATGAAGCGCTGGGTTGTCCGTGTCTTGAGCGCAACCGTAGGATTGGGTCTGCTGAGCCTGTGGTGGGAGGCTCACGGCGCCGAAGTCCATACCCTGACCCTCAGCCGAGTCGGCTGGCTCGCTGGCGGACTGATCACAGCAGCGGTTGCGATCGGGCTTCAGTGGGCACGCACTGCGTGGCTGATCCGTATCGAGCGTCCCAGAGCACTCCTGCCCCCCGTCCTGCTCGCACATGGTCTAAATGTGTTCCTGCCGAGCCTCTTGGGCGATGCCTATGAGGTGGGTGCAGTCGCCAAGCTGACCGGTCGTCCGATCAGCGCAGTCCTCACTCGGCTGCTGCACCGATTCACCACCACACTCGGTGCCCTCGGCGTGCTCGCCGGCCTTGCGCTGGGCAGCAAGACGCCCAACCTGGGATTCGTCGTCCTCAGTGTGGCGCTCATGGGACCGATCTTGGCGGACCTGCTGACACCACGCATCGGGCCCCTCCTCAAGGCGGACGCCACCCCCGGTCTCGGGATCGCACAGACCCTGCTTCACCTCAGCCTGGCTGTGACACAGCATGCCGTGAGCGCAGGCTCACTCTTCTGCTTCGGTGTCGCCATCGAGAGCGCCGTGAACCCAGCAACCGCAGCCGCGATGCTGTCGATGGCTGACCTCATGACCTACCTCCCCGTTCCCCTCGCCGGGGTGGGACTCCACCACTGGGGCGTGAGTGCAGCTGCTGGCCTCTTGGGGGAAATCCCTTCAGCACTCGTGGCCTTCAATCACGCCATGGTGGTGCTGATCGGCGGCATCTGTGTGGGCCTTGGGTTCGCCATTCGCTCGCTCAGCGGGCACAATGAGTAAACCATGCGAGTCCTCCTCATACAGCCCCGCGTAAGCGCAGAGCCAGCCTATCCGCTGGCGCTGGCCGGAATCATCCCACTACTGGAGGGTGCAGGCCACACTGTCATTGGCCGCGACCTCTGCTTCGATGACGAGACTGAACTCAGGGGACTGGCAGCAGAGGTCGACTGGATCGGCGCCACCGTCCTGCATCACAATGCACCCGGTGTACGCCGATGGATGACCGCGGTGAGCGATCATGATCATGTGCGCACCTTCGTTGCCGGTGCCCTTCCGACGATCGACCCTCTGGGAGCGCTCGCTCAGACAGGGGCAGAGTTTGCTGTGGTGGGCCCGCCTGAGGACACCGTCGCCGATCTCATTGACTCGGCAGCACCCGAGCGAGTGGCCGGGGTCGTCCATCGATCGCAGACCGAGGCTAGGCCCAGATTTCATACGCCGATGGCCCTCTTACCCAGTCCAGATCGGCGCGTGTTCCCCGTGGAACAGTACACCCATGCAATGCGATCAACAGCCCTGCCGTACGCGCAGGTGATCACCTCCCGGGGCTGCACCCTGAGCTGCCCGTATTGTCCGGTTCCGGGCACCCGTCCAGATGGATTTGACCCTCGCGACCCTGAGCAGGTTGCCGCCGAGTGGGCCTCTCTCGTTGCCGATTACGGCGTCCGCAGCATCCACGTCGAGGACGATAATTTCCTCGCTCAACGCGCTCATGCTGAGGCCATATGTCGGGCCCTGATGGACCGCGGTGTGAACGTTGCTTGGGAGCTGGTCAACGGCATCAGACCCGACCAAGTGGACGAGGTGTTGCTGGACCAGATGGCTGCCGCCGGCTGCACGCGAATCGTGTACAGCTTCGAGCACATCGCCGAGGGTCAGACTCCAGCCATCGGGACGACACTCCAGCAGGCCGAGCGCGTGGTGGCCTGGGCAAAAGCAGTCGGCATGCGCGTGGGGGGCTACTTCATGGTCGGCCTGCCGGGCGAGTCATTCAGCAGCAATATCCTCAGCATCCGCCACGCCTTGGGCCTCGGCCTTGATGATGCCAACTGGGTGCCCTTCTACGAGAGCCCTGGATCGGGCTTTTCCGGCTGCATGAGCACCGTTGACGCCACCGCACTCAGCAGGCGTCATGCGGTACGTCTGGCCAAGGCAGCGACCGTCGCTTTCTTCGCGAACCCCCGGACATTTGGGCGTCTGGGCTCGGAAATGGCCGCCACACCTGCTACGCTACCCGCTCTGGCACTCAAGGCGGTGGAACTGCTTCGTGCTGGTGGCCCCGTTCCCTTGAGAGATACCCCATGAGCACTTGGTCCCCTGGTCCTGGCGTCTTCGGTCGACCCCAAGTGGTCTTCTTGCGCTTCGCTCCCTGGGCCATCTTTCAGAACAACCACCCTCACGATCTGATGTGGCCGGTCGAGATGCTCTACGCCAAGGGCATCGCGCACGCAGCGGGATGGAATGCGACCGTGGTGGACCTCCACGTCGAACAACTGGACCGCGAAGGCTTGGTGCGCCATCTCGTGAATCTGCGTCCTGATCTCCTGCTCATCGACACCATGACCCCCACGATGGCCTACGCCCGAGAGATCGCTGGCGCCTGCCTCAACCGATTGCCAGACCTGAAGATCTGGGGTGTCGGTCAGCATGCCACCGAACAGTCCGAGGATCTGCTCTACCAGGGCTCACCCATCTCGGGTGTGCTGCTCGGTGAGTACCCAGGATCGGTCGCTGACCTCCTGGCCTGCAGGGGTGAGCGTGCCGTTGAGAACAGCGCCACGCTCGGTGCTGATGGACGCATCATCCGCACGGGTAAAAAGCGCGAAATCAATGACTGCGACGCCCTGCCTCCCATCGATCCGACGGGGCTACATCTGGACCGATACCGCATGCGGTCCATCCATGTGCCGCGATTTGGCTCGGTCCGCTGGGGCTATCTGCTGACCAGCCGCGGATGTCCCTTCCCGTGTACATTCTGCTCCGCCACCCTGCGTCAGACCTACGGCCGAAAGTTCCGTGGCCACTCTGCAGAGCGTGTGGTGGACGACATGCTGCGCCTGCACATTGATCACGGTGTTGACGCCTTCTACACCATCGATGATGTCTTCAGCCTCGACCGCGAGCGCGTCGTGGACATCTGCCACGGACTGATCAAGCACAACCACCGCATCCACTGGACCATCCAGACCCGCGGCGACTTGATCGATCTGGACCTGCTGAAGCTGATGAAGCGTGCGGGCTGCGTAGGCGTCAAAATGGGCATCGAGTCCGGCGTCGACCGTATCCTCAAGATCATCCGCAAAAACTCCAACCGCCAGGAGCTGCTGGACGCCGCCCGTGCATGCCAGGAAGCCGGCCTCAGCCTCACCACCTACTACATGGTGGGTCACCCCACCGAGACTCGGGACGAGATGGAGGAGACCTTCCGGTTCGCCAAGGAAGTGGGCTCCGACATGGTGCAGATGGCCTTTCACACCCCGTATCCGGGCAGTCAGTCCTATGAGATGGTCCGAGATCAGGTGGCAGACCTGAGCGAGCTGAACCACTACGAGACGCAGCACGTCAACTTGAGTGAGGTCGACTCGGAGACCATGGAGAAACTCCAGAGACAGTTCTACCTGGAGTACTACTTCCACCCCAAGCAGCTGCTCAAGTACCTGCGCAGGCGAGCGCTGTACCGGTTGAGCGACCCCACTGAGTGGCAACTGGCCGCCATGAGCCTGCGTTACCTGCTCGGTAACCGGGGCCGTGTGGGCAAGTCTGCCGTGGACCCACGCCCGATGCAGCGGCACACACCCGCCGCGGAGAAAGACTCTGGCCGCCGTCCCTCGACATAACGTCAACCTGACCGGAGCTGAGCTCCGCTGGGTACTGAGCAACGCCTTCAGAGCGACAGATGCTGCGGGCGGCCGAGCCGACTTTGAGGCCGACGCTCGACGATACTTTGGCGCCGCACACGCGATCACTGCTGAGTCGGGTCGGACGTCGCTCTACCTGGCGCTCCATGGACTCGGCATCAAAGCAGGCGATACCGTCGTGCTTCCGCGCTACTGCTTCTACTCCCTGGTCAACGTGGTCGAGGGCATGGGGTGTGAGGCCAAGTTTGCGCCCATCGATCCCAACACGTTCGCGCTGGATCCTGCGCAGCTGTCCGGCCATGTGGACGGTGCCGATGCCGTCGTCGTGATTCATCCCTTCGGCCAGCTGGCCGACATGGCAGGCCTTCAGGCGGTCTGCAGCGCGCATGGTGTGCCGATCGTGGAGGACGCGAGCCAGGCAACGGGTGCCCGCTGGGGACGACACCGTGCGGGTGTCATCGGCGATGTCGGCGTCTTCTCGCTGGTGAGTGGGAAGAACCTGCAGACCTTTGGGGGCGGACTCATCACGACGCAGCGGGACGATGTGGCCCGAGTCATCCGGGCCAGACTGCGTCCAGAGACCCCCATCAGCACGGAGCGGGTGCAGTCTGGTTTTCGGTCAGGGCTTCAGCGCTGGTTTCTCACCACACCGCTGGGCCACCAAGGCCTCATGCACCCCGCCACAGTCACCCTCGATGCGCTGGCACCGGCCAAGCTCACGGCACTCGCAGCCGAGACACGCACGGCCTTCGACCCAGAGCAGCAGATCTGTGTACTGAGTGACACGCAGGGTCGCCTGGGCTGCATGGAGCTGGTCGAACTCGATCGGAGAAATGCTGTCCGTCGCGCCAACGCACTTCGACTCCTCGACGGACTGAAGGGCCTCCATGGACTGACGCTTCCCAGCTTCGATCCGAGCTGTGAGAACACCTTCAACGCAGTGGCGGTGCGGACCCCCTGGGCACGAGAGCTGGCCATGAAGCTGCGGCGTCGGGGCTACGATACCCGTCCGGACTACATGGAATTTTTCGGCGGCACCCGAGACTTCGATGACGCCGTGATCTACCTGCCCAACCACCCCGGCATGTGCAGCGACAACATCGACAGGCTCGCAGCGACCGTCCGGGACATCCTGCGACCAAAGTGATCCCCGAGGTGTAAGCGCATCGGCCCTCTCCCGTTGTCGAGGTGTCACAACGGGAGACACCATGATTGCACTGCTCACTTTTCTGTCGATGACCGTGTCCGCGGCCAATCCATCACGCGCTCAGCTCAGCAAGAGGCAGCTCGATCGAACCATCTCGAGCGTCGAGCGAATGGTTCAGGATACCGAGACCCAGCGCCTTGCCCGACGGCACGGACTCAGCCTGGTCAACGTGACCTGGGAAGACACCGGTCGGGGCAAGGGCTCGTCGTGGGGCCCCAACATCTCCGACATGACCATCGGCGTCCGAGACAGCCGCGGCAAGCTCCACCCGATGCCGGTCTTTCGCTTCGACAACTTCCATGACAAGACCGCTGATCTGCAGGCCGACAACATCTGGGTACGGACAGGGAACGAGGACGGTGAGCCCCTCGAGCCGACACGCTTGGTCGATGTGCTGAGCGGTGTGAAGGACCACCTGAGCAGACCAAGGGGCTTCGATGCCGCAGACGATGACCTCACCGCAGCACGAGACAGTCACTTCCTCGTCAGCGCCCAGGCTTGCTTTCTTCCGATCTCGTCGACTGGAAAGTCGACGTTCACACCTGTGATCTACAACTACCAGAGCAGGGCCGGTGCGCCTGCTGTGATGACCCTCGTGGCCACGCGAGAGGGTACGTCGATACAGGTCGTCGAGAATTCATCTGGCTACATGTCTGAGACGCTGTTCTTCAACGCCGACGGCGAGCGAGCGCCCTACACCGCCACGCGCCTGTCCACCTTCAAGGCGACCGGCGGTGACGCCACGACCAGCGCTGATGACGCCAGCGAGGAGGCCGGACTTGACGTGGTATTGATCATCCAGGTCCCGCTGAAGCAGCGCCGAGTCTCGCGACAGTACCAGGGCTGGGGTGGACTGGGCATGATGGATGCTGCGCCGCCTGCAGTGGCTGCTGAGTCCGCTCCCAAGCGCCGGTCAGCCAGGTCGAACGTTGAGACCGCCGTGATCGGCCACGGGACGTCAGAGGGACGCTTCAAGGAGATCAACGGTCTGGAGATCGCCCGAGATACGCGCTTCCCAGTCCGCATCACCGCTCAGTTCTACAAGGCGACCTCGAATGGAGTGGTGAGCGAGGCTGACGTCGCTGCACTGCGAGACCAGATCGATCGGGTCTACGCTGACGGAGACTACGTGGGCAGTCTGGTCACCGACCCCGGACGTCGACGACCCACGGACTGGACCAACTCCCGGAAGGCTGAGTCGAGCACGAGCCCTTGGGCACGGCCAGTATGGGAGTGGCACAAGGCCCAATGAGCCCGGCTACCAGGGGGCGACGAGGCTCAGGCTGTAGTCATCTCCCTCAAAAGCCACGAGCCCCACATCTTTGGCGAAGTGCCAGTCACCAACAGGACCCTCTTCGCCCTCGCAAAGGAAGCTGAGCACATCGGAGTAGGTCCCGTAGTAGGTCTCCACTGAGTCCGGCCGGTCGACCACACAGAGCCACCCATCTGTCGTCGACTCGTCGCCCTCTTTGGGTTTGTTCGCACCCAGCGGGAAGTCTCCGCTGCCGGCGGCACCATTGAGGCTCCACTCGACGATTCGCACCCGATCGCTCTGGGCAAACCGTATGCTGCCAGCGCTGTCTCCGTCCGCCCAGCGACTGCCCCGGCGGAGATCAAGTTCACCGCCGCCCACGTGCCGCGACCGCAGGAGGCTGTCTTTGTCTGGAGATGTCTCCATGTCGCCGTCATCACGGTAGGTCCACGACAAGCCATCCGAGTCCAGCCCAGTGTACTCGTCGATGTCGACCTCCGCGTACACCTGCTCGCTCTTGGGCGCGGCGCAAGCCATCGCCATCAGCGCGACAATGAGCGCCCTCATTTGGACCACCAGATCGATGCGTGGTTGTCTGTCTCAGGATTCTGAGCAGGCAGCCAGAAGGCTGGCGATGATGGATCTTCTCCGTCCAGAATCTTCCCAGGATCGATGGCCGACACCCACACCTGAGGCTTCGTCCCCGGATCGATGTCGTAGTCTCGCTTCGAACTGAACGCGAGCCACAGCACGTCGTCATCCGGCAGCGGACCCCACTTTGGATAAGAGTTCTGCAGATCACCCGAGCCGTTAGCAGCATCGAGACGCGTGAGGTGCTCGCCGTCACGGGTCATCAGCCAGAGCTCAGCCGCGGGGTGCGCGTACGAGCTCGTGTTGTTCTCGAGCGTCGAGCCATTCGGGATCACCCATGTCCGTGGCTCAGCCCGGTTGAAGACGATGTAGTCGCCGTCCGGAGAGTACGCTGGGTAGTAGTTGTTCCGGTCGGACTCACGCGGCACCAAGACCTCAGGCTCACCGAAGTTCGAGCCATCCCAAGCGAGCTGAATGATCTCACCGTCTTGGAAGGACAGGTCGTGGTCTGTGCCAAACTCAGAGGTGTACCGAACCAGGACCACACTCTCGCCATCTGGAGACCAATCCGGATGACTGACGCGGCCGGTGAGGTTCAGATCACGAACCTCACCCCCATCACTCAGCGAGTACAGCTTGGCCCGGCCCTCGTTCACACCCAGCAGGTAGCGACCATCCGGGCTTGCCGTATGGAAGGTCGCGCGACCCGGCTTGAGCATCTCGATGGTGGGATTGTCCGGGTCGGAGATGTCGACCACAGAGAACTGTCCATTCACGCCGTTGTGGGTCACGATCATCTGATCGTTGGCCTCAGAGAGCGAATGACAACCCATGCAGTTCGACCCGTCCGAGCTGTCCGTCCCCAGGTCGTCGGCCGTCCAAAATGGCTCGGCCTCGAGCGAGCCGAAGGGAATCCGCATGATGCTACCGGCCCCCATACCAAAGCCACCGCCGGCCTCAGGATCAGGCTCCCAGTACAGAACTGAGCCTCGTGCATCCAGCCGGTTCACTGTCAGGGTCATGTCTGGACCCTCGACCACGTTCGTGAGGTTGGCACCGTCCCAGCTACCCGAAGCGATGCTGATCTCCACGAGCCCCTCGGTGTTTGAGGCGGCAATGGTGGCCCACACATCGGCGGTCGTGTCCCAAGTGGATCCCTCGGTGTAGACGCGCATGTCTGTGATGCCGGAGCGAAGCCTGAGTCTGGACACGTTCGTGCCGTCTGCCTCGCTCCACCCAAAGGCCAAGCCGTTGAGGTTTCGTGGAACCGTGACCGCCTCAGGTGGGTAATAGATGGCGGGTGTGTCTGAGGCAACCGGGCTGGCACCCAAGAAGGCCGACACGACCCCCGCGTCGAGTGCACCGATCACTTGGTCCTGCTCGTACACAACCGTGACCGTCGCCGAGGCCTCTACACCGATGTGCGTGGCGGTGACCGTCGTGATTCCACCGTTGAGGGTCGAAGACGTGAAGAGGCCATCGTTGTCGATGCTACCCGCGGACAGGTTCGAGACACTCCACGAGACCATGTCCGTCGGCACTTCGTCGCCCGACTCCGTCTTGGCATAGGCCACAAACTGAATCTCATCCGCGGCATCACCGTCCGTACTCAGCTGTATCTCCGCCGGCTCGACGCGCAGCTCCTTCAGCTCTGAGGTGACCTGAGCCTCCTCGCTGGATTCCTCAGATGACCCGCAGGCCACCAACAACATCAGGGCAACAATCCTCACTCCGCAGCCTCCTCTTGCTCTTCGAGCGGGCCCTTCCAAAGGGCGTAGGCCACCTCGATACGGGCGCCCGCCGGTGGGACGGCGTACCCATCAAAAACAATGGTGTTGTCGCCTGGATTGTATCGCCATCCATCGACATCACGCTGGTGCACGCCCACGCCGTCCACCGTCAACTCGATGGTCGGTGGGCTGGGAATCTCTGAGAGGGCAAAGGTCGTGTCCAGACCGATGACATCGAGCGCAACCCGCGCCAACATGCCGCCATAGTCGAGGGTGCAGATCGACTCTCGTCGGCCCTCAGTGATCGCCTGTGCTTCAAGATACCGGGTACCCACATCCGCTGCAGCCAGTGCGGATACGCACCCTGCCGGTGGGTCACCCACAACCGCATGAACCTTCACGGAAGCGCCGTCGCGCTGGTCCTCAAGCTCACCCAGTACATCGGAGACCGCGACACTGGAGTGATCGTCCTCGTCCGAGAACACCACCAACTCCAAGTCGGCACGTGAGCGCGCGAACTCGGGGCTGCGATCAGGATCGGCGCCCACGAGTGCGGCCTCGAGACCGCGCTCGTCTCGGCTACCCACGCGATCCGTGTCGATCTGACTGATGAAGCGGTCGACCATGCTCGAAGTCTCGACATCCAGCACAGGGCCCTGAAGCAAGCCAGGATCCTCATCCATGTCCGTCGATACAACGCCGAGGCGGAAGTCGACACTGGAATTTGCGACGAAGGCAATGAAGTTGTCTGCCGACTCCATCAGCAGGTCATGCTCTTCGTACATCGTCGCGGAGTTGTCAATCACCCACAGGATGTCGACGCCTTCCTCGCGATCGTTCTGAAAGAAGCCCTCGGAAAACCCCTTTCCAACAACAGCGTAGTCGGAGCAACCGAGAGCCAACAGCAGTGGGACAATTCTTGTATACACGGCAACAGCGTACATGAGTAGACGCGCGGCTGCATCATTGAGTTCGAACCTCAGCCTTCAAGACATCCGCCAAGCCCTGACCGAGCTTCGCGTGACCGGACAGGGATGGATGCACCTGATCAAAAAAATCAGCGTTGTTCGCACGCTTCTTTCGAAAAAGGTCCGGCCCATCCAGAACCGTCAACCCGTGACGATCTGCGAGCGCCACCAGGGTGCTTCGGTAGATCTGAATTCGCGTAGGCGCCGGCTCGAGATCCAGGTCGACGGGCGCTGGGAGCACCAACACAACAGGTTGGGCCCCAAGTGCTTGGCTCTCACGGACAAGCTCATCGAGGGTCCGACTGTACTGCTCGAGTCCGACCCGTGCGCTGCCTGTCTGTCCAGACTCGCCGTCGATCCACCCAACTGTGGGCGCTGGCAGCCATGGAGCGAGAAGCCGGGTCGCCATGCGGTACGTCGCCAGGGGATGGGTCTGCCCCCCCGCGCGCTCGAGCGGTGCCTCCGACTGGAATAGATCGCTCCACAGCGTGGCGATCACGACAATGTCGGGCCGGACCTGACGACCCACGTCCTGGAGCGTGTGGAGCGCCTGAACCGAAGTGTACCCAGGAGTGGCGCCAATCACCGGTGTGACCGGTCGATTCCACGCATCAGACAGCTGAGCTGCGGCCACGGAACTGAAGACGTCCGACTCCGGGACGCCGAAGCCAAAAACGGACGAGTCGCCGAGCGTGAGGATTCGAATTTCATTGGCTTGCTTGGGTCCGAGTTCCGGCCCTCTGAGCGCCAAGCTGTTGACCCGAACCGCAACATTGGTCTCCACCATCTCCGTGTTCGGAGGCAGAGCCCATGCGCGTCGTCCATGCGGCACCATCGGTATCCCGCGAGGCAGGCCCTGTGGCTGCTCTGGCATCTGAGCGATCCCGGGCATGCACTCTGGGAGACAGCTCGCCGCGCCTGGCTCAGGGAGCGGACGCGGCGGCTGCAGGGGCCATATCGTCTCTCCAGCACGTGCGAGCAGTTCCACTGCTGTGAGGCCAAGGAGAGCACTCAGCAGTGCGAATCCGATTGTTCGAGTGGCGCTAGGCATACGTGGACACGCTACACTGGGCCACGGAAGACCTCCAACCCATGATCATTCGAGTCAAGCGCATCATCGCACCCCTGGCCCTGATCCTGCTCATCGCGGCGCAGGTCTGGGTGGGCGTACTCTGGATTCAGGCAGACGGCAGCCTGGGCGACGGTGTGTGCTGCAGCTTCACGGCGCCGGTGTTCGAGATCATGCGCGCAGACGGGACCGACCAGCTGGGCTGGCCATGGTCGACATACCGTCGGTCCATGGGGCTGTTGGTCTGGCCTGCACTCGGCGCAAATAAGCTGCTCGGCACCAACCCGGACTTCCTTCTGTGGCTGAACCTCGCGATGGTCTTGGTCTCGCAGTGGCTGCTCTACGACCTGGGTCGGCGGATGGCGAGGCCACTGGCTGGATTGGTCGCCGCTGGACTCTTCCCGATGATCCCCGCGGTCACCCTGATGAGCCGCCGATGGGATGCGATGATTCCCCAACATCTGCTGCTGATTCTGGGCGCCAGCCTCGCTTTCCGTAGCGGAGGCTTCACCCGAGCAGGTGCGACGACTGCCTTTGGCATCGTGGCTGCGCTCGGCAGCATCTTGAGCGCCCGTGAGACGGACAATCTGCTCTTCATGGCAGCCATTGGCTCGATCGCGGTCGGCACCACCTTGCAGGGCCTGTTCAGCGACAAACGCATCAAGACCGTGATGATCAGTGCCGCCCTGGCGGGCGGCATGGCTGTGTTCATGGTGCAGTACGCCTTCCCGCTGGTGGACTTCGCTTACTTCCAGGACGAGATGGGCAACCAGTCCTATGTGGAGGGGGCCTCGCGTTTGAGCCTGAGCGCCATCACCGCCTACCCACTGCGCCTGTACTCCGATGACTTCACGCCGTGGCTCATTGTCCCGTTCGGCGTCGCCCTCATCCCCTTCTTACGATGGGGTCAGGGCCGTCTGATCATGGTGTTCTGGCTCATCCTGCCCCTGCTCGCCCTGAGCTTGGTCGGAAAGAAAAACTACTACTACGCCGCGATCATCTACCCCGTGATTCCCCTGGTGACGGGCGTGGGCTTGAGCCAGCTGAAGGCCGGTAAGCTGGGTGTCGTCCTCGCGACCGCGACACTCGCTGTGGGATGGGCGCAGTTCTCCGCGCGATCGCTCCCCACCTCCACCTTTCCGCAGTCTCTCTCCACGGTGAACTGGACGGGAGCGGTGGGACCCCAGAAGCACCTCTTCCAGGGCATCGTGCCGCTCAACCTGGGACCCAAGGGTCCATCCCAACATCATCGAGCCATCTCGTTGATGAGGACGGAGATCACTGGGGACTCCTGCGGCTGCCCAAATCAGACCCTGTTCATCGGACAAGGAGACATCTCAGACCTGCACCTGGCGATGGCTGTGATCGACCCGTGCATGGCCGTCTCACCCTGGCCGCGGCTGGACCACCCTGACAGCCTGGGGCACGTGATCGTGGAGTCGGAAGGCTGTAGGGCACAGCCTCCTCCAGCGGTCATGAAGCTGGGTTTCACCCTGGCCGCAGCATCGGGGAAGGGTGAGTCATGCGTGGCCCACTGGAGACGCAATGCCACGGAACCAAAGCGCTTCTGCGGATCTCGCGGCTCCCCTCCGGACTGAGACTCAGTCGAGCGTGTAGACCGCGCCCTTGTGCAGCCGAGTGGTGAGCAGTGAGCGACGCTGCAGACCCTTCATGAAGCGCGCAAAGTGTCGCGCACCCTCGTTAGTGGGGGCCTTCAGCTGGGCGGGCAGGCCTGTACCTGGCTCTGGTGACCACGACTCGACGCCGTGGTCACCCAGGTGCACCAAGTAGTCAAAGTCTTGGGCATCGAGTTCCGCAGCATAGTGCTCGAGAAGGTTGATGTGAATGAGGCTCACGACGTGGACATCTGGTCTACGCATCTCGACCACGTACTTGAAGGCCCACGCCCAAAACTGGTCCTCACAGAAGAGGGCAAGCTGTCGCTGCTCGCCATCCTCTGGCTGAATGCGATCGAGGGTTCGCACCACCTCTTCTGCGCCGCTGATGATGCTCTTGCCTGCGTACATCTTCAGCGGGACAAGCTCCACCTCTCGCATGATGACCAGGTTTCGGTAGGGACGGTCGGCCCACTGCGGTACAGCGCGTCGCATGTTGTCTGGTGCGACGCTGTAGAAGAGCACAGAGATCACCCCCGCAAGCCCTGCAGCCGCGACCGCACCACGACCGAACCGTCCAGGCAATCCGCGCAGCCCCAAGGTGGCGATGATGGCCAGGCCCGGAGCCACAGGGACGATGTACCAATTCGACTTCCGTGTCATCCAGCTCAAGCAAGCAAAGGGCACCATGAACATGAGAAGCAGGGCCCACTTTCGACGGGCATCCGAGCGCCACAAGAAGGCCAGTCCGAGGACAACCCAGACCATCATCCACGGCCGAACCAGGTCATTCATCAAGGTGACCAGGTAGGCACCGTATTTGATGGTCTCATGCCGACTCACATCCACCCATGAGGCAATCACCGGGGCCATCATGAGATCTCCAAAGGGATCCTCATCGCCGAGATAGTGCACGGCGGGGCCAAACCACCACCAGTCGAAGGTGGCCATGGGGATACCAGCCATGAGCGCCAGGCCGACGATGCGATCTCGGGAGATGCCCGCACGGAGCGCATGCCCCACCTCAAAGAGCACCGGTCCCAGGATGACCAGCATCCCCAGAACCGATCCGTAAAAGCTCTCGCCGGATCGCAGCATGGTCCAGCCAGCGATGCCGAATGCAATGCATCGTCGCCACCGTCTGAGCCCATCTGAAGAGAGCGCCATCCAGACCATGAAGGTGCACAAGGCGGCAATGGGGAGCGTGTCATGAATGAAGCGACCGAAACCAAACAGCACCGGGAATCCGCCTGCTACGGCCGCCGCCGCCACCCCGGTCCACTCGTCTGAAACAGTCTTCACCACGCCATAGACGCTCACAAGGAGCAACAGAAAGTACGCCGTGAACACCAACGGAATGGCCCACAGGGTCCAATCTGTGATGGTTCCCCAGAGCGTCGCGAGGAAGAACGGGTGCGGAATTTCAACCCAGTAGATCACATCCCCATGGTTCTGAAACAGCGGTCTCAGCTTGCCGGACACGAGCTCGGTCAGCATCGCCAGTGGGTTCGTCCACTCCGTGGGCTCGATGCGGGGATAGAAGTGCGTCGTTCGCCCCGGATGGACCAGCGGCCAAGTGGGGACATAGCCCTCCAGTAAGCGACGCAGTTCAAGGATGTTCTTGAATCCAAAGTGGTTGGTGCGTGGCGGGAAGCCAACACGCCACACCAACTGACGGATGGCCAGCCAGAGATGCATGACCAACAGCAGGGTTAATACCTGCTTAGGGCGCGAGGACGACCAGTCCTTCCAAGTTTGGCGCAACCACGAGAGCATGCTCCGATTATGCTTGGGCTGTAGGACTACGTCGACTCATCCACCCAAAACTGCTCGCACGATGCCCAATCTTCCCTGGCTCAGATTCCTGATACCCGCCGTGGTGTGGGGCGCAGTTGCTTGGGCGAGCGCAGGTGCGGCGGCGTTTGTGCCCCCGTGGATGCCATCAATGGGACCGCTTGGCGGACTCTGGCCGCCGCTGCTGGCCTTCGCCCTCGGACTGCTCGGCATCATGACGATCAAGGGTGGAGTCTCCATGTGGGCAGGGGCTCCCAGTCCGCTCAGTGCACACCCGTCCGCCCCGCCCCACCGGTTTCGGATCGAGCCATTTGATGTATTGCTGGGGCTTGCTTTCGTGGCCGCTCAGTACGGCATCTTGGACGTCTACCGAGACTTCTACAACCCTGAGAACCAGGCCATTGGACACGACAACTACGCCTTCCTGAGCACAGGTGTCGCGGCCTCAAGTGGGCGATGGGATCTATACAGCGTCGACAAGCGTCCGCTGTATGGATTCTTGATCGCCATCCTCAGCCCGGTCTTCAAGGGCGATCTCATCCACACCGCTGTGGGGATCAACATGGCCGCGATGAGCCTGACTCAGCTGCCGATGGTCCTGCTGGGGCGGTTCTGGGGTGGACGAACAGCAGGTATCGTCGCCGGTCTGATGTACCTCGGCACAGGCCTGTTCTACCCCTATGCCCACGAGGTCTCGTCCTACCCGCTGTACATGCTGATCTCGACGGCTGTGGTGCTGGCAGTCTCTGTGGCCCTGTACCGAGGGACCGTCCGAACCAGCTTGGTGGCCGGTCTGTTCATGGGCTTGCTGATGGTGACGCAGGTCAAGAACTTCACCTTCAACATCCCCATGCTGGGCCTCCTGGGCTTGGCGTGGCTGACCGATGGCCACGGACAACGCATCAAGCGCCTGTTCGCGACACTCGGACCCATGGCTGTGGCGCTGGGTGTGTTGAATGCGACTCCAGTCGAATTCACGCCGCTCAACGTGCTGATCATGCATCACCGCGAGGAGGTCAACTACGAGATCCCCTACACGTGGGAGGAGACGGTAAAGGCCGACCGCAACAACCCCTCGCCGCTCTCGCCCTATCTGCCTGATGTCCTGCGTGGCGGCGAGTTTGAGGCGGTGACCGGTGTGATGATGACACCCCCAAACCAGGATGTCGTGTCTGCCTTTCCTCAGGATGGGCCATTGCCACGGTGGGAGGTCGTTCGCGCCACGACCATTCCTCCGCTGCCTGAGCGACTCTCACATAACGTTGCACAATTCGCCACACTCGGGCCGGGCCTGGGCAGCGTGCTCGTCCCGCTCTTGGGTCTGGGTCTGGCGATGGTCGTTCTGCTCCCCACCGCGGCCACACGCAGGTGGCTGGGCGTACCGACGAGGTGGTGGCAGATGGGTGTCCTCGCTGTCCCGCTCGCGTCCTGCTTTGGCTCCTTCAGCCTCAAGTTCAACCTGCGCTACATCTTCCATGCCGCACCCACGGTCTACGTGCTGATTGGCATTGGCGTCGCCACTGTGGCCGCGCTGTGTGTTCGGCGCGGCGGACAGCTGTGGCAAGTCTCAGCACGCGCCATGGCCGTGGCGCTCGGGGTGTCGATCGGACTTGCGCTGTACATCCGTGCGCCGCTGATGGCCGGACCCATCGATGAAACAGCTTTGAAGACTGCCTTCTTTCGACTGCCGCCTGACGCCAGACAGCTCATGGGTAAGGGCTACAGAATGGTGAGCGCCTACGTGGAACAACACGTGGACGAACACACGCCCATCTACGACTGCACACCCATCGCACTGGGCCTGTATAGGCCACTCGATGAGCGACTGGTTCGGCCGCTGAACGGCTCAGAGCGCGACAAGCTCTGCAAGCGTCAGCTGGCTGCCCCTGCGGGAGACACTCCTCGCGTGGTGGTCGTGACCTCCATCCCCGAGTTCTTCGGCCCAGATGCTGTCACCCCTAGCCACGCGGCTCGGGCGGGCTGGACCTTGCTGTATGGCTACGACATGCACGGTCCCAGAGAGGTGGTTGACGACGATGACCTTCGCCAGATCGGGCCTGGGTGGGTGGCCGTCTTCACCGACCAGCCGACTGAAGATCAGCGCGGTCTCTCGATGCTGAACGGCGCCTCTCCCAACTCCGCCGCGCTCGAGCCCGGCGCACCCACCAAGCCCAACCGCTCCGCGGGTGCACCACAGGCGGGCAATCCATGATCAGGGCACTGCGTGCGACCATCGTGGAGGTCCTGCTGCCCATCGCAGCCCTCATGGGCACCACCATCCTCGTGTTTGGGGAAGGCTGGACCCGCATGCACAGTCTGGTGATCGGCGGCGGGAACGCCGTGACCCCCTCCGATGTCAATGGAACCATGTGGTTCTATTGGTGGGTCTCTCAGGCGCAGTCCCGCGGCGCAGACATGGTGATGCCCGACGTGATCTGCGCGCCCACTGGACAGCCACTGGGAAGCAATTTTCCGCAGCACATCGACGCCCTGATGGCAGCCCCACTGATGGCCAACCTCCCGACACCGATGGCCTTCAACCTGTTCGCATGCCTCATTCCAGTCATGGGTGGATTGGCCGCTTTTTGGGCCGCGCGATGGCTGAGACTGGGCTGGCTCGGGGCCATGCTGGTTGCACTGCTCTTTGGCTTCAACAGCCTCAGCATCCATGAGCTGGCCAACGGTAAGCCTCCCTCCGCGATGATGTTCACCATGCCGCTGTTCGTCGGCGCATGGATCAAGAGCCTCACAGTCGAGGGACCCAAGGCCTGGCTGTGGATGATCGGGGCTGGACTCGCAGCAGCTTTAGCCATCCAGCACTACGTCCTGTACGCCCTCATACTCGCCTTCTTCGGAGCTGGGGCCCTCTTGCTCTTTGCCCTTCGACCAGCTCGCGGACAGACCTGGCGCCGCGCGATCGTGGCTGGACTGGTGGTGCTGAGTACCGGCGTCTTGGTGGCCTCCCCTTACCTGAGTCGTCTACTGAGTGACCGTAGACCAATGCCTGCGGCGAGTACCCTGCGTCTCACAGATCCTGCTGTGATTCGCGAAGCCAAAGAGAGCATTGATGTGGGCTACCTGTTCGGCGTCGATGAGGCGGAGAGCTTGCCACGGCGTGCGGCCTTCCCGACGGTACTCACCTTCACGGCACTCCTGCTCATCCCCTTCGGCGGACGTCGGTCGCGACGATGGGTAGTGGCAGGCCTCGGCTTCTACCTGCTCAGCCTGGGTCCGATGGCGGCGATCAGCGTCAGGCCTGAGGTTGAGTGGATGACCATCGCGGGACGCGGTGTGCCCTTGCCGACATGGTGGCTCAACCGCATCTTCCCCTTCTCGATTCAGTTCTTCCATCCGTGCCGCGTCTTCCCGATGGTGGTGCTGTGCATGGGCATGGGGGTGGCTCACGGCTTGGCTCACATCGGGCGCAGTA
>Ga0115012_10000635_pt1 | contig 19897 bp, 17 predicted proteins | sample TroAtlMetagenome_FD_88706 | JGI IMG/M metagenome (GOLD analysis project Ga0115012, IMG submission 88706) | Marine eukaryotic phytoplankton communities from Atlantic Ocean - Tropical Atlantic ANT10 Metagenome | ecosystem: Environmental > Aquatic > Marine > Oceanic | place: Tropical Atlantic...
CAGCTCCTATAATTTTTGCCATTAAGTTATTTTTATTATTTGTAAAATAGTTGCCATAAATGTAATCTCTTTGTCTATTACTAATGCATCTCTATATTGAGACTCTGATAATATTAGAATAATGGTTGATACATTTCCATCAGCGTAGTCATCTATTTTTTCATATAGAAAACTATAGAGCTCAGTAAAATCTTGAATACGAGAATCAGCTATAGCTTTTCTAATATTTAAATATTTGTTTCTTTTATCATCTTTCGATTTCAGAATATCTAAAACTTTTGTTTTGATATCTGAGTCTAATATATTATTAGTGTCAAGTTTCAGTATTCCTTTTACTGAACTTAATTGACAAGTATTGATTATCTTTCTAATATCAGGATAAGATGAATCAATGAGAGGTACTATTGTTTTAGGCTCAAATCTAACTTGTTCTAATTTAAGAATTTTAGATATATGAATAGCTACCTCTTTTTTAGATGGTGGTACAATCTGAAATGTTTGACATCTACTTTGTATTGGGTCAATAATCTTTTCTACATAATTACAAGTTAGAATAAACCTACAATGTTTAGAGAATGTCTCCATTAGATTTCTAAGTATCGCTTGTGCATTTGGTGTCATATAATCAAACTCATCAAGTATGATTATTTTCATATCTTTGAAACCAACGGTTGAAGCAAAACCTTTTACTTTGTTTCTAACTGTATCAACATTATTCTCATCAGATGCATTTATGATTATGTAATCACAATCTATAGATTTAACAATAAGTTTAGCCAAAGTTGTTTTACCCGTACCAGCTTTTCCAAAAAATAAAAGATGTGGAACATCTCCACTCTTTAGATAGTTAGATACTTTTTCTTTTAAGTGAGAGTTACCAATATAGTTGTCAAGTTTAGTAGGTCTATATTTCTCTACCCATAACGAGTTTTGTAACTCTTCACCCTTTGTGTTTTCAAAAAAACTCATAATTTATACTTTTTTGTGGAACACGAAAATCGGTTCAAATTTATAATGTTTTCCTTCATATTCAACTGCGTTTTTAATACCACTTTTAGATGGGTCTAATCCAACCATTCGTGTCATTAACATTTTTAGTTTACCTTTATACTCACAACCTAAGTTTTTTAAGATATCAATTGAATCCTGTTCTAATGGATAGTAAGTACTTTCTCCAATTTTAATATCAGCAATATTCCAAAGAATATATCTATCCTTCTTTAAATATTGGTATATAGTTGTTAAAGTTGGTTTTAAAAAATTATCTCTCCAATCCTCATACTCACCATATGCTTTAAATGATTGTGTCTCATCTTGTGAATATTGTTCTCTATTAAAGTATGGTGGTGAAGTAAATGATATATCTAACTTACCTTTATACTTTTGGAAATTTGGATTATTGTGGATTAACTCTGAACCATCTTGAAATAATTCGTAAGTATTACCTTGTTTTTCTACATTAAAAAATGATGTAAGTTTATCTGAAAAATCATCTACACATTTATCATTATAGAACTTAGCAACATACTCATATCGAGAAATATCTAATTTATCTATAAAGTTATCAGGGTTGGGGTCTGTACCAACATAGTGAACTTTTTTACGAGAACTCATCGCTCCGATGATTCTACCACCCCATCCACTTGATGAATCATAAATATGTAATGGTTCATCCGTATCGATATGGTTAGTATAGTTTTCGTAAATCCATTTTGCAGTTAGTGCAGGAAAGTTTACCGCAGGTTGTCCACAACTCAATCTGAATACTTGCAGTATCTTTGGAAAGATTCCATCTTCCTTGTCATACCAACGAATCTGATATACATAATTTTGTGTTGTACCCGCTTCAGATGTCCAACTATCCACTATCTCACCAATGTTTGATAATTGAGTTCCATTTAAATAACCACCTTTAGCTAGTTGATTAACTTGCTTTGCATTTAGGAAAAGATTATTAGAACCAATATTCTTTTGAATTTGACTAAGATTTGTAATAGTTCTTGAGTTTACTTTGGAAATCCAAATACCTAAATTAGAATACTTACCAACAAATACTTTTTTATTATAAACATCTTTGATGAATTGTATAGCACTTTGTCCATTCCAAAAAGGATTATCAGCTTTTGTATCTACGATTGAACGAGACCAAGAGTACATTGAATCTCTCTTAACTGCTCGTTTCATAATCCTAACAAACTTTTCTTCCAATGTAGGGTCTGAGAAGTGGTCATAAATAGATAATCCGTTGTCAGCTGATTTACCACTTGAAATCTTTGTTTTTAACATTGTAGGAAAAAACTGATTTACAACTGATGCGTCCTTATTAAAGTTTTTAATAATACCTAACGATTCTTTATCACCACTCAAATCCTTTTCCCAATACTTTGCAGGATTAGATTTAAGTTTGTTAAAGTTTTTAATGATACCATTTTTATCTTTACCAATAACTGGTGGGGTTTTTCTATCATCCCATTGTTCAGTAACCTCTTTACGAAGCAAACGAGCCCATTCTACAAACTCATCATCAGTCATTTGTAACAACTGATGATATGTCGTATTGGATTTAAACTCAGAAAATCTGCTTTTTTCGTAAAAGTAATTCATTAAGATTGTATCTCTACTAAATAATAATTTGATTCATAGTTATCTACTTCAAATGAAATATGTGCTAATCCTTGAGATGAAATCTTTAATGTAGCATCTGTTGCCTCTTTGTTTGCAACTAATATCTCTTTTAAGAAGTTTGCTGAAAAAGATATTGGGTCTACTGTATCTTTTTTACAAGTACAATCAACATCTATTTTAATTCTATTTGTATTGATATTAGAATAACCTAAAATTATTTGGCCACTCTTATCACCCTTACAAGTAAATGTAAAATTGTTTTCATCAGCTAATGCACCTTTTGCTTTGATAAATTTAGAAATAAAGTTTGAATCTAATTTTATCTCAGTATCAAACTCTGGTAATTGTTTTAAGTCTGGTACATTAGGAATGACTGATAAATCAGCTAACATATAATTTACCGATGTAGAACCATCTTTAAATTTTAATGAGACTGACTTCCCATCTATGTCATTGATTGAAAATTCTATGTCATCTCCTAATACTGATAACATTTTTGTAAGTTTTGTAGTATCATACACACCAAATGTTGCATCTGTACTATCAAAATCTTTCATACTAACACTACCCAAAACAGACTTATCATCTGAAATGAATGATGTCGTAAGAGAACCATCTTTAGATTCCCACTTTACAGATTCTACTAAACCTGCAAGATTGTACTTCGATACGAAGCGATTTAATGATTGTTTTTCCATTGTTTAATAATTAAAATTTTAATATACCTACTAATATACGAAAAATTTTTGACAATTCCAAATTAAAAAGTAAAAAATTTCTCTGCTACTCTTTGTTCACTTACTACTTGACCCCAACCAATTGCATCAAAGAAATCTTGTAACTTACCGTTCAGCTCTCTTTCGAATAATTTGTTATGGTCAATGTATTTTGCTATAAAGTCTACTATTTCTGGTGGGTCTGAATAGCCTGTGAATCCTAATCCATCTAATCCAAGAGGATTATTTTTAAGATAAACCCATTTTATCTTATCACCATTTTTCATGGGTTCATATTTAAATGGTGAGTTAAAGTGTTTAAGACAGTCATTGTATGAGATGCCAGCTTTAACATGAGCTGGTGCACCTTTCGCAAATTGAAACAATTGTCTCTTACCTTTTGGTAAATATTTAGATAGATTTTTTACTGCCGAGTTTTTGGCAATATCTTTTGTATCTTTATTTACCATTTCTTTTTTGAAGTTTACAACATAATCTGATATTTCATCTTCGGTTTTACCTTTAAGAATATCAATTAATACTGTTCCCATACACTCTTGAAAAGCTTTTGGGAATGAACTTCTTTTTACATCTAATCCTTTTACATCTAGTCTGTCACAAGGTACTCCATTATCTGAGATAATCCATTGTGCGTATCTTTTCTTTGCAATCCACAGACCAGCTTTAGCTACATACTCTTTCTTAATTTCTAATCTATGTTTATTTTTATCAACATTAAAAATCTTCGGAGAAAGAATATCATAAAAATCATTGAGATAATCTTGCATCTCTTCTGCAATATCATTTACATACTCAGCGATAGTATCTTGATTGTTATCACGCCAAGAAGGTATGCGTTTATCAAGTAATGGTGTAGCTGAAAAAAATACACTATCAGTATCAATGTAAATATTAGAATCCAACTCAGGGTCACCCAACTCTTTATTGTATTTGATGTTGGCCATATCGGCAGTTGATTTAATAACTGTCTGACCCGTTGTCGTGACTGCTTCTGCATTATCAATATCATAAAACCTAAAGGCAGGCAAGCCAAGAACACCATATAAAGAGTTGAGTAAAATCTTTTGAACCAATTGTCTTTTGTGAAAGAAGGCATATTTTTCTTTGTTCCCTGCTTTTCCATACTTTTTCATTTCGTTTTTATACTTAACTCTTTGTGCGAACCACAAATCAAGAATACCAGGTATACATCCAACCTTATCAGTTCTATATAGTACACCATTTGATGATACTGAGAACTTACTATCTTCAAGGTACTTTTTTAAGTTCTCTTTAGTGATTGTATCATCACCTATCGTATAACTATCAACTTTTCCTTTTAAAAAGTCATTCGCATCCCAATTATTAATCTTACCGATTTTAGTTTCAGGTGAGATATTTAAAGTCATAATGATAGATGGATATAGAGAAGTCAAATCTAAATCATAAATCCATTCGTACTTACCTACTATTGGTGGTTTAACATATGCTCCAATAAACTTCTCTTCATTGTTATCTCTTATCTTCTGCATTTTTTCTTCTCTATCAGCAGGTTTATTAGGTGCAACTAAGTTTCTCCTTCTCAGGTAAGTGAGTAAAGCTCCCTCCAAGTATTTTGATGAATACACGAAATCTTCATATGGTACATGACCAGCATGACAAATACCACGACATAAATCTATAAACTGAAGTTTCTTATCAAACTCTACTACTAATTCAACATCCACCAAGTTATACTCGATGAACTTCTCTATATCATCTCTCATTAACTGGTCGAGATTACCAGTATATTCTATTTTACCTCTACCTAATTCTATTTTAGCTATAGTATCTAATCGATAGTTTGGTAATTCACCATAGTTGTAAATCTTATAAAGAGAAATATAATCTAAATAAGAAACACCAGCCATAAAAAATCTCTTACGATAAGGAGACCAGAAACATTTACCAATTGGTGATAATCTGTTTGCTTGTCTTTCACCTAACAATCGTTTGATTCTGTTGTATAACATTGGTGTATCAAAGTAGTCAATGTTCCAACCTGTAACGATTGAAGGATTAATCATTTCATACAACTCCAAATACTTCATCAACATATCTCGTTCATCAGTAAATGGTATAATTGTTTTATTACCAGTTTTTCTTTCTCTTACAGTTCCCTTTTTATCTACTACTAAAACCCAATAATCATTTGTAGCAGAATCATGAAGTGCGATTGAAGTCAATTCATTTTTAGCTTCTTGAGGGTCTGGTAATCCACTTTCCATCTCACACTCAATATCGTATGTCAGTACAACATGACCTTTAGATATTTCATCTGATTCAGAATACAAATCAACTAAAGCTCTTGTAGTTTCTGGTACATCAGCTTCAAATAAATCATAATCATCTTTCCTAAACTTATAAACTTTAGTCAGTTTGTCACCATAGATAGAAGTATATTCACCTCTTTCTGCACGCTCATAAGCATATCGTGTATATGGAAACGAAGAGTAACCTCTTTGGTCATCCCAAAGATGGATTAAGTTTTTTTCTCTTTGATAATAAATGTTTTGATACATACCTACTAATATACGAAATTATTTTGAATTATCCAAATTATAATTAAAAAACTTTTTAGATGTTTGTTCTATTTTTTCTAAAGTCTCTAACTTCTTTATTCTTTTTTGTGAAGTTTTAAAATATTCTTTTGATAACTCAAATCCTATATACTTTCTTCCTAATTTTTTTGCTGATATTGCAGTTGTTCCACTACCACTAAAACAATCTAAAACTAAGTCATCTTTAAATGTAAGAATCTTAATTGCTTTACTTGGTAAGTCCTCTGAGAATGTTGCTTTTGTTAATGACCTTGTATCAGCAAAGTAATTCCACTCACCAAATACCAACTCCATAAATTCATCTTTATCTTCTTTCTTATAAACTTTTTTAGTCTTACCAACAACTTCTACTTCTTCATAATCCCAATGTGACCTTCCCTTTTCTATTTTGGTTGGTGAGTTTTTATAAGCAAGAATAACACATTCTTGTACATTGTGAATGTAAGGACCAGATGCTGACATCCAACTACCCCAAGCAGTTGTCTTTGGTCTATGAGAAGCTGGTTCGTTTAAATGAGCTATACCGAAAAAATTAAAACCAATCTCTTTCATTATTTGCCAATACTCTGAAGATATAAATTGTCTGCCTCCTTGGTCGTACATATTTACCTCGTAAGGAATGTTTATTGCAATTCGACCATCTTCTTTCAAAGTTCTATAACAATGTTTTAGCCACTCTTTACACCACTTATAATAGTCATGTGATTTCATTTTATCATCCCACTCATCATATTCAATACCGACATTGTAAGGTGGTGATGTGACAATTAAATCTACAAAATTAGAAGGTGTCTTTTTAAACATCTCTAAAATATCACCATTATATATTTTATTTATTTCCATTCAAAAAACTTTTTTGCATTTTCATTTTGTCCTAATCTTTTTCTTGAAATGTTATAATATTCTTCAGATAATTCACTACCAATAAAATATCTATTAAGGTCTAAAGCAACTTTAGCAGTTGTACCACTACCCATAAAAGGGTCATAAATTATTTCATTAGGTTTACTAAATAATTTTATAAAAAACTCAGGTAATTTTTCTGGAAAAGCTGCTGAATGAGATTTGTTACCACTTTCAGTTGATAGATATAAAACATTATCTGGTAAAACCATTTCTTTTCCTACCCAATTACCAATATTTTTTCCAAAACCACTACCCGTAATTGATTCTACTCTCGTATTATCCTTTTCACTTAAATTTTCTAATCTTTTAATTGTTGCAATACTAACTGGTACTTTAACTTGGTCTTGGTACATATTAAACTTTTTTTCCTTTGTAAAATGTAATAGTCTTTCCCAACCATCTCTTAAACGATTTGGCCAAAAACCAGGAAATGAGTTTTTCTTATGCCACATATATTCTTCAGTCCATAACCAACCTTGTTTTCTCAATGCTATAATAAGTTCTAAAACATAAGTGTGTCTTTCCCCATCAACAACATTTTCTTTTATGTTTATAACAAATGAGCCTTTTGATTTAAGAACTCTTTTTATTTCATTACTGATTTTTAGAAACCATTCTACATAATTATCAGGATGTATTCCACCATAAGTTGATTTTCTTCTATCAGCATAAGGTGGTGATGTAATTATAAAATCAATAGATTCATCATCCATCCTTTTCATTGTTTCCAAACAATCCTCGTTATATATTTTATCGTTTTCCACTAAAAGAAATTGTGTTTATTTATTTTATCTTGACCAAGTTTAGTATATTCTTCACTAATCTCGCTACCAATTACATTTCTATTATGTTTTCTACTTATCTTATAAGTTGTGCCACTACCCATAAAAGGGTCATAAATTAAATCCCCCTCTCTACTACAAGATAACACTACATTTTCTACCATTTTTTCTGAAAATGGTGCTGGGTGATTTGATTCTTGACTTCTTGGTATTGACCATATATTCTTTTTAAATAAAGCACTATTCCTATCAAAGTAAGGAATTGATTCTTTATCCTTTTTAATCCAAAAAACCCATTCAGTAAATGGTAAGAAATATGATTTATCAATCTTTGGTGTTCCACATTTATCCCATATGATAACTTGTTTAAGAGGAAAATCATATACCCAAGATGGATGAATAGTTAAGTGATTGGTCATTATATCTATGTGATTATAAAAAAGAGAACCTGTTGGTTTTAAAACTCTTAAACATTCACTAATAACTTTTTTTTGCCACTCTACATATTCTTCTTGTGGTAAATTATCATCATATGAAGAATACTCAATCTTTCTAATAAATGAATCTTTTGATTTAGATTTGTTTTTAATCCAATGATTTTTATTATATGGTGGTGATGTAACAATAAGGTCTACTGATTCATCTTTCATTTTTGAAAGTGTCAGTAAACAATCTTCGTTATATATTTTATTTAAATCCAAGTATTTATTTAGTATTGATTCTATACTGTTAGCCATTAATTATATCATTTTCAATATCAATTACAGGAACTTCATCTAAGTCAAACCCACTAAATACTTCATCAGTTGTTAAGAAAACTACTTGTTTGAGATGATTATCTCCCCAATCAAAACCTTTAAGTAAATTTTTGAGCTCATCTACATGATTGTGCTTTTTTGCAACCCAAATAAAAGTATCATAAGGTGAACTCTGTCTACCTACAAGATTAATTCTCGAAGCAATCCCATCTAAATGTTCTGTATCTGAATTCTTGTTAGAGGCTTGCCATTCCATCCACAATCTAATCAATTCATTTCTGAGGTCAATCTCTCTTTTTGAATCATCTACCTTGAAAGTTTTCCAATTTTTCTTTTTAGTAATATCTTCTTTTGAACCACCTGTCATTCGTTTTATATCTTTTTGAATTTCAGTTGATTCAGGATGAGCAACATAATCTACCCATTGTACAACTTCACTATCTTCTGCCTTTTTGGAAGCATCGTGATAATTGTTTTTGAGTTTGTTATCTTTAATTAAAGTTTTGATTTTATCTCTTAATTCATTTCCAAATTCTTCATCAGAATATCCATTTGATTTGTTTATAGCATATCTTGAATTAATGTTTCGTTTTGGTTTTATGAAAAATATTAACCATGAAGTAGATGCATCAAATTCTGAAGGAGATAAGTGGTCTATGGTTACGATAATATCTGTGGAGTTCATATGAACTAATAACGGAGATTCCCCTCTAATAGGTCTTAAGCTTTTAAGTACAATATCTTTTTTAGTTTCTTTTTGAAGTTTTTTGTACTTAAGGGTATCATTAACTTGAGAAATTCTACACCCATAGTAGATTTCAAACTTCTCACCTTGGACTTCAATAACCTCACCATGTTTTGTTAAATCTTTATATTGATAGATGGGATTATTATCTTGATTAAGAATACCGAAATGAGTTTTTGGAACTTCACTTCTTAGAATTTTATCTGATGTTTCATCTTCAAAATATATTTTAAAGTTTTTTGTTTGACCGAATCGAGCAGATAACCATCTTTTTATTTTAGTTTCATCAAATTTGATATCACTATCTTTGAACCAATTGATACCATATTCAAGTCCTTTACCATCATCATCTAATTCTATCCAACCAGGAACATCATTCCAGTCATCATAATATTCAATATCTATTCTTATAGAAAGTACTTTATTTTGAAAATTTTCTTTTGTAAATAAATCATCTGAAAAATCTATTTCAGTTTCTCCATTTTCATCACTACAATAAAATAGCTTAGCTATATAAAACCTACCATCTTCATCAAAAGAAGCAATGTAATCAACGAAACCTACTCGAAATATAGTTAATTTTGTACCAGCTCCTCTTACTCCAATCATATTTGGTCCGTATGAGTTTTTTGTAGTAGGAAAACTCAAAAATCCCCCATCATCATTTTCTATTTTATTTACTGGTAAATTTTGGCCATTATTAAATACTGATATTTTATGTAATCTATTATCATGATATCTACTTCTAACTTGGAATGTAACTTCAGTTGCACCCCAATCACTTGCACCATCTGCAAGCTCAGCTCCCCAAATATCTGAGGTTATTGAATCCTCATGCATTTTACCTTTAAGGTGAGCCAATAAATGTTTATTTATTAAAATTGTGTTCATAGTTTAAAAGTTTTTAATGTTATTTTAATTTGTTTAAGTTTTTTCATTTATTTTACTAATATAGTTTGTTAAGTGTGGTGGTATCAAATATATTTTTATCTATCACCACCATTTATTTTAAAATTTATATAATCCACCGATATTCCAAAATAGAATATCACCTTCAATGTTTTCAATATTGGCTTCCAACCAATGTAACTGCTTTATATCCCAAAATTGGTTTGTAGGCCATAATGTTTTATAATCTTCCATTCTGTTATCAAAATCATATTCTGATTTTCTAACCTTAATTGGTAGTTGTGCTAATCCATTCTTCTTTAACATTTTGTTAATAGAACTTTCAGATGATACACAAGTTGTATAGATTTTTTTATCTGTTTGTGGCCAAAACTCTTTTAATTCTTCTCTAAAATATCCTTTTGCAAGACCTGATAGTGTTACTCCACTACCACTTGAAACCACAAGATTCTTAAAGTGTGTATAAGGTTGAATTCTTTCTGAAAGATAATCCATATAGTAATCATTCTCAAAGGCATAATCCAACATTTGCCATCCTTCCTCTTTTGATTGTTTCTTCAAACTATTATACATTATACTCATCATATTAGGTCTAATAGGATTAAATTTACAAGATGGATACTTTTCTTTAACCATACCTAAAAGTTCCTTAGAAATCTTCTTAGAGTTCGGGTGAGAGTAATAGAACTCTATTCCTAAATCCTCACAGATTGCTGCAAGTGTCCAACCACTCCAAGAACCATCAACTGATAAATGTGTTAAAGGTTTAGATTTATCAACATACTTATCAACTAAGTTATAGATACCTGCCATCTTACCCCAAGGTGGTAAGTGAACACCATCACCCATCAGGTCATCTCGTTTTACCCAAACTGACCTTCCTTTTATTTTATATTCTTCTAATGGTGTATCTTCTGTTAATCCTAAAACCATATATTTTTTAATCTATTCAAATGAGCGCCTTGTACTCTATCTTCTAAACAACTATTTATCACTAATTTTAGATTCTCAGCAAACTCTATGTTTACATAACCACCCAATTTACCTTGAGAATCTTTTGGTTGATTATATTGCCAAGAAGTATGTTTGTAGTATCTGATTTCTTTTCTTTTTAATAATAGTTTTCTACCATCTTTGGTCAACATATCAAAGTGTCCATTTCTCAATTTACCATTTACTGATAATTCTAATATTGCTTCATTGTCAAAAACTTCACCTCTTGATATTGAAATAATATCTACCTGATTTTTTATTTTGGAAAAGAAAGTTCTATCAAAATACTTTTTAGTTTTTTTATTTGATGGTATTGTAATAATAATTGTTTTACAAAATTTAAGATACCTATCAATTTCCTCTTGTGATGTTTTTGAATTCACTACATTAAAATTACCAATCTTTTTTTGTAGTTCCTTAGATATTGCACCATTACCAAAAATCAAAATAGCATCATCTTCTTTAATTTTTTTGTTTATCCAATTCGCACATGGTTTAGCAGTTGGTGCAGTGGCAACAATACCAATATTTCGTTTTCTTGCCTCTTCGATGTTGACATTATCAATACCATGTGACCGACATACTACCCATTCTAAGTTCTTATAATCGGTAAAAGTTTTTTTACCAACCTTACTAAACTTAACTGAAAGGACTTTTATCTTATCTTTATCTAAAGTAGGTCTTTCAAATGCCCCAAGAGTGTTAATCGATGGGAATCTCTGTAATACTACTTCCGATATGTCCGATTTGTCTTTTAATAAAACTTTCTGGTACATTCTTTTTTACAAATAATTTTTCAAATTCATCTTGTATCGTTTCTTTCCAAACAGGTTGTTTTAAGAAATCAGTATGACATCCTACTTGAAATGTTTTCTTTGGTCTCCAAAGTAAATCTTTATTTTTTATATCCTTATCAAATGCTTTTCTAAGAATATACTTCATGTGTTGGCCCTCACCATTTTTATTATCTCTATATTTAGTTGGTATCTTCAATCCAAAATCAATAACCTTTTTATTTAAAAATGGTGTTCTCAGTTCAACTTCACCACCATACATCATAGCCTTGTTAGTTCTAATTAAATTTGTTTTATGTAAATTGTTTAACAAATTTACTCTCTTCTGATGATACCATATTGGTTCATGCCAACAAAATCTTTTTACATCACCATATGAAGCAAATATTTCATCTGCTCCCTCACCTCCAAATACAACCTTGTATCCTTTCTTTCTAATTTTCCAAGCTAAAAATAGTTGTGCAACTGCAGGTGATACTTGTGTCCATTTATGAGTTTCTGAGGCCCATATTGATTCAGATAATATATCTTGAATATCTTTTCTATCAACATTAATTTCATGTAATTTTATTCCAAACTCTTTGGCTGCTAATCTTGCATAATACAAGTCATCTTTTAATTCTTTTTTATTTTTTTTCTGTGGATAAACATTTACTACAAAAGCCTCAATATTAGGATTTATTTTAGAAAGTATGTAAGTAATAATTGTGCTATCAATACCACCACTTAAAATTGTACAAATAGGTACATCTGCAATCATTTCATCTTCTACTGCTTCCCATAGTAACTTTCTAAAGTTAGTAGAATAATATTCTTCACCTTTATCTTCACTATCATATATTTTAAATTCATCATTAGTTCTTGGATAATATGCTGATGAATTGTTTATATCAAATTCAGGTTTAAAATCAAACCAAGTAAATTCATGTTTATTATATTGTTCAAGAAGTTTATCTTTTTTGAATCCTACAATAGTGCCAGGTTCAACTACTTTTATTAACTCTTTATCTTTATATTCTGAAGATTTGAATCTTGAATTTTTATCTACATTATAATATTTTAATTCAGAAATAGATTGAGTCAATCCTTTTATTTCACTTGAAAATACAAACTTAACATTATCATAATAATAGTAGAGTGGTAATCTTCCCATAAAATCTCTACCGAGAATCAAGTAATCTTCTTCTTTATCATAGAAAGCAAATGAAAACATACCTTCTAACTCATTCATTTTTGATTTTAAATTTTTGTAATTATCAATCAAAAAATAAAGAAGTAATTCTGAATCAGAACTTGTTGTTCTAAATTTGTATTTTGACCTTAGTTGTTTATCAAACTTTTTGAATGTGGATTTCCATAACTCACCATTAAAAGCAAGGTAGTATCTTTTACAATCTGAGACCATCGGTTGATTTGCAAGTTCTGATAGGTCTTGTATTGATAAACGATTATGAGATAGTTTCATCCCATTTTTAAAAGAAAAAATAGTGTTCCCATCAGTGCCACGATGCATCATGGAAATAAGTCCATCTTTCATATCGTGGGTTGAATCAATGAGATTACCTCCTAAGATTCCACACATATTAAAAAGGTGCCTTTAATTCTAAATCTCTTTCAATGGTTGTACTCATGTGGTCAGCCCAATGAAGAATATATTGAATGTTTGTTTTAAGATATTTTGATACATCAAATACTTTGTAGTATTTTATATTGTCCTCATCATACATACCATCAGTAAGTTTGATACCAAAGTATTCGTTTTCTGTATATTGAATACCATATTTGTTTAATAAGAAGAATGTCCTATCTGTATGAGTCAAATAAGACAAGTCAGTATTTCTTTTGTAAAAGTCACCTCTATTTTTGATATGCCACTCACTATCATTTTTTACATAGTGTAGATTACCCACATCACCTAACTTACCCAAGTCATGATGAAAGGCAGCAAATAGTAATTCTTCTTGTTTAAAATCAATGATACCACCTGCTTCTTTATACAACCTCATCATTCTGATTGCATTTCTTGAAACATTAATAACATGGTCTATATAACCACCCTCATAAGCATTGTGATAGTTTTTGTTTCCACTCGCTGGTGATAACATTAGGTTAGGACCTAACTCATCCATTGAGTACATATGGAGTAATTTTTCCAATCGTTCTCCATCAAACGATTTTTTAAGTGCTTCTAAAAACTTATTATATTTTGCTTCTAATTGCTCTTCTGTGTATTTTACCATTATATAACCTTTATTTGTATACAAATATACGAAAAAAAATCGAGAAATCCAAATTTTTTATAAGGAAATTTCGTTTAATGCGTTTGTATATGTTAATTCAGACTGAACTCCAACAAATCTATTCACTTCTTCACCATTTTTTTCAACTATCACTGTTGGTACTGAACGAACATGATGTTTTTGAGCTACTGCAAACTGCTCATCAATGTCCACATACGAAAAGTTTATGTTATTTCCAAATTTATTAGAAACATTTTCAAAAATTGGTTTTAGTGCTTTGCAAGGTCCACACCATTTAGCTTCGAATTTTATTACTTTAATCATTTTTTTCTCCTTTTAATTATTAACCATCACAAGCAACACAATCAGGGTCAACTGCTCTATCAGCAATATCTCCTCTAAGAACTGATTCAGTTCTTGTATAGTACAATGTTTTAATTCCTTGTTTCCAAGCCTCCATTGTAACTTGATTAATCCACTTCGGTGTTGCAATCGAAGGGAATGCTAAGTTTAAAGAAACAGATTGGTCAATATACTGTTGTCTTACACCAGCTTGTTTTATCAAATCCATTTGATTAATTTCTTTAAATGTTCTAAAAACATCTTTAACTGGATATACTTTATCTCTATCACCATTAGTGATATCTTTACAAAGAACCATTTTGTTATCTAAGTAACACCATTTATCTAATTCTTTGATTCCTTGTACTGAACCTCCATCTTCTAAAATCTTATCCCAAGTATCTTTGTTATTAACACCTGCTTTTCTAAGTACTTTTACTAATTCATTGTTTTTTCTAATAAATGTACCTTTCGAAGTTTGTTCAGTAAAGACATTTGCTGCCCAAGGTTCAATACCAGGTGATACATTACCAGCTAACTTTGAGTTAGATACAGTTGGTGCAACGGCTCTAAGATGTGTATTTCTAAAACCAGTTTCTTTACACCATAGTGGTTCACCATATTCAGATGCCAAATCTCTTGAAGCTCTTTCTGATTCAATTTTTAGTTGTGAGAAAATCTTACGAGTTTCAAATTGAGCTTCCATACCTTCAAATGGTATACCTTGTTGTTGTAAGTAAGTGTGCCATCCCAATACTCCCAATCCTAATGCTCTACCTTTTTCTGCTGAACGAACTGAGTTTTCAAATCCTCTCATGTTTTTTGCTTTTTGAATAAACTCTGAAAGAACTCCATCTAAAAACATTGTTGCAGTATAAACTAAATCAGTATCTCTCCACTCACTATACTTAGATAAATTTAAAGATGAAAGACAACAAACAAATGAATGTGATTCATCTGTATGTAAAGTTATTTCGGAACAGATATTTGTCATAAAAACTTTTAATCCATTCTTTTTGTACATATCAGGATTATTTTTATTTACATTACCTTTAAACATAATGTAAGGTTCACCCGTTGCTTTTCTTTTTTGAAGTAGTTTCCCCCACTTTCTTCTTGCAGTTGGTTCACCATCTTCTAATTTTCTCATGAACTTGTCTCCAACAACTGCACATTGATGTAAATTAAGTGATTGTCTATTCACATCACCTTTTGGTTCTCTGATTTCTAACCACTCTTCAAAGTCATCATGTTCTATATTAAGGTTTACTGATGCTGCTCCTCTTCTTACTGAACCTTGGTTGGTAGCAAGTATTGTAGAATCATATATTTTAGCGAATGGTACTACACCATCAGATGTTCCATTACCAGTAATATTAGAACCAGCTGGTCTAATTTGATTTATACCGATACCAACTCCACCACCATGTTTTGCAAGTAACATAAGTTCTAAATTCTTTTTACCTATCTCGTAAATACTATCACCCACATCTATTCCAAAACAAGAGATTGGTAATCCTCTATCAGTACCAGTATTTGAAAGAACTGGTGTTGCTAAGTTTAACCAACCTTTCCATATGTAGTCAAAAAATTTAGTGGCTAGTTGAGGTTTTTCTAATCTTTGAGCTATTCTTGTTGCCACTCTCCAATAAGCATCTTTTGGTTTTTCACCTGGTAAGAGATATCCTTTTGATATAGTGTTAACATATATTTCTGTATTTGCCCATGATGGAAAATCCACATCAAGTTCCCATTCAAATTTTTCTCCGTAATTTTTAACTGCCATTCTATAATAATTTTATTTGTGAGGAGTTTCCATAATTACCAAAAATTTCCTCATCTTTGTTTATATCCTTTATTGCTATACCTGTTTTACTATCTATACTTCCTTCTTCATATTGTGTATTTAATAAACACAATGGTTCTGCAAATAAAAAATTACAATCTTTAAATAGTCTAAATCTAATTTCAGATTTATCGTTAACTATTTTATTTGCATAAGAACGAAGTATATATTGTACTACTGATATAGGTAAATGTTTTGTATCACTAGCCTTTATTTTATACCAATCAGTTTCTCCTTTCCATGTTGGAAAAACTTGTTCTCCTTTTTTTATGTCAACTAAAGCAAATAATCCAACTCCATGAACTTCACTTGCTCTTGCGTATGATTTAATAGATGAATCTAAATACTCAGTTGCATCTACCCTTTCTTTTTTATTAAACTCACCATTTGAAAAGTAAGTCCAACCTAATTTATGATTTGTAGGATAACCATCAACTCCCCAATCTGTGTCAACTATTGTAAAGTTTAAATCTTTTCTAAATTTACTATATTCATAAATCGAAAGAATACATCCTTCATTTGCAATAGTTTTACAATAATCTTCAAATGAAACATATTTGTTCCATTCTTTTTCTGATGGTTGTGTAAAGAAGTAATCTAATATCTTTTTTTGTTCTTCTTTAGATTTATTTATATTGAAACTTTCATCATCAGGACAAAAAGTATCCATATAAATTCCATCAAATTTTTTATCAAGTGTTGGAATTATATCAATCCAATCACCATGAATTACTTTGACATTTGGTTTATCTAAACTCCATTTTAGTGCTTTATTATAAATGTCCTCTCGAACTTCTATAATTGTTAGAGAATTTACTCCTTTATTATAGAAATAATCTGAAGTTAATCCCCAACCATAACCAACATCTAAAATGTCATTTTCAGGTGATGACATTAAGTCTAACACCTCTTGTTCAAATATAACCATTTATTTTAAAATAAATCATCCCAATCTTCACCTTCGTTAGCCTTACTATAATCAGTAGGTCTAATAGCGAAGAAATCGGTATGAGTGTGACCACCAGTTAAGTGGTAGAACCAATCTAAGGTATCAGCTTTTGTCTTATTATAATCAAAGATACCTTCATATCCTAATTCTTTTAACTTAGTATTTGTTCTTGCTTTAATAAATTCTTTTAAATCTTCAGCTTTTAAATTTTCTAAATCTCCTTGTTCAAATATCATATCAATAAAATTTGTTTCCAATTTAACAATAAGTTCAGCTGCTTTTTCTATGGAATCTTTGCATTGTTCTTTTAATTCAGGATATTCTTCACACATATGTCTGAATAATTGACAACCCATTCTACTATGAAGTGATTCATCTCTTACACTCCATTTCATTTGTTGTCCAATCCCTTTTAATTTATTTCTCATTTGAAATGAGTAGAGGACAGCAAAAGAAGAGTAGAGAGATACCCCTTCAGCAAATGCTGAAAAGATAGCTAAACTTCTACCTACTTCTTGTCTTGCTTTCTCATTAGTTTGTAAGTCCTCATGTGTCCAATCTGCAGAAGTTTGTGTCAGTAACTCAAATTTTTCAGCTACTGCAGGTTCATGTAAAAACGCTGAGAAATCATCCAATCCTAAAGTTTCATTTAAATAAGAATAAGCGGTAGCATGAATGGTTTCTTGTGAACCAAACATCATAGCCATTTGTCTTATCTCATGTTTAGGAAACCATTTAGTTACCATATTAGTCCAATAGTCAGATACCGCACATTCTGTTTGTGCGAATCCTAATAGAATATTACCTACTAAGTTTTTTTCTTCCTTAGTTAAGGTTTCATTCCAATCCTTGACATCCATTTGCATGGGTATCTCGGTATGAAGCCAAAATGCTTGTGCTTGTTTTAACCAACCTTCATTGTAGTAAATCGGGTATTCGAATGGTTTGAACGGAATTCGTTCTTGAAATAATTTGCTCATGTTTTTATAACCTTTATTTGTTTTCTTCTACAGATGATTTTCGATAATCTGTAACTAATTTTTTAATTTCCCCAATAGCCTTTCTTGCTCTTGATTTTGCAGCTTTAGAAGTTCCATTGTGTTCTGATTCAAATTGTGTATACAATTCTTTAATTTGTTCGAAAATTTCATCTGATTTTGCCATAATATGTTTCCTTTGTTTTTAAGTGTTCGTGAATATAACTATTGCATATATTACAAAAACTGTCGTGTTTTTAATTAATTTTTAAAAATGTTTTTAAAAGTTCATACTCTCCACATATTTTTTATGTAATAATTGCTTTCTTTCAATATTGCCACTAGCGGATTCTTTAGTTGAAAGTATCCCTTCGGCTGATGTTCCATCATACACTTCAATGAATCCAGTATTAGTATCCATCTTACAAGGGAAGGTAATACCATCAGGTCCAAATCTATTTTTCATGATGTGACATCTTGCGGTGTTATTAAGTTTATCTTTTGATTTTCTACTCCAACTCATGATGAAATCTGCGTTCATCACTTTAGCATAAGAGTCAGCTATTTTATCTGCTTCAATTACCTCTGAATCTATAGCGGAACGATTAGCTTGTGATGCAGTCCAAATAGGAATACCAAGTTCTCCACTCATACCTCTCAAGTCTATATAAACACCACCTTGTTCAGCGTATGTAGAATCAGTTTTATTTGAATGAGATAATAATAAATCTGCATAATCAACAATGATTAAGTCTGGTCTATTATCAGTAGCTATCATCTTTTCAATATGTTGTTGTAATTTCTTTACGGAGATACCTTTTGGTGGGAAGTATTTAATTAAAAGTTTTCCTTTTAGTCCTTTGATTTTTTCTTTTACATAATCCTTTTTGGATTTTAAATCAGAGGATGGAACTTTTGTAAATACAGTATCATATCTTGCACCTACATAATGTTCAGATAATTCCATTGAATAATGAACTACACTCAAACCTTGTCTGACTGCAGATGCTCCAAGTGCTGTTAATATCCAAGTTTTACCAACACCTGATGGAGCTACTACAACTCCTAATTCACCAGGTCCTAATCCACCATCCATGAGGTCATTTATTGGTAACCAATCGGAAGGTACTGTATCTCTTTTAACTTCTTCTGCTCTCAAGTCAAAATCATCTAAGTAATTGTGTCCTAAGTCAGTCTCAGTACCAACTTTCATAGCTTTATCTACTAAGTCTTTAATTCTATCATAAGAACCAGCTTTAAGTAAGTCTACTGAGGCTAATATAACTTGTTTAAGATTTTGATTTCTACAAAAAGATGTAAATTCTTTTTTGATATAATCTAAATCAACATTACCAACTTGAGTAAAAATGTGTCTGAGTTGTTCTACTACAGTGGTTTTTAAAACTTCATTATCTAATTTTGTTATTTCTGATTTGAAAACATCCATAGTTGGTGGTTTTCTAAACTCTTCGTGATAATCAAGTATTTCACCAATAATCCACTTATTAGCTTCCGATTCAAAGAATTTTGGATTTGTAATCTCACTTAAAGTATCCAAAAACTTTTCATCTGTAAGTAATGCTGATACTACCTTTGATTGAAATGAATTACCAAATTTTGATAAATTATCTATCTCTTGCATTTATAACTTTTATATTCTAACAAATATACGAAAAATATTTGATAAATCCAAATATTTATACCTTTAATTTTAA
>Ga0115012_10000636_pt1 | contig 19891 bp, 13 predicted proteins | sample TroAtlMetagenome_FD_88706 | JGI IMG/M metagenome (GOLD analysis project Ga0115012, IMG submission 88706) | Marine eukaryotic phytoplankton communities from Atlantic Ocean - Tropical Atlantic ANT10 Metagenome | ecosystem: Environmental > Aquatic > Marine > Oceanic | place: Tropical Atlantic...
CTCCCGGTCGAGCGCGACGAGAACGGCAACGACGTCAACGCGCCGGGCGGGCGCAACAACCCGTACTCGAGCGCCTCGTACGACGCCTTCCAGGCCTACCAGGAGTTTGACGTCGAGGCCTCCCAGCGCGACCTGTCGATGCTCTCGCCGCAGCAGCAGCGCGCGTACGCGCGGCAGCACGGCGGCGCCGGCAGCACGGGCGCGCTCGCGGGCGCGCTCGCGGCGCTGGGCGGCGCCGTCTCCTCGCTCGCGAGCCTGGGCGCGGGCGCCACGGTGCCGTCGACGGAGGCGCTGCTCGACACGACGACCTCGTCCGACAGCAGCGACGAGAGCTCGTTCCTCTCGGCGAGCGAGGACGAGGGCGCGGCGCCGGTCCGAGTGCCGGGCGGGATGCCGGGCGCGATGCCGCCCGCGTACGAGCAGCTGATGCAGCGCTTCGGCGCGACGCCGAGCGTGCCGCTCGCGCGGCGGGGGTGAGTGCGTGGGTGCGTGGGTGCGTGGCGTCGTCGCGTCGTCGCGTCAACGTCGCTTTTGATTCGCACAGACTCGCACACGCACAGACGCACGCGCTCGTTCACCGTGGAGGAAACACAAGGAAACTCGCGGGACGCGCTTCCTCGGCCGCGGTGCGCGCCCCTTGCGTGAGCGCGTGCCACAGCCTCGTCGTGGCCACGACCCGCTGCCTGCCCGCAAACCCGGGCGCCACCTCCGGACCGCGGAAGCGCGGCTCTCGGCCCGGGTCGAATTCCGGAAAGTAGACGCCGAAGCGGCCTTCGATCTGCGCGTGGTCGGCCGTCACGTTCGCGGCGCGCAGCGCTTGCCCCCTGTAGCGATTGTACCCGTGCAGCATGCCGACGACGGAGGCCATCATGTCGCGCATGATCTTGTAGCCGTCGAGGAAGAACGCGCTGGTCACGCCACTGGTTATTCCCTCGTTGATCCGCTCCAGACGCATCGCTCCGACGCCGGGGGGGCCGTCGAGCATCTGACGGAGAGTCCCGAGGCCCCCGGATCCCCAGCCCCAGTCTTGGGCCAGGCCCGAAAACCGGCCTCTGATTGCCTCCGCCACGAGCGTCTGGCCGTCGACCAGGCCGGCGCTGCCATTGGCGTATATGGCCATCCAGCGCAGAAACTGCTGGTGGCACCGGATTCGGATGCGCCTGACGCCCATCCGCTCACCCGCTGCGTTCGTCTCGGGCTGCAGATGGTCGTCATGGAGAGTGACCGAGAACATCGTGCTCAGGCCACCGGTCCCGCCACCGGGCCCATCGGGCGGCAGCCTCGTGCGCCAGCTGCGGATGAACTCTCGGATCTCGTCGCGCGCTGCCGACCGAAAGTCGTCGGTGCTCCCGCCCTCGAGCTGCTGGACGATCTGATCGTGGAAGAACACGCCCAGCTCGAGCCGGCTCGACAACTGCTCGGCGGCGAAAAGGACCATGCCGAGGTGAGAGTCCGCGCGCACGTGCAGGGTGGCGGTGAAGATGCCGGAGTTGGGCTCGGGCCCCGAGCTCCACTCGACGCTGAGCACGTTGTCCTGTTCGCGAGTGTCGCGGAACACCGGCCGCGACCAGGACAGCTGCTGGTAATTCGCTGCGGCGCGGGCCTCGACGAGCCACATCGAGTCCCGAACGTATTGGGGCAGCCACCACGTAGGATAATCTGAGGCGACCATCGAGAGCAGCATTGACAAGCTGAGGCCCGTCGCCGACTCCGGCCAGGCCCACGGCACGAGCGCGTTGAGCTCGGCTGCTGGGACGCTCACGCCGCGCGCCTCCCTCGACGCCGCCAGCCTCCACGGGCGCGTGGGCGGCGCCATCGCCGCCACCGCCGCCGCCGCCGCCCGCTCCGCCGGCGCGACCGCTGCCTCCAACACTGCCCGCCGCCGCGCCTCCTCCGCCTGGGCGGCCGCCGCCTCCGCCGCCTCGCGCCGCCGCGCCGCCTCCGCCTGGCGGTTCCGCTCGTCCACCGCCTCCCGCAGCGTGTTGAGGGCGTTCTCGGCGCCGAACTGGTCGATCAGGGCGTACGCCCGCCGCCGGAGCTCCTCCCGGAGCCGCGCCGCCGCGCCCTGCGCGCGGCGCCTCCTCTCCTCCGCCTGCGCCCGGAGTAAGGCGTTGATGTCCTCCTCGGTCGCAACCGGCCGCGGGTCGCGGTCGTCGCCGTCGGCCCCGTCCTCGCGCTGGTTTGGCGGCCCGGCCGCGAGCGTCCGTATGGCATCCTCCGGCACCTCCCTGGTCGTGTTCGGGTCGTGCCCCAGCTTTTCCTCCAGCGCCCGCCAGTAGGCGCTCGGTTCGTAGTTGAGGTCGCCGCCGTGCTCGCGTCGCGTGGCCCGCCACACCCACTCGTTCCGTTCAAAGTCGTGCCCCGAGATGGGGCAGTCGTGCTGCCCCGTGAGCATTTCATCCTCCCCGCCCGCGTGCACGTCCGGGTTGTACCGAATCCACTCGTCCGTGGCCGCCTCCTCGGGCCGCTTGCCGAGGCGCAGCCCGACGAGGCTCGGGAGCGCCATGCCGTGCGGACGGTTTGTGGGCTTGGGGGGTGCAAACGACCCGCACACGCTTCTCTACCACTCACACGCCCACACGCTCGGGGTTATGGCGACGTCTGTGCGCGCGTCCCTCTGCTAGTCGCGCGTGGGGCGAGCCCACGCGGCGAACGCGGCCTCCTGCGCGGCGGGAGTCAGACCGTACCACAGCGTCGCCCGCGCCTCGGTGAAGTCCCAACGTATGTTGCCGTTGCTGCCTCGGGTCAGGGGGGTGGCTCGCGCCTCTCGGGTCGGATCGAACACCGGAAAGTAGACCGGGTAGCGGGGCGCGTCGGGGCCGATCGCGTAGCGGTGCGCGCGCCTGACGACGTTGGTCAGCATGCTGCGCATCAAGCTGACGCACCTCTGCCAGTAAGCTTCGCGTCCGCGACCGCCGATCCGGCCGAACCTCTGCGCGGCCGGAAGCTCGCCCGCCGTGCCGTTGACGTAGGCTTCGAGGCTGTTCGTCGCCCGGGTGCTTTCGGCCCCAGCGGCGTTGTCGACCAGCCACCGCACAAACTGGTCGTGGCACGAGATTTGGATCTCCCACGTTTGGTGGTATGTGCCCTCACGGTCCGGCATGCCGCCGAGGCCCTTCAGCTGGAGCTCAAGCATCCGTCTGCCGGGGCTCGACGAGAGGGGCTCCGTGCCGCGCCACTGGCGGATGAGGCGGAGCAGCGCCTCGGTCCGCTGCGACCGGCTGGCTAGGCCGTCAAAAATGTAGTCACGACTCGGCCCAACGAGCTCCAGCTCGTCGACGAGGTCCGACAGGAGGAGGTTGTCGGCAAGCCTGCCGTTGAGCCGCTGCTCCTCCCGTCGCATGTAGGCGAGGGCCGCGCCGAGGGGTGCGTCTTCGCGCACGCGCAGGCTCGCGGCGAACGTGCCGAAGTGGGCGCCAAGCGAGCCGGGGGCGTCGGCGGGTTGATCTGGCGTGGCCGCGAGCTTCGACCATCTGACTGTGAAGACGTTGGCCGCCTCGCTCCGGCTGTTGTACAGCGGGCGCAGCCACAACACCCTAGGCGGGGCGTCTGGTGTGCCCGCGGCCGCGGCAGCCAAGTCGCGTTCGATGCGCCGGATGGATGCCTGGACGTACTCCCGAAGCCACGTGTCGTAGAGGTCGCCGGTGGCGAGCTCGAACAGCTCGTCCGAGTCGACGCCGACCCGACCGAAGTCGTCGCCGGCGGCGCCGGCGGCGGCGGCGGCCCCGGACGGCCCCGCCGCCGCCGCCGCCGCCGGCGCGACGAACGCGTGCGCGAGCCGCGCGACCGCGGCCGACCGCTCCGCCTCCTCTGCCGCCCGCGCCGCCTCCGCCGCCCGCGCCGCCTCCGCCGCCTCCGCCGCCCGCTCCGCCTCCGCCGCCCGCCGCGCGTTTGCCTGGGCAGACACCACGCCGGCGGCGGCGGCGGCGCCCTGCAGCCACCTATGCAGATCGTCCTCCTCCCCGTCCTCTCGCGCCCGCCGCACGCTCTCGTTCACGAACGCCGACCGCATCTGGGCGATGGTGTAGGTCTGGAACAGGTTTTGCATCAGCCGTTGCAGCCGCTCCGCGGCATCTTGTGGCGCCCTGCGCTGCTCCTCGGCGAGCCGCTGCCGCCGCCCGCGGAGCAACCGATCCAGCGCCACCGCGTTTGCGGGTGGCAGGGGCTGGCGCTCGCCCCCTGGGTTTGGCTGCCCCGCGGCGAGGTCGCGGATGGTCTCCTCGGACACGTCGCCCCGCGTCATCGGGTCCAGGCCCCTCGAATTCATCAGCGCCCTCCAGTAGTTCTCTGGATTGTAGTTGAACCCGTTCCCGCCCTCAACAAGCTCGCCCCGCTCGTTCGGCTCGGGCGTCGCGCGCCACACCCAGTCGCCCTCGTTGAGGTTCTCCATCTCGATGTGGTCCATCCGCCGCTCTCTGCGATCGGCGTCCGTCCAGTCCCTGTCCCCAGGCGCCTGCACGTAGGCTGGGTTGGGTCGTTCGCGCTCGCGGCCTTGTTCGTCTTCGTAGACCGTCGTCCGGTGGTAGTCGCTGTCGCGGTACTGCGCCCACACGCCCGTGTCCTCCTCCTCGCGCTCCCCAAGGCGCAGGCGGCCGAGGCTCGGGAGCGACATGCGCGCGCAGTCCTTGTTTTTAGTACCGACGACACCGACGACACCACCTCTACCACTCACGCTCCCGCGACCCGCGTTATGCTTGGCGCCCTTCGCGCCCTCACGCCTTGGTCTTCTGCTTCTTGCCCGAGCGGAGCGCCTTGCGCTCCGCGACCTTGGCCTCGACCTTCTTGTAATAGGCCTCCTGCGCGGGCAGCAGCTTCGCCTCCTCGCGGATCTGCGCCTCATCGCCTTCGAAGAAGCCGATGGCCGTCGCGTCGGCGCCGCCCGCGTTGATCGTCGTCTTCTGCGCGTGGCGCAGCAGGCCCTGCGGCATCGCAAACGAGAAGCGCAGCGAGCCCATGAGCGGGCGCAGCACCGAGTGCAGCGTCGCCACCGTCACGCGCGGGCGGCCCGCCTCGAAGCTGCGCAGCACGGCCTCGTCGACGGCCTTGCGCAGAAAGGCCTCCCCCGAGGCGCGGATCACCGCCGCCGCGCCCGGCGGCAGCGGCTCGGCCGCGAGCGCGGTGCGCTCCTTGAACTCCTCGAGCGAGGCGTACGTCGGCTTCGACGGGTACTTGGGCGCCCACTTGCACGCGCGGATCGTCTCCGCGACGGTGAGCACGTTGGAGGCGACGTCGCGCGCCGCGCCCGCCGCCGAGCCGCGGCCGACGGCGTAGCCCGCCTTGTGCGCGCGCAGGCGGTAGCCCTTGCGCTTGGCCACCGACTTGCGCCGCGAGGCGCGGCTCTTCTCGAGCTCCTCCTTGGACTTCTTCTTGCTCGGGCGGCCGCGCTTGGTGGACGCCTCGGCCTCGTCGTCGCCCGCGTTCGACTCCTCCTCGTCGGCGGCGCCCTCCTCGCCGTCGTCCGCCTCGTCCGCCTCCGGCTCTGGCTCCGGCTCCGGCTCGGAGGCGGGCTCCTCCTCGGCGGGCTTGCGCTTGTTCTTCTTGGGCATGGCGGCGGCGGGGCGCGGCGGGCTGTGTGCGCTGCGCCGGAGGCGGGGCGGCGCCGCTCGGAGGATAGCGGCGCCGCGCTCGGCCGAGCGCCGAGCCCGCTCCCAGCGCGTCCCTTTGGCCCGCCGCGCGCCGGATAAGCCGCCGGCGCGCGCGCAGAGGCAAGGAGCGCGCGCGCCGTCGCGCCGTCGCGCCGTCGCGCCGTCGCGCCGTAACGGATGGCGCCGCCCGCGGGCGAGGGCGCGCCGCAGCAGGGGCACATCGCCTCGCTCAAGCTGCTCAACAAGCAGCGCTGGGAGGCGCAGATGCAGCAGCAGGAGCGCACCGGCAACCACCTCTTCAACCGGCCCAACCCCTTCTACCAGGGCGACGACCCCGACGCCAACGACTCGCGCTTCGTGCAGCCCTACGTGCGCACAAAGCACCCCGACCGCGACGGGAAGCGCCTCGACCCGAAGCGCGGGCGCGTGCACTACGTCAACGCGCGCGGCGAGTGGGTCGACGAGAAGACGTACGACGCGCTCCAGCGCCGCGAGAAGCCCGACCACCTCGACTACGACAAGAAGGGCCGCCTGCGCTACGTGCCCGTCTACGGGCAGGACCCGCTCGCGCTCGCGCCCGACTCGCGGCGCAAGTACCGCATCCCGCACACGAGCGTCGTCAACAAGGTGGGCGACTGCAAGCTGTGCTTCTGCTGCGGGTGGCGGCTGACCGCGGCGCAGTGGATCTGGTGGATGAACGCGCTCTGCTTCGTCGTCCACCTCTCCATGGTCTTCGTCACCTTCCACATGGCCTACCGCCGCCACGGGCTCTGGCCCAGCGAGACCGACCACATGGACGTGCGCATCCACCGCATCTCGATGGTCCCCACGCCCGAGATGATCCGCCAGAACCTCACGATGTGGGGCTCGGGCTGGAACGGCTCGCTCGCGGTCACCGAGTTCTACATCAAGGACAACGGGCTCTCGGTCAACTACGCGACGCTCGTCATGGTCTTCTTCGCCATCTCGGCCGTCTTCCACTTTTGGGCGCTGATCATGGGCGCCTTCGAGCGATGCTGGTTTTGGTATTGGAGGCAGCTCGATGACGGCTTCGCGTATTGGAGGTGGCTCGAGTACTCGGCCTCGGCCTCGGTGATGGCCATGACCATCGCGATCAGCATCGGCATCCGCGAGCAGAACACGCTCGCGGGGATTTTCATGCTGCACTGGTGCACGATGATGTACGGGCTGCTCGTCGAGTACATCTCGATGCCCAAGGCGACCCCCGACGACAACGCGTACAAGAACCCCGTCGGCGACGAGCAGTTCCGCGTCTGGCGCGAGCGGCTGCGCAACCGCGAGGAGTCGCCCGACAAGGCGGAGAACATGCGCTTCTACACGGACTACCGGCGCGACCCGCGCGCGCTCAAGCTGATCTCGCAGTCGGAGTGGGAGGGCGATCGGCCCTACGCCGAGGTCGAGCGCTGGAACGCGCTCGTCAAGGAGCGCGGCGACCCGCGCCTCAAGGAGCTCAGCGACTACCACATCGAGGCGCAGCGCTGCAACAACTTCGTCCGGCGCCTCTTCCCGCACGCCATAGGCTGGTTCCCGATGGTCGCGGCGTGGGTGATCATCACAGCGCACCTCGAGAACGCCAAGCGCGACATCGCGCTGATCAGCGACCGCAAGATGCCCGACTGGGTCGACGCGGTCATCTACGGCACCGTGCTGATCTTCTGGTCATTCACCGTCGTCCAGATCGTCTTCGAGCGCCTACCACCGGGCTTCTTCTTCGGCACCGAGCTCACCTACTGCGCGCTCTCGCTGACGGCGAAGCTCTACCTCGGCTGGTTCATCCTGCTCAACGTGGTCGTCGTCTCGCCCGAGGAGGGCGGCGCGGAGGGAGCGCTAAAGGACACGAGCGAGGCGGTGCGGTAGTGCGTGCGCGTGCGCGTGAGTGCACTAATAGAATGAACGACACGACTGGCACAAACGCCACGTACGCCATCGACGCCGCCAGCGACGCGAACGCGCTCGCGCGCGCCGCCGCCTGCGCGCCCGCGGCGGTCGGCCTCGTCTCCGAGTACGTGCTCGAGCGCGCCGCCTTCGGCGTGCTGCTCGCCGCCGCGGGCATCTGCGGCGGGCTGATCAGCGTGATGTTCGTGCTGATCGTCTCGGTGCGCCGCATCGAGCGCGCGGTGGCGATGCTGCGCGCCGAGAACCGCTCCGAGGAGGAGTCGCGCGTGGTGCGCGCGACGCTGCTCGCCAAGGGCGCGCCGCGCGCGCGGCCCAAGGCGCGCGCGCGCGCGCCGGCGCCGGCGCCGGAGGACGAGCTCGAGGAGTAGCGTCGCGGGCGTGCGTCGTTGTTAGTTCTTACCCGCACAGTACCAATACCTCTTCCGCACCCTACCCGCGCGTCCGCGCTCGCGCCCGCACTCAGCACGACTTGATGAGCAGGTCAAAGTACTCGCCCGGCTTGGCAAAGGTGAGCGCGCGGCCAATGGAGCGCTCGCTCGTCGGCGCCGCGATCTTGATCGACACGCGCCGCGGCCCCGACTTGAGCCGCTTGCCCGCGTTGGCGGCGGGGTCCTTCTCGCCCCACAGCGTCCACTCGAGGATGTCGCCCGGGAAGATGGGCTCGGCCGAGTTGTTGAGCATCGTCACCATGCCGCCAATGGCCATGGTGAAGTACTCGTCGATCTGCGGCCCTGTGCCGTCGTCGATGGGTCGGATGGTCTTGCTCCTGCAGACGCCCGCAAAGTAGAAGTTGTTGGCGTCCTGCGCCTTGAGGCCCGCCGCGCAGCCGACCACGGGCGTCGCCGTCTCGGCGGCGACGTAGTTGCGGAAGGTGGCGTTGCGCGCCTTGCGCGAGAGGCAGATCATGCCGGGCGTCACCGAGGCCCACTCGTGGAAGTAGGGCTTTGGCTCGACCGTCTGCGCGTTTGCGGTCGCCACGCCCGAGATGTCCCTTTGCGAGAGGCCCTCGGGCGGCAGCTGCGCAAACTCGTACGCGTCGACGAAGCAGTTCATGACCACTTCGCCGATGCGCGAGACGGGCTGGTATCCTTCCGTCAGCGTGTGCGTCAGGTTTGGGTCCGTGGGGCCCTGGATGGACTGGAATTGCGCATAGGCGGCCGTGTTGAGCGACATGGTGCCGACGGTGCGAGAGGGAGGTGCGCGAGACGGTGGGTGCGCGGAGCACGACGAGCGCCAGGCGGGTTAGCGGTACGAGCAGACGTCGACACGCGCGCTCCCCTGTCCGCTTGCGCGCGCGACTTGCTTATGATCTGCGCGCGCGCCGAGCGCCGAGCGCCGAGCGCCGAGCGCCGCAGGCGCGCCTCAGGCGGTGCGCGCCCGCTTGCCCCCGCCACCGCCACCGCAGCATTTGGCTCGCTCGGGAAAGAGGTGCCCGTGCGACGCGGCGAGCGTCGGCGGCGCGCGCGGCGTTCCGCCGCTCAGCAAGGTGCGCGCGCGCTGGTCCGACGCCGTGAAGACGCCGGGCGAGAAGCCGTCCTCGGCGCACTCCTGCTCCCAACGGCGCACCGTCGTGTCGCAGTCCATGCGCAGCGAGCGCACGCGCTCGCGCGCCTGCTCTCGGCCGGCGTCCTCGCCGTCCGGCAACGCCTCGACGTCGTCGGCGACGCGCGCGAGCGCAACGGCGCACGCGACCAGCTCGCACACGACCTCGGCGTTGCGCTCGGTGATCGCGACGCGCCGCCCGTTGGTGTCGTTGCGCTGCGGCTCCATGGCCAGCGGCAGGAAGACGCCCGGGTTGGCGCCGCCGTAGGCGTTTGCGGCGGCCGCGCTCGCGTCGGGCTCGTGCTCGCAGCGCACAAAGGCGCCCGTGTGGCGCACGCAGCAGCCCGGGAAGGTGCCCGACTCGAAGGCGTCGCAGCCGACGCACGCCGGGCAGCGGCCAAACTCGCCGGTGAACGGCATCCCGCACGCGCTCATCTCGAAGACGACGCCCTTGGCGCGCTCCTTGGGCGCGCGCTCGCGGTGCGCCGCGCAAATGCACTCGGCGCTGCTCAGGTGCAGCCGCGCGCGCAGCTGCGCGCTCGGTCGCGAGTGGATCGTCCGGTCGTGGCGCAGGCGGAGCTGCACCGAGTCGAGCCGGAAGATCCGCCCGACGCCGCTGCGCTGCGCGGCGCTGACGAGCACGTGCAGCCGAAAGGCCTCCTGCGCCAGCGAGCCGACGTGCTCGGCAAACCAGGCGGGCATGTCGTACCCGATGAGCGTCGCCGCCGGGCCGCGGCCGGAGCGCGCAACCGAGGCCGCGTCCGCCTCGACGGGCAGGTACGGCGGCAGCGGCGTGTCCGCCGGCGGCGCAAAGAGGCGCGCCACGGCGAGCCGCTCGTGAGGCCGCTCGACGCGCGCCTTCCACACCGTCGGCCGCAGCCGCTTGCCGTCCGCGCCGTCCTGGTGCGGCACGATGGTCATCGCAACGCTGTGCTCCGCGTCGCGCGTGAGCACAATCGACGCGCGGTTGTTCTCCGACGCCTTGCGAAAGGTGAGCGTCACGTGCCCCGCCGCGGCGGCCTCGTGCGGCCGCACGAGGCGCGCCTCGGTGCGCGCGCCGCGCACGGCCACGAGCTCCTTGCGCTCGCCGGGGCTCGTGCGCGCGAGCACGTCGGCCTCCTCGGGCGAGTAGAGCTTGTACAGCGAGCGCACGCGGTGCGCGCCGGCGCGCGGCGCATCGCCTGCGGCGTCGAGGGCGTCGAAGAGCATCGCGCGCATCCGCTCGGCGAGCGCCTGGCGCGGCGCGTCGTCGCGCGCCGCGAGCGGCCCCCCGGCGCCCACGAGGTACCAGCCGATGGACGCGAGCGAGTGCGGGCTGGCCAGGTCCTCGAAGCCGTTGGCGGCGCCGACGGCGAGCATCACGGGCGTGGCGAGCGCGAGCAGCGCCTCGGACGCGGCGCTGCCCGGCGCGGGCGCCGGGCCCGTGGACGGCGGCAGCGGCATGGCCACGTGCGGAAACTCGGAGTAGGCGTGCATCGGGCGCGCCTTTTCCCGATTAGGGAGTGCGAGCGGCAGCCGCCGCCGGCGCAATCCTTCGTGCAGTTGGCACGGCGCCTACCGCCTACCGCCTACCGCTGGCCGCTGCCGCTCGGCAGCCCGCTCGAGAGCAGCGGCACGGCGAGCCGCCGGTCGCGCAGCGGGTGGTGGTGCAGGTACGACGGCAGGTGGAGGCCGTCGTCGTCGCGCAGCGCGCGCTGCTGAGCGCGGGCGCAGCGCGCGCAGAGCCGGCGCACGCCGACGAGCGCGGCGAGCGCGGCGAGCACCCCGGCCGCGCCGGCGAGCGCGTCGAGCGAGACGGGCGCGGCGGCGGCGACCGCGACCGCGGGGGCCTCCTCCACCCGCTGCGCGCGGCGGGGCGTCGCTAGTCGCGCGCGCGGTCCGCGCGGCGATGGCGATGGCGATAGCGCGCGCGGGGGCGCGCGGCCATGGCCGACGACGGCGCCCCCGAGGTGGAGGACGGCAGCGAGGCCTCGCACTCGAACTCGGCCACCTCCGTGCTGTCCGCCGCCGCCGCCAGCGGCGACGACGGCGGCGCCTCGGCCGTCGAGCTCGTCACGCGCCTCGGCAAGAAGCTCGCGTCCTCTGCGCCGCTCTCGCTCTCGGCGCACCAGTCGATTGCGCGCACGATCGCGCGGCTGCGCCTTCGACTGGAGGCGCGCGCGCCCGTCGACCAGGGCGCGCGCTTCGCGCTGCTCTGCTCCGGCATCCACGTGCACCGGCGCGCGCAGGGCTCGCTGCGGCTGACCGACGGCGGCGGCGGCGGCGGCGGCGGCGGCGGCGCGGTCGACGCCAAGGAGGAGCTCGAGTCCACCGACGCGCTGCTCGTCGAGTCGCTGATGCGGCGCACCTCGGCGTGCATGCTCGTGCTGTGCGCGATGGCCGAGTGGCAGACCTTTGAGGCCGACGCCGGCGGCGCGCTCGAGCGGGCGGCGCGCGCGCTCATGGACACGCTCGAGGTGACGACGCTGGAGGGCGCGATGCTGCCGCCACCGCCGCGCAAGCGGCAGGGCACCGAGGCGGAGATGGCCGAGTCGGAGCGGCTCATCGCGGCGTGGCAGCGCGCGCTCGCCGCGCAGCTGCGGCCCGACCGCGTCGCGCGCGCGGCGCTGCGCACGGCGGCCGCGGCGATGCAGACGCCGGCCGAGGGCGCCGCGTCGAACGCGAGCGCGGCGTGGCGCCGGCTCGAGACGCTCGCGCCCGTCTTTTTTCGCAACAGCGCCGACGCGATGGCCTTTCGGCTGCTGCTGCCCGACGGCGACGCCGACTTCTTCTCGCTCGAGGCGGGGCGCCTCGCGCGCCTCGACGAGGAGGGGCGCCGCACCAAGCTGCGCGCGATCGCGCAGGCGGCCGAGAGCGAGTCGGGCCAGAGCGTGGCGCGCTCGCTCATGCTCAGCTTCCTGCTGCCGCCGTCGGTGGTGGGCACGCGGCGCTCGCTGCTGCTCTCGCGACAGGCGAACACGCAGGCGATGATCGACCACCCGGACGAGGTCGAGCGCGCGCACAACACGGCCATGGCGGGCACCGAGTGGGTCTTCGACAAGGGCAGCGACGACCTCGAGCGCGCCGTCTCGCTGCTCGCCGGCATCGCGATGCTCACGACCGCGGGCTCCGAGGAGGGCGTGCGCAAGGGCAGCGCGTGCGACGGGCGGCTGCAGCTGCCCTTTTTTGAGACGCCGCCGCCGGCGGCGGCGTCGGCGCTGCGGCTCGCGCTCGTGCCGCACCTGCGCCGGTGGGTGCTCTACCGGCTGGGGAAGCGGGGGAAGCCGACGGTCGTGTGCTCGCAGCGCGGCTTCGAGGGGCTGTGCAACGCGACGCTGCTGCTCGTGGAGAGCCTCAACCATCAGTCGTAGTTATTGCACACACACACCCACACACACTTTGGTGAGATAACGCCGCCGCCGCCGCGCCCATGACGAGGGCGACCAACCATGGCGTCGGAGGACCGCGTCGACATCGTCGATGTGCCCGGCCCGCAGTTCTGGCTCATCATGGCCTCGATCATCCTCTTCCTCACGGTGCTGATCGGCTCGTGCGTCTGCTGCGCGGTGCGCTGCTTCGCGCCCGAGAACACGCTCGGCCCGCAGTGGGAGATCAACCGCAAGGGCGAGCGCTACGTGCGGCCGTACGGCATCGAGTCGTGGCGCAACGGCTGGCTCGGGCGCGGGGGCGACTACAAGGACGAGCGCGAGCTCGAGGGCGGCGTGCGGAGCGGCACGTACGGCCAGCGCGACAGCGAGGCGCCGCGCCTGGGCGCGTTCGAGCGGCCGTTTGACGGCAAGGGCGGCCGCACGCCCGGCTTTGCCGAGGAGCGCGTGCCGAGCGCGGTGCCGGTGGTGCCGGTGCCAGTCGAGGTGAAGGTGTCCGGGCCCGGCGAGTGAAACGCGTCTTAAAAAAAATCGCCCCTCCTCTACACACACACGCGACGCGCTACTCCTGGCTGCGCCGGAGGGCGAGCGTCGTCGCCAGCCCGTAGTGGACGGTGGCGCCGGTGCGGGTGGGGTCCGACGTGCGCGCGTGGACGAACGATTCCGCCGACGTCTGGTAGCTCATCAGCATCGGACGCTCCCAGCCGCGCAGGAGCGGCGCGGTGACGTTCTTGAGGTGATCGGGGTCGATGGGCGGGTACTCCATGCCGGCGATCGTGCTCGTGAACGGGCCGTTGGGGTTGTCGTCGCTCGTTCCAAAGAGGCGCTCCAGCGCGTGCATCATGTAGAGCGTGGGCGGGATGACCGGCTCCTCCGACCCGTCGGGGTAGGGGAGGTACCGCGTCCCTTGGAGCGCCATCTCGAACCCGCCGAGTCGCTCGGAGAACGGTGCGTAGCCCAGGCGGGACCGCCCCTCGGGGACGAGCCGCTCGGCCTCGACCTCGCGCGACACCTCCGACTGGTCGACCCACTCGTCCGGCGGAAACTGGAGCTGGTTGATCAAGTGCACGTGGGGCGAGTCCGCGGGGAGCCGGTCGGCCTCGCGTGCTTGATGGGCGAGCCGCCAGGGGGCGGCGTGGTCCGTGAGGTAGCGCCGAGCGAGGAGCTTGACGCGGATGGGCGGCCCTTGCCACATCGGCGCGCCGCGCCTCAGCCACTGGTGGACGGGAACGCCGTCGCTGCAGACCCTGACCGCGTCGGCCCTTTCGACCGAGTGTGGCAGCTCGAAGTCGACCACCAACTCGAGCCACGCGACCGGCGACACGCGTATCAGCTCGTTGAGCGTCGCGCCCCGAGGGAAGTCCGTCAGCTCCAGCCACGGCCCGCGCTGCGGCACCGGGATGGTCTCGTGGTCGATCACGGACGGCCGCACCTGGCGCATCCTGGACGCCGGATCGGCGGTGCAGACATCCGGGAGGATGCCGCGCCAGAAGAAGTGGTACCGCTTGGCGCCCGCCTCCCAGCGCACGAGCCAGTTGGCGCTGGGCCGCGGTATGACGGCGATCTCGGCAAACGTGCTCAGGTACCGGCCGCGCCTGTCCGGCCTCCTCCCCTCGGCGATGGCGAGCCGGGCGTTGGCCGAGTGCGACGCGTCGACGCCGTAGAGTTCGTCGAGCTCCTCGCTGACGTCGTAGTCGACCGCGCCGAGTCCCCGCCGCGGCGGCATCGCCGCGCGCGACAGGAGGTCGAAGCCGCGCGCGCCGCCGACGCCGTAGGCCATCGTTGTCGAGAGCGGCCCGTCTTGGTGCAGATCGACGGCGGTGCGCAGCCCCAGCTCGCGCCGAAGGATCCCGGTGGAGTGGCCCCGGTCGGGGATGGGCGTGAGGCGCCCCGGGTGGGTGCCGAAGGCGGTGCGCAGCGCCGTCGCGCCCCACGGGTACCGCTCCTGCGTAAACGGCCGCCCGGCGAAGCCTTCGGGCGGATCGCTCGGGTCGGCGACGGTGTGGTGGAAGGTCGCCCCGGCTCCCTGCTGCATCGTGGGCATGCGCCCGCGCCACCAGACGCCGCCGTAGACGCCGTTCTCGGCTCCGAAGAGCGCCTTCAGGACGAGCATGAGGTAGGTCGGCGGGTCGCACACGCTGGTGGTGCCAAGCTCGGGATCGTACGCGGCGCCCGCGGGCTCGTCCGTCGGAAAGCCAAACCCCTTGTGCCAAAAGTAGAAGATGCCCGAGTTGGGCGGCCGCTCGCAGCCGCGCACGGCCGCGAGGAGCTCGGAGTAGTCCGCGGCGCGCACATTGGCCCCTAGGTACGGCCTCGGCAGGTTTTGCCGAGACTTGAGCTGCCGCACCACCTCGCGCAGGCCGAAGAGCAGGTTGCGCTGGTATCGGACGGTGCGGTGCGCCCGCCAAAAGCCCGCCGACAGCGGCTGGAAGTCCTGCACCTCGATCTTGACGAGCGCCTTCGGGCCATGGATCAGCCGCCCATCGTCGTACGGGTCGTTTTCTGGAGGGCGGTCGTAGTGCGTGCCGAGGGGGATCGAGACGGTCACCTTGAAGCGGGCCTTCACCGAGTCGTACTCGCGCGGCGTGCGTAGCGCGCGCGGAAGGTCCGTCTGCGTCCAGAGGTACGGCCCCAGCGGGTTCAGGCTGGCCACGTTGGCAAAGGTCTGCGTGTCCGCGTCAAAGGGCGGCTCGTTGCTCTGGAGGCGGTGCATCGGCCCGTCGCGCCCGAGGAGATCGGACGGCATCGGGTCGCGGACGCGGAGCGTGCGGTTGCCGTTGCGGTCAAAGTCGGTGGCCCCGGTCAGGCGCGCATCCCCGCGGTCTAGCCAAATGGCCCCGTCGGCCACGGTCAGCAGCAACCCGGGGGCGGCGGTGTTCGCGAGCACGCCCAGCACACCGGCTTCAGCCCGCGCGAGCTGCTCCGGGTCGGGCCTGCCCCAGACGATCGGCCAGATCTCGTCGCGACCCGTCTGATACTCAAAGTGCATCATGCGCACGCGCTCCTGCTGGACCCACATCCGCAAGCCGCGCGCGTCCAGCCCCAACAGCAGGGCGGTCAGATGGGGCGGGTCTTGCGCCAGCGCGACGTGCGCATTGGCGAGCGCTACACCCGTCGCCTCCTGGCGCCCGATGGACGCGACAAAGTGCGAGAGCTCCTGGGCCAGTGCTCGGCGACGACCGTCCCACGCTCGCGCCTCGGCGTCGAAGCGAAAGCCAAAGCGGGCGGCGACCATCGCGCGCCGCTGGTCGTCGTTCGTGTTCGGTCTGACCGAGGCAAACGTGGAGTCCTGTGCGTTGACGGAAGTGGGAAGCTCTGCCCTCAGCGCTCGCAGCGGCGGGCGCGGGTCGTCGCCGCCGCCCCGCCAAGGATCGACGACGGGGACGGCGGGGGGAGGGACGGGGGGGGCGGCGGCGGCGGCGGCGCCGCCGTGCAAGCGCCGTATCAAGGCATCGACCTCCGGCGGCTCTGCGAGCACCAGCCGCTCAGCGGGCCGGTCGGCGGGGTCCTCGGGCTGCGGGCCCTCGGCCAGCTCCCTGATCTGAGCGGGGACGAGCCGCGCGCGCGAATAGGGGTCCTTGCCCGCGCCCCTGCCGACGAGCCAGTTCCAGTACTGGCGCGGGTCGTAGAGGACGCGGCCTTGGCCGTCTCCGCTCTTCCACACCCACTGGCCGTCGCGAAACCGCTCCCCGCTGATCGTGCAGCAGTGGTCGGGGTCGAGGTCGAGGGGGCTGTCGCCGTTCTCGTCTACGGGAGGGGGATCGTCCGGCGCTCGGTACTGCACCCACACGTCGGTGGCCGCGCCGCGGTCGTCGTCGGCGAGGCGCAGCGCCGCGAGGTTGGGGAGGCTCATGCGTGTGTGCGACGTGTGCGACGTGTGCGTGCAAAACGGGCGAAACACTTGATGCTTGCTACGAGACCACGCCGCGCGGGTTATCGCGCTCACACGTGCCCGGCCCGCACCGCGTACACCAGCCCGCCCGCGACCAGCAGGAAGAAGAGCGCGGCCGCCGCCGCGTACTGATTTCTTCGCGTCCACTTGACAAACAGCGTCAGCGCAAAGAGCGTCGGCACCATCTGCGTCGGGTCGAGGCACGCGCACGCGACAATCCCGCCGAGGACCGTGGCGATCAGCGGGATCCAGCTGTCGGGGTAGGTCCGTCGGTACTGGCTCGTGTCGGCGCCGTCCGCCCCGTCCGCGGCGGCCGCGTCGGCCTCGGGCAGGTGCTTCGTGCCCTCGGGCGACGACCAGGCCGCGACGGCCATCCCAAAGTTGAGCGACGCCGCAAAGAGCAGCCAGCCCGCAAAGAGCCCGTATCCCGGCGCGAGAAAGAGCAGCGTGCCGTACTGCTCGCCCGGCAGCGTCCAGGGCTGCAGCACGCCGCAGGCCGTCGCCGCGAGCACGTACGCCAGGATGAGCACAAACGCCGCGGCGCTGATCCAGTGCTTCTTGTTCGGCTCGGGGTCGTAGACGGTCTTTGTCCAGTCGCGCTCGCCCGGCTTGGGCGGGTTGGTCTTCTGGTACTCGCGCCACTTTTCGAGCTCCTCGAGCTCGCGCTGCTTTGTGGCGGGCGACTTGGAGCCCAGCCGGAAGAGGGCGGTCCAGGTGGCGCAGAGCGCGAGCGCAAACCCGACGAGCCCGCCCGCGACCGCGTGGCGCGACCCGCGGAAGACCTCGATCGAGGACAACGAGCCCACGAGGATGAGGTAGACGGCGCACATCCACAGCCAGAAGATGAGGAACCCCCACGCGATCCCGTAGACCGCGCTGTCCGTGGCGTTGGCGCCCTGCTTGAGCGTCCTTCGGCGGCGGCAGACGATGCGCCCGGGCGACCACGAGAGCGGAAAGTCGGCCGCGACCGAGCGCAGCGTCACCGTCTCGCCCAGGGCGTTTGGGGACGTGTCCGACTCGCGGCTGCGCGAGACCAGCAGCACCACGCTCAGGATGGCGAGCCCGAGCCCGAGCAGAAAGCCCGCCAGGATGGCGTGCCCGCTGACGCGCTCGACCTCCTCGGGCGCGTGGTTGGCCAGCCACGGCGGGTGCGGCGGCGGTGGGTGCGGCGGCGGCGGCGCGTGGACGACCATCCGGCTCCCGCCCGCCGCGCCGCGCGCCGGGGTCTCCTCCTCAACGCCGGGGCGGACGGGAAATGCAAACCCGCCCTCTGTTACAGCGACCTTTACCGTTGCACACGCACACGCGCACACGCGCACACGCGCACACGCACCCCCTCACCACGCGCACGCAAACGCGCGCGGCTCGAGCGTGGGCTCGAGCGTGTTGCTGATGTTCAACAGCCGCGGCCGCGGTTTGCCCTTCCACCGCTTCCACGCCTTGCGCCGGTCGAGGTACGGCGCGTACTGCCCCAGCAACGCGTCCCGCTTTGCGCGCGTCGGCGGCGGCGTCGGCGCCGGCGCGAGCTGCGCTTGCTCGTCGATGTCGTCGTTCTCGTCGTTCTCGTCGGGCCACCAGTCGGCGCTTGGCTGCGAGAAGAAGCGCGGCTGCGCCGTGTGGTGCGACGCGGCGTCGAACGCGTCGCCGACCGGCCGCTCCGGAATCCGCTCGACGTCGACGGCGCACGCCTCGATGCGCGCTCGCACGCTGGATGGGGCGAGGCGCGGCGAGCTCGCGCCGTTGCCAAACCGTGGCGCCCGAGCCGACGCCGCGGCCGTGGCGCCGCTCTTGCCAAAGGCCTTGTCGATCATCGACTGCACCCAGTCCGCGTCGCCGACCTTGGCGCCCGACTCGTCGTCGTCGGAATCGTCGCAGCTGTCGGGCGTGGGCTTGGGCTTGGACCGCGCCGGCGGCGCCTCGATGGGCTGCGAGGCCATGGCGCGCGCGGCGGACGCGGCGTAGTCGTTGCGCTGGGCGTCGAGCTCGAACCGGCCGCGCTTCAGCCTGCGGATCCTCGTTTCGAGGTCGGCGATGGTGGCGTAGAACTCGGGCGTGTGCTCGGCGGCGTGCTCGGCCCGCACCGTCTTGTGCTGCTTTCGGGGCGCTGGGGGCGGCTCCGACAGGTGGGCGATCGACCGACGACGCTTAGGGGTCTTAGGTGGCGAGCCCCCCGGCAACGCACACTCGACCGCCGCGGTCGCCTCGGCCGCCTCGGCAAGGCGCGCGGCGCGGAGCTCCTTGGCGCGCTCCATCCGCTCGCGCCGCGCGCGCGCGCGCACCAGGAGGATGGCCGTGTTGATGGCGCCTTCGAGCTCCTCGGCGGACGTGCCCAGCGCGATGGTCGACGCCCCGTCGCCCCGCGAGACGAGCTCCTCGTTCTTCGACTCGACGTAGAGCCCGCACCGCCACAGGAACGACCGCCAGTCGCCGCTCCCCGCCACGAAGCCGAAGGCGGTGGTCCAGCTGCCAATGTCGCGCGAGAGCGGCTCCGCCTTTAGGATGGCGCGCGCAACCTCGTCCATGAAGACGACGTGCGCGTAGGTGATCGGCCGGCGGCTGCTGATCGACTTGGTCTTGGCCTCGCCGCCCGCCCACTCGTAGCCGTGCCGGAGAAAGGTCTCGTCAAAGCTGTCGGCGGTGCAGAGGAGCGTGTGGACCGCGCTCGAGCGCGCGCACGCGTCGAGCGACATGTACGGGCGCAGCCCGTCGACGAGCTCGAGCGCGCTCACAAAGGCGCGCCGGGCGCGCGCCTCGCGCGCCGGCTGCATCGTGAGGTCGTCGTTGCCGAGCACGTACAGCAGCACCTCGAAGAGCTTGTAGACGAAGAAGGACCAGTTGTAGCGCAGCCAGTTGGGCGTGGCCTGGCGCTCGAGCGAGCCCGACGCCGAGAAGACGACGATCTCGACCATCTTGGCAAACTCGGCGCGCAGCGTGACGCGCGGCGCGCCGTCGCGGCAGGCGCGGAAGAGCGCGACGGCAAAGGCCGCCGGCAGCTCCTGGTAGCGCACGTCGTGCAGCAGCGAGATCAGGCGCTGCGTTTCGCACGCGACGAGGCCGCTCAGAAAGTCCTCCGAGGTGCGCAGCGCGTGCTGGAACCGGACCTCGTTGAAGCCCTCGCTCAGGCCATGTGCGTCCCAACCGGGCGGACCGGTCGGCGTCGTCATCTCGACCGCCGCCTGCAGGTCGGCGAGGTCCTGGACTCCCTCCGGACTCGCGGCGTCGTTGGCGGGCGCGACCATGTTTGCGCGGGTGTGTCGAGGCTGCGGCGCGGCGGGCGAGAGGGCGCGACAGGGGCGCGCTCGCTTCCCGCTCAATGGGCACACCGGCGCGCGAGCGGCAGCCGCCGCGCTCGCGCAGCGCGCGCCGTTCGTGCAGTGCGCGCCGTTCGTGCAGCGCGCTTCGCGCGCGGCGACGGATCGGTGTAACGGTCGTTCGTATGCGAGTGTACGCGGTTTGTATGCGCAAAGCTACGCGGTGGATTCTCCGCGCATCAAGGGCCCGGCCCGAGGGGAAAGCTATGCGCAGTGCAAATGCGCATACGAGTACGAATGCAGTAGTCCATGCGAATGGGGTCCGATCAAAGTCCAACC
>Ga0115012_10000638_pt1 | contig 19886 bp, 19 predicted proteins | sample TroAtlMetagenome_FD_88706 | JGI IMG/M metagenome (GOLD analysis project Ga0115012, IMG submission 88706) | Marine eukaryotic phytoplankton communities from Atlantic Ocean - Tropical Atlantic ANT10 Metagenome | ecosystem: Environmental > Aquatic > Marine > Oceanic | place: Tropical Atlantic...
CTCGAGAGACGCTGTCCCAAGGGATCGCGCCCGGTGCAACCAGACGCAATCTCGAACACTTTGGGGAGCGCGTCTCTTGGTCAGATGGCATCTCGGAAGAAGACAAGCAGTTGATCGGGGACCCACAGACCAGTGGGGGGCTTCTTTTCTCCGTTGATCCCTCGAAGGTAGACGCGCTGGTCGACGCCCTCGTGAAAGCGGGCGCTCCAGCAGCGTCGATTGTGGGGCAGCTCACCGATGCAGGGTGGCGCGTCAACAAATCTTAGCGGCTGAGTTCCGGGTCGAGCAGACGGTCGTCTTCGGACTGCCCAGGTGCTGGGGCGACGAGTCCGAGTGCTTCGAGCTTGGCCACGACCCGGTTCACCGCACCCTCGATGCTCAGTTGTGCAAGATCCGCCTCGACCTCTGGCCGAACTGGGGCCTCGTAGAGGGCATCGACACCGGTGAAGTTACGAATCTCGCCGTTCAAGGCCTTGGCCCAGACGCCATCGCGATCTCGCTCGATACACGCCGCCTTGGAGGTAGAGACGTACACCTCGACAAATGGGCTCAACTCAGCCCTGATTTCTGCGCGAGTGGCTGCATACGGGCTCACGGCCGACACGATGGCCACCACGCCGTTCTTCACCAACAGATTGGCAGCGAAGGCGTGACGGCGAACGTTCGTGTCTCGGTCGTCTCTTGAGAATCCCAAGCTGGCCCCAAGGGGTGTTTTTCGCATCTTGCCCGAGTTGATCAACTCAACCTGAAAGCCACGTCCTCTAATGGTTGAGGCCAGCGCTTCAGCCAGCGCTGACTTTCCAGACTTGGGCAGGCCGGTACACCAGATGGTGAAGGCAGAAGGCACGATGTCGCTCCGGTTTCGTTCATCGTATTTGGTCTATCGGCCTGGGGCCACCACAGCTCAGGCGGCGCTTCGCCTTGAGCCACCCAGCAGTGTGAGCTGCTGTCCCACGATGACCGTCCGCTTGTGACTCTCTCCGTTCGCGTCGGTCCATTCCTCGATACAAATCCGTCCACCCACGGCGACTGCATCCCCTTTGCTGAGGTGAGCCTGCGCGAGCTCAGCTCTGGCTCCCCAGAGCTTCACCTTGTGCCAGGTGGTCTCAAATGTGGTCGTGTCATCGACATCTCTTCGACGATTGGTCGCCACACTCAGTTCAGCGACCATTGTGCCGTTTTGAGTTGTTCGGATGGTCGGGTCGGCCCCCAGGTGGCCAAGAATAAATGCGTTGTTGATGGTGCCCATGCTTCCTCCTCGTTGGTGTGGACATGTGAGGGGAATGCAGGTGCAAGGCCAACCCTAAGTGACTGATTTACCGATGGTCAGTAGGGGGCCTGTTCGACTTTTGGTGTCGGCAGTGTCGGTTGGCTGGTCAGCCTTGGATGCGCCTCAACACCGCTCGAACAGTGCTGGCGTGCCAGGTGCCTCCACGACGGGTTGGGACACCCTCGTCTGAGAGGCGCTGGGCGATCTCTCTCAGCGAGAAGCCCTGCGCGTGCAGGGCTTCGATTCGGCGGCCTGCGGACTGAGGGTCGACCGCAGGTTGCGCGGTCGGAGGTGGGGCGGGGGGAGGCCGCCTCAGCTCTGACCAGTCGTCTGAAAAAACCACCACTGAGCCCGTCGGATCAGGGGACTCGGTGGCGGTGGGGACAGGGGGGGAAGGGACAGTGCTCGTTTCGTTCTCGAGTAGGTCCAGACCTTTTGCAAGGGCGATTCGGAGCACAGACGACCGCGAGACCTGCCCCAGGGCCCGCACAAGGGGGTCCTGACGCAGAACGGGCACGAGCAATTCAGCTCGGTTCAGCAACTCCAACTCGATCCGCAACGCAGTTTGAGCCTTGTTGTTCATGCCCTTATCCGTAAGTCGTGCTTAGTCGTACTACGCGTGGGATTTATATGCAAACACCCAAAATAAAAAAAAGTAGACGATAGTCGATCTCGTGTGTACACAGCTGTACACAAGATCGATCAGGTGGCGATCTGTCGATCGAATAGGTCTCTTGAGAGGCGCTGCTTCGTGGCCAAAAAAAAAGGACCCAATGGGCCCAATCACGACAAATTGAGGCTCAGCTCATGGCGCGCTGTCGTCGACGGTTTCTGTTCGACGAACCCAGGCGGCCAGCGGCAGCAGGAACAACACGAAAGAGCGTGACCCAAAGCAGGCTTGACCATCGACGCCATCACAATTTTCGTCGACGCCATTGCCGTCGCTGTCAGGTGCCCCCGGGTAGACATCTGCGTTGAAGTCGTTGCAGTCTCCACCCGGACTTCTGGTAATCACCCGCTCTGGATCTGGTCGAGTACAGAGCCCCTCGTGCTTGTCTGAGACGTAGCCATCGCCATCGGCATCGTAGTCGTCATCTTTTTGGCAGTCAGAGTCGATGCCATCGTAGGGCTCGTCGGGTGCGCCGGGGTACATGGATGGGTTGCGATCATTGCAGTCCACTTCGTCCGGCCAGGTATCGCCGTCTTCATCCAAACCGTGATCGATGGCGATGTCGCCGGTGTCCCAGTATGCGTCAGCATGTGCTGGGCCGAGCCCAATGCTAAGGCAGAGGAGGCTGACTTGGCCGATACGTGCGAGCATGCGTTGGAGGATTGTATCTGACCGTGGATGATTTCGTGAAGAAAGCGCGCACAGTATCTCTGCCAACCAGGTCAAGCGGTTCGCGAATGGCTCTGCTGTCCATGCTGTACTTGGTTCAAGGCTTGCCCTTTGGTTTCCAGGTCAGTGCACTCCCCATTTTCCTACGGGAGCAGGGCGTCGGACTCGCAGCGATTGGCTACTCAACAGCCTTGGCCGCTCCCTGGGCGCTAAAGATACTGTGGGCGCCGCTTGTCGAACGCTTTGGCGGACGTCGAGGGCGGCGGGTTCGGTGGATTGTGCCGTTGCAGTTGTGCATGACTGTGGGCTTCATCGTGGCATCGATGCTTCGGATACCGGATCAGCTTGAGGCACTCATGGTGGTTTTGCTGCTGCTCAATACGCTCGCAGCAACCCAGGACATCGCGGTGGACGGGCTGGCTGTCGATATTCTGCCGCCGACTGAGCTCGGTGTTGGGAACGCGGCACAGGTGGTGGGGTACAAGGTCGGCATGTTGCTCGCGGGCGGCGTTCTGGTGTGGGCGAGCGCTTGGCTTGGGTGGTCGGGTTCATTCTTGGTGATGGCTGCCCTCGTGGCCGTGGTCGCCCTGGTGGTGTCGCGTGTTCGAGAAGGGCCAAGCGAGCCAAGTGGCGATGACGCCACAGAGAGCGTGAGCGAGATTCTCAGTACGCTGAAGCTGTCGCTGCAGGCACGGGGCATCGGGCTCTCACTGGCCGTCGTCGGCACGTACAAGATGGGTGAGTCCATCATCGACGTCATGTACAAGCCCTTCCTCATCGATCAGGGCATCAGCGCGTCCACGCTCGGGCTTTGGCTGGGGACTTGGGGAATGGGGGCATCGGTGTTGGGCTCTGTCGTGGGTGGACTGCTCGCCGCACGCCAGCCACTCTTCAGGATGTTGATTGTGGTCGGTGGACTGAGACTCCTACCGGAACTGGGTCAGCTCGGTCTCGCCGCGGGCTGGCTGTCCGTCTCTGACGTGCACGTCATCGGGATCTCTTTGGCTGAACATTTTGTAGGAGGCGCGCTCACTACAGTCATGTTTGCCACCATGATGGGAATGGTGGACCGCCGAATTGGGGCCACACACTTCACCCTCTTCGCGTGCGTTGAAGTGTGGGGCAAGTCGTTAAGTGCACTGGTGTCAGGGCTGATTGCGGAGACATTCAGCTACGCCGGTGCCTTCTCGATCGGCATCGTCATTGGCCTGGCGTTTCTTCTGCTGGTCTGGCGTCTACCGTCTGAGCTGGAGCCGAATCAAGTCGCTTCTGGATGAGGTCAGCGACCGCGCGGTGGCCGCGAGGGGAGAGGTGGTAGTCGCCCTGAAGGAAGTACTCCGCACCGTTGAGGGCGGGCGAGAGATCGATGGGATCGAGTTCTGCCAGTGCCGTCAGCAACTGTTCAGCGAGGCGCCGGTCCGACCATGGTGGCTGGCCGTCGGTCCATCCCGATGAGGGGAGCGGGGTGTCCTCAGCACGCTCAGCCGTCGCGTAAACGTCTGCTGGCAGATAGGCCGGGATCACACGTGTTTCTGGATGGGATTCGGCGAATTCCATTACGGCACCGGCGATACGCATGGTGTTCTCACGCTCCCCTGAGGGGTCGGTCATCCATCTTGGTGCAGCGGGCGCAGGGGCGTCCCAGTCCCGCAGGAGCAGGTGCCCCACGAGAAAGAATAGATGCGAGCGAGAGAGGGGGCTTGCCAGAAAATCCCCCCGCGGTCCCGCCGCGTCATCGCGCTTGAGCAACCATCCGCCTCGCACATTGTACCGGTCACCGACAGGCGCACTGACCTCTTCCCAGTCGTTCATTTGGTTGATGATGACGACCACACCTTGTGCTGGGCGAGTGTCGAGGTGCTGTGTGGCAGACCACAATGCATCCCCGACGCCGTACCCTGGAACCCCGAGATTGTGTGCGGGCTGACCATCGACTGAGAGCAGTGCAGGGAATGGCTCATGGTCGGCGACGCCGTTGCCCATCACTTGCGAGTCCCCGACCACAATCCATGCGGTCTCGGACAGGTCTGTGCCGGCGTCACGATGGCCTGCGCTGTTGGTGTGAATCTCCCAGGGCTCACCGACCGGAGCACTGACGCGAGCCTCTCCGCTCGGCTGGAGCCTGATGTCACCCGCGGCTGTCTGCTCAAACAGCCGAATCATGGGAGTGGCGTTGCCGTCGGCCAAGCGAACGAGCCCCTCACACAGCCCCGCAGTGATCGCGGAGCTGATCGCCATGATCGTGACACGTGCTTTGATGGAAGGGGTCGTAGACACAGAAATCTCTCATTCATCATCTCAAGGATGTTGGCGTTTGTGGGGAAGTTGTGTATTCCGGGGGGCGAGGACTCTGGCCATGTCTACCCGATCTGCCCGTATCGCACTGCTCGCCTTGCTTGTCGTCACCGTCATCTGGGGCTGGACCTTCTCATGGATGAAGGAAGCCATCGATACGGGAGCGGAACAGCTCGGCGCGGCAATGCCCCTTGTTGTTGGGCTGTTCATGACAGTCCGCTTTGGGATGGCGGCACTGCTGATGCCCATCGTGATCCCTGCCGCACGCCGAGGGGCCAGTCAGGCTGGCGTGATGCGTGATGGGGCTTTGATTGCAGCCATTCTGTACCTCGGCTTTCTCCTCCAAATGTTCGGGCTCGAGGGCGTAGATCCGGCGGTCTCAGCGTTTCTTACGTCGCTGTATGTGGGTTTCGTCGCCCTGTTTACGTCGGTTCTCGACAAGAAGCCGCTGGGTTGGGTTGCCGTCGTGGGCGTGATGATGGTCACCACAGGTGCCGCCTTCATTTCAGGACCCCCCCAGCTCTCTTTTGATACGCCTGAATGGCTCACTGTGCTCTGTGCCGTGCTCTTTGCTGCGCACATTGTGGCAACGGACAAGGTGACGCGTCGCAGTCCTCCTCTGGCCGTGGCTTGGATTAGCTTCGCCTGGGTGGCTGTTGGGTCTGCAGGATTGCTTGTGTACGGGCTCTCCCTTCGGCCGGACATCACGGCTGAGCAGGTGTTGACACTCCTCTGGACGCCGTCTTTTCTGAGACCGGCTGCGCTGGCTGGGATTCTCGGAACGCTGGTTGCGCTGTCGCTGCTTACGAATTTCCAGAAGGCGCTCAGTCCCGTTCGTGCTGCCATTCTGTACTCGCTTGAACCAGTCTGGGCGGCCATCATTGCACTGGTTCTCGGTCAGGTAGGGCAAGACGGGTGGCTCTTGTTTGGCGGCGGCCTGTTGCTGGCTGGAAACCTGTGGATGGAGATCTGGCCCCGGCTGAAAAGCAGCGCGGTGTAAAATGTCGGCTGAGGTGCCGAATGTGGGCGTTCATGCTTGCCCTTTCGATTTTGCCTCCTGCCTATGCGATCGACACAGAACGACACAGGGAGGGGGATTGGGTGGTCGTCTCGGCCGCCATGAGGCACAGCCCTGAACGGGTGAAGGGCGTCTTGTCCATGCACGGACAGACCATGAAGCTGGGGAGTGGCGTCCGCTCGGTCGAGACGCGGCCGATGGCCGATGGCTGTGCACACCTCACCGTCATGAATCGGGGCCTGGCGCGCGACCTCACCTATACAGCTGAGCGATGCCCCGTTGTCGATGGTTGGCATTCAAAGATGATCCAGAGCTCAGATTTCGTAGATCATCAAATTATCTGGACGACGGTGGCCGAAGGGGAGGGAAGTCGAACGACCATTCGAGTGCGTGTAAAACTCAAGGTTCTTGTTCCTGAATTTTTGGTGCAGCAGATAGTTGGCAGTGCACTTGAACAAACGCTCGAGAGAATCGACTCGCTGCTTGATGCTCGGTGACTGTGCTTGGCGCGCGACACGCGGTGGCCTAAACTTGGCCGGGGAGGAAGGTCATGCTTCGTACTTTGATTTTGGGTTTTGCAGTTTCGGCTTGCGGGACATCATCGAAAGACGATGGTTCAGAAACAGCAGGTGATGTCGGCGGTGCAGACGCCCCAACCTGGCATGCGGATGTTCGTCCGCTGGTTGAGTCGAGCTGTGCAAACTGCCACACCGAGGGCGGCATCGGATCCTTCAGCTTGCAGACATACGAAGATGTGGCCTTGATCAAAGACGCGGTCGCGGATGCTGTCGCAGACAGGCGCATGCCTCCGTGGAAGGCCGTTGATGGGTGCACCGACTACCGTGATGACATCAGCCTGACCGACGAAGAGATCGCCATGGTCGTTGAGTGGGTCGACCTTGGCGCGCCTGAGGGCAGCATCGAAGACTCCCGGTCAGGCAGTCCGCCTGAGGCGGGCGGGCTCGAGCGAGTGGACCTCAGCGTTCAGTTGCCGCTTGCGTACGACGTCGACACCACAGGTACGGATGACTACCGCTGCTTCCCAGTCGAATGGCCGGTCGAAGAGGAGGTCTTCGTCACTGGATACGTCGTGAATGCCGATCGGGTCGACCTCCTCCATCATGTCATTGCCTACATCATCCCCGGCTCGTACCGGGACCAACTCACCTCGCTTGAAGCTGAGGATGGTCAGGCCGGCTACGAGTGCTTCGGTGGTCCTGGCCCAATCAGTCAGGCCGATGCGGCTTGGCTGGGCGCATGGGCGCCTGGTGCCGTTCAGGGACTTCTGCCCAACGGGATTGGGATTCGGATGAACCCGGATGACCTGCTCGTGCTGCAGATGCACTACAACAGCAAGTCCGGGGCGACGGGCTCCGATCAGAGCTCGATCGACTTCACGATCGAGTCCTCGGTTGAGCGTGAAGGGTGGATTCAGCCGTTCACCAATCCGGCTTGGGTCTTCGCGGGCGGAATGGACATCCCGGCTCAGACCGAGGGTGCCCAGCAAAGTTTTGAGAACACCATGACGCGCAATCTGACCATGCACTCGGCGAATCTCCACATGCACACGCTCGGCCGTACAGCCCGCATGGAAGTGGAGCGTGCGGACGGCGAAAAGGACTGCCTGCTCGAGATCGACGACTGGGACTTTGACTGGCAGCGGACCTACGCCTTCAGCGAGCCCAAGACCATCTCGCCTGGCGATACCTGGCGTATCGAGTGCTCATGGGACAACCCGACCGACCAAGACGTCGACTGGGGCGATGGGACGGGTGATGAGATGTGCCTGGGGACTGTCCTGATGACCCTCGACTAAAGGGCTCTCAGCGGATACGCCATCGGCTTTGTGGAGGGGCGAATGGCGCGCATTGCAGTTGTGCCCGGTGACGGGATTGGTCGTGAGGTCGTAGACGAGGGCATTCGCGTGCTCAATGCGCTGCAGCCTGACCTAGACCTCGAGTGGTTTGATCTCGGCGCTGAGAAGTACCTCGCTGAGGGCGTGACCATGCCGGATGGTCTGATGGACCGGTGGCGCGAGGAGTTCGACTGCATCTTCCTCGGCGCCTTGGGTGACCCGCGCGTTCCAAGCAACGTGCATGCCAAGGAGATCCTCCTCGGTGCACGTTTTCAGCTGGACCTCTACATCAATCTTCGTCCAATCAAGCTCCTCGATGAACGGTACTGTCCGATCAAAGGCAAGGGTCCTGAGCACCTCGACATCATGGTCTTCCGCGAGAACACTGAGGGGCTCTACACCGGCATAGGCGGCCAGTTCAAGCGAGACACACCAGATGAGGTCGCCATCGAGGCGGAGATGAATACACGGAAGGGTGTCGAGCGCATCGTCCGTGCCGCATTTGAGTACGCCGACACGCACGGTAAAACCCGCGTTTGCATGTCCGACAAGTCCAATGCCATGCGCCACGGTCATGACCTGTGGCAGCGAACATTCAAGGCCATCGCGGCTGAATACCCCGCCATCGAATCCAGTCACCTGTACGTGGATGTCCTGGCGATGGAGTTGGTCCGCTGTCCCGAGCAGTTTGAGGTCATCGTGACCAACAACTTGTTCGGTGACATCATCACCGACCTCGGTGCCATCCTTCAGGGGGGCATTGGCCTGGCAGGCAGTGGAAACATCAACCCGGGTAAAGTGAGCCTGTTCGAGCCCGTTCACGGATCCGCTCCGACCATCGCGGGCCAAGGTGTGGCCAACCCACTCGCGGCAATCCTCACTGTGGCCATGATGCTCGAGTATCTCGGTCATACCGATGACGCGGCTCGGGTCAACGCAGCCGTCGCTCACTGCCTCACCAACGATTTGATCACCCCCGAGCTCGGCGGCTCGTTGTCCACCAAGGAAGTGGGCGACGCCGTGCTGGCCCAGCTCTAAGCATTCACTCATTAAGGAGTACTCATGTCTGACATCGTCTTTTTGTCCGGAAAGCGCACCCCCTTCGGTACCTTCCTCGGTTCTCTCTCCAAAGTGAGCGCCATTGACCTGGGCGTCATCGCCTCTAAGGCCGCGATCGAGCAGGCCGGAGTGAGTGCGGATGACATCGACCATGTGGTCTTTGGCAATGTGATGCAAACATCCGCGGACGCCATCTACGGGGCCCGTCACATCGGCCTCAAGAGTGGTGTTCCTGTCCCATCTCCTGCTGTGACCATCAACCGCCTGTGTGGCTCTGGTTTCGAGGCCCTCGCCCAAGCCAGTCAGCTTCTCCGCCTCGGTGAAGCCAGCATGGTGCTCGCAGGCGGTGCCGAGAACATGACTCAGGCGCCCCACACCATTCGAGGTGCACGGGCTGGCTTTAAGCTCGGTGGCACTGAGATGAACGACTACCTTCGAGAGGTTCTCCTCGACCCAGTCGCTGGCTGCGAGATGGCCATCACTGCCGAGAATCTGGGCGAGAAGTATGGAATCACCCGTGAGGATGCTGATGAGTACGGCCTTCGCTCTCAAAACGCCTGGAAGAACGCCCACGACAACGGGTACTACGCCAACGAGCTGGTCGACGTCGTTATCCCCTCTCGGCGAGGCGATGTGACGGTGAGTGTTGATGAGCACCCACAGCTCTCACCCCTCAAGCCTGAGAAGGTTCGCTCTCGCTTTGGTGCTGAGGCCATGGCTGGCCTTCGCCCAGTCTTCAAGAAGGATGGCACTGTCACAGCGGCGAATGCATCCGGTATCAATGATGGAGCGGGTGCCATGGTGATGACCACGGCAGCCATCGCTCAGGAGCGGGGACTCCAGCCCATCGGTCGCTTGATCAGCTCGGCCAGTTTTGGTGTCGAGCCCAAGTACATGGGTATCGGTCCCGTCTACGCCATTCGTGAGGCCCTCAAGCGGGCGGACATGAGCTTGGGTCAGATGGACTTGGTGGAGATTAACGAGGCGTTCTCGACGCAGTACATCGCTTGTGAGCGTGAGCTGGGGCTGGACCGAAGCATCACCAACGTCAACTCTGGTGGTGTGGCCATTGGTCACCCCCTCGCTGCGTCTGGTACACGAATCACCATGCACCTGCTCTACGAGCTCAAGCGTCGTGGAAAGAAGTACGGCGTCGGTTCAGCATGCATCGGTGGCGGTCAGGGCATCGCCGTAGTTGTTGAGGCATTTTAGGAGGCCACATGTCCGAGACAGAGAAGGTCATTTACGACTGGAATGTGGAGGGCCCCACGGTCACCCCGCCCCTTCGTAGTGTGGAGTACGTGGACGAGACCCTGCGCGACGGCATTCAGTGCCCCAGCGTCACAGATCCGCCCATCGAGGCCAAGATGGAAATCGTCCGTAAGCTCGATGCAGCCGGCGTTCACTTCATCGATATCGGCCTTCCCGGTGCAGGACCGCGCGCAGTCGAAGACTGCATTCTACTGGCCGAGCTCAGCCGCTATGAGAAGCTCTCGATTCAGCCCACCTGTGCTGGCAGGACTCATCCGAACGACGTGAAGGCCATCATTGAGGTCTCTCAGAAGACTGGAATCGCCATTGAGGCCATGACCTTCCTCGGGACATCCCCCATTCGCCTGTTCGTCGAAGGGTGGGACGATGACCTTCTGGAGAAGCGGACCCGGACTGCCGTAAAGATGTGCAAAGACGCGGGCTTGCCGACCAACTTCGTCACAGAAGACACGGTGCGCTCGCACCCCGAGACCCTAAAGCGTCTGTTCACGGCCGCGGTGGAGGAGGGGGCGGATGCGCTGTGTGTGTGTGACACCGTGGGCCACGCCACACCCAATGGCGTCTACAACGTCATTCACTTTACAAAGAACCTCATTCGTGGACTCGGAACGGATACCTGGGTGGATTGGCACGGGCACAACGATCGTGGGTTCGGGCTCGGCAACGCGCTGAGCGCCATCGAGGCTGGGGCTGACCGCGTTCACGGAACCATCATGGGCATGGGCGAGCGTGTGGGCAACACGCCGCTTGATCTGATGCTGATGAACCTCAAGCTCTTGGGAATTCATAAGGGCGATCTCTCGTGCCTCGCGGAGCTGGTTGATCTCGTGTCGAGGTCATGCAACTGGCCGGTACCCGTCAACTACCCAGTCTTTGGTAAGGATGCGTTTCGAACCGGGACGGGCGTGCATGCGGCCGCAGTCATCAAGGCGCTCAACAAGGGCGACGATTGGCTGGCCGACTCGGTCTACTCTGGGGTCCCTGCATCATGGTTTGGGCGCGCCCAAGAGATTGAAATTGGGCACATGGCAGGGGACTCGAACATCGTCTACTGGCTGAAGAGTCGAGGCATCGAGGCGACGGACAACTTGGTCGCAGCCATCCGTGCCAAGGCAAAGAGTACGAACCGGGTCCTCGACGAGGCCGAGGTGATGAGCGTTGTGGAGGCCACCCTCGGGTAGTTACTCCTCGCTGCCCTTGCTGAGGGCGGACTTTATTTGCGCTCGACGGGCCTCGACATCCTCAGAATCCTGATCGTAGAGGTCCTGAAGGGCTGCCGAGAGCCGGCTGTTGTTGGTGATCACGTGGTGTATCAGTAGCAAGCCGAGCACCCAGTTGACCACTTTGGTCGCGCCCTGAAAGCCTGGGATGCCGACAGGAAGCAGTGCGATGATCACCAGGAGATTCAGGAACTGGATTGACCAAAATATGGACCGCCGTTGCTCCCAGCCGGGAAGGCGGAAGATGAGCTGGTTCATGCCAAGGATGGCGGCGACGGCCAAGATCAGGGTGGTGGATAGGTCCATCACAGCTCCAGATTGTCGATGAGGCGTGTGTTGCCTATCCAGGCAGCGACCAATGCGCGTGCGGGTCCATCGATTTCATCAAGCGGCTTCAGGGTGTCGGGGTGGACGATGTCGAGGTAGTCAACGCGGTCGGCCTCCAGCGTGGCCCGACCAGTCGCAAGGCGCTCGGCGACATCAGCAGATGGATGATCCTTGATGGCCTGAAGCGCCCGTCGGAGACTGAGTGCACGCCGACGTGCCTCGGCATCGAGGTACTTGTTGCGGGAACTCAACGCCAGTCCGTCCGTGTCGCGAATGAGCGGGCCACCGATGACCTCAACTGGGAGAGCCAAGTCTCGCACCATTCTCTTGATGACAGCCAGCTGTTGGTAGTCCTTTTGTCCGAACACTGCGATGTGTGGTTGGACCACGCCAAAAAGCCGTGCAACGACTGTGGTGACGCCGTCAAAGTGGCCAGGTCGGCTGGTGCCACAGAGACCCGAGGTCAAGCCGGCGACGGACACTGTGGTGCGGTGGTCATCGTCGTAGAGGGTCTCCGGCAGGAACAAGGTGTCGACGCCAACCGAGGCACATTTGGCAGCATCTCCCTCTGGGTCTCTTGGGTATCGGTCCAGATCCTCATTGGGTCCAAACTGCAGTGGGTTGACGAAGATCGACACCACGAGGTGGTCGCACTGGGCTCGCGCGAGTCGCATAAGGCTCAGGTGACCGTCGTGTAGAAAGCCCATCGTCGGGACGAAACCAACTCGCTGGCCGGATGCCCTCAAGTGCAGCATTTCTCGCTGCAGAGATGCAGGAGATTGGATGGTTCGCATCAGTAGAGCCGCGCGATCTTCTTGGATGGGTTCTTGCGGTGAAAGCTGTGCTCATCTCCAGGGAAGATGCCTGCACGAACTTCGGTGACGTAGTCTGACACAGCTTGAGTGATGGGGTTTTGGAGCTCAGCGTAGCGCTTGAGGAACTTGGGTGAGAAGCCCATGTCGAAGCCCAACAGGTCGTTACAGACCAACACCTGGCCGTCGCACCCCACACCGGCTCCGATTCCAATGGTTGGAATCCGAAGGGCGGAGGTGACCTCGGCCGCGAGCTCTGCAGGGACCATCTCAAGAACCAGTGCAAATGCGCCAGCATCTTGGATGGCGATGGCGTCCTGAATGAGCTGCTCCGCGGCTGCATCCGACCGGCCTTGAACCCGCCAGCCGCCGAGGGTGTTCACAGACTGGGGTGTCAGACCGATGTGGCCGACCACCGGAATACCAGCGGCGACAATCTTTTCGACGGCAGGTGCGGATCGCTCACCGCCCTCGAGCTTGACGGACTGGGCCTTACCTTCCTGGACCAGACGTCCAGCGCTCTGCAGTGCTTGCTCTGGACTGACCTGGTAGCTCATGAATGGCATGTCCACGGTCAGGTGCGCTTTGCTGAGACCTCGGGCGACGCAGCGTCCGTGGTAGATCATGTCGTCAAGGGTCACGCCGAGGGTGTCGTCCATCCCTTGGACAACCATCCCCAAGGAGTCGCCGACGAGAACCATGTCTACGCCACCGGCATCGACGAGCTTGGCCATTGTGGCGTCATAGGCGGTGATCATTGCGATCTTGTCGTTGTTCGCCTTCATCTTCTGAAGGTCGATTACGGTGTTGCGGCGCATGGTGTCCTCACGATCCCGCACTGGGGGTCGTTGGTGTGTGTGTGATTGTGCCGATTCCTCTCGGCCGGTGTACGGCTCCGCGAAGGAGCCACCAGTCCAAGGGTTCGAGCGTCCCGATAATATCGCAGGAGGACTCGAAGGCCCAGTCCGACATTGACCTTGGTGGTTTGACGGGGAAGAATAAGACCATGGTTGAGTACGAGATCAAGACTGAAGACCGTCAGATGACGCTGGAGAGCTTTGAAGCTGTCGTGGCCGCTGTACGGGCAGGACAGATTGGTCGTGCAGCTCAAATCCGTGAGAAGGGTGAGGAGAGTTGGGTCGCCGTCGAGTCCGTAGAAGCGCTGAAGGGGTTCTTCTCGGGAGACCTGTGGTCCGCATGGGATGAAGAGTCGGATGAGTCACTCCTGGACGCGTTCCAGAAAGACACGACCCGTACTGCTGCTCCGCTGGACTCCGCCCCCACCCTCATCGATGAAGTAGAGGATCTCCCCGCGGCATCGGTGGAGTCAGTCGGCTTTGAGGAACCCAAGCCACGTGACGCCACTGACGCATTCGACAACCCGCGTAGGGTTTTACCGCAGGCCTCAGAAATCACACCAGCTCAAACGACGCATCCCAAGCAGCGTCGGCGACCATCTGCGCAGGTCATTGATTTCCCAGTGCCTTCCGAGCTGCAGAGCATCGGTGCAAACGCCCTTGAGCTCAAGCGCGAGCCCGCGTCTGTACGTCGGCCGCCCAGTCGGATGGCGGTCCGATGGGGCCCCATCGTCGTCATCGGTGCACTGGCTTCCGCAGCCATGATGATGTGGGTATGGTTCGTCAATATCAACGCGGATGCAGAGTTTGCAGCCCGACCTCAAGTGAGTGCGGCCGTGCCAAGTCTGGGGGCGCCGCTGCTTGAGGAAGAAGTGGCTGCAGTGTCTCCATATGATGCACTCGAGGATGACCTCCGGGCACAGCTCATGGAGGGCATCCTCGACATCACTGGCGAGACGGCTTTTGAGGATGCACTCCTGATTGAGCTGAGGCGTGTCCGCGTGGATGTGCGCTCTGTGCGAGTCCGCATTTTCACCTGGGCTGGGCGGAACAAGGACGTGCCCGATGAGGTCGGTTTCAACCTCAAGGTCATGGGGCGAGAAGGGGAGCTTGATCGAGAACTCGGCGCCCTTGGAATGGTTCTTGGAAAGTACATCCAGCACTATGGGCTGCAGGTACGAGATCTCAACGTCATCCTCAGCACGGAGGATGGTCTCCGCAAGATACAGATGAATCCAGAGACGGCAAGACGGTACTTCACTCACCGGGTGAGTTTGGAGCGCTTCTTGTCATCGGCCTTTGCTGCCGAGTAGTCAGCGTCCGAGGCGATCGGCCAGCGGTGTGTCCTTCACCACCCACCTGTCGAATGCAGGAGTGGTAACGAGGGGTGCTTTCTGTAGGTCGGCCACAGAGGCTGAGCCTGTCAGAAGGGCGGCAATCCGTATCTCAGCAATGACGCGCTTACCGTACTCACGCACAGCATCAATCCCGCCGCGGGCGTGGGCCTGCAGGAACGGACGGGCGATGCCGCCGACTGTGGCGCCGAGCGAGATGGCTTTGGCGATCATGAGGCCGTTACTGACCCCGCCAGTCGCGCAGATCCCCATCCCGAGACCCGACATTTGAGCCACGCTCGCAGCAGTGGGGATGCCCCAGTCCCAGAACGTGTCGCCGAGTTGCTGGCGGGTGTCTTCTGCACGCTGGGCTTCTACAGCAACCCAGCTGGTTCCACCAGACCCGCTCGTGTCCACCCACTTGATGCCCACACGCTTCGCACGCTCAGCCACATCTCGTGAGATTCCACAGCCTGTTTCCTTGAGGACAACGGGAACCTCGAGCTCTTCGACGAGCCTGGCCAGGGTCTCGATCCCGCCTGAGAAGTCATCATCACCCTCTGGCTGGACGACCTCCATGGCTGGGTTCAGGTGAACGCAGAGTGCATTGGCTCCAGACACATCCAGCATCTCTGCCAGTGCGTCAGTGCTTGCCTCGCGTGCCTGCACGAGCCCGATGTTGCCCAGCACAAGCGCGGTGGGTGCAACATCTCGGACACGGTAGCCTTCGATGATTCCTTGAGCGAGCAGCGGCCGCTGAGAGCCATAGGCAAACCCAATGCCGAGCTCTTCGGCGACCTGGGCGAGCTCCCGATTGATGGTGTCAGCGCGATCAACACCCCCCGTCATGGCGGCCATCACCAGCGGTGCTTTGAGCGTTACGCCAGCGAAGTCGACGCTGAGATCGACGTCTGCGACGGCCAGTTCGGGAAGCGCATTGTGCACCAATTCGACGGCTTCAAAGAGGGTGGACTTGGCTCGAAAACCAACATCGCCATCGGTGCAGAGGTCGATGTGGTCCGCCTTTCGCTGCGAAATCTGTGGGACTTTGCTCATGGCGACCGTCTAACCCACAGGACCCGCAACGTTGACCTCGATGATGACGAGTTTTCGATCGCGTGCACGAATTCTGAAGGCGGCCTCAGCTTCGGGGTCGGGAAAGAGCGCGATCGCGCAGTCGCCTCCGCCGGCGCCTGAGGGCTTGGCTGCGCCGCCACAGGCTTTCGCGAGCGAGCGAATCGTCGCCAGAGATGGCGTCATGTAGGGAAGACCAGTCTCAACGGCGAGGTGCATCAGGAGATCCGCGTTCTCGCCCAGCATCCGCACGGGGTCTTCATCGAAGTGATCCACGATCTGTGTGGATGCCTGCACGAATGCGCCGCGGTCGGAGATCGAGAGGTAATGATCGACGCGTGGTTGTGTCTTTGCGCTCTTACCGGACCAGATGACGACAGGCTTCACCGGTGTGAGCGGTCGGACCTCTCCTTGGTGGATTCGAGTCATGCCGCCGTGAATACTGGCCAGCACATCAGCCCCAGACCCACCGCCTTGAACACGGTGATGGATGGCAAGGGCATCTGAAGCACTCCTTCCGGCCGCAACGCAGGCCGCCACACATGCGGCGGCGCTGCCGCCAAAGCCAGGCTTCTCTGGTAGGCCGGTTGGATTCCAGGCTGAGAAGCTGTAGTGACCGCTGCGTCCCTCCAGCGCTGGGCGTACGAAGCGGTCGTCGCCGTCAGGCGTCTCAATCTGGAGGTCTTCTCCGGGGGAGATGCGACACTGAACCCCGCGGTCAACCGCGAGCACGACCGCAGGCGCACCATCGAGGACGGCGTACTCGCCGGCCACCATCAGCTTACCTGGGGCGTGAATGAGGGTCATACGAGCCGGGCGGCGCCGCCGACTTGGAGTGTGTGGACGGTCTCAACGTGCTGCCGCAGCGCCTCCGCGACTTGGTTCGCATCCTCGGGCGTCGTCAGCACCTTCACGTTGGGACCGGCGTCCATGGTTGCCCATGCAGCAACACCTCGAGAGCGTAGCTCCGACACGGCATGAAGCACCGCAACGGTCGCAGGCTTCATGTAGATGACTGCTGGCTGAGCACTAAACATGGTACCCACCATCTTCATGGTCGAGTGTTCCATCACCGTGCCTAGGCGCTCGAGGTCGCGTTCTCGGACTGCTTGCTCCGCCTCGATGACGTCATCAGGACCGCTCTCGACCCAGCCCGAGAAGAGGGGACTCGTCTCTTGTGTTCGGTTCATGCCTTCGCGCGAAGACACGGCTTTCTTCTCATCAGAGACCAAGGCCACCAGCACGCGGAGGTCCCAGTGGGTCTCCGATGCGATGGGGTGACCGTGAGAGTCTCGCCCATCCTCGCGCTCGCCCAGAGACCAGGTGACGAACCCGCCCCAGAGGCTGCGACTGGCGGAACCAGACCCCTGGCGAGCGAGTGTGCTGAGCTGAGCGAGAGTAGGGGTTTGCCCTGCCGCTTTGGTGGCTGCCAGTGCGAGAGCAGCGAACGCGCTCGAGCTCGACGCCAGGCCAGCGGCGGTTGGGAAGTTGTTGGTCGACGTAATGCTGACTGGTGGGCGTTCAGCATCGACCAGGTCGAGAAACGTTGCGACCCGATGGGCGGCATCTCCCACAGCAAGCTGTCCATTGATCTCGAATCGGTCCTCCGTCGAGCCCCAGGTGACCGTTGTTCGGGTCTCGAAAGGGGCGAGCGTCACCGACAGTGAGGGGACGGCGGGCAGGTTGAGCCGCCGGTCGCGCTTGCCCCAGTACTTGACCAAGGCGATGTTCGGGTGAGCGATGGCTGTTGCGTTCATGGACGGGGCTTAACCCCGACATGCGTGAGGGACGACCACCAAGCGTTTGGTGGTCGCCCCTCTCACAGTGGCCATTCACTGGTTTGGCAGAACTACCAGCTTGAGCACTCGATGTTGAGGATGGGATTACCCGAACCATAGTCGCTGAGTCTGATCGTGAAGTCAGTCGAACCAGTATGGGTGTGGGTGTCTTGCCACCATTTGTAGTCGGACGAGCTGCAGTCTGAGCTCGAGTAGCCCGATAGACCCCACCCTGTGGTCGTGATTCCAGACAACGTTTCGCTGCCAGAGGTACAGACGTCGAAGTTACTGTCCCCTGTCATGCCCTGGCAAAAGCTTGGACAGATCCGTTCCTCAGGGGAGTTGTAGTACGTCGCGCTCACCCATTCGCCAGAGGTTGCGTGCGAGTCGCATGCGCCGGCGGGAATACGAGTCTGCGGCCTAACGCAGAGGTCTCCTTCCCACTCGTCGCACCTGAAGTCGAGCACAGCATCTCCGATGTCAGCCATGACACCAAGCACGGTGTCTTCGCCCACAGGGTCACCACCATCAACATCGATATCCATATCGGGTGGTCCGATGTCCGCATCCATGTCCATATCGATGGGGCCACCATCGCCGACTGGGTCTCCAGCACTGATGTGGATGACCACTGGCTCTCCGGAGGGCGCAAGAGTCACCCAGGTGCCGGATGGCGAGCCAGTGTAGCTGTTGCTGCCGTTGAGCGCGGTGTAGGTTGACACATCAATCCCGGCGACGAGCGGGTGGCTCGAGTCGGGAATGGTCAATGTTGAGCCAGTGACACCACTGGTACCACTCGGTGCGACGTCGAAGAGGCTTGCAACGGCTGCCCAGCTACCGCCGGAGTAGTCGGCAGCGATGACGACACCTCCATCGGCAACAAATAGATCCAGCTCATCGGCGATGGCTGCACCCACAGTCGTCATGGTGCTCAAGTCTGTGCGTTCTTGCTCAGGAATCATGAACACATCGAAGCCTGTCAGGTCGAGACCGCCTTCATCGGTGATCTCCGTGACGGCGTACGGCGTACCCAGGTACGTATCCAGCGCATTGAGCATGTTTGGATACTCGCCGGACGTGTCCGCGTACTCGGTGTAGGCTGCGATCTGAATGGTTCCACCCGAGTCGCCGAGAGCGACGGCGTTGGCAAGAATTTGGTCCGCCGTCGACTCGTTCTCGAAGTAGTCGTGTCCGATCAGGACAACGTGTCCGCCACCCATCGGTGGGCCACCATCGAAGTCGAAGTCGGGTCCGCCGTCGACGTCCATGTCGAGGTCGGGTCCGCCGTCGAAGTCCATGTCGAAGTCGAGTCCGCCGTCGAAGTCCATGTCGAAGTCGGGTCCGCCGTCGAAGTCCACGTCGATATCTGAAGGACCTCCATCACCGACTGGGTCTCCAGAGCGGCCACACAGAAGAGAGATCTCATTGATGTAGAGCTCTTCCATGTCCAGAACACCATCACCATCGTCGTCCGTATCTTGGAAATCCCAAGGCAGGAAGCCGTTGACGATGACTGTTCCACCGTTGGTCTCTGTGATAGCGGCAGCGCCACTGTCTCCATCAAAGACCGCATGGACGATAGCGCTCGAGTCCACAGGGTTAACCACATCACCGTTGTCACCGGCATCGTCGGTGTATCCGCTGATGGGGTCGGGAAGAACGCTCACCAGGTCGAACAGGTCGCTCGAGCCCGATGAGTGGATGGACCTCGGAGTGCTGAAGCTTGATGTGGTGACACCAAGGGCTGATGCCAGAGCACCGTCGCTGTCCAGATCCCACCAGCTGAAGATCAGTGGCATGCCCATGTCGATCCGGTCGTAGAGACGGTCCGTTACCTCAGAGGGGAGTTCGCTTCCGGGGACGTCAATGACGACCACGTCCCATCCGCCGCTGTCGTAGAGACTGGCGAAGTCTGAGCCGGTGCTCGTGGTGACACTGACACCACCCATGGCTTCAACTGCACCATCTGTTCTCGGAGTCGAGAAGCTGTCGAAGTAGGTCAGGACTTGGAGAGAATCTCCGCAGCCATCACCCATTCCACCATCCGCGTCGATGTCTTCGTCAGGTGGTCCGATGTCCGCATCAACATCAAAGTCCATCCCGCCATCGAAGTCGGTGTCCATGTCGGGCGGACCGATGTCTGCGTCCGTGTCCATGTCCATGTCCATGTCCATGTCCATGTCGGGTGGACCGATGTCTGCGTCCATGTCCATGTCCATGTCCATGTCCATGTCCATGTCCATGTCCATGTCGGGCGGACCGATGTCTGCGTCCATGTCGAAGATACCTGTGTCTTCGTCGCAGTCGCCGCCGTCGAAGTCGAACTCTTCGCAGGTCAGCGTGTAGCCGAAGATTCCATCGTCGCAGTAGCCGTCA
>Ga0115012_10000640_pt1 | contig 19876 bp, 26 predicted proteins | sample TroAtlMetagenome_FD_88706 | JGI IMG/M metagenome (GOLD analysis project Ga0115012, IMG submission 88706) | Marine eukaryotic phytoplankton communities from Atlantic Ocean - Tropical Atlantic ANT10 Metagenome | ecosystem: Environmental > Aquatic > Marine > Oceanic | place: Tropical Atlantic...
GAATTTACAGTAGAAACTTTTCCATCTTGTATGTCAAAATCAATGCAGTTAGATACTGGGCTACTATTTAAATCTACAGATATAAACGAAATTAAATCTCTACACAAATAGGTTGAAGAACCTAAAATTAAAGATGTTTCTTCATTTTTGATAATTTCAGTAATTTTTGTAGCAACCTTAGACAAATTTAAAGAACTACTAGACCTTTTCAGATAGGTTTGTTTGATACCACTTAAACCAATTGTAGGACCCTCTTCACTTCCAACAGTTACAACTTGGGTATCCAATCCTAATGATTGTGCTTTACCTAGAATCTCGAGAGTTCCAGGACTTAAACTTTTATTAATAATTTCACCAATGATTAATGTTTTCATATGACTTTTAATTCTTTCAATTTATTAACTATTTCTTGGTATGCTTCGCCTTCATCAATTATCTTTTCTCCAGATTTAGAACTTTCAACGGTTTCAACATTTAAGAATTCAAGATTTTGATCTGTAGTAACATTTAATTCACTCAAAGCTATTTGTTCAATAGGTTTTGATTTTGCTGCCATAATATCTTTAAAATTTGGATACCTAGGTTCAACACCACCTGCTGTAACTGATATAACACATTTTTCTGGCATTTTTACTTTTTCCGAACCTTCGACTGTTTGTCTTGTTAAAGCAATATTCTCATCAACCTCTATAGCTTTAACGTACGAAATGCATTCGAAATCTAGAAAACGTGAAACTTGTTGAGGAACGGTGCCTGAATATCCATCAGTTGATTCTGTACCAAAAATTACTATATCAGCAGTTAATGATTTGGCTAATTCGCTCAGAATATTTGCTGTCATAAGAGAGTTTGCACCTTTTAATGATTCGTCATCAACATAAATAGCTTTGTCAGCACCCATTTGAAGAGCTTGTTGAAGTCCTTTTTGAGTACCTGATGGACCCATTGAAATTATTGTTACTTCTGCATCGTATTTTTCTTTAAGTTGAAGTGCAACTTCAATTCCATACCTATCTGTATCATCTAATACTTGTTCTTCTGGTCTATTTATTATTCCTTCAGAATAAGATACTTCATTAGCTGGATCGGGTATTTGTTTTGCGCATACTGCAATTTTCATATTCATATATTAATTTATGTAATTAATTATCTGAATTTAATTCGATTAAATATTCTTTCATGAAGCCCTGTAATTTTTGTTTTGATTGGTCTGCAATCTCAACAACTTCCTCATGGTTTAAAGGATTTTTACTTATTCCAGCAGCAAGATTAGTTACTAATGAAAATGCACTAATTTTCATTCCCGCATGTTTTGCTACTATTGCTTCAGGTACTGTAGACATTCCCACTAAGTCTGCTCCAATATTTTTAGCAAATTGCACCTCAGCAGGTGTTTCATAAGAAGGCCCTGTAAACCAAGCATATATTCCAGTTTTGTAATCAAAGTGATTTTTGGCGACTTCTTTAGCTAAATTTTGAAACTTCTTGTCATAGACTTCAGACATATCCGGAAATCTAGGACCAAACATATCTAAATTTTTACCTATTAAGGGGTTGTTTCCAGTTAAATTAATATGGTCAGTTATTGAAACTATATCGCCTGGTTCATAATCTTCTGAAATACCCCCTGCAGCATTTGTTAAGATAAGATTTTTGACACCAAGAAGTGAGAATGTACGAACTGGTATTACTAAGTCTTGAATAGGGTAGCCTTCATAGTAGTGAGCTCTTCCTGATAATATTGCGGTCAACTTTTCATTTATTGTTACGATCGAGAGTTTACCGGCATGACCTTCAATTGAAGGTGTTAAAAAATTAGGAATATCTGAATAATCAATCTGATATATAGGCTCATAGTTTTCCTCAAAACCACCCATGCCTGAGCCTAATATAATCATGGTTTCTATTTCCTGATTGTTTATTAGAGCGGAGATGAATTCTTTAGCTTCGTTTATTTTTTCTATCATTACATATTTAAGATTAATAATTTATATTTGATTTAAAAAGCTTTTACCTGGGAATATATTTTCTAATTCAAAATATTCTGAAATTGTTGAAGCAACATTTGAGAAACCATCAACGTCACCTATGTACTCAGCTTTACCGTTAATTTTATATGCAACAAATGGTACATATTCTCTTGAGTGATCTGTCTTACCATCAGTAGGATCAGTTCCATGATCTCCAGTAAGTATAAGGAGATCATCTTCTTTCATATTTTGTAATACTATTTCTATACCACTATCAATTAATTGCAATCCATTGTAGTAACCGCGTGGATCCTCCCGATGACCATAGAGCATGTCAAGATCAACTAAATTGACAAAAGTAAAATTATGATCTCCTGTCTTTACATTTTCAATTAAAAAATCTAATCCATTTTGATCGCCTTCAGTATGAACATAATCATGGAGATAATCAGTTCCAAATAAATCAGTTATTTTCCCAATTCCATAAGTTTTCAAGTTGTTATCAAATAAGTAGCTTAATAACGTTTCTCCGGGTGGATTCATTCCAAAATCTTTTCTGTCATAGGTTCTTTTAAAGTCTCCAATTGAACCTTTGAATGGTCTTGCGATTACCCTCCCTATGTTGTAATCATCACAATATTTTCTTGCTACCTCACAAATCATATACAACTCTTTTAAATTACAAATATCCTCATGAGCTGCGATTTGAAATACTGAATCACCCGAAGTGTATAAAATTAGCTCTTTTGTTGTTAAATGTTGTTCTCCAAGATTTTCAATTATCTCAGTTCCCGATGCATGTACGTTTCCAATAAATTTACAATTAGCTTCCAATTCTATTTTGTTGATTAATTCTGATGGGAAACCATTAGGAAATGTTTGAAACTCTTTTTCTGTAATTAAACCGGCTAATTCCCAATGTCCGGTAGTTGAGTCATTACCAATAGATAATTCGGATAGCCTTCCAACTGTACCTGAATGCTTTTCCCCCAAACCTTCTACATTGGTAATTTTTCCAAATCCTAAGTTGTTAAAATTTGGTAAATCTACACCACCAACATATTTAGCAACGTTACTGAGTGTATTAGTGCCTATGTCTCCGTATTCTTTTGCATCTGGAGCTTCGCCAACACCTAGAGAATCAATTACAACTAAAAAACATCTTTTCATTATGTAGTTCCAAAAAGCCTGTCTCCCATATCGCCTAGCCCAGGAACTATATACCAATTTTCATTTAATTTTTCGTCAATTTTTGCAGTAACTAACGTAATGTCCGAGTGTTCTTTTTCTAGCCTAGCAATACCTTCAGGAGATGAAATTACTGTAAGTGCAATGATACTTTTCGGTTTATGCTCTTTTACTTTATCGATTGCGAATGATAGGGATCCTCCAGTTGCTAGCATTGGTTCTAGAATAAATACATTTTTATTTTCAAGATTTGGTAGGTTCTCATAATAATATTCTGGGGATGCAGTTTCCTCATTACGTTGAACTCCTATGTATCCGAATGAAGTGTCTGGCAGTAAATTCTTTACACCGTCAACAAGACCAAGCCCAGCCCTAAGTACTGCTATAGCTACGTTTTCATTTTCTATTGCTACACCCTCAGTCTTTGTGAGTGGAGTTTCTATTGTCTTACTTTTTGTTGAGATGTCTTTAGTACCCTCAATAAATAATAAATAAGACAATTTTGAAGAATATTCTCTAAAGTTTTCAAAATTTGTTTCTTTATCTCTGATAATTGTTAAATAGTGATCTTTAAGTGGATGAGATATTTCAATTACTTGCATCAAAGTCAGATTAGCAAAACATTAAATCTTTTCTAGTTATTTTTATGAAGAAGTTAATCTAATTTATATACATTTTATGTTTTACATCATGTAATATAATGTATTGCTATTTAAATAAAGGAAATTAATGCCTGTAAGAATAAGACTTGCTCAAAGGGGTAAGAAAAAAAATAGAACATTTAGAGTTATTGTCGCTGACTCTAGGTCACCAAGAGATGGTAAATTTATTGAAGATTTAGGATATTATGATCCTCATCACAATCCATCAATGGTTGAAATAGATGTTGATAAAGCAGTTGCTTGGCTTGATAAAGGTGCACAACCTTCTGAAAGAGCACAAAAAATACTAGAAATTTCCGGTGCGTGGGCACAATGGAGATCATCAAAGGGAGAGGTTATTTCAATACCTCAACCTCCTGAAGAAAAAATAAAAAGCAGTTCAAAAGCTAATAAAAAGAAACTTGAAGAAAATACAGATGAATCAAATAATGAAGAAACAGCTTCAGAAGTTTCTCCAGATGAATCTGCTGGTAAGGAAGAAGAGTAAATGGCATCTGGATCAATAGTTAAAAATGTTGTTGAATATATAGTCAATCAAATAGTTGAGGATACTAAAGCAGTAAAAGTCGATGTAGCTGATTCTGATGATGAAAATGTTACTATCGAAGTCAGAACTTCTCCAGATGACATGGGAAGAGTTATTGGCAAAAGAGGAAGAGTAGCAAGAGCCATAAGAACTGTAGCACAAGCAGCTGCAGATGAAGAAGGTCTACAGTCCTCAGTTGAGTTTATTGACTAACGAAAAACTATACTCAGTTGGAAAATTAGGTAAACCGCATTCGCTAAAAGGATATCAATACATAAATATTGAACATTTTTTTAGAGAATTTAATCTAAACGGTACGATTTTTTACATTAATGATCAAGAATTTAAAGTTCAAGATTTTAAGAAACATTTAAAAAATAGGAATTTAGTTAAGTTTCATTCATTTGATTCTATAGAATCAATAGTTAATTTAAGAGATCAAATTGTTAAGGTAAGTAGCGATACCTTTAACATTTTTATAAATAAGGATAATCTTCCTTGGCCAGGATTTTTTATAGAGCAAAAATTACATGACAAGGGCTTTAAATTACTTAATTACGAAATTTTAGATGATATATATTTTTGTGAAATTGAAGGAATTGATGATATGAAAATTCCTTACAATTCCAATTTTTTTAAATATGTAGATGAAAATTTAGTGCTACTTGATAGTGAGTTAACTATTTAACCATTGGAATAATTTTATACTTACAGGATCTTCCAGCATATTTTCTGGATGCCATTGTATTCCTATTGCATCCCAATTGTTAATTAACTCTATACCTTCTACAACACCATCTGGAGATTTTGCTGTAATTTTTAAATCATTGCCCAGCTTATTTATTGCTTGATGATGAATAGAGTTAACTTTTATATTTTGTTCGTTGATGATTTCATATAATTTCGTTTCTGTTTCTATGTTTACATCATGTATATGTGATCGAGCGTCACTAAACGGCTTTTCATGGTTGATCTCATTAAAACCATTATCACTTAAATCTTGAAAAAGGGTGCCACCTTTGTAAACATTGAGCAATTGATGACCGCGACAAATAGCCAATGTTTTTACATTATTTTCTTCAGCAGATTTCAGCATTGCTAGTTCTGTAAGGTCTCTATCGTCAGATATTCTAATTGTTTTATCTCCCTTTTCTTCACCGTATGTATTGGGATTAATATCACCTCCACCTGAAATTACAATTGCATCAAATTTGGATACATCTATCGTTTCTGAATTCTCGTGAGGACCAAAAATAACAGCTGTGTTACCAAAATTATTACATGCTCTAACAAAGTCACTGTTTATAACAACACAAGAAATGTTTCCGGGAGCCATTTCCACATCTTTATTACCAGTGGAAATTCCTATTAATTTATTCATAAGTAAACACACACTGAACTTCTACACATACGTTAAGTGGAAGGCTAGCCACCCCAACTGCAGATCGAGTTGATTTTTCACTAAAATATTCTGCTAGTTTATCTGTAAATCCATTGAGTACTTTTGCATGATCAGCAAAACCTTCAATTGCATTTACAAAACCTATTACATTTATAGGTTGCAATTTGTCTATATCACCATTTTTTATCAACGTTGAAATAGTCAATTCAGCGCATAATTCTGCAGCTTTATAACCATCCTCTAGTGAAACTTCAGATGGAATTTTCCCTATGTATTTTTTATCATCAGAGATTGGAACGTGGCCAGATGTATATACTAAATTTCCAACTTTTTTGTAAGTCACATAATTCCCTATAGCTTTAGGAGCTATAGGTAAGTTTTTATCCATTATTTAAGAGATTCCCAATTAGATCAACAACTCTATTCGAGTAACCCCACTCATTGTCATACCAACAGACCACTTTCACGTGATTACCATCTAAGAGTTGCGTAGAGGATGCGTCGTAAATACTTGAATGTGGATTGTTTAATATATCAGTCGAGACAAGTGGTATATCTGAGTATTCTAATATTCCATTGAGTTCATTCTCAGCAGCTTTCTTTACAGCTATGTTAATTTCTTCAATCGTTACTTCTTTTTCTAATTCCACAACTAAATCAACAACACTGCCATCAGGTACGGGTACCCTCATCGCCATACCGTCTAACTTTCCATTTAATTTTGGCAAAACCATACCCACAGCTTTTGCTGCTCCAGTAGAGGTAGGAATTATGTTTTGTGTGGCACTGCGACCTCTTCTGAAGTCACTATGAGTTGTTTCTGCTAATGCTTGATCATTTGTATATGCATGGACTGTTGTCATTAAGCCTGATTTTATACCAAAATTATCATCTAGAACTTTTGCTATTGGAGCTAAACAATTAGTTGTACATGAGGCATTTGATACAATCTTATCATCTGGTTTTAAGTCTTCATCGTTTACACCGAGAACTATTGTTGCATCGATCTCATCCTTTGGTGGAACTGTAAGTAATACTTTTTTAGCCCCTGCACTCAAGTGCTTATTGAGAGATTCATTGTCTCTAAAAATTCCAGTAGATTCAATCACAACATCAATATTCAACTCTTCCCATGGAAGTTCGGCAGGGTCCATGATAGAAGTAAGCTGTATGCTTCTACCATCAACTAATAATTTGTCTCCATCTATTTGAACATCGCTATCAAGAATCCCCATTACAGAATCATGTTTAAGGAGGTAAGCAAGATTTTCATAATCACCCAAATCATTTATTGCTACAACATTAATATCTAACTTACTTTCTACAATAATCCTAAGTATGGAACGACCAATTCTTCCAAAACCATTTATAGCTATATTTCCCATCTACAACACCTGCCCCAGCCTTTTAATTGTATCAATAATTCGAGCTGCATAGCCCCATCCGTTATCAAACCAAACTATTAGTTTTATTTTTTTATTATTAATACCCATGGTCGCTAAACCATCTACAAGTCCAGACATAGTACTTCTCACCACATCGGATGAAACAATTGGATCATATGTAATACCAATAACACCTTTTAGAGAATCAGTAGTTGCGTTTTCGATTATGTTATTAATTTCTTCAATGGTTGATTCATTTCTGATATCTACAGTCAGATCAACTGTACTGCCATCAGGAATTGGAACAGTCATAGAAGAAGAGGCAATTTTACTTTCTAAAAAAGGGAGAACATTCACTATTACATCTGAGGATTTTGTAATACTTGGAATAATATTTTCACCAGCAGCTCTATTTAGCCTAAAACCTTCTCCAGCAACATCAGCTAAACGGTTTGAATTTGAGTATCCGTGAACAGTAGTGAGAAATGCTCTTTCCACGCCAACTTTCTCATTTAACAATTTTAATAAAGGAGCAACAGCATTGGCCGTATTAGAGCCTAGAGAGAATACTGAAGATTCAAAATCAATATCATTATCATTTGCACCCGGAATATAAATTTGTATATCTTCGAAGTTTTCTGGAGTAGAGGCAACAATTACATTTTTACAACCTTTTGATAAATGTTTGTCGACCTCTTCTTTATTTTTAGACTTACCAGTTGCAAGAATGACGATATCGGTATTTAATTCATCCCAATTTGCCTCTTCTGCGTCTGCCCATGAATTAAATATTATTTCCTTACCATTTACATCAATCCCATTTTCGGTTTCTAGAATATCTGCATCAAGTTTTCCGTATATTGAGTCATATTTCAATAGATAAATTAAATTAGCTTTATCTGCTGTATCGGAGATTGATACTATATTGATATCTTCGTCACCCAAAGTCTGCCTAAATAGATCCCTACCTATTCTTCCAAATCCAACTAAAGATATATTTGTCATCAAGCCTCACAAGATTATTGATAATATGTTGTTACAATCAACTAATAATATACCTTAAAACCACTATTTATGACAGAATTAACTAGAAATATTCACAACTCCATCTTTGGAGAAACACCAACTAAGGAACTCTTGTCTATGGCTTTTGAAAAAAAGAAAAGTTATTTTGGCAATACAATTACTTACAGTCCAAAAGTATTTATTCCGTTAACAACTATGTGTCGAGACAGCTGTGCTTATTGTACATTTGTTAAATCTCCAAAAGAGGGAGGTACATATTTAAATGAAGAAGAAGTAAAAACTATTGCGAGTGCTGGGAATGAAGCTGGTTGTTACGAAGCTTTATTTACATTAGGTGATAAACCAGAACTTAAGTGGGATCATGCATCAAATGAATTAAGTAAACTGGGTTTCTCATCTACTCATGAGTATTTAATTCACTCTATGAAACAAGTAAATGAAAACTTTGACCTATTTCCTCATGCAAATCCAGGATTAATGAGCATTGGGGAAATAATAGATTTAAAAAAACACTCACCGTCAGGTGGAGTAATGATTGAGTCTTTTTCAAAAAAAATCTACGAAAAAGGAAAAGCTCATTACAAAACTGAATCTAAATATATTGATTTAAGACTAGAAACACTTAGTAACGCTTATGAAGTTAAATATCCGGTCACTACAGGTTTACTACTTGGCTTAACAGCTACAAAAGAGGAGATTGTAGATGATATTTCAAATTTGATTTCTCTTTTGAATAAAAATTCAGCAATACAAGAAGTTATTCTTCAAAATTTTAGAGCAAAGAAAAACACTTTAATGAAAAATAGTTCAGAAATAACAAATGACCTATTTTTAAGAATTATTGCTACAACTCGAATCTATGCTCCTTCACATATTTCTATTCAAGTACCTCCAAATTTATCACCAGATATAAATATATTTCTCAAAAGTGGGATTAATGATTTGGGTGGGATTTCACCAATAACGATTGACTGGGTTAATCCAGATCATTTGTGGCCGAATTTAACTCAACTCAAAAATGATATATCTAATACATCACAAATTATGAAGAAACGATTACCCGTTTATCCAGAATTCATAAAAAAAGAGTGGTTAAGCAGTAAAATTTTTGAAAAAGTTAATAATATTATTGATACAGATGGATACCCAAAGGAAACAGATGAATAACAACATTTCATTTCTACGCATAAGACCGTGTGATAGTGACAATGCAATATATTTAAATTCTAGAAAAAGAGAAGGTACCTCGGCTTTCTTTTTGAAAGAAAATCTAAATCTTGATATAAGTGAAATACATAAAAAAGGCTTCCAAACTTTATCAAAAGATATAAACGAAAACTCTGATGAATGGTTGATTACAGATGATAATTGGAAAAGTTTTGATGAGAAGCATTCAAAAAGATTAATTTACACTTATAAAAACAATAAAGAAAGTGCGCTTGAGATTATAGATAGATTAAGTCCTCATACAATCATGGTCTCTGATATAAAAGGCATAGAATTTATTAATTCTATAAATACAAAAGTAAAATTTATAACATCCATATATGTAGACACAGTCGAAGATGCAATTAAATTTATTGATAGTGGTGTTTCAGACCTACTACTTAGAGATTGGAGTTACGATCAGATTGAAGAGCTGCAAAGAGTTGATGGATTAAACCTTTACGAACGTACACTTTTATCACCTATTTTTTCTATTGATGAAGCCAGAGATGAATTTGATAAAGAAAGATATTTCAGATACTTGAATACAAGGAACGTTAGAGGTTTTAGAAGAGAAAAAACGGAATGGTCACCAGGTAGCGGTAAGAACATTCCTAAATTAGATAAATTCACTTTTAATAATAAAAGCCAATTTCAACATTCTGACATTGACGTGATACTAAAAAATGTACTTGATGGTTATCAAATATCTGATGATGAGCTGAAGATGCTTTTCAAAACAGCAGGAAAGAAAATTAATGATATTGCAAATGTTGCTAACGAGTTAAATTTTATAAAAAATGGAAATAATGTAACTTACGTTATTAATCGAAATATAAATTATACAAATCAGTGTTACTACAAATGTGGCTTTTGTGGTTTTTCTAAGGGCCCTAACAGTTTGAACTTGAAAGAAAAACCATATTCTATAGATATTGAAGAGGTTGTAACAAGATCAACTGAGGCTTTTGAAATGGGTGCTTCAGAAGTTTGTCTTCAGGGAGGTATACATCCTGAGTACACCGGGGAATTTTACTTAAAGATGGTTAGAGATATTAAAGCATCAGTTCCAGATATGCATATACACGGTTTTACACCTTTAGAAATATGGCAGGGTGCAGAAACTATCAATATGGATATAGAAGAATATTTAAAATTACTCAAAACTGCTGGATTGAATACCTTGCCTGGAACAGCTGCAGAAATACTAGATGACAGAATAAGAAAATATTTATGTCCTGATAAAATAACTTCAGCTCAATGGGCTTATGTTATGGAAGTTGCCCATAGTTTAGGGATAAAATCTACTGCCACGATTATGTTTGGACATATCGATGATATTGAATCATGGGTAAATCATTTTTCATTAATTAAAAATATACAGAATAAAACAGGAGGATTTACAGAAGTAGTTCCTCTTCCATTTGTTCATATGGGTTCACCAATTTACCTACAAGGCAAGAGCATGCCTGGCCCTACTTGGGATGAAGTGGTTCTTATCCATTCTTTAGCACGGATCTATTTTTCTAATACTATTGACAACATTCAAGCAAGCTGGGTTAAGTTAGGACATGATGGAGCAGGAAAGCTTCTCCATGCTGGAGTCAATGATCTTGGAGGTACACTTATAAATGAAAATATAAGTAGGGCTTCTGGTGCTGATCATGGTCAGGAGACAACTCAACATGAATTTATAGAATTGATCGAATCGAATAATAAAAATCCAGTTTTAAGAAATACTCTTTATACAAACTTTCAAGACACAAAAAGCTCATTAGAAAATAGATGAATCTTTTTAATGTAATCACTCTATTTCCAAATCTTATTGAAGAATGGAAAGATACTGGCATTATTCATCAAGCTTTAAAAAATAACATAATAGAAATCAATTCCATAAATTTAAGAGATTATGGAATTGGCTCTTACAAGCAAGTTGATGACGCTCCTTATGGGGGAGGTCCTGGAATGGTTTTGATGCCTGAACCATTAGATAATGCGATTAATTCTACAAAAGCTAGTACGAACGTATTCCTAACCCCTTCTGGATCACAATTAGATGAATCAATAATAAATGAATTACTTGAATTTGATTCAGTTAATTTAATCTGTGGACGATATGAAGGATTTGACCAGAGAATTTTAGACTTACACTCAGATTACGAAATTTCTGTTGGAAAATCAGTAGTCTCTGGAGGCGAAGTCCCAGCAATGTATTTACTCGAAGCACTAATTAGAAGAATTCCAGATGTACTAGGCAATCCAGATTCACTAATTAATGAGACATTTACAGATGACAAGATAGATTACCCCGTTTATACGCGTCCTGAAAATTACAAAAACCTGAAGGTTCCAGAGGTACTTTTATCGGGTAATCATCAAAAAATTGATGAGTGGAAAAAGAATAATTTAAAAGACATATAAACTAGATTTACTTATATAATTCTCAACTGGAGAAACTATGGACTTAATTAAAAGCATCGAAAGTGACTTTTTAAAAGAGGATTTACCTTCTTTTAACTCTGGTGACAGCGTAAAAGTTAATGTAAAAGTGTCTGAAGGCAACAGGGAAAGAATCCAAACTTTTGAAGGTGTCATCATTGCAATAAATGGTGTAGGTGTAAATAAAACTATAACCGTAAGAAAACTATCTTTTGGCGTTGGAGTTGAAAGAATATTTCCAGTTCACGCTCCAATAGTTGATTCAATTGAAGTTACTAGAAAAGGTAAAGTTAGACGCTCTAAGCTTTATTATCTCCGTGAACGTGTAGGTAAATCTGCCAAAATAAAAGAAGATCGAAATTAAACTAACCTCATTATAAAAAAATTTACAAAATCATTATTTACAATTTTATTGGCTATTGTCGCAGCAACTTTAGTCAGAACGTTTTTAATTCAGGTCTATTATATCCCGTCTTCATCTATGGAGCCTACATTACAAGTTGATGACAGAGTTTTAGTTCTAAAAAATACTTTCGTTGAAACAAATATCTCATCAGGCGATATTGTTGTTTTTTATAGTCCACAGACTGATTTTAAAGATGATTATATTGAAGAGTTCATAGAATCTATCCAGATATGGAAATTAACAAATGATGATACATATTTAAACACTGCACTAATTAAAAGAGTGGTTGGTAGCAGTGGTGATGAAGTAACAATTAAAGAATCTGGAGAAGTATATGTAAACGGAAATAGGTTTACAGTCCTTGATATAGATGAAGGCAGATATTTTAAAGAAACAACATATGTAGTTCCAAAAAATGAAATATTTGTCCTTGGTGACAATAGAATAAATAGCCAAGACTCTAGATACATAGGCACTATTCCAAACAAAAACATTGTTGGAAAAGCCATATATGTTGTATTCCCATTCGAAAATTTTAAAAATATTGATGATTGAAGACAAGATATGGGAAAAAGATCCTGAAAAATACATCATAGGATCTGATGAAGTAGGTAGAGGCTCTTTTGCAGGACCTATATGTGCTGCATCTGTAAAAATAAATTACAACCATCTTCATTTGCTAGGAAACGTAAAAGATTCTAAAAAATTAAGTGCAAAAAAAAGAAATGAAATATTTGAAGTTGTCGAAAATAATAATATTGAATACTCATTTAAAGAGGCTTCAAATGAGTATATTGATAAATTTGGTATAAAAGTAGCTAATGAAAAAGTCTTGCATGATTCAATTTCAAAACTTCACACAGGTAAAGAGGTTGTTTATGTAGATCATTTTAAAATTAATAATTTCAATGCTGTTTCTATTGTTAGGGGTGAAGATAATTGTCGAGCTATTGCTTTAGCTAGTATTGTTGCAAAAGTTCTTAGAGACAATCTTATGATTAAATATGCAAAAGAATTTCCCCAATACCATTTTGAAAAAAATAAAGGATACGGAACTAAAGACCACAGACAAGCGATATCAAAACATGGATTAACAGAGATTCACAGAAAGTCATTTAGTTTAAAGCCCATATAACAACAATAACTGTAAGTAAAAACGCTGCAATAATATTTAAATAGTCAGTCTTGTTTGCTTTATATGGTCTATTTGGATCAAATCCCATAACTACATTCTAAATTAAAATATATTAAACTTGAAATATGGTTCTTAAATCACAAATTGAAAAAGATATAAAATATATATATTTTGATGATGAATCTTCTCTGAATGCTATCAGTTCAGGAGATTGGAAGTCAATAAAATCAGAAATTGAATCTTTTGAAAAAAGCGATCAGAAATACTTAGTTATTAAGCATGTTAATGGTAATTATTCGGCAGGAGCACAACTCGGTGAAAATATTAACTCACTAATGGAAGATGTTTCAAATGCTGCAGAAGCTCTATGGAATTGTAAAAAACCAGTAATCTCTCTTGTTAACGGTATAGCTGCTGGAGCTGGTTCAAATATGATGCTTTTAAGTGACTTTATAATTGCCACACCTGAAACCAGGTTTATTGAAGTTTTTGTTAGGAGGGGGTTAGTTGTAGATTTTGGTGGCTCGTGGGTTCTACCAAGGATAATTGGTATTCAAAAAGCAAAATCTTTGATGATGACATCAAACGAAATTAATGGTACTGAACTAAATAAACTTGGTGTTTTGCATAATTTGTGTTCATTGGAAGATATGGATCAAGAATTCGAATCACTAATTGAAAGCTTAAACAAACAAAGTTTTATATCTATATGTATGATTAAGCAGCAAATTAGAGAAGGTTTAGACAAAACATTCAGTGAATCATTAGATTTAGAAACAATAAATCAAAATAAAAGGTTTCTTCATTCAGATGCAGCTGAGGGAATGTCAGCATTTCTAGAAAAAAGAGCACCAGCATATAAAAATACATTGGATGAATAAAAAATATGTATAATTATTCATGTTTATGCATTTTTATGCAATAATCATTACTTAAGAAAACGGAGGTTTACTAAGTGAAAACTAAGAAATCACTCCTTTTAATTTTTGTTCTCGCATTAGTTGCAGCTGCGTGTGGAGGCGCTGACGCTACACCTTGCGATGAGGTAGAAATTACTACAGGAGAAAATGGATTACCTGATCTAGGTGGATGTGAGTTTACATTTGCTGTAGAAAATGCGTATCTTCCATTTAATTATATCGATGCCGCTGATGGTGAAGCAAAAGGTTGGGACTATGATGTCTTCAATCACATGGGTGAGTTAATGAACTTTACACCAGTTTACGTACCAGCAGCATGGGATGGAATGATACAAGCAGTTGCTGACGGTCAATTCATGGTCGCAGGTGATGGAATTACTATCACAGCTGAAAGAGATGAAATTATCGACTTTTCAGATGGATATATTAATTTAGCACAAAGAGTACTTGTAGCAGCTGGAAACACTGATATTACAAGTATCGATGATCTAAAAAATGGAGACTACACAGTAGCAACTCAAAAAGGTACTACAAACTATGAGTTTGCAGTTTCAGAACTTGGGCAAGATAAAGTCCAAGCTTTTGATGACTTTAACTTTGCAATCCAAGCTGTTATTTCTGGTGATGCAGATGCATCTATCATTGATGAAACAGCTGGTTTAGGTTACATGGGAGCCAATAAAGACCAAGTAAAATTGGTTGGTGACGATTTAACTTCTGAACAACTTGGTTTCGCATTTCCTAATGGAAGCCCATTAGTAGATGTTGTTAACAAAGGGTTGGCAGCTATGAAGGAAAGTGGAAAACTTGCAGAAATTAATGCTAAGTTCTTCTCACCTGACTTCTCAGTAACATATGATGATATCGCAGAATGTGATGAAAACATTCCAGAAGAATATCTTCCAGAGGACTGCGAAGTATAAGTAAAAGTTTACTTATATTTAAATTTGTAATAGGCACGGATTTCCGTGCCTATTGCTTTACTATGGATACAAATGAAGATAAAAAATCTATTTAAACCAGATAACTGGTGGATTCTAATATTAAGCGGTGTTATAGCTTATATGCTGTTTATGATCTATTCAGAACCCGAGTACAACAAAGCTTTTCAATTTATTCTCCCAGGTTTAACAATTACTTTTTTATCTACTTTTGTATCTTTCATTGTTGCTTTATTTCTAGGTTTAATTTCTGGAATTGGTAGAATTTCAAAAAATAAATTTGCGAGCACTATTTCACGTACATATATCGAATTTATAAGAGGCGTACCAGTTCTAATCTTGATCTTTACTATCGCGTTTGTAGTTGTAGTTAGAGGCGCTGAATTTTTTAACATCAATAATGGCAATGTTCCAATGTTGATTAGAGCAATAATTGCATTATCTGTTTTTTATGGTGCTTATATAGCTGAAGTATTCAGAGCAGGTATAGAGTCTGTTCCTGTTGGGCAAAGGGAGGGTGGAGCTTCACTTGGACTTTCTGAAAGACAGGTAATGAGATATATTGTTTTACCTCAAGCATTTAGGAATATGCTTCCTGCACTAGGAAATGATTTCATTTCAATGATGAAAGATTCATCACTTCTTTCTGTTTTAGCAGTAGAAGATCTTACTTATAGAGGAAGGCTTTATTCCGGAAGTACATTTAGATTTGCAGAGACATATTTAGTACTTACAGTTATGTATTTAATTATTACTCTCTTGCTATCTGGATTACAAAGAAGACTTGAGAAAAGACTTGAATCTAAATAATAAAATTGATCAAAAAGAAATTCTTAATATATATTTAAATTCAATTGAAAAAATAAATAACTATTCAGTAAATACTATAAAGTCATACAGAAATGACATCTTACAATATTTAAACGAAGATGTAGAATTAGGAGAATTTTCGCAGTTCTTAAAAATATGTTCAAAAAAAAATTATACAAAATCAACAATTAATAGAAAAATAACTTCAATTCAATCTTTTTTGAGATGGTGTATAGAAAAGAACTATTTAGAAAACTCTGCACTCAAAACAGTTTCAAGTTTAAAGGCTGACAAAAAACTTCCAAATGTATTAACAGCTAACTATATAAATGAATTGTTAGATGCTTTACCAACTGCAGACGCTAAAGATATTCGAGATAAGGCAATTTTAGAGCTAATGTATTCCTCCGGTTTAAGAGTAAGTGAGGTTAGTAATTTAAATCTTAAAGATATAAAAAAAGATAAATCAATCAAGGTATTAGGTAAGGGAAATAAGGAAAGAGTTCTTCCAATTACTAATCGTGCTTATGAATTTATAAATAAATACATTGAACATTCAAGAAATAGTTTTGTAAATGAAAAGTCGTACTCTTATCTTTTTCTTGGTGTCAGGGGAGGACAACTCAGCGACAGAGAAATAAGAAGGATTGTTAAGCTTAGAGTCGGAACTTTCCCACACAGTTTACGCCACACTTTTGCAACACATTTATTAGATGGCGGTGCGGATTTAAGAATAGTTCAGGAATTGCTGGGCCATAACGACCCAAGTACAACACAGATATATACCCATGTTTCAAAAAAACAAATGAAAAAAAAGTATAAACAATCTCACCCAAGGGGTTGATTAATACAGTATTGATATTAGAATTTTTAAAGAAATTAGACACCACATTTACAAGTTTCCTTGGTGAACGAAAGTTTGGAAACCGCTTAGGCAAGGAATGTGGGATGAATTAACCAAAGGAGTAATAAGATGACTACATCAATGAAAGACCTGCTCGAAGCAGGCGTTCATTTTGGCCATCAAACACAGAGATGGAATCCCAAAATGGATAAATATATTTACAGTGCTAAAAGTGGCATTCACATTCTTGATTTAAGAATTACTTATGAAGCTATTGAGCAAACACAAGAATACGTACAGAAACTTGTTGCTAATAGTGGAAAAGTATTGTTCGTAGGAACAAAACCTCAAGCACAGCAAGTTATAGAAGACCAAGCTATAAGAGCTGGCATGCCTTATGTGAATTTCAGATGGCTAGGAGGAATGCTTACAAATTTTAAAACAATAATTAAAAGAGTAGTTTATCTGAAGGAATTAATATCTCTTGAATCTTCAGGTGAAATTAATGCTTATACAAAATCCGAAAGATTAAAAATTAAAAGAGAAATAGAAAAGTTAAACAAATCTATTGGTGGAATCGTAAATCTAAACAAATTGCCTGATGCTATTTTTGTAGTAGACCTTGCTAATGAAACTACTGCTATTACAGAAGCACAAAAACTTGGCATACCAGTGATAGGTCTAGCAGATTCAAATGTAAATCCTGATGGTGTTGATTTCTTAATTCCAGGTAATGACGATGCTATAAGATCAATTGAATTGATTGCATCAGCGATTGCAGATGCTTGCTTAAAAGGTTCTGGAAAAAGAGACGAAGTAGAAAATAAGGAGAATGAATAATGACTATTTCAGCTTCAGATGTAAAAAAACTTAGAGATATGACTGGTGCTGGCATGATGGATGCAAAAAAAGCACTTTCCGAAAGTGATGGAGATTTTGATAATGCTGTAAAGTTTTTAAGAGAAAAAGGTTTAGCTGATTCAAAAAAAAGAGCTGATAAAGAAGCTAATCAAGGAACGATTGGTGACTACATTCACTTCCAGCAAGATAGAGCAGTTTCGGGTGTTTTAGTTGAGTTAGCTTGTGAAACTGATTTTGTAGCAAAATCTGATGAATTTAAAAATGTAGCTAAACAAATAGCCATGCATGTAGCTGCTCTAAGACCAGAATATGTAAATATTGAAGATGTGCCTGAGAACAGAATAGATGAAGAAAAAGAAATTATTAAGAAACAATCTGAAAATGAGGGAAAACCCGACGAGGTTATTACAAAGATAGTTGAAGGAAAAATTTCGTCTTTTTATAAAGATTATGTTTTAAATGAACAAACATTTTGTAACCCTGAGTTCTATGAAGGCCAGGTTGGAACAATGATTGAAGAATTATCGGGCAGGTTAGGAGAGAAAATATATATTAAAAAATTCTCAAGACTTGAAGTAGGTGCATAGAAGATGAGTAGGGTTCTTCTAAAATTGTCCGGAGAATCATTTGCTAATCCTGAATCTAATTTCGGTATTCAGCCAGACACTATAGAGAGAATTGCAACTGAAATCACTGAAGCTAGTCAAAAAGGAATTGAAATCGGCGTAGTTGTTGGTGGAGGAAACTTTTTCAGAGGCGTCCAAGAATCTGCTAAAAATATGGCACAAGCTAATGCTGATTACATGGGAATGTTAGCCACGGTAATTAATGCGGTAGCTTTAAAAGATGCATTGGATAAAAATGGAGTTCAAACTAGAGTTCAGTCAGCAATAACTATGACTGCTGTTGCTGAACCATATATTAGATTAAGAGCAATCAGGCATCTTGAAAAAGGCAGAGTAGTAATTTTTGCTGCTGGAACTGGGAATCCTTATTTCACAACTGATACCGCAGCGTCATTAAGAGCTGCAGAAATAGATGCTGATTTAATGCTTAAATCAACAAGAGTTGACGGTGTTTTTAGCGAAGATCCTGAAAAAAATGGTAATGCTGAAAAATTTGATGAGATTTCTTATAAAGAAGTAGTTTCTAGCAAGCTTAAAGTAATGGACTTAACTGCAATTACTCTTTGCGAAGAAAATGAAATGCCAATCCGTGTGTTCGACGGTACTAACTCAGGCAATATATATAAGGCTTTAACTGGTGAATCCATAGGAACTTTAATAAAATAAACTTATGTCGGAAGTATTAATAAAAGATGTTGAGAGCAAAATGCTCACCACCGTTAATCATCTAGTTGATGAATTTGCCACTATAAGAACTGGAAGGGCAAACCCCTCATTAGTTGATAAATTGTCAGTTGAATATTACGGAACTAAAACACCTCTACAACAACTAGCAACAATATCTGTTCCTGATCCTAAATTGCTGGTAATTCAACCATTTGATAAAAGTTCACTAGAAGAAATTGAAAAATCAATAATGAATGCTGATATTGGCCTTAACCCTACAAATGATGGAGAAGTTATTCGGATTCCTATACCGCCACTTTCGGAGGAAAGAAGGAAAGAATTAGGCAAAGTAGCATCCAAAGCTTCTGAAGAAGCAAAAGTATCAATACGAACACATAGACGATATGGAATAGATGAAATATCTAAATTGAAAGATGATCATTCTGCTGACGATATCAAACGTTTAGAAACTCAGGTACAAGATTTAACAAATAATTTTGTAAATAAAATCGATGAGTTACTTACGGTAAAGCAAAATGAACTTCTTGAAGTTTAAAAAATATTTACAGTCTGACAATGATGGAACATTTTGGCCTGGTTACATTGAAATGCCTGATGAAGAAATTATTCAAGATGGTAATGACCATCAAGACGATAAAAAACAAAATAGTTTTACATCAAATCCCAGAATATATACAGGGATAGGTCTTCTTTTAGTAGTTGCTTTATTGTTCTTAAACCAAACTTCAGCATTTATATTATTAGTTCTAGTTTCATTAATTGCCACTAAAGAATGGTTTGATATTTTTGATTACGGAATTATTCTTCCGTATCCACTATTACTTTATTCATCAATTGCTCCA
>Ga0115012_10000645_pt1 | contig 19851 bp, 13 predicted proteins | sample TroAtlMetagenome_FD_88706 | JGI IMG/M metagenome (GOLD analysis project Ga0115012, IMG submission 88706) | Marine eukaryotic phytoplankton communities from Atlantic Ocean - Tropical Atlantic ANT10 Metagenome | ecosystem: Environmental > Aquatic > Marine > Oceanic | place: Tropical Atlantic...
AAGGGCAGTTCGTACTGGAAGCGTCTCGTTGGTCAGGCAACAACTTTATCGCCCGTTGACAATCCGGGCACTCCAGTAATTCTGGAAAAGCCGGCTCGACAACCGGCTCGGTCACACTCTCCACCTCGGCTCTGGACGCCTGTTCGCCGGCAATTTGTTTTAGCGCGTCACTTCCGTGCTGATGCCCACAATGGTCGCATTGGACAGCTCCGGCCGTTCGATCCTCTTTCGACACGAATATTGCGCGTTCGCATCCATCGCATGAAATCAATTCCGGCAGTTCCTGTGACGGCTCAGGATCGCTGGCATCTGCAGCTTTCGTCTTCGTTTTCTGCTTCGCCAATCCATCCGGCTTGGCAGATATGCTCTCCTTCGGTTTTGACTCAACCTTCGTAGGGGCAGGAATTGCCGGAGGTAACGCCGCTGCACAACTCGGGCAGTTTAACGTATCATTGGACTGCTCCTCCGCGCTGAGTTTAATGGCCTGGTCACAACTGCCACACGCCAAGACATCCGGATAGTTTGGAGGGTCCTCAACAGAAGCAGGTGCCTCATCCTTTTGCGCCGCCAATTCGGCTTCGTAGGATTGCATCGCCTCCTCCCGGCTCTGACCGTGCTGGCAATGCGGGCAGACAAAATGATCCTCCGCACGATCCTCCAGGTTCAGGAGAATCGCTCGATCGCATTCCTTGCAGGCGAAAATGTCCAGTAGCTTTGCCATCTTCCGTGATGGACGCTATTCGAAGTTTCCAGAGTACCATGGCTGCACACCACATTTTCGGCACTCCTTCGCAGTCAGTATCGACTCCAACTCAAAAATATTAAGTTATTTCGACAACTGACGTGAAACAAGTGCTGTTATTACTCCCAAAAAGAAGGATCGTCAACCAATCTGGAAATTAGCCGTTGGTCTGCCGGCGGGAATTGGAACTTGGCCAAGTTTTCGCGTGTCACCCATTCGAGGCCGGCGCACTCGATGGCCCTTGGTTCGCCATTGGCCAAGCGGGCTAAAAAGAAGGTGATTTGTACAGTCATAACAGAGTACTTGTGCGTCACAGATTCCAGCGCTTGGCCAAGCGCTACTTCAATCCCAAGTTCTTCTTTTAGTTCACGGTGGAGACACCGCTCAATGGTTTCGTTCGCTTCTCGTTTACCGCCGGGAAACTCCCATAACCCCGCCAAGTGGCTCCCCTCCGGGCGCTTGGTTATTAGCAGTTTTCCATCACGAAAAACCAGACCGGCAGCAACCTCGATCGGCTTATCGGCCAATGCTCTTGTAGGTGAAGCCCAATTGCTCCATCTCGGATGGATCGAACATGTTGCGACCGTCGAAAAGAATGGGAGAGGTCATTCCCTCCTTGGCCTTGGCCAAGTCCAATTCCTTAAACAGAGGCCACTCCGTTGCCACTACGAGTGCATCACACCCCTCCGCAACTTCGTCCATCTCATCAACGTACGTGACTCCCTCAGCGGGGAGGAAACCCTTGGCTTTTTCCATCGCCTTGGGATCGAACACTCGCAGGGAAGCGCCCTCCTTCAACAACCGCTGGCAAATATCAATCGCCGGCGACATGCGAACATCATCGGTGTTCTGCTTGAAAGCCAAGCCGAGCACTCCGATCGTCTTGTCTTTCAGAATCCAAAGTGTGTCGGTGATCTTTTTGAGAAACCGATCCATCTGGCCGGCATTAATTTTTTGCACCTCCTTGAGCAATCCGAAGTCATATCCCAGTTCGTCGCTGATACGAATAAATGCACTCAAGTCTTTCGGAAAACAACTCCCACCAAAACCAAGCGAAGCGTTGAGGAATCGGCGACCGATTCGGTCGTCCATCCCGATGCCATTGGCCACCTCCTCGACGTTCGCACCGGAAGCCTCACAGATGGCCGCCACGGCGTTTATGTAGGAGATTTTCATCGCCAAAAATGAGTTGGCCGCATGCTTGATCAACTCCGCTGAGTTGATGTCCGTGAAAATTATCGGGGCGTTGAACGGCTCATAAATAGCGCGCATCGATTCGTTCGGTCGATCCGAGGCAGAGCCCACGACAATGCGATCCGGCTTCATCAAGTCCTCAACCGCAAAGCCTTCCCTCAGAAATTCCGGGTTGCTGATGACATCGAATTCGCAATTCGCCTTGCAATACCGCTTGATCGTCTCTGCGACCTTTTCACCGGTCTTGACCGGCACCGTACTTTTGTCGACGACAATCTTGTACGAGGTCATGGCGTTGGCGATATCTCGCGCCACACGCTCGATGAAACTCAGGTCAACCGATCCGTCCTCGAGCGGAGGTGTCGGGACGGCAATGAAAATGACGTCCGATTTCTCCACCCCCTCGGATGTGCTGGCTGTAAAAGACAATCGCCCGTCGGCAATATTCTTTTTGACCATCTCCTCGAGGCCCGGTTCGTAGATCGGTATCCCACCCCCTTGCAGCAGCTTGACCTTGTCCTCATCGCAGTCGACACAAACCACATTGTGCCCTACCTCGGCAAAACAGGTGCCGGTCACCAAACCGACATACCCGGTACCAATAATCGCGATGTTCAAGGGTTTAAAAATAAACGAACTACTTAGGCTCGGGTACGGCCGGAGGAGTGGCAGGAGTAGCCTCGATGCTCGGTGTTGCGGGAACAGTAGAAGCCCCTGCAGCCGGCACCGCCGGTTCCTCAACCGGTTCAGGTCGAGATGGAAGCGGTTCGAGAGTCGTTTGAGCTGCTTCCAAAAGTGCCGAGGCACGATTCTTGATTAAGATATTCGAGTTGTTATTGGTCAGGGTCCGATAAACAGCGATCGCCCCGGCTGCATCCCCTTCCGATTCCAGACACAGCGCCCGGCCAAGTTTCGCTTCGTTAACCCATTTGCCGACCTCCCCGTAATTCGACAAATAAGACTCAAATCGTGTTTTCGCATTTTGGTAATCGCCGGCATCAACTGAGGTCTTGCCACTCAATATCAAGGCTCTCTCAGCAACCGGTTCTCCCTGATACTGGGTATGCACACCTCCCAAAAGACGAGCAACGTCAACCAAATTCGTGCTATCAGAGGAAAGGGCATTGAACAATGCCGATTCCGCCTCAATGGATGAGGCTGAGCTTTTGTTCTCAATCCAATTCCACCCCACAACACCAATTAGAATAACCAGGATGACATTGATCAAAATGCCTCGGTTTTTGGCGAACCACTCTTCGCCGTTCATCAAAATGTCTGTATCATTCGGTTCACTCATAATTAAACAGGCCGGGAATCATCTGCAGAGAGACACAAAAGGCAAGCAAAAACAGGCATTATCGCAATGAATTAGCCTTATGCCGCCAATTGCCGCAGCACGTAGGTCAAGATGCCGCCGTGCCGATAGTACTCAACTTCAATGTCTGTATCGACCCGGCAAAGTACCACCAATTCAGAGGTTGAACCATCCGCCCGTGTGATCCGTAGGGTCAACTCCTGCTGCGCTTTCAAGTCGTCGTTCAAGCCAATGACGCCATAGGTTTCGCTTCCATCGAGTCCCAGACTCTCCACGCCGTCGCCTTCTTTGAATTGCAGCGGCAACACACCCATGCCGATCAGGTTGGATCGGTGAATCCGCTCAAAGCTCTCGCACACCACCGCACGAACGCCAAGCAAGCGCGTGCCCTTGGCAGCCCAGTCGCGCGAACTCCCGGTGCCGTATTCCTTACCCCCAACCACCACCAAAGGTGTCCCCTCTTCACGATAACGGATCGCCGCATCGTAAATGTCCATTTGCTCGCCGCTTGGCTGATGCCTGGTCACGCCTCCCTCAGTTCCGGGAACCATCAGATTTTTGATACGGACATTGGCAAACGTACCGCGGGTCATAACTCGATCATTGCCCCGACGAGAGCCGTAGCTGTTGAAATCCTTAAAATCGACACTGTTATCAACCAGATAGCGTCCCGCCGGTGAATCCTGCTTGATCGCGCCAGCCGGAGAAATGTGATCCGTCGTCACAGAATCCCCAAACACGCCAAGCGGCCTCGCACCGGTGATCTCCGTGATCGCCCCCGCCTCCATCCCAAAGTCTTCAAAAAATGGAGGCTCCTGAATGTACGTGCTGGCTTCGTCCCACTCGTAGGCGTGCCCCACGCTGGACGGAATCTCGTTCCACTTCGGATTTTGATCGGTGAAGTTGCTGTATAATTCGCGAAACACTTCCGGCTTCAGCGAAGACTGCATCAGGTCACGCACCTCGCCCAAACTTGGCCAAAGGTCGCGAAGGAAAACATCAGAACCATCCTCCGCTTGGCCAAGCGGCTCGTTCGTCAAGTCGATGTTCACGCGCCCAACCAAAGCGAAGGCCACCACCAACGGAGGCGACATCAGGAAGTTGCCCCTCACGTTTTGGTGTACACGTGCCTCAAAGTTTCGATTGCCGGACAACACCGAGGCGGCGACCAGGTTATTTTCGAGAATCGCCTTTTCCACCTCTGCATCCAATGGCCCGGAGTTGCCGATGCAGGTCGTGCATCCGTAGCCAACCAGGTTGAAACCAAGTTGGTCGAGGTACGGTTGCAGGCCGGTTTTCTCCAAATAATCACTCACAACCCGCGAGCCGGGACCAAGCGATGCCTTCACAAGTGGAGAAACTTTCAATCCCTTCTCGACCGCTTTTTTCGCCAGCAACCCGGCTGCCAGCATCACGCTTGGGTTGGAGGTGTTCGTGCAACTCGTGATTGCAGCGATGACAACGTCACCGTGGCCAAGCGGAGCCGATCCGTCCTCGGTCGGCACATCCGCTTTTACTGAGGTAAGATTACCTGCATCACGGCCGAAGCCACCATCGGCAACCGGTGTTGAGAACAGTTCCTCAAACTTGGCGCCAAGCGACGGCACCTCGATTCGGTCCTGCGGACGCCGCGGTCCGGCAACGCTTGGCTGGATCGTGGCCAAGTCGAGCTTGAGACTGACGGAGTAATCCACATCCCCCTCGCTTGGGATGCCAAACAGCCCCTGCGCCTTGTAGTAATTTGCGTACGTGGTGCAATGCTCCTCCGATCGGCCTGTGGCTCGAAGGTAATTGACTGTCTCATCGTCGATCGGGAAAAAGCCCATCGTCGCCCCGTACTCGGGAGCCATGTTGGCAATAGTCGCACGATCGGTGAGCGGCAGGTCTTTGGCGCCCTGCCCGTAAAACTCGACGAACTTCCCTACCACTTTGGCCTCGCGCAGCATCTCAGTCACGGTCAACGCAAGGTCGGTCGCGGTGACGCCTTCGCGCAAGGAACCTTCCATCTGCACACCTACGACATCTGGCGTCAGAAAATAAACCGGTTGCCCAAGCATCCCGGCCTCCGCCTCGATACCTCCCACACCCCAGCCTACGATGCCAAGTCCGTTGATCATCGTCGTGTGTGAATCGGTGCCGACCAGCGTATCCGGATAATAGATACCATCCGCGTTGGCGAGCACGCCGCGCGCGAGGTATTCGAGGTTGACCTGATGCACGATGCCGATGCCTGGCGGCACGACCTTGAAGGTGTCAAACGCCTGCATTCCCCACTTGAGAAACTGGTATCGCTCGCGGTTGCGCTTGAACTCCAACTCCAGGTTTTTATCCATCGCATCCTCGGAACCCGCGAAGTCCACCTGTACCGAGTGATCCACCACAAGATCCACTGGCACAAGAGGCTCGATAATTTTCGGATCCTTCCCCAAGCGCTGCACGGCAGAGCGCATCGCAGCCAAGTCAACCAACAACGGCACGCCGGTAAAATCCTGCAGGACGATTCGCGCCACGGTGAACGGAATCTCCTCCGTGCGCTGCGCATTTGGCTGCCACGCAGCGAGCTGACGGATATTCTCCTCCGTCACCTTTTGCCCGTCGAAATTCCGCAGCACCGACTCCATCACCAGACGAATGCACGCCGGGAGACGGGAAACATCCCCCAACCCCGCCTCTGCCAACGCCGGTAGCGAATAGAATTCACCCTCCTTGCCGTTGCCGAGGTCAAACGACTGTAGCGAGTTAAATGTATTATGACTCATGAAAAATAGCTCCAAGCGACTGGGTCGCGTTGTCGCAAGAGAATGAATCGTCGTCGACTCGATGTCAACGGCTCCGCTTGGCCAAGCGCTTGGCCAAGATTACGCCACGAAAATCCGCTTGAAATGGCGGTCGTACAGATTCTCCGTCACGTTACGCCCCACGACCTCCGCGTTGGCCTTCAACAGGTCGGTGTATCGCGTGCCCTCTTTTGCCGCTAGCTTGAAGGCGATGTGCAGCAGTTGCCGGAAATGTTGATTGAACTCCGGATGATCCTGCACATGGCGTAACGCATTGGCATACTGGTCCCCACTCCAGCCGTTCACCGTCTCGGCACTGGGCAACCTATCCGCGTCGATGTCAATCACCGAGGCGTACGGCCCGCAGAGCGCATCCACGTTTTCCAGCGCCTTGGCATAGATCTCCTTGGCCAGTGCCAAACCCTCACCTCCCGCCTCAGCCAAGCCGATGAGTTCCTCGAGCCAAGTCGTGCCAGCGGTTTTGAGGTGCACCCCGGCACCGGTACGCCGTAGCGCCGCACCGATGATCGGGTAAATGGAAAACTTGTCGCTGCCGCTGTGGACGCTGAGCTTCAGGTTCTCAGGCAGACCATACTTGGTCACCGCATGAGCGATCACCGCAAGGTCGTCATTAAACTCCTTTTCAAACTGCGCGAGGTCACCAACGTAATCGACCCCCTTGTTAAATCGGCCGGTAAACTTAGGCGCGACGGTCTGCAGCTTCACCCCTTCATCCGCCAATGCAGCAAGGATGATCAGCAACTCCGGCGGCGTCTGCGGCGCATCGGTTTCATCCATCGAAACCTCGGCGATGAATTCGCCCTTGCTCGACTCTATGTGCCGATAAATTTTCGCAGCCGCCTGCACCGCGAACAGGTATTTCCCGGCCACCTCCCCAACGTATTCCCGCGAAATATCAAACGGCTGGTCAATGCCCTCGATCGACACGCTACCGATCAACTCCGGATGGCGCTCAACGAACGCAGGCACCGCATCCCCCTCGGCCGACTGCCCGATAAAGTCGGCGACGTCGATCGTAAAAAAATCCGAGCACGCAAGGTACTTGTCCACCGTGTCCATGTTGATGTGGTCGGCGTCCACGTGCCAACCCTTATGCCAAGCAAGCTCCTCGACCGCCACCTTGGCCGCGTCGTACACACTCTGCGGCTCCGACCCTATGAAACTGTGTTCGCGGTTTGACTTGTTCCAAACCGGCACCACGTCGATGCCGTCATTGGCAAGCTGCACACAGGCCTGAAGCTGCGCCTTGGCCTGATGGGCAAACCGGTCGCCCACCCCGATGGTGTATTTTTCCAAAATCAACATTCCGAAAGGCCGGAGAAGTTAAGGGAAGCCCCGAGCCGAAACAAACAAAATGCCCTTGGCCAAGCGCAGATGTCGGTTTGACTTGGTGGGCGCTTGGCCGGTACACAAGCGGTATGCGATTTCTCTGTGCAATCCTGCTCTCAGTTTTCCCTGCGCTTGGCCAAGCGGCCGCAGCTGAAAAACCGAATATCATCGTCATCATGGCCGACGACCTTGGCTACGGAGACATTGGCTGTTATGGGGCCAAGCCGAAGAATATCAAGACGCCTCACATCGATAAACTGGCCGCCAACGGACTGAGGTTCACCAGCGGCTATTGCTCGGCATCGACCTGCACACCCACTCGTTTTTCATTTTTGACAGGCAAGTACGCGTTCCGACAGAGCAACACCGGCATCGCTCCCCCGAACGGCCCGGCGATCATACAACCCGGAATTGAAACGCTGCCGACGCTGATGAAAAAAGCCGGCTACGCCACCGCCGTCATCGGCAAGTGGCACCTTGGGCTGGGCGGACCAAGCGGGCCGGATTGGAACGGCGAACTCAAACCCGGCCCGCGTGACATCGGCTTCGACTACTGTTACCTGCTCCCCACCACCAACGACCGTGTGCCGCAGGTTTACGTCGAGAATTGGCGCGTGAAAAATCTCGATCCGAATGACCCGCTCTGGGTGGGACGCAAAAAACCCAGCCCCGATCATCCCACCGGCATCACCCATCGCAGTACGCTGAAGATGGATTGGAGTCACGGCCACAATTCCACCATTCACAACGGCATCAGCCGAATCGGATTTTATACCGGCGGCCACGCAGCACGATTCCGCGATGAAGACCTGGCCGATGAGTGGGTTAACCAATCGAACAAGTGGATCGAGTCCAACAAGGACAATCCGTTCTTCCTCTTTTTCTCTTCGCACGACCTCCACGTACCACGTATTCCGCACGAGCGATTCCGCGGTACGTCAGCGCTGAGTTATCGCGGTGACGTGATCGTGCAGCTCGACTGGTGCGTCGGCGAACTGGTCAAAACCCTCGACCGGCTCAAGCTCTCCGACAACACGCTGATTGTGTTCTGCTCCGACAACGGCCCGGTTGGCGACGACGGTTACAAGGACGAGGCCCTCGAAAAGATGGTTGACCACTCGCCGAACGGCCCATTCAGCGGCGGCAAATACAGCGTCCTCGAGGGAGGCACCCGCACGCCATTCATCACCTATTGGCCGGGCAAAATAAAACCGGGCGTCTCTGACGAGATCGTTTGCACTATCGACATGGCCGCCAGCTTTGCGGCGTTAACCGGCACAAAACTCCCCGACGACGCCTGCCCCGACAGCTTCAACGTCCTCGGTGCGTTGCTGGGCAAAAAAGGAGCCAAGGGCCGCGATCACCTCGTGCAGCAAGACAATGGTCGGGGCGGAAACTACGGTTACCGCGTCGGCAACTGGAAACTGCAGCGGCACGACTCCAAGCGCAAACGCAACGTCGTCGTCACCAACAAGCTGACCAACACCCCAGCGCCGAGATTCGCCCTGTTCGACCTGAGCAAGGACGTTGAGGAAAAAGTCGATGTCTCCAAAAAGCACCCGAAAGTGTTCAACCGAATGAAGGCCGGTTTGCAGAAAATCATCGACAACGGCCGCAGTCGGCCCTGAGCGTCAGTCCTCCGCAGGTTCCTCGTCCAGCCCCAGCCAATGCCATGGGGCGAAGTTATGCAGCGTCAACTCGACCCGTTCGCCACGAATATCCGCCACCGACAGGCTGGCGTAATCCACCTCGAACCGGTCCATCGTGGAAAACGGCTCCTTTAAAAGGAGCGCCAACAGCATTCGGATGACGCCGCCGTGGCAGAAGACCAGAACGTCATCGCCCTCCCCTTCGCTCAGGATTCGGTCGAGACTCCGCTTGATGCGCGACTCGTAGACGTCCATTGGTTCGGCCTCCGGCACATCTCCGTTTTGCAGGTGCACAAGCCAGTCGATCGCGGCCATGCCGAACTTCTCCTCAATCTCGTACCACTTGTAGCCGGTCCACACCCCGAAATCGACTTCGCGTAAATCGTCAATCACCACCGCCGCTTGGCCAAGCGCATCCAGCAACGGCTCAGCCGTCTGCCGCACGCGAACCATTGGACTGCGATAGATTCGATCAAACGGACGATCATCAAGGAACTTGGCCAAGCGCTTGGCCTGTCGATGGCCAAGCGGCGACAGTTCCATGTCGATCCGGCCACCAAAAACCTGATGATACTCCTCCGCCACCTCCCCATGGCGAACCAGATGAAGCCGCGTTGGCTGCTCCCGACAGGACATAAATGTCAACCGGCCGCAATCGCGGCCTTCTGCAACTCAAGCAACTCACTGATGCCCTTGCGACCATGAGTCAACATGGCGGCAAGCTCCGCATCGCTGAACGTGTCCTTCTCGCCCGTGCCCTGCAGTTCGATGAACTCGCCCTCGGCGTTCATGACCAGATTCATGTCCACCTCGGCAGCGACGTCCTCGACGTACGGCAAATCCAGAATCGGTGCGTCGTTGACCACGCCTACACTCACCGCGGCCACCGGCGAAACGATGGGATCGACATTCAACAACCCATCCGCCTTCAGCTTGGCCAAGGCGAGTGAAAGCGCAACGTATCCCCCGGTGATGGAAGCCGTGCGCGTCCCGCCATCGGCCTGCAACACGTCGCAGTCGATCCACACGGTGCGTGACCCGATCTTGGCGAGATCCAGCGCTGCGCGCATGGAGCGACCGATCAACCGCTGAATTTCCTGCGAGCGCCCATCGATCTTGCCCTTTGAGCTGTCGCGGCGTTTGCGATCCAGCGTGGAGTACGGCAGCATGGAATACTCCGCCGTGATCCACCCGCCCTCGACACCCTGCGCCTTCATCCAGCGCGGCACTTCCTCCTCGATGGTGGCACAGCAGATGACACGAGTGTCGCCCCACTCGATCAGGGTCGAGCCGGTGGCGTGCGGGGCGATGTTGTTCTTGAATGTGACCGTGCGGAGTTCGTCCGCTGCCCGGCCGTCGGGGCGTTGTTTGGAACCTGAAGCTTCGTCGCTCATGGGCGCGCAACGTACCCCCTCACGAGGTTCAACTCAATGATAATGCCGCGGATGATCCTGACCGACATTTTTATAGCGGGTGGCCAACTCAAGGCAGCCACCGGTGTCGAGTTGCCCAACACAACCCCGGTAAATCTCCTGCCATGGGGTCTGGTGTCGAATCTCCGGCGGCTTGAAATTCTCTCGGCGCCTGACCAATTCCTCGTCCGAAACCAGCAGGTCCACCCGGCATTCGTTTAAATCCACCCTAACCTCGTCGCCAGTCTCGAGCAGCGCGAGGTTGCCCCCTGCCGCCGACTCGGGTGCAATGTTCAGGATGCTCGGACTGGCCGATGTGCCGCTCTGGCGTCCGTCCCCCATCGTCGGCAGCGTGCGAATGCCTTCCTTCAGCAGGTAATCCGGCGGCTGCATGTTCACCACTTCACCAGAACCGGGATACCCGATCGGCCCACAGCCCCTGATGGCCAACATGCAGGAATCGTCGATCCCCAGCGCCGGGTCGTTGATCCGCGCACGATAATCCTCCGGCCCCTCAAACACGATCACCCGCGAGACGAACACGTTCTCATTTCCGGGCTCGGAAAGGTAACGTGAGCGAAAATCGTCGCTCACCACGCAGGTCTTGATCAGGCCAGCGTCGAACAGGTTGCCCTTCAACACAAGAAAACCGGCCTGCTGTTTCAGCGGTTTATCGTAAGCGTAAATTACCTCGAGGTTCGGGCTCGGCGTTTTCTCATGATTCTCCGCAACCGTCCTCCCCGAAACCGTCATCGCGTCCCCATGAATCCTCCCCGCATCAAGCAGTTCACGAAACACGCCCGGTACTCCGCCCGCGCGGTGATACGATTCGCCGAGAAACTTGCCTGCCGGTTGGCAGTTGACCAGTAGCGGCACATCATATCCCACGTCCTGCCAATCCTGCAGCGTTAACTCCACGCCGAGATGACGGGCGATCGCCGTCAGGTGAATCGGGCAGTTCGTCGACCCTCCGATAGCCGTATTGACGACGATCGCATTCTCAAACGCCTTGCGAGTCATCACCTTGCTCGGCGTTAAATCCTCATGCACCATATCGACAATTCTCTTGCCGGTACGGTAGGCCATCTGCCCGCGTTCGCGATAGGCAGCCGGGATTGAGGCGCAACCCGGTAGTGACATCCCCAGTGCCTCCGCCAGCGAGTTCATCGACAGGGCCGTCCCCATCGTATTGCAATGTCCCACGCTCGGCGTCGACGCTGCCACCTGCTCAAGAAACTCCTCCATGTCGATCTTCCCCTCGGCGAGCAGTTTGTTCCCCTCCCAAACCATCGTCCCGGAGCCGGCCAGTTCGCCGTTGTACCAACCGTCCAGCATCGGGCCACCCGACTGCACGATCGCCGGCAGATTCATTGTGGCAGCCGCCATCAGGCAGGCCGGGGTCGTCTTATCGCAGCCGGTCGTTAACACCACGCCGTCAAACGGGTAACCGTGCAGCACCTCCACAATCCCGATGTAGGCCAAATTGCGATCCAGCGCCGCCGCCGGCCGCCGGCAGCTTTCCTGAATGGGGTGCACCGGAAAAACGAACGGAATGCCACCCGCATCGCGGATACCGGCCTTGACCCGCTCGACTGTCTCGAGATGCCCCCGGTTGCAGGGGGTGATGTCGCTGCCGATTTGTGCGATCCCGATGATCGGCTTGCCCGCCCGCAACTCCTCCGGCGTGATGCCATAATTCAGAAACCGCTCGATGTAAATCACCGTGCCATCCGGATGGGCCGGGTTATTGAACCACTCTTCACTCCGAAGTCGCTTGGTTGTATTATTCGAGTCACTCATGCGCTTGGCCAAGCGTAAGCGATCCCTCCCCCGCTGTCAGCAGCGCTTGGCCAAGCAATGTGGCTTGCCATGGTTCGCAGTCTCGGGGACATTGCGGCGCATGTTCAGCCTGAAAGGAAAGAACGCAGTGGTGACCGGCGCTGGCTCCGGGATTGGCCAGGCGATCGCGCTCGCCTTCGCCAAACAGGGAGCACGGGTGGATGTGCTCGAGATTAACACCGAAGCCGCTGGTGAAACAGTTGAAAAGATTCGAAGCGAGGGTGGCGAGGCCAATGCCGTCGAGTGTGACGTCACCCGGCACGATCACGTCCAGGAGGTGTTTGACAAACTGGGCATCGACCGGGGAGGGCTCGATTGTCTCATAAACAACGCCGGTATCGCCCACGTCGGAAATATCACCAACACGAGCGAGGCCGATTTTGACCGTGTTATGAGTGTGAACCTGAAGGGAGTGTTCAACTGCCTCAAGGGCGGCGTGCAGCAGATGCTTAAAAGCGGTGGCGGCTCGATCGTCAACATCGCCTCCACCGTGGCCACGATGGCGATCAACGATCGCTTGGCCTATAGCACCAGCAAGGGCGGCGTGCTGGCAATGACCTACGCCGTGGCCAAGGATCATCTGCACGACAAGATTCGCTGCAACGCAATCCAACCCGGCCGCATTCACACGCCGTTCGTCGACGGGTTCATCGCGAAAAATTATCCCGACAAGCAGGAGGAAATGTTCCGGAAACTTTCCGAGTACCAACCGGTCGGCCGCATGGGCAAACCGGAAGAGGTCGCCGCGATGGCGGTTTTCCTGTGCAGCGACGAGTCATCGTTCATCACCGGCTCACCCTTCGCGGTGGACGGCGGCACGCTGTACGTTCGCTAACGCTTGGCCAAGCGCGGCCTACGTCATGTGAAGGATGGCCTTGATGACGCCGGTCTCCGGTTTGAGCCAGTTTTGGAATTCGCCCACGAACTCATCGTAACCTGCGCTGTGCGACAACCAAGGCGTTGTATCGATCACCCCATCCTCAATCAGCTTGATGATGCGCGTAAAATCGCTTGGCACAGCATTGCGTGACGCCTTTACCGTCAACTCCGGTCGATGAATGGTCACGTGTTTGAAGGTTAACTCCTGCGTGGTGATCCCCACGTAAACCACCTGCCCCGTAAACGCCGCATACTGGAATGCGTTGGACATCGAAACATGGCTGCCGGTGGCATCGATGACTGTAGTCGGCAGTTCGCCACCGTTGACTTCCTTCAAGCGTTCCGCCTCAGTGTCATCACCCTTGAACACGACCGTGTGATCCACTCCAAGCCGATCCTTACAGAACGCCAGGCGCGTTTCGTTCATGTCCATCACCGTGATCTCCGCCTTGGCCACCTTCAAAAACTCGATCACAGCTAAGCCGATCGGCCCCGCGCCGATCACCAGCACCTTTTCGCCCTCGCGTGTCGCCGCTCGGTCCACGCAGTGGCAACCGATTCCGAGTGTCTCCACCAGAGCCAGTTGGTCGAGTGTCAGTTTTTCTGACGGATGCAGCTTGCGCGCGGGCAGGACGAACTGCTCGCACATGCCACCGTCCTTGTGCACGCCGATCACCTCCAGCGATTCACAGCAGTTGGTGTTGCCGTTGCGACAGGCAAAACATTCCTGACAGTTCATGTACGGCTCAACAGAGCAGCGGTCGCCCGGCTTGACATTGGTCACGCCCTCTCCGACCTCGACCACCTCCACCCCGAGTTCGTGCCCCGGCACGACCGGATAGGTGAAAAACGGCATCTTGCCGAGATAGCCTGAAACATCCGTCCCGCAAATCCCAACGCGGTGCACCCGCACCAACGCCTCCCCGGCACCCGGTTGGCCCGGCGACTCGATGTCTGCCGTGACAAACTGCTACGGCTTTTCCAGTACAATTGCTTTCATGAATAATTCCCGCTTGGCCAAGCGCTTGGTTTAGTCTGAGAAAAGGAACTCGAGATCGTTTTGAGTCAGGCTCTTGGCAAAGCCGTCGTCGCCGAGCACATCCGAAACCGTCTTGGCCTTTTGCTGTTGCAGATCCCAGATTTTCTCCTCCACCGTACCGGGCGAGATCATCTTGTAGGCGTTCACAGTCGCGGTCTGGCCGATACGGTGGGTTCGGTCGATCGCCTGTGCCTCCACCGCCGGGTTCCACCACGGGTCGTAAATTACCACGTAACTGGCACTCGTCAGGTTCAGGCCGGTGCCGGCCGCACGCAGACTGAGTAGGAAGACCGAGGGTGACTCGTCCTCCTGAAACTGATTCACAATCTCCTGCCTGTTTTTGGTTTCGCCAGTCAACAGGAAGGTCGAAATCTCGCGATCCTCGCACTGCTTCTCGAGGATTTGCAACATGCGAACGAACTGGCTGAAGATGAGCACCTTGTGGCCCTCCTCGAGCAGCGGTTCGACCAACTCGAACAGCGTGTCCATCTTGCCGGAACTCGTGTCGCTGCCAACCAAACCGGGGTGACAACAAATCTGCCGCAGGCGGGTGAGCGCAGCGAGTACGTGCATCTTGCTCTTGGCAATACCCTTCTGCTTCACGGCCTTCATCACCTGTTCGCGGCTGCGCTTTAACTCGGCAAGGTAGAGCATTCGCTGCTCCTCCGGCAATTCGCAGTCCAGCCGCTGCTCGACCCGATCCGGCAGGTCCTTCGCCACCTGCTTTTTGATCCGGCGCAACAAAAGCGGACGTAACTTGGCAGAGAGTTTGCGACGGGCAATCCGCGCGGCGCCCTCCTCTTTCTCCGCGACCTTCAGATCATACGTCTGGCCGAAGTGTTCCTGGTTACCGAGATAATTCGGCTGGATGAAATCAACAATGCTCCAAAGATCGAGCATCCGGTTTTCGATCGGCGTCCCGGTAAGCGCCAGTTTGTGGTCGGCCTTAAGTTGTTTGACCGACTTGGTGACCTGCGCACCGGGATTCTTGATGAACTGGGCCTCATCCAGCACCACAGCGCGAAACGCAAACTTGGCCAAGTCGTCCAGATCACGGCGCAGGATGGAATAATTTGTCACGACGATGTCGTGCTCGGGGATAAACTTCCGCAGGTTATGACGCGCCTGACCACTCTCGAGCACCAGCACCTTCATGTCCGGCGTGAACTTTTCCGACTCACGTCTCCAGTTGTGGAGCACTGAGGCCGGGCAGATGACCAGTGCCGGCTTCGGTTTTGAGTTTTTCCTGCGATTGGCCTTCAACCATGACAACCACGTAAGCGTCTGCAGCGTTTTACCCAATCCCATGTCGTCCGCCAAAATGCCGCCCAACTTGAGCTTGGCCAAGTGACAGAGAAAATTAAACCCGTCCTTCTGGTATGGACGCAACTCGGCGCAGATGTTTTCCGGCAATTCGGTGACATCGACTCCTTCGAATTCATCCAGTCGACCGCGCAATTCCTCGAGTTCCTCCGTCGGGACAAACTTGGCTAAGCCCTCCTCGTCCAAGTGCGCTGCCTGCTCGAGGCCGATCTTTTGCTCGATCGGCGTCAAGCCATCGACACCCAGGTCCGCCATCGCCTCCTGCGCCTCGACAACGGCCTTTTGGTCGAGTTGTACCCAACCTGCGTCCGGTAGCTTGACGAAGCTGCCACTCGCCCCGGCCAGCTGTTGAAGATCGCGATCGGTCAGCTTCAAGCCCTCCTCCTCCCACTCGGCGGAGACGGACAACCAGTCGATGCCGCTACCGCGGACGATCAATTTCGGCTTTAGGCGCTTGGGTTGCAGGAACAGGCGCTTGAATTCCTGATCGCCCACGTAATCGGCCTCAGGCCGATCCGGCCAGGCGGCGTGAAGGCTCTCGAGAAAAAGTGGGTTGGCATCGCCCACCCACAAACCGGGCTCCGGCGTGAACCAGTCCAGTCGCTTCAGCCATTCGACTGCGGCCTCCAGGCGATCATCATCCAACACCTCCGGTTTCTTCGATTTTCTTTTTTGGGATTTTTCCCGAATCCACTCGTGGCCGCTCCATTGCCACATCGAATTGTCGCTCTCGCTCTTGGCCAGCAACTTCAACCGCACCGTCTCCTCCGCCATCTCAAAAATAAACCGCGGGGTGGCCTTGTGTGTTTCGCAAAGCTGCTCCCAGTTGACGCCGTTGGGGGTTTTGATCTTTCGTAGATTGGTCAACAACCGGTGTGTAAGCTTGGAGACCGGGGCCTTTTGCTTGCTGGCCCAGTTGCCGAGCACCTCCGCCGACGGCGCGTTGCGAAGGAGGAACACCTCGGCCCCGATCAACGCCAGCGTCGGTTCCCCTGCGAAAAAAATCACGTCCGACATCGGGCACGATTTTTTGCCGGGCAGCTTGACCGTGTGGGTGAAGTACAGGTTGGATTTGTCCTTCTCGAGATCCGGCTCCATCTCGATGATGCGCCCCATGAACTCGATCGGCTTGCCTTCGCTTTCCAACTCGATGCGGTCGGTCTTGCCCCACTGCACTAGCCATTTCAAAAGATCAGCTCCCTCGAGCGGGATCAACTCCGCCTCGGTGTCGTAGTCGTTTCGGATGGCGGATGACCATCGGACAAAATTCCAGTCGTCGGCGGGAAACAACTCCTGCTCATGGGCAGCACGCATCGTCAGGTCGGCCATGTCGTCCAGAGTCTTGACACGATCCCCGGTGCGAGGCCGGATCACATGAATCTCAACCCCCAACCGGTTCAGCCCCGGTAATTCCTTGTCCTTGATAACCCTCCCGTAGACCTTAACCGTGGCACGCGGCGCATCGAGGTGTCCCAGTGACGGCGGAAACATCCATTCCTCAAGTCCCTTGAACAATTGAAAATCCTTTTCCTCCTGCTCCACCTCGGCGAAGCGAGAGAAGTTCGCGTAGGGCATCAACTCGTTTGGCACCGAACGACCGGACTTCATGAAGACCAGAGCCAGTTCCTCCAGGCGCGTGTCGCCGCTCAACTGCGTCAGGCCGCCCCACCAGTCATCTGCACTAAAATCCTTGCGCGACAGGGTAAGCTTGCTGAAGTAGTCCTCCAGCAACAACCACGAGCGCTGGGAATCCGCGCACTCGGAAAACAATTTTAACAAGGCCGCACGCTCTGCCACGTCCTCCTTGGACTCGGACAACTGATGGCGCAGGTCTGCAAAGTCGCCATACGTGTTGTCGATCACCTTGTGATGCGCGTCGTACTTCGACGCCTTGGCGGAGCTGATTACCGGTTTTTTCTTCTTGGCTGTTCTTGGCATTCGCTTGTGTCAATAAGACAGAGTTGCGATAGCGACATAGGTGGGCAGTCCTCGTCAAACCTAAAAATATTTTTTTGACACCTCAATTCGTTTATCCAGACTTGACAACCCGTGCTTTGACTTTGCCAACGTCATTCCCGTATCGTGCCGCGCGATGAATTTGATCCGTTATTCGGATGCCCGTTACGAGGCCAAGCTGACCAGGCTCGCCGCTACATCCAGTCTGTTCGACCCGTTGATCGAACAGCGCACTCTCGACATCATTCGCGGTGTCGAACGCGACGGAGACAAGGCGGTGCTGAATTACACCAGACAGTTCGATGGCGCCTCGCTTCGCGCCACTGACCTTGCCATATCGGCCAAGCGCTTGGCCGAGGCCTGGAACGCCACCCGGCCCAAGACCAAGCGCGCCATCCGCCTGGCCAAGGCGAACGTCGCCTCGTTCGCCAGGCAGTCTCTGCGTAAAAACTGGAAGGCACGGAATACACAGGGAGGCTCTGTTGGAGAAAAATTTGACCCATTTCAGCGGGTCGGCGTTTACATCCCGGGGGGTACCGCCCCTCTCGCCTCCACCACGTTGATGACTGTCACTCTGGCCAAGGCGGCCGGTTGCCCTGAGATCGTCGCCTGCACCCCGTGCGACAAAAACGGAGAGGTCAATCCCGACCTACTCGCCGCGCTTGGCCAAGCGGGAGCCACGGAGGTCTACCGCGTCGGTGGCGCACAGGCGATCGCCGCGCTGGCCTGCGGTACGAAGACCATTCGACCGGTGCAAAAAATCTTCGGCCCCGGCAATGCCTACGTCGTGGCAGCCAAGCGACTGCTGTTCGGTCGCGTCTCCATCGACCTGTTACCCGGCCCAAGCGAGCTGTTCGTGCTGGCTGACTCCAGCGCCAACCCGGCGTTTGCAGCGGCCGACCTGTTGGCCCAGGCCGAGCATGGCTCAGGCCACGAACGGGTTTGGCTCGCCACCACTTCAAACAAACTGATCGCGGACGTACAAAAGGAGATTGAGCGACAACTCCCCACTCTCTCCCGCGCCGATCTTATCAAAAAGGCACTCAAGAAAAACGGCTGGTTGATTCAGGTGAAAAACATTTCGGACGGAATCGCGCTGGCAAACCGGCTCGCGCCGGAGCACTGCGAACTGATGCTCAAGAGCCCGAAGGTTGCCGTGAAACAGATCACCACGGCCGGCGCGATATTCGTCGGAACATGGACGCCGACCGTGCTGGGCGATTACATGGCAGGGCCAAGCCACACGTTGCCAACCGGTGGTGCTGGGGCATCGTTTCCCGGCTTGACGGTGGATATGTTTCAACGCCGCACGAGTGTTGTTGAATACACCAAGCCGGCGCTGGCTCGCTCCATCGAGACGGTCAGTACCTTCGCCGGACTGGAAGGGCTCGACGCCCACGGTCGTTCCGCCGAGATTCGACTGGAAAAATAGACCATGTCGGCCAAACAAAAATTGCCATCCCCCGCGCCTCTCGTCCGCCCGTTGATACGCAAACTCCTCGGCTACGTGCCCGGGGAACAGCCGAAAGTTCGCGGCCTGATCAAGCTCAACACCAACGAACACCCTGCTCCCCCCTCGCCCAGGGTGTTGCGCGCCATCCAAAAAGCGACGGACGATCGATTGCGTCTTTACCCCGATCCAACCGCCCAACCGCTCAGGGAAGCGCTTGCGGACTTTCACGATTGCAAACCGGCCAACATCATCGTCGGCAACGGCTCAGATGAATTGCTGGCATTGGCCACGCGCTGTTTTGTCGAACCGAAGCAACCCGACGACAACTCCAACAGGCAAATCGCCGGGCAGACGATTCAATATTTTACACCCAGCTACTCGCTTTACCCGATCCTTGCCAACATTCACGGCGCTCGAATCAATGAGGTCAAACTCCCTCGAGACTTTTCACTTCCGGACAACGATGCTCTCAAGGCAAGCAATTGGAATTTCAACGCGGCACTCACCTACGTCACGACTCCGAACGCACCGAGCGGACGCGGCTACCGCACCCGCGACTTGGCCAAGCTCTGCGAGGCTCAAAAGGGAGTTTTGATTCTCGACGAGGCGTACGTGGATTTTGCCCGCGAGAATGCCCTGCGCTTGGCCAAGCGCTATCCGCATGTGCTCATTTCCCGCACGTTCAGTAAAGCCTACTCGCTTTGCTTCCAGCGTGTCGGCTACTTCATCGGGCATCCCGCGTTGATCGCCGCGCTGGACCGGATTCGCGACAGCTACAACACCAACGGACTTGGCCAAGCGGCAGCACTCGCCACCCTTTCAGACCTTGGCTACTATCAAAAACAATTTGCGCGTATTTTGGAATTACGCAGCAAGACGACCGAAGAGTTGGCCGCGCTTGGCTTTGATGTACTGCCTTCGCA
>Ga0115012_10000648_pt1 | contig 19812 bp, 18 predicted proteins | sample TroAtlMetagenome_FD_88706 | JGI IMG/M metagenome (GOLD analysis project Ga0115012, IMG submission 88706) | Marine eukaryotic phytoplankton communities from Atlantic Ocean - Tropical Atlantic ANT10 Metagenome | ecosystem: Environmental > Aquatic > Marine > Oceanic | place: Tropical Atlantic...
GTGAAAATAATATGGAGGGCAAATAAAGCCGCACAGATTACTGTTAGTAATTCCCCTACCCCCCAAGAAACATGAGGAGGGCCTTCGATGAAACCTGCTCCAAAAGTTGCTAATAACACTCCAGAAATTAGAATTCTAGTTGGTTTCTTTTTGGCTAAAAAAGTCGTTATAATTGCAGTGAATACGACGTAAAGAGATGTTAGAAATGCTGATACTGAAGGGTCTATATCGTCTAATCCAACCATCTGAGAAAAATATGCTAAAAACATCAGCACTCCGAGTAAAATTCCGTCTTTCCACATTGTCTTATCTTTTAGAGCAAGTCTCGCTCTAGAAAAGAAGGCAAGCATAACAATACTAGCTATCGCGAATCTTGCGGCTACTAATGTGGCAACAACTCCATTTTTTCCAAATCGTGTTTTTTCTACATCCAATTCATCTAATGCTTGTTTCATCCAAATGAATGTTGCACCCCATACTAGAGTAACTGCGAGAAGAGCGTAAATCGCCTTGCGTCTTTGTTCAGAAGAAACATTTCGGGCTAAAAAATCAGCGGCACTGGATGCTGAATTACTCTCGCCCATAATACGGGGAATCAAATTCACCGCATGAGCCTAATGGTTGTAATTTGATAATATGAATTAATCATTGACGCGAAGCCTCAAGAAGCGAGTCCTTTCTGCCTAGTACATGGCTACTGATGCGCGCTCTTGGGAGTTGCCAATCGATACTGGAGATATACCAGAAAATAGTACTGAGTTTGATGCTATTGTAGTTGGTGGTGGACCGGGTGGTGCGTCTGCAGCTGGCTATTTAGCTAAGGGCGGAAAAAAGGTTTTATTGATCGAAAAAGGTATTTGGCCTAGAGATAAAGTGTGTGGCGATGCGGTTGGGGGAAAATCCCTAGGGCATGTTAGAGATTTAGGAGTCAAAGATAAATTGGAAAAAACACCTCATTTCCGAGTAACCGGAATAAAGTTCTCATCTCCAAAAGGTCACACTGTCCGTGTCGCCCTACCTGAAGATGATGTCGAGAAAATGGAGGCTGGGTACTCGTTGCCAAGAATTCAATTCGATCATCTGCTTTTTGATGAATGTCAAAAATTAGTTCGTGATGCCGGCGGGTCGGTAATTCAAGGAGGGGATGTGAAAACCGTTCTATTTGATGATGGAAATGGGGGGCAAGACCCTGGCAAGGGTAGCAAAGATAGTAGACATGCTGCTGGGATTGTTGTTCAAATTGGCGGTAAAAAAGGAGATGAATTATCATTTTACTCCAAGGAAATTGTCGGGGCGGGCGGATATAGATGTCCTGTTGCTAGGGCCCTAGTCGAGGATACCTACGAAGAAAATATGATCGATAGAACACATTACTGTGGAGGATACAGAGAGTATTGGAGTAATGTCAAAGGCTGTACTGATAATTCTGGAGATATAGAAATTCACTTCGTCGATTCTGTCGTACCTGGCTATTTTTGGCTTTTCCCTGTTTCCGAAGGTGTTGTCAATGTTGGCATCGGAATGGTCATGAGTTTAATGGATAAACAAAAGAAGAAATTGAAGGCTATGCAAAAAGATGTTATCGCAAATCATCCACTGTTCAAAGACCGTTTCAGTGAAGCGGAGTTCGTCCCAGGTAGCGCAAAAGGGTGGCAATTACCATTTGGTTCGCCCCGCAAAAAAGAGAAACTTCAACCTAGAAGAAATACGATGAATGGCATTAGATTAGTGGGTGATGCTGCATCGCTAGTAGACCCGTTTTCTGGCGAAGGCGTTGGCAATGCCTTGGTTAGTGGAGAAATGGCTGCAAGGCACATTATCGAACAGATCCCTCACAATGTATACCAAGAAGAATTGTGGAGTGTCCTTGGACCGGAATTGAAAAATTCATTCAATATGCAAAAATTAAGTAGGCGCAAATGGTTGTTAAACTGGTTTGTTGGAAAGGCTAGTAAAAAACCTGCTTTACAAGAAATGATGACTGAGATGATAGCAAGTAAAGAAGCTCAAGAAAATCTACACTCTCCATGGTTTATGTTCAAGACCCTGATGTTTTAGGTGATTTAATGAATAAAAAATTAAATGATATCGATGCGGTTTTTCTAGACTTAGATGGTACGATCTACCTTGGTGGTGAATTGATACCTGGTGCACTAGAATTTCTCGAACGTTGTCAAGAAAAAGGAATAAGAAGGTTTTTCCTATCCAATAATTCAAGTCGTTCAGTAAAACAGTACCTCCTGAAGTTGAATAGTTTAGGAATACCTGCAACTTCTGAAGATGTACTTCTTTCAACTCATGATTTACTCTCATGGCTAGACCACAATAACGTCACAGATACATGGTTGGTCGGCACTGGGGGAATGAAAGAAATGCTTGAAGCAGAAGGCATCTCTACCGAAAGTGAAAAGCCCCAATTTGTCGTCTTGGGATATGATACTGAAATAAGCTATAATAAAATTTCAACGGCTAGTATACATTTACATTCTGGAGTCCCATTAGTTGCTAGCCACCCCGACATGGTTTGCCCTTCACCCGATGGTGGATTGCCGGACGTTGGCGCCTATCTTGCAATGTTTAAGGCTACCACGGGCGTTGACCCAACTCACATCACTGGTAAGCCGAATCCTGGTATGATACTACATAAAATCGAAGCTTTGGGCCTTGATCCTAGTCGGTGTGCAATGGTTGGTGACCGTTTGTATACCGATATTGCTATGGCATCGAGAGCTAATTGCGTAGGAGTTCTGGTTTTATCAGGAGAGGCAACTTTAGAAGACCTAGAAAATATCGGAGAAGATGATGATGAAATGCCTGACATCATTGTTGAAAGTGTGGCAGAATTGCTGTGATGTGTAATTATGAGTTTTAAGAAGCGCTGGACTTGGTGGAGGGAAAGGTGCAAAAAATTCCCGCCCGACGACATCCATAGAGCCGGTGAATTAGCTGAAATGAGATTGTCCAAATTGTCTAGGGCCGCCGGTAAGAAAAATGGTTGGAAGATTTACGAGTCGGTTCGTATCCCAGACCCTGATGGTGGACGAAGAGAAATTGACATGGTCGTAATTGGCGGAAATATGATTTTGATTGTAGAGCAAAAACACTGGTCGGGGTCTTTTAGAATAACTAAAGAACACCACTTTATTCAAACCCGAAATAGAGGAGGGGAGCATAACCACGATGGTGTTGCTGATAGAATCGCTAGAAAGGCCAGACTTTTGGTAGCATTACATAATGAGAGATTAAATCTAGATGAGGGTCCGGAAGTTCGCGTAATTGTTTCAATGACTCACCCTCGCCTCGAGTGGCCAAAAATACCTGAAAATTTGGCTGCTGAAATGGTCGATGAACAGGGAATGTTGGATATATTGAAAACCGTTAATCCGGGTAAATTGAATCAAGATTTAGTTGATACTTTGGAAGGTTTCAACACTTGGGATGAGGTTCATCTAAATGGTGGTTTAATGCTCAAGGGAGACGTTCATAGTTTGGGTTTGAGTAAAGACACCGATACGATGTTCTCGACAAGAACTGGATGGGTCAAAGGTGATGCCATCCATAACAGATCGATATTTTCCTTTTTTAATAATCAGCCATCGTCGGCTACAATAAACATTGATGGGAAAAATATCCAATGTAAACTGCCTTTCAGGATGTCTCTTGTAATGCATGTCGTAGGTGAGAAAGAACGAAGAGAAGTTTTGTGGTCTCAAATTTCAAGCCTGAACATATCTAAGCCACCAGCAGAATGGAATAGAAATTCTAAATCATCAAAGCAATGATAGCGGTTGGATGATGGGCTAGGCTCATGAGTGCTATGATTGAAGCAATTGGCATAGCGGCTGGTATTATTGGAATCATTGCGTGGGGTCCTCAAATAATCCAGGTCTGGGTTCACAAAAGGCATGATGGAATTTCAATCCCTACATTTTGTGTAGTTGCGTTATCGCTCTTTTTATGGCTAATTTATGGTATAGCCATAGATTCTCTAGCAATGGTTTTTTCAAATATTTTGGTCTTAAGTGTGATGTTGATCATCATAATAGGCGTTAGGCGTTGTAGGAAAATTGAACCTATGAACGACGATTAATTGTTCTCACTTTCTTCGTGAAGTTCATATATGGTGGTGTCATCGGCACTATGTAACCGATGGTTAAGTAGTGGTGTTCTAATGGTTGGAGGAAAAGACTGGGAAGACGATTTAATCGAACAAATGGTTGAGATGTTCAAAGGAATGGGCATGTCGCTAAGTAAAGAACAAGTCAAGAAATTGATGAGTCAATTCAGAAGTCAATTTGAGAACATGGGCCTTGATGCTGAAAAAATAGCAAAAGGAGATGTTAACTTCAATTTTGACCTTTCAAATCTTAGTAAACTATTCCAATCTGGTCAATCTATGGAAGACATACTGAGTAATTTGGGTGTTGATTTGCAAGTTGATGCAACTCCTGTAGAAATAAAAACGCCAGAGATTAAAAGTCAAGATGAGGATGTTTTGAAACTACCTGTCGATGATATATACTTGGATGGATGGAATATGTCTGTTACTATCGATTTCACTCTAAAAGAAGAGATTCATGAAGATGAGGTGGAATTATCACTGATTAGTGATGGTAGTCTATTGAAAATAATGAAGTCCACTGGCGTAAACCCTGTTGCTCGGGTAGAATTACCTCACCCTTGCGAAGACGTTGTCGATTGGTCGTTGACTAATGGAATATTAGACGTCACACTAAAACTCACCCCACAAGGCTCTGCATTAGATGATGAAGTGCCAGAAAATGTCGATGTTAGTATCGACTTTGGGGATGATGATGAAGACGATGATGGTGGAATCCCAATATTTTGAAAAATGGATGTGAAAAAATGAGTAAAGTAATAGGAATTGATCTTGGAACAACAAATAGCTGTGTAGCAACAATAGAGAATGGAGAGGCTGTAGTAATAGCAAATGCTGAAGGGGCTAGAACCACTCCTTCAGTGGTAGCTTTCGCTAAAGATGGCGGCGAGCGTTTAATCGGTGTCACCGCTAAAAGACAAGCTGTGACAAATTCAGATAGAACTCTGTTGTCTGTAAAAAGACATATGGGGACCAAGTGGAAAACTGAAATCGATGATAAGGAATACACTCCGCAAGAAGTTTCAGCATTTATTCTACAAAAGTTGAAGGCTGACGCTGAAGCATATCTTGGAAGTGAAGTTAAGCAGGCCGTAATTACATGCCCGGCATATTTCACTGATGCTCAAAGAACTGCAACGAAAGATGCTGGTAGAATTGCTGGCCTTGAAGTCTTAAGAATTATCAATGAGCCTACTGCTGCTGCTTTAGCATATGGTGTTGACAAGGATGATGACCAAACTATCCTAGTTTATGATTTGGGTGGCGGAACTTTTGACGTTTCAGTGTTGGAGATTTACCAAGTAGATGGTCAACCCCAAATCGAAGTTAAGGCTACTGCTGGAAATAATAAGCTTGGAGGAGATGATTTCGACGAGAAGGTTATCGAATGGCTCGTCAAGGAATTCAAGAAGGATACTGGAATAGATTTGTCAAAGGATGTTCAAGCCATGTCTCGATTGAAAGAAGCTGCTGAAAAGGCAAAAATTGAACTATCTGGGACACAACAAACTCAAATTAATCTACCTTTCATAACAATGGTTGATGGGCAACCTGAGCACCTTGATATCACCCTAACCCGTGCTAAGTTCGAAGACTTGATTTCAAAACTGATTGAAAATACAATGGCTCCAACAAGGCAAGCAATGAAAGATGCTGGTGTCAAAAAGGGAGATGTAGACAAAGTAATTCTTGTCGGCGGATCTACTAGAGTCCCGGCTGTACAAGAAGCGGTAGAAAAGGAAGCCGGTAAAGAACCATACAAAGGAATTAATCCGGATGAGGCAGTTGCTATGGGTGCTGCTTTACAAGCAGGAATTATTTCTGGAGATGAGGGTGTTTCAGATATCCTACTACTCGATGTTACGCCACTTACCTTAGGAATTGAAACCTTAGGTGGAGTAACAACTACTATGATTGAAAGAAACACAACTATCCCTGCACGACGCTCGGAAATTTATTCAACTGCTAGTGATAATCAACCTGCTGTAACAATACATGTATTGCAAGGAGAAAGAGAATTCGCCAAAGATAACGTCACTCTTGGTGAATTCACCTTAATGGGAATTCCTGCTGCTCCACGTGGAGTCCCTCAAATCGAAGTAACGTTCGATATTGACGCAAATGGAATTGTCAATGTAAGCGCTAAAGATATGGGTACTGGAAAGGAGCAATCGGTTAAGATTGAATCTCAAACCTCCCTTAGTGAAGATGAGATTCAGGCAAAGATTTCCGAAGCGGAAGAGTTCGCAGAAGAAGACCAAAGAAGAAAGGCTAAAGTCGAGTTAAGAAATATGGCTGACCAAGTAGTCTACCAAACTCGTCGTACAATCGAAGAGGCTGGAGATAAGTTGGAAGATTCTGATGTCGACCCTGTTAAGGAACAACTCGATGAACTTGAAAAATTGGTTCAAGACGAAGATGGAAAGCCTCTAGATTTGGAAAGTATTGATGAAGCGGCTATACAAGCTAAGGTCAAAGAAGTTGAAGAAGCGATGCATGGAGTCTCTGCTAAATTATACGAGGCTGCTTCTGCAGAAATGGCACAACAAGACGGATCTGGTGAAGATGGGGATATCGATGTTGGCGGAGACGATGTAGTCGATGCTGATTTTGAAGTAGTCGACGAAGATTGAGTCGCGCTTATGTCTATGATGTGGGTGGCTTAGTCATGGGCGAGAAGGAAATCCTTGAAGATACAACTCGCTCAACCGGAAGAGACGCTCTAAAGAAAAATGTTCAAGCAGCAATTGCTCTATCTGGCGCAATACGCTCTACTTTAGGTCCAAAAGGCCTTGATAAGTTATTGATTGATGATGATGGCAGGACTCTTGTTACCAACGACGGGGTTACTGTTTTAGAGACCGCAAAGGTTGAACATCCTGTTGCTAAAATGGTCATCGGGGCTTCTTCACTACAAGATAAAATTGCCAAAGATGGAACGACTAGTACGGTGATTATTGCATCGGAAATGCTTCGCAATGCTTGGGAATTAGTAGTTCAAGGAATTCACCCTGCGGTCATAAGTCGCGGTTTTCGTATGGCTGAGCAAAAAGTAATCGATGCGATAGATGAGTTATCTCTGGAGGGAAATAATGACCTGTTCAAGAAGGCCGTTATTTCAGCATTGTCTGGTAAAGGGCATGACTCACTGAAGGAAATTGTCAGTGAATTATCGCTGAAGGCTGTTGAGATTGTTTCTGAAGAAGGCGAAAAAATAGACAGAAGCAAAATCAAGATTATCTCTCAAACCGGTAGTTCCATCAAAGAATCTGAAGTAATCCAAGGCTTGGTTTTAGCGAAGAAAAGAATTGACTCATCGATGCCTAAACAGGTGAAAAATGGTGAGGTTTTACTGATTAATGGCGGTATTGAGCGTAGATCTTTTTCTTCTGATATGAAATTAAATGTAACAACTCCTGGAGTACTAGAGTCTTTTAGGAATAAGGAGCGTCAGATGTTAAATGAACAAATTAGCAAATTGAGGGATTTGGGAGTTAATGTGGTTGCTTGTAAAGAAGGAATCGATGATGATGTCAAATCAGAATTGGTCAAATTAGGCATTCAAGCATTTAGAAGAGTCTCTAAATCGGATTTGGATTTGTTATCCAAATCTTGTAATGCAACTATAGTTCATGATGTGATGTCCGCTACTAAAGAAAACGTCGGGAAATGTCTGTCGAGTTCAAATAAAACCCTTGGGGGCTTAGAGCATTGGGTTGTTGATGCTGATGGTGGTGGAACTACCATAATAATCAGAGGAAGTACTGTTGATGTTATTGGAGAAGTTGAAAGGTGCTTTGATGATTCTTTGGGAGTTGTCTGTCAAATGTTTGAGGATGGGCGATTATTACCTGGTGGCGGCGCCACATATGTCGCTTTAGCTAGATTGTTGAGAAGATACGCAGAGACTATTCCAGATAGAGAGCAATTAGCAATAGAAGCATATGGAGATGCTTTAGAAGTTATTGTCCGCGTACTAGCGGAGAATGGTGGAATGGACCCTATTGAGTCTCTTCTTTCCGTAGTTTCAACACAAACAAATCTTAATTCTGATAGACAAGGTCTAAACTTGTATACTGGAAATGTTGAGGATATGGTTGATTCCGGTATTATTGAGCCGTTAGGAATTATTCGTCAGGCAATCATTGGAGCCACTGAAGCATCGATCTCAATACTGAGAATAGATGATGTCCTTTGGGCCAAGCAGGATATTGAGATTCCTGAGTTGTCGGGGAACTAACCGGTCGTAAAACCGCTTAAACTACTATTATGAAGGGCCTTCCCTTCAAATAGGGAAAGATTGCCCCAAATATTGATGGGAGCCGATAGTTCGATTAGCGTAGGCATTGACGATATCGCAATACATTTCCCTAAATTATACATGGATATGCGTGATTTTGCAGATTTGCGAGGCGCAGATTATGGTAAATTAAACAAGGGACTTGGGCTTAAAGCAATGGCGATCCCCGACGTCCACGAAGATACTGCTACTATGGGCGCAAATGCAGTAATGAATCTAATTGACAGAAATGGTATCGACCCTAAAAATATTGGTAGAATGTACCTGGGTACAGAGTCTGCTCTTGATGGTGCAAAGCCAACCGCCACATACATTCTCGATATGTTAACTCAAAGATACTCTGACAGATATGGAAAAGATTGTTTCAGAAATTGTGATGTCGTGGATATGACTTTTGCATGTATTGGGGCAGTGGACGCATTGCATACAACCTTGGACTGGGTTGCTCGTTCTACCGAAAAAGATGAAAGAATAGGAATTGTTATTTTTTCTGATAATGCAAAGTATGCTCTTGAGTCGGCGGGCGAATATACACAAGGTGCCGGAGGAGGCGCACTTTTGATTAGAAGAAATCCTAGATTGCTAGAAATTCCAGACTGCATAGGAGTATCTACGACTCCTGTTCACGACTTTTTCAAGCCAAGAAGAGAAGTTTCTCTGCGCTCAATTATCTCTAATGTAATGACTCTAGCACAAGAAACCGGCCAGTCGATCAAAAAGGGAATTGTTGAGAGGATGATTAGACACCTACCTGCTTCCACGGTAAGGAAATTAGGAATTTTTGCTCATGGTGAGGAAAAGGTAAGCGTCCATAGAGATGAGCCTGTTTTTGATGGCCAGTATTCTAATCGTTGTTATCAGCAAGCTGTTCGCCAGGCATTCCATAATTTTGCACAAAAAGCAGAGAATATGGGCCGCTATAAGCATGATAGTGATGAAAGATTAACAGAACAATGGGGTAGAATTATCATGCATTTACCATATGCTTTCCAAGCCAAAAGAATGTTTCCCGATGTTTTCAGGCACGATAGAGAAAATACTGAGATGTGGGAAAAAGTTGCGGAACAACTTGGTCCGTCGCCAGAATTCCATAACTCCGATGACCCTGTAATTATCGAAATATGGGAGAAAGCGATGGATGGTTACAGAAGGGCCATTTCAAAAACGCCCGAATACTTGGAGTTTCATGCCAGTAGAATCGAAAAAGGCCAGCGTGCTAGTAGCCTGATTGGTAATCAATACACTGGTTCTATTTTCCTAGCATTGATGTCGACCTTTGAGTCAGATTTAGAAGAAAATGTGAATTTAGATAACATGTTATTCGGATTATGTGGCTATGGCTCTGGGGCCAAGGCTAAGGTGTTTGAAGGAAAGGTTAGCCCGAGATGGCGTGAAGTTGTATCGAGATGGCACTTGTTTGAAAGATTGGCTGGAAGAGTTGCTATTGACCATATTACATATGAGAATTTACACAAAGGTCTGCAGGATGGAAGTGTCTTGGAGCCGGAAGGCGAATTCGCACTTGTTGAAATCGGAGAAGAAGGGGTTCAAGAAGGTGCTAGAACATACAAGTGGATTGGCGTCTAAAACTCCAATACAACTTTTCCACAGTCACCGCTTATTGCCAGTTCCATTGCTTGATTGAATTGTTCAAATGGCATTCTATGCGTAATTAGTGTTTCAATATCTATTTTGTTTTCTTCCAGTAGTTGATGCATTAGGTCCCAAGTAGACCACATTTTCCTTCCATTTATTCCCTTGATGTGTAGATATCTGAAAACAACATCATTCATTGGAACGGGTGGCGTACTATCACCATACACAGATAATATGTTCAGATAGCCCCCCATTCTTGTGCTTTTTATCGAGTTGGATAGCGCTTGAGGTGAGCCTGAAAATTCGCATGAATTATCAACACCTCTGCCATCTGTATTGGCTAAAATTTCATCGACTATGTTATGGTCTTTACCAAGTACTAAATCAGCTCCAAGTTTCTTTGCCATATCCATTCTTTCTTGATTATCCCAATCTATGGCTATGACTTTGCTTGCGCCCATGGCTTTAGCCGCATTTACTGCAAATAATCCGATTGGGCCAAGCCCATGTATTGCGACTGAAGAGCCTTTCACTGGACCCCCGGTTAGCGTATGAATTGCATTTCCAAGTGGATCTTGAATAGATGCATTTTCCATTGCCAGGTTACTTGGTAACTTTCTAGCATTTACTGCAGGAATCGTGAAGTAAGGAGCAAATGCTCCATTTGAATGAACTCCGAATATTTCTCCTCTTTCGCATATATGCGCATTGCCTTCATCACACCTTGGACAATCCCAACAAGCAAGATGGCATTCTATTGCAACTTTATCACCGATTGAATGAGACTCTACTCCGTCCCCAAGCCCGACTATCACTCCACATGTTTCATGCCCAGTAATCGTCCCTAATGGGACGTTTTCTTTTGCCCAATCATCCCATTTCCAAATATGTACATCGGTGCCACAAATAGAAGTTGAATGGGTTTTGATTAGTACTTCTCCATGTTCGGGTTTTGGCATATCGTGTTTTTCTAATGAAAAGCCCCCTATTTCGTCATTTAACTTGGTCCATCCGAACATGGATTCAGGTAAATCTTGCATGGGCCTCATGTACGCCTTATACTGTTCGCTCTTTGATGATTCGCTAATTTCGTTTTTTCAAAAAAAGTATTTTCTTTAGGTATATTGATTAAGGAGGCATCGGTGGTGAAAATCCCGTTGGTGTGTCATGAAGTACGTCGTAGTCAGCGGGGGAGTTCTTTCTGGGCTTGGTAAAGGCGTCACTGCAAGCAGTATCGGAGTTCTGTTGAAAAGTTCTGGCTTAAAGATAACTTCAGTGAAAATTGACCCATACCTCAATAGTGATGCTGGAACAATGTCTCCATTTGAACATGGCGAAGTATTTGTCTTAGATGATGGGGGAGAAGTTGATTTAGATTTAGGGAATTATGAAAGATTCCTAGACATAAACCTTGGAAAGAATAATAATTTAACAACTGGAAAGATTTATTCAAAGGTAATAGAATCTGAAAGAAGAGGCGACTATTTAGGCAAGACTGTTCAAGTAATCCCACACATAACTGACGCTATACAAGATTGGATCGAAGATGTTGCCCACGTCCCTGCCGATGGCAGCGGAGATGTTCCTGACGCCTGTATTATTGAGTTAGGAGGAACTGTTGGAGATATTGAATCTGCACCATACATCGAAGCTTTGAGACAATTCCAATTTAGAGTTGGGCGGGAAAATATTTCTTTTGTTCATGTTTCTCTGGTTCCTGTAATGGGGCCGGTTGGCGAACAAAAGACAAAACCCACTCAACATTCTGTAAAGGAATTAAGAGGTCTTGGAATTACTCCAGATATATTGGTTTGCAGATCAACAAGCCCTATGACTGAAGAGACAAAAGAAAAGCTTGCTGCTTTCTGTCACGTCTCTCCCGATGCTGTGATGTCAACTCATGATGTCCCCAATATCTATCACGTTCCATTGATGCTTGAAAGTCAAGGGCTATGTAAAATCCTAAATGTTAATTGTAATAATACAAATCTACTTTCTGAATGGAAGAAGATGGCTTTGAATTTAGATACACTCACTGAAGAAGTTAATATTGCAATGGTTGGAAAATATACCGACCTTTCCGATGCCTATCTATCTGTGATAAAGAGTCTGCAACATGCTGCTATGGCAGTAAATAGAAAGTTGAATATCGATTGGATTGAAGCAAGCCATCTAGAAGATTCTTGGAAATCGCAGAGCTCGGATGAATTTGATACTGCATGGGATCTATTGAGGAATGCAAATGGCGTTCTTGTCCCAGGCGGTTTTGGAGACCGCGGAATTGAAGGTAAAATATTAGCTGCGGAATATGCGAGGACCTCAAAGACTCCATATCTTGGCATTTGCTTAGGCCTTCAAGTAGCTACTATCGAGTTTTGTCGAAACGTTCTGAACTTAACTGGCGCTAATTCTACCGAATTTGAAGATAACCCGCCTTATCCTGCTGTAATATTTATGCCAGAAATCTCCAAGACGCACCTTGGAGGTACGATGAGATTAGGCAGTAGGCCAACGCTTTGGCAAGTTGATGAATGTAAAATAAAATCACTGTATGGAGACGGGGAAAGTGTCGATGAACGGCATAGGCACAGGTATGAAGTGAATCCTGACATCATTGAAGACATAGAAGCGGCAGGACTGGTATTTGTTGGTAAAGACGAAACTGGACAACGTTGTGAAATTTTTGAATTAAAAGATCATCCGTACTATGTTGGAGTTCAGTTCCATCCTGAATTTAAATCAAGACCTGGTAAGCCTAGCCCGCCATTCCTTGGATTATTACAGGCTTCATCGGAGAACGCTTCGTGATTTTAAGATTCTAATACGCGAATCACTCTAGTTGTTCGATAACCTTGTAAGAGTTTGATAAATTTGTTCTTTTGAAAAGTTAAATCTAACTCTGGGTCACCAGTATCTATTCTCAAGAAACTTAACCCGATTAATTTTGAAGGTGTTGCAACACCTAAAATTGAGTCGTGGCCTATTGCTCTTAGAACGTTTGGAGATAACTGCAAATTTCCACGGCCAATTAAGAAGCCTTGGCCGCCCATTGGCGACAATAATAGTAACTTATTGCCTTGATGTGGTTTGATTTTTTCTAGTAATTGTTGTTCATTAAGGTCTCTAAATATCTCTCCTTCACAGTAAATATCTATCCCAAGGAGTGTTAATTCAAAACCAAGGTGTTGCCCCATACGATTTATTGTGCCCCCACTGCCCCAAATTATCATAATTTTATCATCATTAGAAATTATATCTGCGATGTGATTGGAAAGACCTTCAATTATTTCTTCTTCAGACGCTCTCTCAACTTGTTGTTTTGAACCTTGCATAAACCTAGGGCTAGCTGGAGTCCAAGCTTCCCCATACATCTTAACTTTCCATTCACCTTTGAGATAAATCTCTTCATCTAAATCCATGACTTCAGTAATACTAGAAAGTAAGTCTCCTTGTAAAAATGAAAGAAGAACTTCCGCTGCTGCATTTGGAGTGGTTGCAAAGCAACCAGAATGCATCTTAACGCCCCCTGGAACTCCGATTAGTGGCGTTTTATCTCCGTCTAAAGCATTAACAATATCCCGGGTTGTGCCATCTCCTCCAGCATATAAGATAATATCAACATCATTTTCTAATAATTCAGTAATAAGTTTGGATGTATCTTCTGCTGTAGTTTTATCAGGGGATTTACCAATGCTGGTAAATTTGTTTCGGCCTAGCCATGTCCCTCCCATCCTTCCTGACCAAGTAATGATTTCAGGATTGCATTTAGTTCGATTTAGACTGCTGTCTAAAAGTTCTGTGAATTTCTCTATACATTGTTCCATTCGGGGGCCTGCTCGGTCTTGTGCTCCAGCAGAACGCGCTTCTTCGGCACGGCCATCGCTCCCTTTGAACCCTAATTTACCACCCAAACCGGCGTCAGGATTGACTATAATGCCAACTCGCATAATTAGGCCAACATGTCAATGTTGAATAATCCGTTTATTGTTGTAATCAAACAATAAGAGGATTAATTTGGTGGCGGGGTATCGAGTATCATGGCAAGGAAAGACGAGATTCCTAGTTTAGAGAATGCCTTAGAAAGTGGTTTTTCAGAATTGAAAAGTGGGGAAGAAAATATCAAAGTTGAAACTGGTGAAAATAAAAATAAAGAAAGTGCGAGATATGATCATTCTTATGGCTTAAAAATCGACGCTAAAGAAACTCGAGAGAAATTTATTTCCAGGCCTATAACGGCCACAAAAAAGACTGTTGAAGAACCGATTAATGCTAAACCTGAGGATGAAAAGAAGGTTGAATCCCCTGTTGTAAAAGAGGAAAATAAAATTCTTGACTCTCCAACTTCAAATATCGGAGATGATTTTGATGTATCTTGGTGATTACTGATTAGAAAGGTTCTATTCTATCCACCTTACGCATAAATTATGCGAGTTGCTGTAATAACTGGGGCAAATCGAGGAATTGGCAATCACTGGACTAATCGCTTATTAGAAAATGGGTGGATGGTTTATGCTGGATATAGAGAAGATATGGGCGGCCTAGGCGTAATTGAACATGATAATCTAATCGCTTTACAGCTCGATGTTACGAATACGGATTCTATCGAAAAGTTTGTCGAAAATATAAATGGCAATGTAAATTTACTAATCAATAATGCTGGAGTCCCTGATGGACGTTGGAGAAGTTTGACAGAGATCGATGATGAATGGGCTTTGGATGTTTTGAATATTAATTCACTGGGGCCAGTGAGAATGGTGAAGGCGCTATACCCAAAAATGCTCGATGATAGTTTGACAAAGATTGTCATGATCAGTAGTTTAATGGGTTCGATTGATGATTGTCATATGGGTAAATCATACGCTTACCGTGCATCGAAAACCGCTCTAAACATGTTTACAGTCGCTATGAAAAAAGAATGTATTGAAGATAATATCTCTTTCCTAATATTCCATCCAGGGTGGGTCAAGACTAGGATGGGGGGGGATAGAGCCCCTGTCGAGATTGAAGAAAGTGTTGAAGGGATGATGAAAATATTAGAAAATCATACTATAGAAGACAGTGGAGTATTTATCCAGTATGATGGCCAGAAAATAAAATGGTGATGTTAGGAGTTGTTATGATGTCTACAAACAAAGGAGCGGGTAATCTTCGTTATTTCCAAATTAGAATATTACATGCACAAGCCAAGCATTTGCCAGGCTATGCAATTACAGATTTCTTCAAAAAAGTCGAAATGATCGCTGGAACGGGAAAGGTCGAAAGTGTTCCCTCAAGTATTTTGAGAGTTGAATATGATGGTGGCAGCCTCCCTATATTGAATGACAATTTGAAAGATAGTTTCATCATTGATAAAGTACTAGAAGAAAATGAAGGTTTTTCATATTTGCAAGTTCGAACTCCTGGTCCAATTCAAATGATTGTAGCTCAAGAAAATGATTGTTGGGCAACTCCGCCAACTCATCTATCAAAAGAAAATGGTCTTTTTATGACCATACAGGGGACCCCGAAAGGGTTGAAACGGGTCAAAGATAAATTAGAAGAGTTAATTCCAGAAAAGATGGATATGAGAATTTCTAAAATGATTGTTGGGGATTGGATTGCTGCACCAAAATTACCTGAAAGGCGTAATATGGTGATAAAAACTGCTGTAGAACAAGGGTATTATGATACTCCAAGAAAATGTACACAGAAAGATATTGCTGAACTTTTGGGCATCAAACAGGGAACTGTAGCAGAACATCTCCAAATGGCTGAAAGTGTAATTATTAAATCCTGGTCAGACCAATTATCTCAATCATAGACTTCGAATTGTGATTAAAATAGACAGAATAAGAAGCAGCCCCCCCAATATTGTAAATGTATTTTTGATAAAATTTGGTTGGGATGTTTTTGATTTTATTTTTTCACCTATGTTAGACCAAATAATCATCGCAAGAACTCCTCCTGATGTTGTAATGGTTGAAATTATAATTATTCCAAGAACTCCTCCGCCAAAATCGGTCAAGAACATTGACATTAACATGAATACCATCATCCATTCTTTGCCATTTACATATTGCATCAATAATCCGGTTTTGAATCCCAACCTAGGTATTATTTCGGGGAAATCTTGTATTCTTTCTGAACGGCCAAGATAAATTATTGCAAAGGCAATCAAGAACATGAATAAAGATCCAACAATATCCATAATCGTGCTTATAGGTCCATCATCTTCAAAATAATCAACAGCAAATCCACAGATGAAATGTATCGAAACAAACCCAACTGCCATACCGGTAATCAATGATACATTACTCTTCTTTCCATGCACAACTGCATGAACTGTGCAGGTAAGATTATTTGGGCCTGGAGTAATCAAACCTGCGCATAATAACGCTAACAGGTAAAGTAATGACTCCCATGGCATGATTATTGATGAAAGGTTTACTGGTTTAATCATTATGTATTTTCAAGAATGAATATGATTATTTGTTAGTGGTTGTTGATTGTGCTATGGGCGATGATTTGCCATTATTAACAATGGTTAAGGCAAAAGACATCGATGATTTACCTGATGATTTAACCGATGATTTGTTGAATTTACGAAATACACTTTCCTCGCTATGTTCTTTCTATTCCGTAGAAGATTTTGTCACCTTTTTGTTTTCCAAGCAATTTCAAAGTCTGATAAATTATGAAGATCCTTGGATGGTTTTTGAAGTTGGGATGTACCTTGAACATCAAAAGAATATGCAATTAATTCCTATGAAAAACAAAATTACCTTGATCGACAATGTTGGATGCGGTTGGAATGATGGGGTCTTTGAATCAAATAATCCCGAAGAAATTTTGAAAGAATTAAATGCCTGGTGTCAAATGGTTTTTGACCCAAATTCCAGATTTGAATGATCAATAAAACAATGAGCAGCAAGTCAAAGACCCGTCTCCTGCACGGAATTGGCTGACATCTAATATTATTGGTTCAAGATTTAATTCTATCAGCTTATTTAGTACGGCAGGGTAACCTTCTGCAACTAGGACTTTATTTCCTGGCAAGCCTATCGTATTGCAACCATAAGTTTCCTCAATAGGCATCCAACAAACTTGAGACCCTTCTGGCAACTCTCCAAATGCATCTTCAGGAAGCATTCCTTTCGGTGCTAGAATTATTTCATCGGTCGGGGTAGAGGCTATGCTTGTAAGGTGTAGAGCTCCATCGGGAATGTCGATAATCCTTAATTCGTAGTTTAAATGTTCGAGAAGGTCTTCTAATTCCTTGATTCCTCCATCATTGGTTCTAGATGAGCGGCCTACAAAGAAAATGTCTCCTAGACGTAAAATGTCTCCCCCGTCCATTCGGGCATCTCCACTCATACGGCAAATTTGCGCTCCTCCCATTTTTTCTATCAAGAAATCGGCAATTGGCGGTTGCTCATTTACTCTTGAAGGGTGGCCTGGAACTGGAAGTAAAACGTGTCCATCGATAATTACTGCTTGGTCTTCAACAAAGACGCAATCAGGCTGATTCTCGTCCTCTGGAAGAACATGCACTTCGAGCCCGGCATCTTCTAATGCCTTACAATAAGCATTATGCTGTTCTCTTGCTAAATTTATGTCGGTTGGACCTGAACCGAAAAATTTGGCAAGGGCTGAGTGATAGGATTCTGGAATTGCGCGGGTTAGGGCGCGACTCTTTTGATCCAGACGGACCGTTGCCATGATTGAATCCCGCAGATGACCCCTCTTAATGATTAGCCCTTTAGTGGAATTTGATTTCCTAAACCTGTAAAATCACGAGTTAATCTATTCAATTTGTGAAACTAACTCTAGTAAATCTTCTTGGACTAAATCTACAATCCAATCATAATCTCCCCACCATACTCTCTGATATCCATTATGATCGATTAGTACTGTACCAGTTGAATGTTCGATATCATAATCTCCTGGATGATGCCTCCCTGATGTTTGTTCTGTTTGATTGGATTCGATAGTAAAGCCTACATTGAAATTGGCCCACACATCACTTAACTCCTTGAAATCTGATGATTTTTCATCAACATCGTTTATCGTTAAATGAGTCCAATTTGATTTGGTCCCAAGTTTCCATTCAGTAAGTGTGGTTGTATTATCCCTCCATGGGTCAACTGTGATTGTTAAAAATTCAATCTTATCTAATTGAGGCTGTTCCAAGGACTCATGAATCATACCTAGATTGTAAGTGACAATAGGGCATATATCATAGCAATTGGTGAATAAGAAAGCAATGATTGTTACTTTACCTGCTGTTTCTTGTTTGAAATTATAGGTTTCGTTATCATTTGTTATCAGTGTGAAATCATTTGCTTTCTTGCCGTTTTCGATAAGGTCGCCATGGAAGCTGCCTTCGAAAATGGATTCTGAATTCATACATCCTGGAGAAAGTATGGTAATGGCTAGAAACAATGCCATTGCTACTTTCTTCAAAATCTCACCTCAGATGTCATAACTAAGATATGGAATATCAATATCTAATTGAGTGACATATAATCCAGTAGAAATACAAGATGAATATGTTATACCGTTATGGTGTTCTACCGCCCAAAGATAAGGAACCCATCCAAAATCATAGAAATTAGAATCTAATTCTTGGCCATCAACTCCATGCGGCAAATACCAAGCAACAGTAGCTTCTGCATGGGTTGCGACTCTATCATCTGGATTTGATGGTTTGACTAGAGTCTCAATGTCAACAACCCACAGGCCTGCATGGTAGTGTGAAATATACAACCTTGCATCCCATGAACCGCCAAGGCTTTGATCTTCAATCTCAGTTGTTGGGAAATAAGCGCTATCTAAATTGTGAGGAGAGAATAATAACCACTCATCTCCATTGGAATGCGCTTCACAATCAGCCCCGTAACAATGGTCATTGGCGGTTGGAATTTCCCAGTCTCTAATCAACTTAGGTTTGAATTTGAATTGGCCATCTTGTAGCGTATAATCTGTAGTATCTAGAAGGTAAATTATTCCTGTACCGACGCTGGTTGAAAGTACTTCTACAGCGGCCGTTGTAACATGAACTGGTTCATCAGAATAACCTAGGTGAGACATATCCAACATTTCTGGAAATGGTTCGGCATAGTGAATGTAGGATACTCTACCTCCATTCTCATTACCGGTTGTTCCACTATCTGGTTGACCGTCCTCATCTAAATCCAAGAAATCCATCCATAGTCCAACCTCTTCAGCACGCCATCGACACATCACAGGGTTACCTAATCCAGATTTACATGTCGTAGCATGAACGAGATATTCTTCTGGGGAATTAACAGGATGAGGGACATCGGTGACATCTGCAATTCTGAGTCCTGCTTCCCAATAACTTCCATAAATGAAAGTCCTACCATATCTTGGGTCATTTGGGTCTTCGCCCGGCCATAATTGAACCGTCATATCGTGAATATATATCCATCCGCCACGAGTGGTTTCCCAAGATACTTCATATTCTCCCACTTTGATAATTGTGTGACCTGCCCCTGATGCTGGGACTCCTGGAAGATTTCGTGATGCTGACCCATCTAGATTTAAGTGCGCAATAGTAACTCCGCCACAAGCTTCGCCAATCGAAGCATTACATTCCTCATAGTCAGGGTTAGCGACGAAAATATACCATTCGCCGTCAATCATGTGAGTGTAGAGATTGTGAGGCCCGCTGGGGTGGTCAGAATCATACCATGAATCAATATAAACAGGATTTTCTTTGTCTGTAACATCGATCAAAGTCACTGAAACTTGTATAGGGTCGCTCCACTGCCCTACATTAGGGTCTGCATAACCA
>Ga0115012_10000649_pt1 | contig 19791 bp, 17 predicted proteins | sample TroAtlMetagenome_FD_88706 | JGI IMG/M metagenome (GOLD analysis project Ga0115012, IMG submission 88706) | Marine eukaryotic phytoplankton communities from Atlantic Ocean - Tropical Atlantic ANT10 Metagenome | ecosystem: Environmental > Aquatic > Marine > Oceanic | place: Tropical Atlantic...
CACAGCATTTAATCCAATGTTGAGATCCTCTCTCATCGCAGCATGTGTTGCTTTGTGTGCTGCTGTGGTTTGTGTACCGGCAGTGGCAGCGCCTGAAGATAGCATGCTGGCCAATATTAAAGAGGCAAAAGCGCGTCTGGAACGCACAGAAAGCAAAATTAGCAAAGAGCGGGTAGCGCTGGCTAACGAATTGCGTGCGCTTGAACAGCAGGTAATGAAACTGCGCAATGAAACCACGGTCGCCCGCCGTAAAATGGATGAAAGAACCCTTAGTCTTTCCCAGTTAGAAAATCGCCTATCGAGCTGGAGCGAGCAACAAGAGTTCCAACAAAATTTGTTGAGCCGTTTCCTGCTTCAAACTGGTGTAGACAGTCTGTCATTAAGCGAAATGAGCTTGTCTGACAAAGTCCAGAAAGTGGGTGAAAAAGCGAAAGAGTTTGCCAATCAACAAACCCCTAATTTCAGTGCAGGAAAGGTTGTACTGGCGAATGGCGAAGTGACCCAAGCAAAAGTGCTTACTCTTGGCCCGGTGACGTGGTATCTGGCGCAAGCACAAAACGTTGCGGGTACGGCAGAGCGTAAGCAAGACCTGTTTACCTCTACGTCCACTTTTTCAGATACGGATACCGAAAGCCTTGCAAGCTTGGCAAGCAGCGGCAATGGCAGCATTAAAATAGATCCTACCCTTGGCCGCGCAGCAACGCGCGAGCAAGCGTCAGAAGGGGTAATTGAACATGTTGTGAAAGGCGGAGTGTGGGTGATCCCTATCGTTTTGTTTGCCCTTCTCGCTACGCTTATCGCACTGTTTAAAGTTATTCAGCTATGGCGCTTACCGAAGGTTAAGCAAGTAGCATCAGGCAAAGCTCTGGTGAACATGGTGGGCAGTTCAGGTGTGGGCTTCTTTGATGGCATGCAGCGCGAGCTGTATGACATAACTAAGCGTGCAAGCACGCCAACTGAACGCGACGATGAACTGTTTTCTGCACTCCAGCAAGACAAAATCAAGCTTGAAAAATACAACGGCACCATTGCTGTAACTGCTGCCGTTGCACCCTTGCTAGGTCTTCTAGGTACGGTAAGCGGCATGATTGAAACCTTTAGAATGATGACGGCATTCGGTTCAAGCGACCCCGAAGTTATTTCTGGCGGGATCGCTAAAGCCTTGGTTACGACAGAGTTAGGCTTAGTTGTGGCCATACCGGCATTAATTCTAAATGCCGTACTCTCTCGCAAAGCGCGACATTACTACGAAGAGCTCGAAAGTTTCGCGCTTGTACTTAGCAATGACGCGCCTGACGTTGCTGAGAAAAGCGACCAAAAGAGTGATGGTCAACAGCAAGCGAGCGCAAGCTAATGATTGAACAGCTAGCGGGGAATGCATTGTGTTGGTTAATGCTGCTGGTGGCATGGTTTGCTTACCAGCAAATCTTTGTGTTGTTTACTACACGCAAAGAGATAGCCCAAGTGCGTGATGGAGAGAAAGAGCTAACAAAGCGAGAAATGGTACCTGCCGTGCTGGTTAGTGCTCTTCCCTTGATGGGCCTGCTAGGAACAATTGCAGGCCTACAAGTGAGTTTCACCGGAATGATGTCGTTAGGTGTCGATAGTCAAGTCGTCACTGGTGGCATTGCCGATGCACTTTTTACCACTCAGCTTGGCTTAACCTTGGCTATTCCTGGCTGGCTTTTGTTGATGTTTGTTAATGGTGCGGTAAAGCGCGCCGTAGCAAGGGAGGCGTAAACATGGCAAGTCGATTACAGCGACGCCTTGAAAACCAGCAAGCGCAAGGCATTGATATGTCTCCGCTACTAGACGTGGTTTTTATACTTTTAATTTTCTTTATCGTTTCAACTGTGTTTGTAAAAGAGACTGGGGTAGAGGTAGATAAACCACAGGCAATATCAGCACAAAAGCTCGATCAAATGGCCATTATGCTGGCAATTACCCGAACCGGTGAAGTGGTGTATGACAGTGCCAATATCGGTGTGAGCGGTGTGCGCTCTACCGTTGAGCAATTGTTGATGAAAGAACAACGCCCAGTAGTCATTCAGGTAGATAAAGCCGTTCGCTCTGAATTACTGGTAGAAGTCATAGATGAAGCCAAACTGGCGGGTGCCGACACGGTCAATATCGCCACTTTGAAGCCATAGCGAACGAGGCAAAATTCAATGAAATACAATCTTCAACCTTCTCTACTTAGCGGTGCGGTGCTCGTTAGTGCGCTTGGCGTTATGTGGCTAGGGCACTTTTTGTCTAATCTGCAGCCCGACACTATGGTTGTGCGCAAGTTAGACATTGCGGTAACGCCTCCACCGCCGCCGCCCCCTAAAACGCAAAATGTAGTGGAAGAGACTGAACTTGTTATGCAGGTAGAGGGCAGTGGCGCAGCCATGACCATGGCGGATTTAAGTGTTGAGCCAGATATTCAAGTGCCAAAGCCCGACATGCCAAATGTCAAAGTGACCCAAACCCAATGGGATATGCCTGATATTGAATTGGACGCCTTTGGGCTAAGCGAACTGGATTCAAAGCCTACCTTGCTGACTCCGGTCAAAATACGTTTCCCCAAGCGACTTAAAAAGCAAGGTATCAAGCGGGTGATTGTAAAGCTCGACGTCATTATTGACGAACACGGCAACGTAAAGCTGATGGATATTGTCGAGAACCCGCATCACGAGCTCAATAAAGAAATAATGCGTTTTGTTAAAGCCAGCAAATTTACATCGCCCTACAAAGAGGATGAAGCGGTGAAGGCGCGTTTTATTTGGCCCGTAGTTATAGAGGCCTAATAGAAGCCTATTAAAGGCCTGGTTTAGCGCAATAAAGCGAAATAGAAGCTAAAGAATTTAGAGGTTGATTGAGACAATGTTAAACAAGATTACAGCCGTAACTGTCCTCAGCTGTGTAGTGAGCGCGCTGGCTTTTGTTAAGCCGGTAAGTGCGAAAATCACGGTGGAATTGGAAGAGCCCGATTGGCAGTTTGTCATGCGTCAGCACCATAGAGATGATCATCGTGAACGTATATCCCGTGAAGAAGGTGAGTTTATCGGGCGCATTCAGGCCGACTTGCAAGCAGGCAATTATTCAAACGTTGCCAGCGCATTTGCAACTCAGGATATTTCTCAATTTAGTCCACGCTTGCGTGAGCTTTACGGACAAGTGCTATTGAATGAGAAAAACTACGCACTTGCCGAAAAAGTGCTGTTGGACGTTATAGACGCTATGCCAAACCTTCCATCGGCGCACAGAAGTTTGAGCATGGCGTATTTAATGACAGATAAATTGGCCAAAGCACGCACTCATTTAACGAAAAGCGTAGAACTAGGTATTCAAGATGCCCAACTTTTCGGGCAGCTAGCCTATACCAATGTTCAGCTTGGAAAACCTGTCACCGCTATTGGTGCTTATCAAAATGCATTGATGCTCGAACCTGAAAACAAGCAATGGTATCAAGGCTTATTGTTCGCGCTTATTGAAAGTAATGCACTTGCACAGGCGGAAAGCTTGCTAAGCGAAATGTTGGTAGATGATGAAAGTAATCAGCAGCTTTGGCTCCAACGGGGACAAATAGCGTTAAAGCAGGGTGACATGGTAAAGGCGCTGAGCAGCTTAGAGACTGCCCTTTCTTTGGGTGACAGCTCGCTGTCGAACTTGATCTCAGTGGCTAAATTGCACGTATCTGACGGCAGTCCGCGGCGCGCAGCAGACATACTGGCTACCCATGCGAAGACTTTCATTACCGACAAAGATGGGGAAGGCTTTGACGCTTACTCCAAAATAGCGGCTTACTTAGCGGCTAATGAGCAGTGGTCTGATTTAGGTAAATTAACGCAAGCTGCCGACAACAATGTGAAAAAGCTCACGACCACTCAAGCAGCTACGCTTAATGTACTTAAAGCTCAGTTAGCTATGGGCAAAGGGCAAAGCAAAACGGCAATTTCCCTTTTAACCAAAGCCATTGCTGACGCCCCTGACAATGGAGAGGCGCTGTTGTCTCTTGCTTCACTTTATCGTCAACAGAACAACGTCGAACGTGCCAAAATGACCTATCTACGAGCTGAGTCACTCGCCGACGTTAAACAGCGCGCCATGCTCGGGCGTGCGCAAATTGCCATAGATCAGCGTCAGTACCAAGATGCACTTACGCTTTTACGACAAGTCTATAAATCGTACCCATCCCGTTCTGATTTACTTGGCAACATCCAGTCACTAGAAAACCTAGTGAAGAACACAATATGAAGAGCCAAACGGTAAACCGCGTCGCCATAAATCGTGAACGATTGGATGTCGCACTTAGAACGCTGATTGCTGTGGCACTGGGCTACGCTTTTTCAGCGTGGCTAAGCAGCGCCATTGCCAATTTTATAGGGGCTGACGGACGAGAGCACGAAGTGTTGGTAAGAATGCTGTTCTTTTGTGTTTACTGCACCTTCATCCTTTTTACGTTCATCTTTGATACGACGAAAAAGGCGTCCATCGTAATGACAGCGCTCTCTGCGTTAGCCTTATGTCTTTATTCAATCAGTACAGGGCTTTAACATGAAAGGGAATGTCAGAAAGTCTATGACGTGGCTTCATACTTGGAGCTCGATACTTGTTGGTTGGTTACTCTTTGCGATTTTTTTTACCGGTACGCTGTCGTTTTTTAGAACCGAAATAACCTATTGGATGCAGCCAGAACAACACGCCGCAGTACCCAACGAAAAGGCGCTAGAGCACGGTTTACGTTATCTTGCGATCAATGCGCCCAATGCAAGTGAATGGCAACTCTCACTACCAGATGCGCGCTCGAATACACTCGACTTGTCGTGGCGCGACGCTAATGCAGGTAACGAGCGTCGTCGAGGTCCACGGGTCATGTTGAACCCGTCCACGGGTGAAGAGATAAAAGTAAGGGAAACGGCCGGTGGCAACTTCCTTTATCGTTTTCATTTCGAGTTATACGGCATAGACAGAACCGTTGGACGCTGGATAGTAGGCGTAGTCAGTATGATGATGTTTGTTGCTATTATCAGCGGCGTCATCATGCACAGAAAAATCTTTGCCGATTTCTTTATGTTCAGGCCAAAGAAGAAGCTGCTGAGCTGGATAGATGGGCACGCCATTAGTGCGGTACTAGCACTACCATTTCATATCATGATCACCTTTTCTGGTTTGATTCTATTAGGCGCCACGCTATTGCCTTTTAACAGCGAGGAGCGCGTGCGGCACCGTCCTCAAGGTACAGAAGTACGCCAGAATGCGCAGCAGCAAAATCTAGCTTCACCAGACATTAATGCCTTATTGGCCTTACCCATCTCTTCGATGATTGCTCACGCTGAGCGCACATGGCAGGTGCCGGTTGAAAGCCTATCTATTACTCACCCGGGTAAAGCTAACGCTCAGTTTACGCTAAGTGGGAACAACAGAACGCAGTTAAGTGCGGGGCGTGGAGGAAGTAGTGCGCTGGTATTTAACGCACAAGGCGAAGTCATTAACGAGCGCCCAGCCTCAGTAGCCGCTAACGCCAGCCAGGCGACGTATAACTATTTGGATATGCTACATCAAGCGCGCTTCGCCGATACCCTTACTCGCTGGTTACTATTTTTTGCCGGTATTCTGGGTACCATTATGGTGGGAACGGGCTCTGTTTTGTGGGTAGTGAAACGGGCAAAGCAGCAGCTTGGAGAGTTTGGTTTTGAATTGGTCAGAGGCAGTAATTTAGGCAGCATTGCAGGGTTAATGTGTGCGACCGGTGGCTACTTTTGGGTAAATAGACTACTTCCTGCTGATCTAACGTCTCGAAGCTTATGGGAAATTAAGGTTTTTTTCGCAATATGGCTGGTGTGTGTGGTTGCAGGGTTTATTTGGCGAGACAAAAAAGGGTGGGTAATTCAACTTGGCTTTGCAGCAGTGTTGTTTGCGCTTGTGCCTTTGCTTGACCACCTCACCTCAGCAACAGGCTTAGATTTCGCAATTGCAAATGGTGATAGCCTGAGAGTGGGTTTTGACCTTATGTGCATAACACTTGCGGCAGTACTCGGCTATGCTGCTTACCACGTCAAAAGAGCCAAAGCCGTGAAAGCAAAACGGGTGAAAAGCACACCGTCACCTAAGCGAAAAGACAGAGCTCCCCAAAATAAGCCGCAAGGTGACAACAGCGAGGCATTAATATGAGTATCATTCTGGATGTGGTGTTCGCATTTGTGCTTATTTATTTGAGTTTCTTACTACTCTCGCTTGGCAACAAGAAGCATGCCGGTATCACTCGACTAACCAGTACACCTTCACCACTACTTTTAATTGTGCTTCATAGTTTGGCGTATTTGCTTATGGCAATAAGCCTCATGAACTGCATAGACGTGTGGAAGACCGAAATTGGCGTGGTGGTATGGATAGGGCTTTTACAGCTTGCAAGCGTGATGGTTTCAGCAACGTTTACCTATTTACCTACCCTTTACACCGTGGTGTGTAATTACCTATTGCTTGTCGCTTTTTGGGCGCCTCGTTTGCGCGAAAAGTGAAGCAATACTTAAAGGTTGTTGAGCAAAAAATACAATAATGAGAATAAATCTCATTTACATTGAAAAGGGTGGAAATATCTGTATTATCTAGCCCGTTGAATTAATCAATATCACCGAGTAGTACAGAGAGTTAGCAACGAAATTATGAGTTTTTCTTTAGGCGGCATCCGCCAATGGCACTGGATTAGTGGCGCAGTCTGTCTGGTCGGGATGATGTTATTTGCCCTAACGGGGATTACGCTAAATCACGCTGCAGACATTCCAGCGAACAGAACTGTAACGTCAGCTGAATCAAGCTTACCACCGTTGGTTGTCGAACAATTGGTTTCTCTGGACACCGGTGACATAGCCATTCCAAGCGAACTCGTCGCGTTTATGCAGTCGCAAGAGGGCATTTCACTACCTTCATCGGTGACGGGAGAGTGGGATGGTATTGAATTTTATGCCGCTTGGCCTGGACCCGGTGCTGACAGTTGGATAGCAGTAGATGCTGAACTTGGCACAGTGACTTATGAAAACGTTGATAGAGGATGGATATCTTATTTCAATGACCTGCATAAAGGGCGGAACACGGGAAATGCCTGGCGCTGGTTTATCGATATCTTCGCTGTTGCCTGCATTATTTTTAGCGTAACTGGGCTGCAACTATTAATGCGTCACTCGAAAACGCGCGCGTCTACTTGGCCCATTACTACGCTCGGTGTGCTCATCCCGTTTGTCATTATTTTACTGTTTGTGCACTAGCGCGACGCTAGTGGCACTTACCTACACAATTTTAAGGAGTGTTTACATGAAAATGCGAAAAGGCGCAGTGATCGCATCGACTTTATTAAGTATGACATTTGCCTCTGGCGCTATTCACGCTGCAAGCCAAGCCAAACTTGACGTGGCCTTACCGCAACTTGATGTGGCTGAATATCACAAACCTTATCTTGCCGTGTGGATTGAAGACAGTAAACGCAAGGCTACTCAAGTTGCCGTATGGTACGACGTTGAAATGCGTGAAGACAAAGGGAAAGAGTGGCTTAAAGACTTGCGCCAATGGTGGCGTCGTGGTGGACGAAGCCTTGATTTGCCTTATGACGGACTTACCAGTGCAACAAAAGGCCCAGGCGATTACAGCCTTGATTCGCAGTTAAATAAAGCGTTAGCAGAACTGCCAGAGGGCGATTACACGCTTCGCGTTGAGGCATCACGAGAAGTAGGCGGAAGAGAAGTACTATCTCTGCCATTTTCATTACCGCTATCTGCTGCGTCACTACCGGTAGAGGTGAAAGGAAATTCAGAACTTGGGCGTGTAGTACTGCGTCTGGAAGACTAATCTACTGAGGTGCTAATTCAACGCTCACTCAGTAGAGATCCAATAAGAGGACATTATGAAAAAACTATCAGTAAAAGCTTCAGCCATTGCGCTAGCAGCAACACTTGCCGTGTCATTTTCAGCCAGTGCGCATCGCGCGTGGTTACTTCCAAGCTCTACCGTACTATCAGGTGAAGAAGCTTACGTGACGTTTGATGCTGCTATTTCAAATACTATTTTTCACCCTGACCACTTCGCAATGAACGCCAGTAACTTAGTGGTTCAATCGCCAGAGGGTGAAGCCGTAGACGTAGAAAATATGGCACGCGGTAAGTACCGAACCACGTTCGATTTGAAATTAAACAAAGAAGGTACATACAAACTGACGTCTGCCAGCAATGGTATTCGCGCATTTTGGCGAGATGAAGAAGGCAAGCGCAAGATGTGGCCCGGCCGTGGTGAAGAATATAAGCCGGAAGAGTTCGCAACAGCCGTGCCTAAAAAAGCAAAAGATCTTCGCGTAATGCAAAGCTCTCGCCGCGTAGAAACGTTCGTTACTCTTGGTGCGCCATCGGATAAGGTGTTCACGCCTGATAACGTGGGTTTGGAGCTAGTGCCAGTGACTCACCCTAATGATTTATTCGCCACCGAAACGGCAACGTTCAAGTTACTTATTGACGGTGAGCCTGCGGTTGGCGCCGAGGTGGAAGTTGTGCGCGGTGGTATGCGCTACAGAAATGATCAAGAAACGATTAAAGTCACGTCTGACAAAAATGGTCAGATTGAAATTACATGGCCGCAAGCCGGTATGTACTTTGTAGAAATTGGCTATGAAGACGATAAAGCGCAAAAGCCTGCAACGTCTCGTAACGGTAGCTACTCAGGCACATTTGAAGTACTTCCGCTGTAATAACCGTACGTTATTGCGCAGCTAGGGGCTGTAAACGTTCTTTGAATACTCACAGAGCAACAGCCTCTTAAGTTTCTAGCTATTTCAATACAACGGCATAAAAGTTAAGCACATGACAGAAACACACCGTCTACTCATAGCAATAGTAAGCATTGGCCTGTATATGCTGTGGGTAGCGGTGTTATTTTTTAAACATCGAAAGCAATACAACTATGCAGTATCAGGCGAGGAGACCCTTGTCGTATACGCAAGCCAAACCGGTACGGCTGAAAAAATTGCCCGCGCAAAGGCTGCGGCGCTATCACAGCAAGAGCAAACGTCGGTCATGTCCATGGCATCTTTGAAACTCAACACGTTAAGTAGTGTGTCGAAAGTCATTTTTGTTGTGAGTACCTACGGTGAAGGCGAGCCCCCTGATGCGGGTAGAACCTTTAGTAAAGCGCTAAAAAAAGCGTCGTCGAATCAATCTGATTACCTTTCCCATCTGTCTTTTGAAGTGGTGGGATTAGGCGATAAGCAGTACGCCGCGTTTTGCCAATTCGCAGTCACGTTGTTTGATAATATCAGTGCACTAGGCGGACGTGCACTTTCTCCGCTAACGACATTAGATTCGGGGAAAGGTGAGCATTTGTCTTTGCTTGGTTCGTTGCCACAGGATGAACAGCACCCCACCCATGCTTTCACACTGAAAAAGCGGGTTCAATTAAATGAAATAAGTCTAGCTTCTGGCGAGATTTCAAACGAACCCTCTGACCACTCTGAGAGCAAACCTTCAAACCCAGCGTCGCCAGGCCTGTTCGGCTTGTCTTTGAACGTTGACCATTCTAATCATACACAAGAATTACATGAACAATGGGAAGCGGGAGACGTGTTGGAAGTCCTTATTCCTCAGCAAGGGCTGTCACCGATTGTAAGCCGAAGCTACACCATTGCGTCGGTACCACAAGAACACGACGTAAAGCTTGTAGTTCGACAGCTGGTTAAAGACAACGGCCAACTTGGGCTAGGTTCTGGATTACTTACCCGTTCTTTACCTGTATCTCAGCCAGTACAGGCCTACATTCGAAAAAATACCAGCGCAATTATTACTAATACTCAGTGCCCATTGTTATTAATTGCTGCGGGTAGCGGCATTGCGGGGGTACGAGCTCAGCTTGCAAAACGCGCATTGCTTGAGAACGCTGGGCCAGTTTGGATATTTTTTGGCGAACGTCACCCCATGCAAGATGATGTGCTTGATAAAACGCTATCGCCTTTCCAGAATAGTGACTGTATTTTCAAAAAGTCAGTGATTTTCTCCCGACAGAAAGGTGGTGGTTATGTTCAACAGCGTCTTGTTGAGCAGCGAGACGAGGTCAAATCCTTCTTAGGCGACACCGGACAAGTATATGTATGTGGGCATTTTGAGGGAATGGGCCAAGGCGTTGACATGGCTTTGCAGTCCATACTTGAAGCGCAAGCCTACAATGCGTTAGCTGACGAAGGACGTTATCACCGCGACCTTTACTAATGTGGAGAACAGCAGGCAACTAATGTCTGTTTTACGCTTTCCTGTTTCACCGCTGAATCATCCCTAATAAACCTCAAAAGCCTTACAGCTAAATCCCGAACTTTAAGTTAGACTTTAGTCTAATGCGTCAGGCCTTTGCCTTGTCGCATGTTTAAATATGCGCAACAGTACGTTGGGCATACCTTAAATAGGTGTTTTCTTATTCAGGTATGACCTTTCGCCACCGATAATTGGTGTAATGTTTGAACTGAAAATAAGAAAATCAACAGGCTAAGGGCTGCTGACCTTTGTTGTGCGTTTAAACCAAAATTCGTACACCAAAGAACAATAGGCCCCAGGGCCTGTCGATAAAACAAATTAGGACGACAGTATGCAGTCTATTGCCATTGTTATACTGGGCATCATCGGAATGTTGCTCGGTTGGTTCGTATATTCGAAGTTTATTGCGAGCCGTATATTTAAGTTGGATGATAGTTTTGTAACACCAGCCCATACAATGAAAGATGGGGTGGACTATGTTCCCACCAATAAAGTTGTATTGTGGGGGCACCATTTCACCTCCGTGGCGGGGGCAGCACCCATTGTAGGTCCAGCGATTGCTGTCTACTGGGGATGGGTTCCTGCGGTACTTTGGGTTGTGTTCGGTACGATATTGTTTGCCGGTGTGCACGATATGGGCGCTCTATGGGCCAGCGCACGCCACAAAGGCAAATCAATGGGCGCGCTGTCTGAGACCGTCATCGGAAAACGCTCTCGTTCACTATTTATGATAGTGATCTTCCTAGTACTCTTAATGGTTAATGCGGTATTTGGCGTGGTTATCGCGAACTCTTTTGTCTCCCAACCCAATGCGGTATTCCCAGCTTGGATGGCAATCGCAGTTGCATTAGTCATAGGTCAATTGCTTAAACGTAATTTCAGCCTCATACCCTTGTGTATTGTGGGGATTATTGTGCTTTACGCATCGGTCTATGCGGGCAGTTATATCCCACTAAGTTTACCGGAAACCATGTTTGGTTTAGCAGATAAAGCAAACTGGATCATTATCTTATTTATTTACGCCGCTATTGCATCGCTGTTACCAGTTTGGATGCTGTTACAGCCTCGTGATTTCATTAACGGTATGCAGTTACTTGTTGGCTTGTTCCTGCTTTATGGTGCAGTGTTCTTTGCTATGCCGGATATCACGGCGCCAGCGTTTAACGCTCAAACCGCTGTCGATTCTCCAAGTCTTATCCCGCTGTTGTTCGTTACTATTGCGTGTGGCGCTGTTTCTGGTTTCCACGGTATTGTGTCTTCAGGTACCAGCTCTAAGCAGCTAGACAAAGAGACCGATGCACGCTTTGTTGGTTACCTAGGCGCGGTCGGTGAAGGTTCACTGGCACTTATTACCATTGTCGCTGTGAGCGGCGTTGCGTTTGCAGCTTCTCCAGAAGAATGGCACGAAGTATACAGCCATTTGGGTGCGGGTAGCGTGGGTGCATTTATCACTGGTGGTGCGAACCTAATTCAGCAGGGTTGGGGGTTGCCGGTAGATTTCTCGTCAACGATCCTTGCGGTAATGGTTGTTCTATTTGCTGGCACCACCATGGATTCGGGCGTGCGTCTGCAGCGCTACATAATCCAAGAATGGGGCGATATCTATTCAATTGGTGCACTTAAGAACGGCGTGGTTGCAACGCTCGTAGCTGTTGGATGTTGTTTATTGCTGGCCTTCGGTGCAGGTGGTGCGTCAGGCAGTGGCGGTATGATTATTTGGCCGTTATTCGGTTCTACTAACCAGATACTAGCCAGTTTAACCCTGTTAGTAATCTCGGTTATGCTGATTAAATTAGGTCGACCAGCGAAATATACGCTGATTCCAATGGTGTTTGTGTTGATTATGGCCTTCTTTGCTGGGCTTATTAAACTTAAAGAATACTACGTTGAAGGTAACTATCTATTGGTGTTCTTAGACGCAGTAGTACTTATTGTGTCTGTGCTTGTTATGCTTGAAGCTTTTTCTGTGGTGTCAAAACTCAAAAAGGAATCGAAGCTTAAAAAAGAGCAAGCCAACGGATAAGTCACTAGCGACAAAAACTTTCATGGTTGACCTCGTGGTTTAAAATCACACTTTCGAGACAGTCAACATTCGGCCAGTGCATTTGTGCTGGCCATTTTTCTTTCCTCTAAAAGCAAAACGCACTCGCATAAATCAGGTTAATCAGTTTTGCTGATTTTCTGTCATACAGCATATCTGTTATTATACTTACCGTTCTAAAACACCGTTATTTTTGTTGTCAAAAGCCACGTTCTTCAACGTGACCATTCAATAAAATAACCTGTGAGGCTTTGTGTCAGATATCATTTTACTTGGACAAAATTTCCTAGCACTTTTCGTTGAATCCGCGCCATGGTTACTTCTCGGTTTGCTGGTGGCGGGTATCATGCACGAATTGGTACCCGTTTCGTTTTTAGAAAAGCACATGGGCAGCCCATCGTTTGGCTCAATTACAAAGGCCGCGGTTATTGGTGCGCCTTTACCTCTGTGCTCTTGCGGCGTTATCCCAGCGGCACTTGGGCTTAGGCGTAGCGGTGCATCTAAATCTTCCACTATCTCGTTTTTAGTGTCTACGCCCGAGACTGGCGTAGACAGTGTTTCTGTGTCCTACGCATTGCTTGGACCGTTGTATGCCATTGTTAGACCCATCGCGGCCATTACAAGCGCTATTTATGCTGGATTGATGGTGCGTTTTTTCGCAGAAGCAGAAGAGGCTCAACAACGACAATCTGAGGCGACGCAGTCATCGTGCTGTGGTTCAAAGCAAGCACCTAAACCAGAGCCGCAAATACAGGCCAGCACGTCCTGTTGTGCAAGCGAAAAAACACATGCTCATAACCACGAAAGCACAGACAAGCCCACACACGAGTCTTCGCCTTCGAAAATCACAAGCGTGCTTTCATATGCCAGTGGCAAGTTACTTGAAGACATTGTGATATGGTTATTAATTGGATTAGCACTTGCGGCGGCAATTAAAACGTGGGTACCCACCGACTTTTTAACGCAATGGGGTGATGGCGTGGTCGCCATGCTAGTTATGGCGCTAATCGGCATTCCTATGTATATATGTGCTACAGCATCAACGCCACTCGCGGTTGGGTTTCTTGCGGCGGGGCTATCGCCCGGTGCTGTTTTAGTGTTTTTAATGGCGGGGCCTGCCACTAACGTATCAACGATGGGAATGATCAAACAAGAAATGGGCACGCGAACGTTAGTGCTTTACCTTTTCAGTGTTATCTCTGCGAGTATTGGTTTTGGTTACGCACTGAACTACCTAGTAGCTTCGTTTTCTTTAGCCTCTATGATCAAAACGCAAAGCCATGTTCATGAGCACGGTGCAGACGTTCAGGTGATTTATGGGCTATGCGCGATTTTATTGGCGGGGTTAATGTTAAGGCTGGGTCTGAAAAAGCTGCAGCAACACCGTCATAACCAAGAGCAACATTCGGCGTGCTGCGGCTAACAGTAGCCCAGCGGATGCCTTTCATAATAAAGCGCTCAAATGATATTCATAGAGCGCTTGTATATCCCGCTCTATTATCCATAATAGTCGTTCAACTTATTAAAATTAAAACGCGTTTAAACCTACAAGGACGCTTGGAATAACTACATGCTTTTACTTATTGTGTACGTCTTCATTGCACTGGGCTTTTCTTTTTTGTGCTCCATTGCAGAGGCTGTGATTCTGAGTGTTTCGTCCGCTTATATCTCTGTGTTAGAGAAAGAGGGCAAAGCCAGTGGTGCGCTACTACGTAAGCAAACCGATAATATAAATACGCCTTTATCAGCAATATTAACGCTGAACACTATTGCTCATACTATGGGGGCTGCCGGGGCAGGTGCGCAAGCGGCAGCAGTATTTGGTGACGCCTATCTAGGCGTTATTTCAGCAGTCCTTACACTCCTTATTCTTATTTTTTCTGAGATTATCCCTAAAACACTTGGTGCAACCTATTGGCGAACACTAGCGCCAGTAACCGCATATTTTCTTAAATACCTTTCAATTGTACTTATGCCGTTCGTTAAAATGTCTGAGCTAATGACGAAAGGCTTTAAAGAAGACAGTCCACTTCGCGGGTTAAGCCGCAGTGAGCTACACGCCATGGCAGAGTTGTCGGGGCAAGAAGGTCAGCTAGCGAATCACGAAGCGGCGTTTCTGCAAAGCTTGTTAAGTTTGCACGAGCTGAAAGTGAAAGATGCGATTACCCACCGCACGGCGCTATTTAAAGTGTCGGAGTCGATGACGGTAGAAGGCTTTTTCCACAAACACGCCAATATAGAATTTTCTCGTATCCCTGTGTTTGAAGACAGCGACTCAGAAAACATTACCGGCTTTGTTATGCGTTCTGATTTATTGGTGGCACAAGCCAGAGGTAACACTGATAAGCCGCTTTCTGAATACGCAAAAGATATGGTTACCGTGTTAAACACTATGCCGCTGTCAGTCACCTTCGAGCACTTCATCAATAAGCACGTGCATATGTTACTAGTGGTTGACGAGTACGGCGGTTTAGACGGGGTGCTTACGCTAGAAGACCTGCTCGAACGCTTGTTAGGTGTCGATATCGTAGATGAAAAAGACACCACGGTGAGCATGCGTAGGCTTGCCAAGATGATGATGAAACGCAAAGAACAAATGATGATCAAAAACGTACCCGATGCGTCGCTTGAGAGTTCGTCTAAAAAATAGAATTAGCGCTAATTCGCTCGTAATGTTTAGCCATTATTAAGGATGATGAATATGAAACAGGATTTATGGAAAAAAGCAGTAAGAACAGAATATTCAGCCCAGGAAGGCATTGTTAAGCGAATCCAACCGTCGCTCGTTTTAGCGGCTTTGCTCGCTACAGGTTTCACGGCAAGTGCAGCTGCACAGGAACTGAGTATCCCATGTGATGATCTTGAAGAAAAAGCGCTCGCTGAATCGAAAGCTGATGAAGTAGAGCGCATAAGCGCATTTACACCAGCGACGCCTTTGAAACGTGTCGATCCTAGATACCCATCTCAAGCCATTAGAAAAGGCCGAGAAGGTTGGGTTAGGCTAAGCTACGTTATCGACGAAGAAGGCAGAGTGAAAGACCCTGTTGTAGAAGACTTCTTTGGAAGCCCTTCTTTCAAACGCAGTGCACTGTCAGCGGTTAAGAAATGGCAGTATAACCCCGCGATCAAAGATGGCGAACCTACCCAGCAGTGTCATCAAGCAGTCCAAATGGATTTCGCTATAAGCGGAAAAAGCGGTGCCACACGCAAATTTATTAAAGCTTATAAAGACGCAGACGAGCGCTTTAATGCGGGTGATGTTGACGCGGCTGATGAAGCACTTAAAGAGCTTCTAGCTTGGGATACGCTAAACCGCTATGAAAATACGTGGTTGCTAAACTTGGAGTCTCATATAGCGAGCAAACAAGGCGACGTAGAGAGGGAAGCGCAAAGCCTAACGCGATTACTTGCCAGCAACGGTAGTAAGCGCTTCAATAACATGGTGTTTGATGAAGATTATGTGGCATACGCCCTTCAAAGAAAAATCATACTCGATGCTCAGCGCGGGTACTATGCAGAAGCATTAAAATCCTACACCACACTTCAAGACATGGAAGCGCAAGAAACGCGTATTGGCGAGATCGCGCCGCTAATTAGTCAGATTGAAGAATCTATTGCATCTGAGCAAAACTTAACCGTGCCCGTAACGATAGGAAGTGATGGGAATTGGTTCCACACTCTTGTGCGAAGTAAGTTTGCTTTTGGCAACATCCAAGGCGAACTTGATACCGTTGAAGTCCGTTGTGATACTCATCGAGAAAAATTCACTGTTGCCGAAGCGCATGTTTGGCAAATTCCAAGCTCTTGGGGACAGTGTCAGGTGATGGTGAAAGGTGACAGCGAAACAAAATTTGATTTAATTGAAGTGGCGAAAGGGTAGGACTGAACAACAGTCGCGTCGCTACAGAGTTACAGTGAATGCCAGTTGAAATAGTTGCTCTCTATAGTCCTCGTCGGATTGGAAAAAACGCAAATTCTCCTGATGCCCTGAATTTAATTGCCACTCTGTGCTAACGGATAAATAAGCGGTAATGTCGTACCTTACGCTAACGGTAAAGGCGTTACCTCTGCTTCCATTCGGGTCATACATAACATCATCGTTATCTACCACCTGATACCAGTCCCCACGCATGGCTAAAGTTAAATCTTCCCAGCCTAATTGCTTTAGGTTATATGCCGCACCGATATACGCACTGGAAAAATCGTTGTCTACGATATGCTCTCCCATCAAAGTGTCACCTAGTAGCACTTGAGAAAACACCGTTAACTCAGGTCGTGGTAAGTATCGCAGTGTTAATGAATGAAAGCGCGTATGCCAGGCATAAATACGGTCAGGGTCAACAATGTTCGGGTCTGCATTATTGTCGTAATAGTAATAACGCAACTCGGCCTTTCTAGCATAGGCTAAGTGAACTCCTACGTAGTACCCAAACCGATTGTCAATTTCCCTGAAGGGTTCAGTCCATGCCGGTGCGTTTAACTTATCTTCATCGACGACGCCGGGAATGGGGAGGAAGTTTACGCGATCATTATAAACGGACTGCCTGTCGTGAAGGGCAAACCCTCGCCAAGAAAGCAGAGTGCCGGTGGAATCGTTACCTTTGAATACGCTGCCTAATACTTTCCATGACCAGTGGCTTCTTATTTGCCTGCCATTTTGTCGTAGACTTACTTCGATACCGCCCGTTCTTAGTTCTTCACCCACCCAACTATTAATTGCTGAGTTACTCAGAAAATGAGGCGATAACCAACCCGCGTCGGTATTTTCCGCTAAGAGTGCGGGAAAAAATGCCCCTATTTTTACTTCAGGCTTTATGCTGGATGCGACTAACGGGCGATATTTTAGATAAAGTTCGGAAAATCCAACCTTTTGTTCCCCATCGCTATAACCATTGATGACGCCAACTGCCGACCAACTATCCGCTAACATAAAGTCAGCTATTACTACAGCATGAGAGAGCTTTATGCCGTTACTTTCATAACGCTGATGGCTGGTCCCCATTTGCTGAAAGCTCCGCGAATCATCTTTTGCCACAAAGCTTGTTCTTACTAGGGCCTTGGTTTCTCCGTGAACCTGAAGTGGCAAACTCGTGCAAAGCAAACAGACGGTTAAGGCAAAGACATTACGCATTAATAATCGCCAAATCCTTCGTCGAAGTCATCGTCACTGAAAACTGCATCAAGAACAAATTTGTATTCTTGTGAGTTGGTGATATGCAATGTTGCGCTGTTAAATAGTTTCACATCAGGTTGCTGCGGGTGCCAGGTCATAACACTGTACTCGCCCACCGGAAGTGAAACATTCATTACGCCTTCTTCATCGGTTTTTGCGAAAAATGGACTGTCGGTTACCACAATATAGCCCAGCATCCAGTCGTGAATATTGCAGCCAATATCTACAATACCAGCTTGCTCAAAGCGAAGCGGTTCAGCGGTAAACTCTTTATAGAGTTTTAGCTCAAACTGTTTTGTAGGCGAAAAAGAATACACGTGATGAAAAAGATTATCTGCGTTTGGAAACGAAATATCTGTGCCTGATTGAACAACAAGCACGTGAGGCGCAAATTGTTTATCGATTTGATTCATTATGGCGGGCTCTTCTTCACGCTGTGGCGTTGATGCAAGCGTAAAGTTAGGCGTTAGGGTTAACACCATATCTTTCACAGGCTCCCCATTGGCGTCGCTAACGTATATCGAAATGGTTGGCGTTGCTGATAAGGATGTATCAGCGGCATGTGTCCATGAAAGGGTAGCGCCGGCTAGTAAGAGAGCGCTCGATGTGAATGTACCTGTGATAAAACTAGTTATGTTGAACGTGCTCGCCCTTCGATGAGAAGTAAAGAAAATAGAAAGCGCAAATGACATGGATTTAATCAATAACGTGTTGTTTTTTTGCATTGTAGTTCATTCTTTATAATGGCTTTAGCCTTAGACAGAAAGACAAAGCGCTATGCGTCCATTGTTGACACGAAAGCATATGACTACGTATAGCCTATTTAATACCAATCCGTATAGATAATAACCTATGCGGACTGGTATGAGGTATGTGCTCGGCTTTCGCTATCTATGTAGCAAAGTTTATTAGACTTTAACTATAGACCGAGTTGGACGTTTTTTTCATTCATTTACATCAAAGGAAAGCGCGCGCTGACGACTACACCTGTACTATCCTTCCGATTGAATAAAGATAACTGACCTTTGTGGAAGGTCATTATGATGTTGGCAATGTAAAGTCCTAGTCCCAAGTGCGGTGAAGAGGCATTTTGCACATCGTTTTCTTTTCTCACCGACACCATAGACTGAAGCAACTGAGACCTCATTCCTTCAGGAAGAAGCGGCCCGGTATTACTAATGATTAACTCAGCTTGCTTGTCCTTAACCGTGATACTGACTGGGATTTCACTTTCTTTTTCACTGAAATCTACGGCGTTAGCGATAATTTTATCGAACATTTGAGCCGTAAGTTCAGGGGAACCAAGTATGCGCGCAGTATCAGCATTGTGGGTAAAACTAAAGCGTCGATGGCTATAGGCATGTTCGTAACCAGCAATACACCCAGATATCACCTTAACTAAGTCGAATGGTTCTAAATCTTCTTGTTGAATGGCCTGCTCTAATCGGGTGGCTTCACTCATACTGTTTAATATTGTACTTAGGCGGTTCACCCCTGATTGCGCCCTCTCAACAAAAACGGCTTGTTGGTCGGCGTCATTCACCTGAGTCAGCATATCCAGCGACGATTTTACCACGGCAATGGGCGTTCTAAGTTCGTGAGACAAGCGGGACGCCATGTTTTCTAAATAGGAGTTGTACTGCTGTAACCGCGAAAGCACATCCGCAAATGAACGGGATAAGTCACCAATTTCATCACGCTGATTTGAAACCGGAAGGGTGCCAATGATTTTGCCATTATCATCTATCACCGCTTCGGTGTTATCGCGAAGGGAACGAATGCGGTTTGAAATTCGCGTGGCGAACAGCAGTAACCCTAATGTACCTATGGTCATCACTGCTAAAATCACGTGAAAGAGTTGTTCTAACGCCCGGTTCCGCAACGTACGAATACCATTGGTGGTTTGCTCTACAATAACTGCCCCCATTACGTTGCCTTCAATAAAAATTGGGTAGGCAGCGGAGAGTACTATGGCTTTGTTATCGGGTGACAAACGCCATAGTGAGTCGGGTTGGCCATTCAGCGCAGTGCCTAAATCCTGCCCTACCAATGCATAAGCATCGTCTAGCTCGTCAATAAAGTCGGCCGGTGGCCGTGTAAGAATTTGATAATAAAGTGGAAGTAACCACTCACTTTCAACCCAGTGCCAAATTGCATTTGAAGAGGTTTCTTTTTCATCTACTTCAATACCAGTGGCCGATTGAATGTCACCAGCGCGGGCGAGTACCCGCTTGTGCTTATCTACAACCCAAACCCGTGAATCGGCATATTTTAAACCTGCCAGAATGCGCTCAATTTCAGGGGAAGGAGTGATA
>Ga0115012_10000650_pt1 | contig 19762 bp, 13 predicted proteins | sample TroAtlMetagenome_FD_88706 | JGI IMG/M metagenome (GOLD analysis project Ga0115012, IMG submission 88706) | Marine eukaryotic phytoplankton communities from Atlantic Ocean - Tropical Atlantic ANT10 Metagenome | ecosystem: Environmental > Aquatic > Marine > Oceanic | place: Tropical Atlantic...
CAATAACAAGTGTACCTTTAGGTTTTAAAAAATATGATAATAAAGGAGTAAATTCAAAAATACTAAATTAGATGGTTAAGATTAACTATAATAGTGCTTTCCCCGATCAGGTGGTACCTGAAGAAGAGAAAAAATCTAGAGAGTATGGGTTACAAGTGGCTCAAGCTATTGAATATGAGTGGTTTAGAAATTCTAGTGGTCAAAATAGATTTATTAATAATTTTCAAAACTTTAATAGATTAAGATTATATGCTAGAGGAGAACAACCAGTTCAAAAATATAAAGATGAATTAGCTATAAACGGTGATTTATCTTATCTTAACTTAGACTGGAAACCCGTACCAATTTTATCTAAATTTGTTGATATTGTAGTTAATGGAATGACAGATAAAGGATATGAAATAAAATCATATGCACAAGATCCTTTTGCCACTAAACAACGTACTAACTATGCTGCTAGTGCTCTAAGAGATATTCAAAATAAAGCTGAAATAGATCAATTAACACAAATTACAGGAAGAAGTTATTATTCATCATCAGACCCTGAAAGTTTACCTGAAGATCCTGGAGAATTAGATCTTTACATGCAACTTACATATAAACAAAGTATTGAAATAGCTGAAGAAGAAGTTATTAATAATGTATTAGATTATAATAAATATGAAGAAACTAAAAAAAGATTAGCGTATGATTTAGCTGTTTTAGGAATTGCTTGTGTTAAAACTAATTTTAATTTATCTGAAGGTGTAACTGTAGATTATGTTAATCCCGCAAATATAGTTTATTCTTATACTGATGATCCTAATTTTGAAGATATTTATTATGTAGGAGAAATAAAAAATATGTCACTTTCTGAAGTTAAAAGACAATTTCCTTATTTAACTGAAAGTGAATTAGAAGAAATACAAAAATATCCAGGCAGAAATTCTTACGTAGAAAATACATGGTGGGGACAAGAAACCAAAGATCAAGTTCAAGTTTTATTTTTTGAATATAAAACATATCAAGATCAAGTATTTAAAATAAAACAAACAGAACAAGGTTTAGAAAAAACATTAGAAAAACCAGATACTTTTAATCCTCCACCAAATGATAATTTTGATAGAGTATCAAGATCTATTGAAGTTTTATATTCGGGAGCTAAAGTATTAGGTCTTGCTAATAATTTACTTCAATGGGAATTAAGTGAAAATATGACAAGACCTTATAGTGATACTACAAAGGTAAACATGAATTATGTTATCAGTTCACCCAGAATGTATCAAGGTAGAATTGAATCTTTAGTTAGTAAAAGTATAGGTTTTGCAGATATGATTCAATTGACTCATTTAAAATTACAACAAGTGTTATCAAGAATGGTACCAGATGGTGTATATTTGGATGTAGATGGACTTGCAGAAGTAGATTTAGGAAATGGTACTAATTATAATCCCTCTGAAGCACTTAATATGTATTTTCAAACTGGTAGTATAGTTGGAAGATCTTTAACCCAAGATGGTGAATTGAACAGAGGTAAAGTGCCTGTTCAAGAATTACAGACATCAAATGGAATGTCTAAAATTCAAGCTATGATTCAAACTTATCAGTATTATTTACAAATGATAAGAGATGTCACCGGACTTAACGAAGCAAGAGATGGTAGTATGCCAGCTAAAGATTCCTTAGTAGGATTACAAAAATTAGCTGCTGCTAATTCTAATACTGCAACAAGACACGTTCTTCAATCGCTTATGTATTTAACAGTAAGGGTGTGTGAAAATATTAGTTTGCGAGTTTCTGATATGCTTCAATTTCCTCTTACTCAACAAAGTCTAATGACGAGTATCAACACTTTTAACACTCATACTTTAAATGAAATACAAAAGTTAAGTTTACATGATTTTGGAATATTTTTAGAATTAGAACCCGAAGAGGAAGATAAAACAAATTTAGAACAAAATATACAAATAGCATTACAAGCTGGTAATATTGGATTGGAAGATGCTATAGATTTAAGAGAAATACGAAATATTAAATTAGCTAATCAAAGTTTAAAATCTCGTCAAAAGAAAAAACAAGAATTAGAAAGAGCACAGCAATTAGAAAATATAGAAGCTCAAGCTGCTGCTAATGCTGAAGCAGCTGAAAAAGCAGCAGTAGCAGAAGTCCAAAAACAACAAGCTTTAGCCGAAACTGAAATACAAATAGAACAAGCTAAATCTCAATTTGAAATTACTAAATTAGAAAGAGAAGCTGAAATAAAAAAACAGCTTATGGCTGAAGAATTTAATTATGATATGGAGTTAGCCCGACTTCAAGGTCAAGTACAACAACAAAAAGAAGGAGCAATAGAAGATCGTAAAGATCAAAGAATTAAATTACAAGGTACCCAACAAAGTGAAATGATAAATCAAAGACAAAATGATTTATTACCAAAAGATTTTGAATCTGCAGGTAATGATAATTTAGATGGATTTGGATTAGAGCAATTTGGACCATCTTAAAATCAATTAATTTTATATTATTATATTATGTCAAAAAAAGAAACACAAATAAAAGAAAAAGTATTAGAAAAAGTAGAAGAAGCTAAAGCGGTTACAACAGCAGAAGCATCTGAACCTACTAAAGAAGAAGGAAGTTTTAAAATAAAAAAAGTAACTAAACCAAAACAACTAGGTGAAGATAAAATACCTGAAATGATAAAGGTAGATTTAAGTAAACCTAAAAAAGAAGAAAAAGATGCCATTTCAATCGGAGAAACAAAGAAAGTGGATGTGGGCGAACAAACCGGAACTAGCGAGATCATGGACGCTAAAGGAGGAAATACCAACGAAAAGCCCATTACCCCTATTGAAGATAAAAAAGAAGAAGAAATAAAAGAAGAAAAATCTGATTCACCAATACAAGAGATTACAGACGAAGAAGATAATTCTAATGAAACAAGAGTGGACGTAAGCACTAAAACTACCACTACTTTACCGGAACAGGAAAAAATATTACAGGAAGATAAAACACAAGAACTTCCTGAAAATGTAGAAAAATTAGTAAAATTCATGAAAGAAACAGGTGGAACTGTTGAAGACTACGCTAGATTAAATGCTGATTATAGCAATGTTGACAACGGTCTGTTATTACAAGAATATTACAAAAAAGCTAAACCTCATTTAAATGCTGAAGAAGTAAATTTTATTATTGAAGATACTTTTCAATATGATGAAGAGGTTGATGATGAGCGAGATATAAAAAAGAAAAAACTCGCTTATAAAGAAGAGATAGCGAAAGCCAAAAGTTTTTTGGAAGATCTTAAAAAAGAGTATTATGCTGAAATCAAGTTGAGACCCGGTGTTACTCAAGAACAACAAAAAGCTATGGATTTTTTCAATCGCTATAACGAAGACAAGCAAGCAAGTGAAGCTAAACATGAAAGATTTGTAACTGAAACAAAAAGCCTTCTCAACAACGAATTCAAAGGTTTTGATTTTAAATTAGGAGATAAAAAATTCAGATACGGAATAAAAGATCCTTCAACTGTTGCCGATAACCAAAGTGATATATCGAACTTTATTAAGACGTTCTTAAATGACAAAGGAGAGATACAAGATGCCAGAGGTTATCATAAAGCTTTATACGCCGCACAAAATGCTGATACTATAGCTAATCATTTTTATGAGCAAGGTAAAACTGATGCAATTAAAGAAACAATGGCTAAATCAAAAAATATAAATTTAGAGCCACGTAAAACGGCATCTGGAGAAATATTTGTTGGTGGTTTAAAAGTAAAAGCAATTAGTGGGCTTGATTCTTCAAAATTGAAAATAAAAAAGAAAACGTTTAATTAAAAATTAATAAAAAATTATGGGAATTTTAACTCCACAATTTGGCTCAATAGTTCCTGCTCCTAATCAGCAGCTATTAGCCAGTAATTACCTATCTTTTACAGATGGGACAGGTGATTTTGCTCAGCAATATCTACCAGAAATATATGAACAAGAAGTAGAGAGATATGGAAATAGAACTCTATCTGGTTTCTTACGTATGGTAGGTGCTGAAATGCCTCTTACTTCAGATCAAGTTGTTTGGTCAGAACAAAATAGATTACATATAGCATATGACAACTGTGTTAATGATCAAGCTAATCCATCCACTATTACTGTTCCTGCTGCAACAGCTCCTGGTGTTACAAGAAATGTAGTATCTCCAGGTCAAACTATTGTAGTTTTAGACGATAGTGGCAATGAAGCAAAATGTGTTGTAACAGCTTCTAATACCGCTACTGGTGTTATAACTGTTGCTCCTTATTTAAGTACAGATCTAAGCGGTTTAGGTACTTCAGTAAAAATATTTGTTTATGGTTCAGAATTTGTTAAAGGCGCATCCACATCTAATGCAGGTGCTGGAGCTTTAGCTTTAAATAATACTGTACAACCACAGATTACTATTACTCCAGCTTTTCAACAATATAATAACTCACCAGTTATTATCAGAAATGTTTATACAATAAACGGATCAGATATGGCTCAAATAGGTTGGGTTGAAGTTGCTACAGAAGATGGAACTACTGGTTATCTATGGTACTTAAAAGCGGAATCTGAAACTAGATTACGATTTGAAGATTACCTAGAAATGGTATGTGTTGAAGGTGAGATCGCTGTTGCGGCTGCTGGAAATAACGCTGCTGCTTCAGGATTTAAAGGTACTGAAGGTCTTTTCGCCGCTATCTCATCAAGAGGTAACGTAGAAGTTGGATTTGCTGGCGCAGCTGGTATAGATGACTTTGATGAAATACTTAAAAACTTAGATACTCAAGGTGCTATTGAAGAAAATATGCTGTTCTTACAAAGATCAACTGCATTAGAATTTGATAACATGCTTGCTAATGTATCTTACGGTGCTAACGGTGGTACAGCTTATGGATTATTTGAAAACTCAGAAGAAATGGCTTTAAATCTTGGATTTAGTGGTTTCAGAAGAGGTTCTTATGACTTCTATAAAACTGACTGGAAATACTTAAATGATGCTTCTACAAGAGGAGCAATTGCAGGTACTCAATCAATCGAAGGTGTTTTAATACCAGCAGGTACTTCAACAGTTTACGATCAAATTTTAGGTACTAATATAAGAAGACCATTCTTACACGTACGTTATAGAGCTTCTCAAACAGAAGACAGACGTATGAAGTCTTGGTTAACTGGATCAGCTGGAGGTGCTTACACTTCTAATCTTGATGCAATGGAAGTAAACTTCCTTTCAGAAAGATGTCTTGTAACTCAAGCTGCTAATAACTTTGTATTATTCAAAGGTATTTAATACTTTGTAAAGATGGGGCATCTATTATTAGATGTCCCTACCTTTACTTTTAATTATTTAATTATATTATATCATGGCAAAAAAAATAAAAAAAGAAGAAGTGGTTATAGATACACCTACAACGGTTATGGAACCACCTAAAAAAGAAAAAATAACTCCTAAAGATAGTTGGGAGGTAAAAGATAGAACTTATGTTTTAACAGGTGATAAAACCCCTTTAACATATAAAATTCCATCTAGGCACACCACAAGACATGCTTTATTGTGGTATGATCCAAAAACTAGAGAGCAACGAGAAATTAGATATGCAACTAATCAAAATTCTCCGTTTAAAGATGAACAAAAAGGAGAATCTACTTTAGGACATATTGTTTTTAGAGACGGTGCTTTATTAGTAAAAAAAGAAAAAGAAGCATTACAAAAAATATTATCTTTATATCATCCATTAAAAGGACAACGATATAGAGAAGTAGATGAAGTCGTACAAGCTCAAGATGACTTAATGGATTTAGAATTAGAAATAGACGCACTTAATATGGCTAGAACGGTTGATATTGATCAAGCTGAAGCTATTCTAAGAGTAGAAGTTGGTTCTAAAGTTGGAGATATGAGTTCGAAGGAAATTAAAAGAGATTTGTTAGTGTTTGCTAAGAAAAATCCAAAATTATTCATAGATCTAGCAAATGATGAAAATGTACAACTAAGAAATTTTGCAATAAAAGCTACAGAAGCTGGAATAATAAAATTAAGTTCTGATCAAAGAACATTTATGTGGGCTTCAAACCAAATGAAACTAATGACAGTTCCATTTGATGAACATCCATATTCCGCTATGGCTCAATTCTTTAAAACAGATGAAGGCTTAGAGGTTTTTAAGTCAATAGAGAAAAAACTTTCTTAATATAATGTTAATAAGGGAGGCTTTGGCCTCCTTTATTATAATAATAAAAAATACAGATGGCTATAAATGTAAATACGGTATACCAAACTGTTTTACTTATCTTGAATAAAGAACAAAGAGGTTATATAACACCCACTGAGTTTAACAATTTAGGAACTCAAGTGCAGTTAGAAATATTTGAAAAATATTTTGAAGATATTAACCAACAAATAAGAGTACCCCAAACTGACACAGATTATGCGGATAGAGTTAAAAATCTTGATGGAAAATTAGCTATATTTAAAACTTTTGGAAACGCTAATTATGTTTCTACCACTCCATCAGGAACTAATAATACTTTAACTTATTGGACCTTACCTGGTTTAGATGCTTATGGTAATCAAGTAAGTTTTTACAGATTAGGAACTGTATTATACAATAATGAAGTCGAACTCCAAAGACTTGATAGACATGAATTCTACCATGTTAATAATTCCTTATTAACAAAACCTTCTAAAACTTTTCCAGTTTATTTATTTGAAGATTACAAACTTTTTGTAAAACCGACAACTATTAATACTGCCGGAGATATACAAGTAGATTATATTAGAAAACCTGTAGATCCTATTTGGGGATTTGATGTAGGTGCTTTAGGTCAATACGTTTATAACTCTAATGCTTATAACGCAAGCACTACTCCTTCTGGTTCTAGAGATTTTGAGTTACATGAATCCGAGCAAACTAATGTTATATTACAAGTATTAAAATATGCTGGGGTAATAATAAGAGATCCTGAAATTGTACAAGCTGCTACACAAGAAGTAGCGATGAATGAACAAAATGAAAAAAGTTAATAAATTATGGCACAACCTAACGGAGGATTAATCACAGAAACTAATTCGCAATATTATGCAGGTGCTCAAATGTTTGTAGCTACTGCTGATCAAACAATTTTTACGGCTACTTTTAACACAGAAATAACTTTTGGAAGTGCTGATCCTACATCTGAAGATTACAATCAAAATAATTTTAGGTTATACACTAGCGCAACAGGTAATCCAGGAACTTTTGCTGAATACACTTCAGCGTATACAGTATTAAATAATGTATTTACTTTACCAGCACAAGCAGTTGGTACTTATGTAGTTATACAATTACTAACTGAAAGTGGAGGTAATTTTGGAAATAAAGATGCTTACGGAAAAGTTACTCAACATAATTATAATAATTATTCTTATATAAAAGTAGAAGATTTAGTTAATAACTTCTTAGTGGCTTATGTCGGTGCGGGTAAATTAATTTCAAGTGTTAAAAAAACAGATGTTATTTTTCACACAAAAAGAGCATTACAAGAATTTAGTTATGATACATTGAGAAGTATAAAATCTCAAGAACTAACTATACCAGCTAGTTTAAGTGTACCTATACCACAGGATTACGTTAATTATGTTAATGTATCATGGGTAGATGATTTAGGTGTTACACATGTAATATATCCAACTACTTTAACTACTAATCCTTATACTAAACCTATTCAAGATGCCGCAGGTATACCTACACAAGATAATGAAGGAAGAAATTTAACAGGAACATCTATAACTGAAGAGCGTTGGGATAGTCAAAATACGGAATTATTAAAAGAAATAAGAGATGATATAACAGGTAGATTGATATCTGATGGATTATACGGTTTATATGGAAATTGGTTTTATGGATATGGGCAACGTTATGGTATGCAACCAGAAACTTCTCAGATAAATGGTTGGTTTACAATTAATGATCGTAATGGAATGTTATCTTTTTCTAGTGATTTAAAAGATAAAGTTATAGTATTAGAATATATATCAGATGGATTAGGATATGAAGAAGATATGAGAGTTCCTAAATTAGCTGAAGAAGCGGTCTATGCTTATTTAAGTCACGCTATTTTAGCTAGTAGAATAAATCAACCTGAATATGTAGTTCAAAGATTAAAAAGAGAAAAAAGTGCTAAATTAAGAAATGCAAAAATAAGATTATCTAATATTAAATCAAATGAGTTTGTTCAGATTATGAGAGGTAAATCTAAATGGCTTAAAAATTAAACTAAATGGCAGAAGCTAAAAATTCTTTTATTAAGTCCAAAATGAATAAAGACCTAGATGCTAGGTTATTACCAAATGGTGAGTATCGTGAAGGAATTAATATACAAGTAAGTAAATCCGAAGGAGCTGATGTAGGCGCTTTAGAAAATGTATTAGGTAACATAGAGCTTGTTGATTTAAAAACATTAAGTGGTTGTAATTGTAATCTTACTACTATTGGTTTATATACTGATGAAGTTAATAATAATATTTATATATTTTTAACTGATTATGATGAAAGATTAGCTCCTGGTTATAATACACAACTTTTAAATTATTCTTCTAGTGCTAATAATTATATTTATGTACACAATACTTCAAATAAAGAAACTGATTTATTACTTACTGGTGCATTTTTAAACTTCTCTACCACACATCCTATATTATCTGTAAATTTATTAGAAGGAATATTATTTTGGACAGATAATAGGAATCAACCTCGTAGAATAAATATTGATAGAGCCAAAACTCTAAATTACTATTCAAATGAAGATCAAATATCAGTAGCTACTTATGCGCCTTTTCAAGCTATTGAACTATATCAACAACGAGCTGCAGAATATTGGCCAAATGGTGGTTCGGCAATAACTACTGGAACTGCGGCAGCTGGTCAATCTTTAATATTACTAAGTGCAGATAATAGACTAGGTTTAGCTAATGAACTTGATGTAGGAAAAACATTAGTGGGTGCTTTAGTTACGTCAGATGTTGTTGGTGCTATTCCAAACAACAGCGCTTTTTGTTGTTATTCTAATGGTAATCAAATACAATTAATAGATAGAAGCGCGTTACCAGGAGCAGAAACACCAGTAAATTTATTACTAGATTTACCTCCAGGATCAAAAATTTATTTCAATCAAAACTTAAATCCTATAACAGGACCTACTGCCGGGACTGGTTTAGGTACTGACAATTGGGTTACAAGTATGGAGGATGCTAGTTCTCCTATGAATCCAGGTGGTACATATAATACTGGATATCCAGGTCTTACAACAAATCCAAATTATAACCCAAAATTTAATGGAGATCCTGATTTCTTAGAAGATAAATTTGTAAGATTTAGTTATAGATTTAAGTTTGAAGATGGAAATTATTCTTTAATGGCTCCATTTACTCAAGCAACTTTTATACCTAAACAAGATGGTTATTTTATAGGAGCTACAACTCCAGTAGGTATGACAACAGACGAACAAGCTACGTATAGAAGTACCGTGGTAGGTTTTATGGAAAATAAAGTAAATAATATATTTCTACAAATACCTTTACCTTTAGACAAAGATAATAATGGTATCGCGGCTAACGCTTTGTTTAGTGCAATGCAAGTAGATGAAATTGAAATTTTATATAAAGAATCAGATGCTTTAGAAATTCAAGTAGTAGATACAATTCCTCGAGTTGGAACTAATGGATATGAAAATTTTGGAACTGATACTGTTATAGAGTATAACTATCAAGGGGACAAACCTTATAAAACATTACCAAGTAGTGAAATAACTCGTGTATATGATAAAGCACCAGTTAGAGCTCATGGTCAAGAAATTATTAGTAATAGATTAGTTTATAGTAATTTTCAAAATAAACACACTCCACCTGAAACGCTAGATTACAATGTTGCGGTTTCAGATAAGTATGATGTTTTTGTTGCTGACGACCCTACAGTTCCACGTCCAATAGAAAGAACTGTTTCACGTGAATACCCAATGCATACTGTTAAGCAAAATAGAAATTATCAAGTAGGAGTTGTTTTATCTGATAGATATGGCAGAAGTTCTACTACTATCTTGTCATCAGTAAACACACAAGCTCTTGATGGAGAACTAACATTGTTAGGAGACACTATTTATTTTCCTTATAATAACATTTCTAACACTATACCTTCTGAGAATTTAATACAAAAATGGCCAGGAGATTCTATAAAAGTATTATTTAACACTCCAGTTGAAGAAAATGTACCACATAATTTAAGTACAGGATGGCCAGGTTTATATAATGGAGATCCAACATCTGATGATTATAACCCATTAGGATGGTATTCTTATAAAATTGTTGTTAAACAAACTGAACAGGAATATTATAACGTGTATCTACCTAGTATTATGAATTTTTATCCTAACCTTACTGCTGCACAACAATCGACTGATGCTCCTGATCCTGTAAATACAGTTTCTTTTACTACTTTATTAAATGATAATATAAATAAAGTACCTAGAGATTTAACTGAAGTAGGACCTGAACAAAAACAATTTAGAAGTTCTGTACAATTATATGGAAGAATTGCTCCTCATGCTAATGCTACACCTACTTATAATTATCAATTTAATCCTGTAGACGCCGCAACAAGAATAGCTATTTCAGATACAGTTTCAACAATAGCAGATCAAAATAATTTATTTGATAATACGAGTAACACAAAATATGGTTCAGTATATCAAACTGTATCAAATCCTTCTTTAGCTCGTATTTCTATCACTTCAAACCCTATAGGTACAGCAGCTAAAACAACTGTAACCGATGCTCAAACATCGTGGTTAAGTGTTTATGAAACTCAACCTGTAGAATCAAGATTAGATATTTATTGGGAAACTTCATCTAGTGGAACTATAGCAGAATTAAATGAAGCTATAAAAACAGGTAGTTCAGCTATTAAAAATTTTACAACAGACCAAGATATGGCTGCTGCTCCTAATACGTGGACATTTAATTTAGCTGAAGATATAACACCAGGTGAATCCCCTACAGCAACGTATTCTAATGGAGTATACACGTCTAAACCATTTTTTCCTTATGTTCAAGATGCTTCAGGTATAAAATTAATGGTAGTAAATAGTAATATTGATACAACATCAGGTTTTTGGGTAACAGATGGAGAAAATCAAGATGTAACAGAAAAATTTGAATTAATTCGAACTGCAGGTAATGGAGTTAATACTCCTGATACTTATATTCTTCAAATTTCTAGTGGAACATATTTTTATTATAATACAAATTCTCCAGTAAAAGATTCTTTTACATTTAATTTTGACGTACAAAACAATGATAGCGGTTCACAGCAAGGTATAGTTACTAAAATTGCTATAACTGAAAAGTTATTTAATGTAAAACCTGAAATAACTTGCCCAAGTGAAGGTATTGTAGTAGAACCTGGTACTAGTCCTTTATATACTTTTGAAGGGGTAAATGGAAGCGCTTGGAATGAACAAAACCAAAATGATTTAACTTGGAGGATAATATCTCAAGATCCTATAGGAAATGGTGTTCCTGAATTAGTTATAAATGATAATGGAGAAGTTACTGATCCTACTGATACATTAAATGTACCAGTAAATTTAGAAATAGGTCTTACAGATGCTGGTACTAATGAAACCACTATAGGTGGTGTTGCTGAAGGAACTTGTGCTCCAGAAGTAAGTGGAAATACAGGTTATGAAACTCTTCCATTAAATAGCACATTTGGAAGTACGAAAAACATGTGTATTAATCAAGCGGCTGAATCCTCTGGATATTATTGGGCTGCTCCTACTCCTGATCCTGTAGAAAGCACACCTTTACCTCCTATTAATAGAGAAGTTGTAAGTGGTTTAGGATTAGGTACAAGCTTACCTAGTTATGCAACTAGTGCTGCAGCTGATGGGTGGCAATGGAATAATTCAAATAGAAATGCACAAGTTGAAATGAATGCTACAAATTCTGGTTTAGGAACAGTAGTAAGTTCAGGACGAAGTGATTGTGTTACTAATGTTATTCCTGTTCCTGAAGGAATTACAAACGGTAGTGCTTATATAATAGTAGATTTTGAATTAGGGAATTATGGTTCAGCACCTAATGATAGACCAGGTGTTATTTGGCCAACTTATTTGCAGTACAGAGAAAATAGTAACGCAACATGGATGACAGCTAAAGATGTAGAGGGTAATGATATAAAATTTGGAGGTGCACAAGCTGATGCTTATTATAAAGATAGTGTAGGAAGCGGGGTAACAATTGGAGGTTCACAATTTATTGGTGGTTCAGCGTTTTATACTACTGGTGTTAAAGATAAATTAAGTAATGCAATTACAGATGAAGGTAGTGGTGCAGACCCTGCTACAGCTGATTGTTTTGAATCATGGATGGATTCAAGAGAAACTCAAGTAGATCCTTTATTAAATACCTTAGGTAGAAAATTATTTGTTGTAGGTAGAAATCAAGCTTATAGAGATCCAGGAGGTACTGCTCCTACAGATGCTCCAGATAGATTTGGAGAATATAGATTAATTACACGTTATCCTTATGGTACTAATATTTCACCTACTACTTCATCATCGGTAACTAATCCTAAAATACCAACATTAACACCATTTAAAACTCCACCATTTCCATATGATAATTATACAACAGCTCAACAAAATCAAAGAGTATGGTTAAGTTTTGGAGATTTTTACAATCCAAGTCAATTAGTATCTTTTTATAGTAATGGTTCTGGAAGTGATTCAGCAGCTCCTGCATCTTTTGCTTATAGAGTAACTGCAGCATGCGATGATAGAACTAGCGCAGCAGGTGCGGCTATAGATCAAGTTGTTTATGCAAGAGAATGGGGTTTTAAATACGTATCTCAATTTTATACAGATCCTCAATTAACTAGTGGTTGGTCTCCAGGTGCTACAAATAAATGGTTTGGTTATACAGCTGTTTCTGACACATCATTAAATACAAAATGGGGAAATGAAAATAGTTGTACTAGAGATGGTGCCCCGCTATGGACTTGTCCTACTTGTCCTGCTCCTGATTATGTTTATGGTACTACTATGACACAAAAAAATATGAGGTGGACTGCTCAATTTGATCAAATGGGTAAAAAAATTATTCGTACTGCTGAACCGTGTGTAGCTAATTTAGATCCAGCTACTGGAGGTAATAATAACCAATGTAATTCTCCTGCCGCAGCTTATCGATATGGTGTAATGCAGGTATATGCTCCAGGTAATAATAAAATAGAATTTTTACAAACTTTAGATGCGTTAACTATGTCCTCTACTTGTAATATATATACATTATTTCAAAACGTAACAAATAACAAAGGTGCTGAAGGTTCTCCGGCAGCTGTGGTTGGAGTTAGTGAAATAACAGTAAGGTCTCCTAATGCTTCTAATTGTTATGAAAAAATTGGATCTGTAAGTTTTGGTGCAGGATCTAGAGCAACATATCAGACCGTTAATTTAGGTGGATATAGTGGAACATATGTAACATTAACTATAGATGGAGCTACTTCAGCTTTAGATGCTTTTCAAAATGGAAAAGCTAACGGTGGACAAAACTGGTATCTTCAAGGGGTTCCTGCTTGTCCTTAACAAGGTAATAATAAAAATAAATGTGCAATTATAAATTATGGCTGCAACAGTAGAAGTAAAATTTTTTAATTCCTTCGTATTAAGAAAGACTTTAAATGATGGAAGTAATCCTGCCCCTGCAGAATGGAATGGTTCTAGAGGTGATTTAACCTATCCTGCTATAGCTACTAATCCTGATAACGAACAAGATTGGGCGGTAGAAGAAGCAAGAATTAGAGGAGGATACAACAATACTTACGTAGGTCAAGGGGTTAAAGCATATTTAGTCGAAGATAATCCTAAATCATCTGTAAGGATTAATTCTATGATTTATTCAGGTATATTTAACGCTAGAACAGGTATTAATGATACTAATGTTTTTTCTGTAGGAGAAGATATAATTAAAAGTGTAGATCCAGCAAACGGTAGTATACAAAAAATTTATGCTGAAGATACTAATTTAATAATATTTCAAGAGAAAAAAGTTAGTAGAGCACCTATCGACAAAGACATTATATATACAGCCGAAGGGTCTACTAATGTAACTACATCTAATAATGTTATAGGTACAGTTCAAGCTTATGTAGGTAATTTTGGAATTAGTAAAAACCCTGAAAGCTTTGCAGTGTATGGTAGAAGAAAATATTTTACCGATAAAGATAGAAATGCAGTAATGAGATTATCACAAGATGGTCTTACTGAAATATCAAACTATGGTATGATTGATTTCTTTAGAGATCAATTTGGCACAATGGGCGAAGGTAAACTAACAGGTGGTTGGGATATATATAATAAACAATATGTTTTATCCATTCAACCAGAAAGTTCTTTAGTACCTTATAAAACATTATCTTTTGACGAAAACATACAAGGTTGGACAAGTTTATATACTTATAAACCAGGCATGATGTTAAGTTTAAAAAATAAATTTTATACTACTGGTCCATCAAGCACCGCTGCTACAGATAGCGCAAGTTTATACCAACATTATATTGCCACCCAGCCAAGAGGTAATTTCTATGGTTTAAATAATGATTCTTCTATAGAGTTTATTTTTAACCCGGATGTTAGTGTTTCTAAAGTATTTAAAACAATTAATTATGAAGGTAGTAACGGATGGGAAGTTACAAGTTTTATATCTGATGCTACAGGTATAGGATCAGTGAATACTGATTTTGAAGGATATTCCACTACAAATACTAGTGATACTATTACTTCTATATATAGTTATAATGAAGGAGCATATGATAATTATGGAAATCAATTTGCTAATTTAGATAATAATCCAATTACAGCTAATACTACAGCTTTAATACCTCCAATAAATCATGCTGGTTTTGATAGAAAAGAGAATAAATATATGGCTAATTTAGTTAACAATAGTACAGCCGCACCAGGAGAAGTAATATTTGGTAACCAAATGACAGGTATTAAAGGTTATTATGCAACAGTTAAAATATCTACTGATACATTAACCGATCCGGGAGGAATGAAGGAATTATTTGCCGCCTCATCGGATTATGTCGAATCCGCATATTAAAAAAAATAACATGTCAGAATTAAGCGAAGATACTAAGTTTCAAGTTAGTATAAAAACATTAGTTGCTATTGGAGTAGCTTTAGCTACTTTAGTAGGTATGTATTATACTTTACAAGAAGGCATAGAAGAAGCAAAACTTTTACCCGAACCTCCAGTTTCGAGAACAGAATATGATCTTAAAGACGAATTAATTCGCGAATCTATAATGAATACAGAAGAAAAAGTTCAAGAAAATTCGCAAAAGCTAGATAAAATAGATGAAAAATTATATGAAATAATTAAAAAATAATAAAATGAAATATATATTAACTTTTATTTTACTGTTGAGTTTCTATGTAGGCTTTAGTCAGACTACAGATATTCAACTGTTACAAATAAATTCAAGTTGGAATTTAAAGAATGATATTCCACGAGGAGAATTACCAAGTAAATACATGGTGCATAAAATAAGAATAGACCATGCTACTATAGAACATCAGGGACCAAACTTTAAAGAAAGTTTTTCTGGTAAACCTTTACCTATATTAATTTTATATGTAGATGGTAAAGTAAAATATCAATGGTCAGCAGATCTATCTTTTAAATTAAAAGTATCTAAAGGCGAAATTTTAGATGTTATCGAGAAAGTTTTGAAATAATATGGATTTTTTTCTATATGTTTTATGTATTATAGCAATGTGTTTACATATTATTTATATATCAAAACAAAATTAAATGAAATTAATTAATAAAGAAAAATATACCTTAAAAGATATAGAAAGAATAGAACAATTTAGAAATGCTATTATAGATTTTGAAAAAAAAATTGTTGAAGCTCCTGGATCTTATGGAGATCCTGACAATCCCGGTCAAGATGAAATAGCTAATAGTATAAATCCTTTAAAACATACTTTCTCTGATGGATTATACATAAGAGAAATTTTTATGCCTAAAGGTCAACTTTTTACTACAGGTATACACAAACAAGAGCATCCATATTTTGTACAAAAAGGTAAAGTTAAAGTGTTAACAGAAAATGGTATGCAACACATACAAGCACCATATAATGGTATAACCAAACCAGGAACTAAAAGAGTTATATATACTGAAGAGGATACTATATGGATAACAGTACACGCTACTAAAAAGAAAACTGTAAAAACTGTATTAAAACAAATTATAGCTAAAAATTTCGATGATCCCAAGATTAGTATTGAAACTATGAAAAAAAATTTACAAATAAAAAATAAATAATTATGAGTGTATGGGCAGCCGGCATTTCAGCCGCAGTATCTGTTGGAACTTCTATTTGGCAATCTAGTAGAGAAAAAAAGAAAGCAAGAAAGGCAAGAGATAAAGCTAGAGAGTTAGAAGGTAAAATAGCATTCCAAGAGAAGAATAGAACAAAAGTTATAAATCCTTTTGAAGGTATAACTGATTTATCGGCTATGGCTAGTAATTTAAGTGGTATGGCCTCTGCACCTAAAATGAATTTAGCTGTAGCTACTAAAGCTTCTGAAATGCAGGCGGCTGAAGCTGATATAGCTTTAGCAAATACTTTAGATATGATGCAAGCTAGTGGAACATCTGCAGGTGGTGCAACGGCTTTAGCTCAAATGGCCTTGAAAAGCAAACAAGGAATTAGTGCTAATATTGAACAGCAAGAAGCTAGGAATCAAGAAATTATGGAAAAATCTAGAATTGAAGGAGAATTAAGAATTCAAGATATTCAAATGAGTGAAGCTAAAAGAATGCAAGATGTTCAAATGAGTCAAGCAGAAAAAGTACAAAAAGCACAAGCCCAAGGAAAAGAGTTTGTATATCGAGAAGAAGATAATAGAGATCAGCAAAAACTTAATAGATTAGGTGCTCAATTAACAGGACAACAACAAGCACAAGTAGCACATAATCAAAGCGCTACGTCCGCTATAATGGGTGGTGTGTCTGCAGTAGGACAAATTGGGGCTAGTGTAGCTGGTAGTGGCCATTGGAGCAGTGAAAATGTAGCAGCTCGACAAGCAGCTAGAAAATAGACGTGGAATTTAAAAATACAAAACAATATGGGAGCATATGAAAATCCAATAACAGTTATCGATAATAAGTCAGGCGCTATCATAGCTAACGCTATAGCAAATTTAGGTACAACTACGGCTAATACTATAAATACTTATTGGGATAAAAAGAATAAAGAAATTAAAGAGGCGGCTGAAAAACATGAAAAAGAAGTAGCCGAACAAAATAGATATAAAGATCAAGTTTTTTCTAATATTCAAAAAAGTAATATTTTTTCTGAAAGTTGGTATAATATGACTGATGCTGCTATTAACAGAAAATTTGAATTAGAAGCACAACTGCAAGATGCTGTTGGAGAAGATAGGGCTATAATTTCTGCCGCAATCCAAAAAGAACAACATAAAATAAGGTTATCTATGTTGTCTGCTGGAAATATACAAGAATGGAAAACAACTGATGGGAAAAAATTTTCAGAAGCTACTACAAATGAACCTGGTGGTATTTTTACAGGAAGTGATGCTTCAAAGTGGTCTAAAGAAATTAATTTAAATTATCAACGTAAACAAGCTATAGTAGGCACTTTAATGAGAGATGGAAAACCTGTTAAAGTAGAATATAAATTTAAAGATATAGATGGTGTTGATCAAATATTTGCAAGTATAAATGGAGGAGAAGATTTTAATGTTATGGATACATTAAATCAAGATTATGTTGAAATTGATAATGTAGTTACAAGGTTTGATAAAATTTGGGACGAGTCAGGTATGCAAAATAAAACAACAAAAGATTTTGTTCCTGAATATTTAAATCCTACGATTGAAGAAATACCCATTAAAAATCAAGATGGAGATATCATAGGCACAAATTATATTAAAACAGTAAATACCGATGCTGTAGTAAAAAACATTATTACTGGATATGCAGCAGAGGCAACCGGTATGGCTGATGCTGTAGATAATAGAGATTCTTTTAATGACTTAAATGCTACATATTTAGAATTTGTACCTAAGGGAAAACCTCTTGAACCTGTTAGAGAAGGGGTGTATAAACTAAGTGAGGAATCTAAAATAAGGTTTATTACAGACATGGTAGGTTTTGCTTTAGAAGATAGAATACCGACTTATGAATATATTACTGCTTCCAAAGATCCGGTTACAGGGGAATTAACATATATTAATAATACAGGAGAAGAAGTAACTACTGATGATTATAAAACATATACTACAGACAGTGGTATAACATTTGCTGGAGAAGGTGGGAAATTTGATAAACAATATAATGAAAATATTACTGGTAAAAAACCACCAGCAGGACCTGAATTTAATAAATCACAAACTACAAAAATTAATAATACCGTTAATAAGTTTAAAAACGCTACGGATTATAACTTTTTAGTTGGTGTTAATTTACCAAATCTTGGGACAATTAGTGATGTCGAATATGATAAGAAGACTAAAGAATTAATTTTGAATAAAGATATAGGAAAACCTACAGACGACAAACAAAGTATAGGAGCTATTACTGGTTATAATAATGTAAAGTTAAAAGGCGATAAACTTAGAACTGTAATTACAGCTTACTTAAAACAAACTTATGGTTATGGAAATTCAGCTGAAAGTAGAAAAATGATAGATAACATTATTAATCAATTAAGTGAAAAAAAATTACCTCACCAAGAGAATAATGATCAAACATAATTTTATAATTTATTAATATGTGGGAATTAAACGGTATAACATATAGTCAAAGTGAGGTCCAAAGTGGGGCAGATGAAGTTGGAATTTCATTTGATGAATATGTAAAAAAATACAATCTTAAACGATTAGATGAAGAATCACAAATAGACTCTGATCCGTTTTCTATTGATACTGTTACTGATTTAATTGGAGATGATTTCTACAAAAGTGATGCAAGAGAAAGTAGTGATAAAATTAATAAATTATTAGAAGGGAGTGATGTTAAATTTACTAGAGATGAAAGTTCTACTCCATCTTACATTGGATATGGTGGTGGAAATTCTATAAAACAAAAATTAACTACTGGTAGATTATCTTATAGAAATGATGAAGGAGAAATTATTACTTCTGATCGTTTAGAATTAGATATAGAAAATCCAGATAAATCAAAGAAAAACACTGCAATAATAAAAGATTTTCTTAAACAAAAAAAATTCTCTCAAGAAGAAAAAGATAAGTTTTCAGAAACACAAGAAGAAACTTTATCTACTTTTGAATCTTTAGTTGATGAAGATCCAGAGGTTATACAAGAAAAACAAAACAATAAAAAAACATTTAATGATCCTAATTTGTTTACACCTTATGAGGTTACAGATAATGTACATATGGGAAAAGGAGTTTACACGCCTGTTAAACAAACTATAGAACCATATAAAGAAGAGTTAGAAGTTACTAAACAGGATATAATAAATTCATATAAAAAATCTGGTAAAAGTATTCCAAGTGAAGATAAATTAAAAGACGAAACTGAGTCAATGTTAAGGGAAAAATTACTTTATACAGCTGATTTAGATACGCTTTACAAAGCAACACAAAGAATAATTTCTGCAGACCCCTCTTTACAAGATGATATTTATGTAGGCGCTTTACTTTCTAAGGAAAGAGAATTAAGTGATTTA
>Ga0115012_10000651_pt1 | contig 19749 bp, 13 predicted proteins | sample TroAtlMetagenome_FD_88706 | JGI IMG/M metagenome (GOLD analysis project Ga0115012, IMG submission 88706) | Marine eukaryotic phytoplankton communities from Atlantic Ocean - Tropical Atlantic ANT10 Metagenome | ecosystem: Environmental > Aquatic > Marine > Oceanic | place: Tropical Atlantic...
AGGTATATATTTTTCCATATTTCCAGTGGAACCGGTAATATAGTTCACACTATCAGTGCCTTGGGCGTGTTGGTATACCGTTCCTGCAAAGCGATCAGGGTGATTAAAATCAACAAACTTTTGCTTTGTAGTTCTAATAGAATGTCTGTCGTTCAATTCAAAGTCTACATTGTCTCCATAAAAGTTAATTTTAACAATGTTTTCGTCAATTCCAAAGGAGTGTAATATATTACGGAAACTTTTGTTAGTTCCTTTTCTTTTGTAAACATTAATCAAAGATGAGTATACGTTTTGGTAAATTTGATTTTTGACATTCTGAAGTGTCATCTCATAGTGCTCATCTTCACTTCTAGTAGCCAGTGCTTCAAGTACTGTAGCGTCTGCGAAAAGTTCTGGTGCGACGAAGCCTACGTTTGTCAATAGTCTATCAGCAAACGGGAGCGGCTTGGTGCTGCCAGTAACACTAGTCATATCTCTGTCATCAATTGTATTTGTTTGAAAGTGTGCGTACACATCTTTTAGAGAATTTAACTCTTGAATGTGTAAATACAGATTATCAAAATAGCTAGACATCGCTTGAGTTAAGTTTCGTAAGTTTCCTTCCTTTTCGTTATCTTCTTCTAGAATCCAGCTAGGCATTGAATTGATTAGTGATGCGTTGTTTTCTATATCATATAGACTACCAGATGCCTCTAGCTCTCTCAAAATAGAAATATAGTCTGGGTGTGTGCTATAAATTGTAGGATCTTTAAATTCCGTTAGTGATACACCTGACTCAACAATAGCAGAGCTTGTAGAACGTCCGCCGGCTGCATATCCAGTCCATACACCGTTACTAACCCTTCCGGAATAATCTAGAACAACTGCGTCAGTTGCTGCAATTTCAGTGACACCTTCATTAAATTTGTAGTAGACACCTAAGTCTGTGTTGGCTTCGTCTGTGTTTGATCCGCCTCCAAAGTTTGTCCAATAATGGCGTCCGATTTCTTTTGATGTCCTCTCTGTCTTCCAATATCTGAATTCATCAATTGATCCAGAAAATTTACCAGCGCCCAGTTGCAGTGTTGTATTTGCTTTGGTTGGCGCTTGTAGTGCTCCGATAAACGATGTCAGAGAGCCCGTTACGTGCCCTAGATTGACGTTAGAGACACTTGAAGTTTGATTGAGGGCTCCATTAACGTAAAAGCTCAAAGCAACGTCAGAGCCTGAATTCTTAGCTGTAATCGCTATGTGTGTCCAGTCAGTAATCGATGCTTTCGTAATGTTCTGCCCGATTGACTGTTGATTGAAACCGACGTTTGCATCCCCAGCTTTGTTAACCCCGTAGGCAGTTAGTAGGAATGGTGAGCCAGTAGCAGCACCAGTAAGTTCTAGTGTGAACCTTCCGTATTGTGCTGAATTGGTTGCCTCACCATTCCACAGATCGAATAAAACCTCTTTCTCTGTTTTTGCAGCGTCAAATGCTGGCTTCTTGAGCCACATTTCTAATGATACACCGCCATCTAAATTATAATTTAGGTTTGATTCTCTGAACTGTCCGTTAGGAACTGATGCTGTTGAACTCAAGGATGCTGTCGCATACTTGTTAGCATCGTCAAATTGTTTTGTTAAGCCTGTCTTGCTAGATTCGTTTGGGCCACCGAATGTTTTGATATACTCATTTGTATTAGAGCGCCCGTAACCACCGATGAGGGAGCCATTTAGTGTTCCCCAGCCGGCATGACTGAAGTTAGCATATCCGTTAAATCTAGGGTATCTGTGTTCAAAAATGTACAAATCCAAGAACGTAGATTCATTTATCCAATCGTATTTCTCTTTTTGAGATCCATCATACGGATAATTGTTCTTAATTCGAACAAACGCATCTGTATAATATTTCTCGGCCGAGCCGTAGAATGCAAAATTCTTGGGATCGCTATAGTCCACATTCGGCATGAACCGCACTTTGTCTTTACCGAAAGATTCGATATATTCTTGCGATTCTACTTCTGCTGCTATATCATCCAATCCAGATGATTTTACGCTTTTTGTTGATTTGAATAAGTCCTTAAGTTTCATATTTCTCTACTCTAAATTTAAATACTTTGTCGATTGGTTTATAATCGGAAATGTAATCGTCATAATATGCCAATTTTATGCCATAGGTATACCCCGGTTCAAGCATAGACATATCGAAATCAAAATAGCTTCCTGAGCCGTCAAAAGATAACTCTGTATATTTGAGACTCCCAGTTGCATGTTCGACAACTTTGTAATTATCAATGATTCTAAATATTTCATATGATCCCGATGTTGGTATGTGCAGTTGAGGCTCAGAAACTGCTCTAGTATAAATAGTTGGACTCCAGCCTTTTAATCTAGAATAAATTCTGAATCTTGCAGTTTCTTGACTATCGTATTCTTGTTTTAGATTAGTAATTGAAACGTAATAATCGTTTGTTCTCGTAGTTCCGTCTAGAGAGCGAGTCTCTGGATAAATTGTTCCTGTGTGATATATGGTGGAGGTTCCGTTATACCATACATCATGAATGGTGTCAGCAGTGCCTGTCATTGCAAAAGAACAACTGTAGATTCCTGTGGATACTTTTGAACCAGTAACTATCTCTAGTCCGCCAGCAGTGTTGTTAACACCAGAGCCATTGACTAGTCTCAATGGGCTACCGGTTGGAGCAGATCCAGTAGACAAATATAATTGTACATATATGTTAGATGGATCTCCGGGAATGTTCTTTAATCTTCCTCCAATGTTGTTGTATAGATAAAGTGTGTTTAAGTTATCAGTCGCATCACATAAAGAAGAGCTGTAATAAAAGTTACTTCTGTCGTCTTTGATCGATGAATCCCAGCGAGCCTCAATGATTGGACGCTTGAAAAAATATTCCGAAGATCTAGCTGAGAATTTCTTTGTGTAATAGGAATTTGCATCGGCTAGATAGCTAGAGGAGAACTGCAGTATGTGTCCATGATTATTTCCGGAGTTGTATGCGGCAGAGGTTTTAAGCGTATCTTCCACGTATTTGGAAATGTCAACTTCAAAATCTTCTAGCCCAGTATCAAACTCTTGTTCCATAAGGTATGCCGCCGTTGTGTCCACATCGTTTGCATGTGATGCTCCAGCTGTATCCCACTTCTGTGTGGAAGACGCCGAAAGCCAACTTGACTGCCCTGTGTCGGAATAGTCATCTAGATCAATTCCCAACCCTTCATCCCATGCTTTTTTGAGTGGATGAGCCACTATCTTAAAATTGGTGGGTACCGTTTCTGGGTGTCTGACGTTGGAAAGTTTCATATAGAATTTTACAGATCCAGACGCTGGAAGAATTCCTGCATCCCTATCTTGCTTGATCGTTCTAATATCTGATGATAAGTCGGCTTCATTGATCGGAAATTTGATTAAAATCCTAGCCTGCTCTTTGCTCGTGGAAGTAACTTGTCCATAAATCTTAAACAATTCTAGTGAGTCAGCCAATCCAGCATTGGCACTAGTCTTTTGTGTGCTGAGTGCTTCATCGTATTGATTTGTTATTGTGTTGTCTGCGATTGCGACGTATCTTTTAATAGTCATTATTTAACACTCCCTTTGATATCGATTGTTGGAAACTTAACTTCAAATATTCCATTCAACGGACATGCAATGAATCTGCCATCCGGAGTTATGTTAGCAGATATATCCAAAGCTGCTTGTGAATAAGCGCCACCATTTTGATTTAGAACTGTGACGTCGGTAGTATCAGCAACCCCTTCTATTCTGTTCAATGTAGAATATACTTCAGTAAAACTAAAAGGCTCGGCAATATCAAAGTGTCTCAGATAACGGTTCCTAAGCGTCCTCAGACACTCGTCAAGGACTCTAAATTTATCATAGCCACCCTTGGTTACAATTGTGAATGAAAGGCTCAGGTTGATGATTTTGGCGTCCATAATGTCCAAAGTATCATTTACCATCCGATATTCATTTAGCCAAGTCTTGATATTAGATTTTATAATATCATTTGAATTTGTTAAATTTCCCTTTTTATTTTCTGAAATGATGTACATGTTGAGATTTCGCTTGAAAGAGTCTTTGTCTTGTAAGACGGCACATCTCTTGACAGCGCCATATCTAGGCGGCATATTGTAGACTAGTGATTTGTAATCTTCTCTAGTTACTGCCCTATTTTGCGCTGCAAAGAATGATTTTGTTCGAACTTTTAATTCTTCTGTTGTTGGTATGTTCGCATGCCCAACAATCGGTGTATCGTTGGTACATTCTAGCGATGCACGTACTGAATTTAACTTTCCTTGATCTAGAGTGGTTTGATCCTCAAAACTGTATAGGCTACGGATGATCTGACTCACAGATCCAACACTAGCATTTGGATTAGCACTAGAGTTGACACGAAAGACTACCCTAAGAATTGTGTTCACAGGAGATACTCCAAATTTGTCAGTTCCCAATAAATTAGAAGGATCAAAGTCTGTATTTGTTACATAATCTCTTCCGAACTGATTTAATACAATGTTTGATGGATCAACTACTTTATCGATCTTTATATCCTCTTCAGAGCCATACCCGAAGTGCATAAATGTCTCTCCACGATTTCTTTCAAGTACAAAGCGCCTAGGCACTGCTGTTGGCTTAAGAAGCATTGGGGCAGCATCTCTGGTTGCTGAATCGCTATTTGGTATCTCCCTATAGATCACATCTTGTGCTAAGTGTTCCACTTCATAATATTCATGCCCTTCCTTATCGGTACACTCTAAAATTTCAGCCACATTTGAATCCCCCAAGAGAGCTTTATTAAACTTCTTGAATGATCCGAAAGTTAAATTCTTCTGGACTAATCGTCCGGAAATGACTCTTCCGGTTGCTTTAATAATGTAATGTGTTGGCAAGCCTGTCTGTGTGTTAACTCTACCTACAACAATCTCATTAGATGCGTTTCTGAAGTCAACGTCATCTGTCAAAATAAAGTTTTCCCCTGCAGTTGATGCTACCTCTGTTCTTCTTTTGAGAACTGGGACGTATCTTGTATCTGGGCCGAGTCCTGTTGTGTCAGCTGGCACTAGGATAAAGAATGAGACATATCCGTGCGTCGATGCTCGTCCCCTATATTTATACCCCATTTGCCTAGTTAGCTTAACAACGTTATTATATTCATTCGCAGTGTCTAAAAACGATTCATTTGTTTGATAATCTAGATAAAAAGATAGGATGTCCCCAGTATACGCTACAGTATCCATCACAAGAGAGCCAAACGATGCATCGTTAAAGTCCTTGTATGTATCAGGGTAATACCTTTTAACATAATTTACCAAATCTTCCTTGATGTTATTAAAGCTTCTAGAAGTGTACTTTATGGGCACTTTTTTGTTTTTGTCGTCGTATTTAGCCATTTATTTCCCTCTTTATAGTTGTATTCCTAAAGATCCCTGAACTCCAACTGGACTTATATAGAATTTTATAGTAACTAACAATCCGTTAGATTTCATCATCGAATCATTGTTCTCGAAAGCAAAAATAACATCCTCAATCTCAACAAAAGACATGTAATCAGCTACTTGTTTTTTAATCCTTGTTTTGATTCTTGAATGTGTGTTTGAGTTGTTTTGTTCGAACAAAAATCTCCTCATCCCAACTCCAAAGTTTGGATCCATCATCCTTTCACCCGGACTAGTTAACAAAAGCATTTTTAAGTTTTGTTGTACAACTTCAATAATAGTTTGGTTGTTTGAAAATCCGTTAATAGGATCTATCGATAATGGTAGACTTGGAGAATAATTTGACATATGTTGCTTCCTCAAAGATTAAATAGTGAATTTTATACTTTTTGTTCCTATTCTTCTCCTAAACGTTCTATCTGATCTAATCCTGCAAGATATGTTGTTCGAAGTTCGTTAAGAGAAGGTTCCAGCTCAGTGTGACTTGGGTTGATTTCTAGTCCATAATTATTTGATTCTTCTATAAGTGCTGTGGGATTAAAAAATCTTGCATAATGCAAATTTGAAGCTTTGCCGGTGATGCAGAAATTTTTGTACCTGTTGCACATGTTTATATTCATGATGTACATACCTTGTCATGTTGTTCCGGAGGTGATGCTGGATTTGTTGAAATTATATTGACTATTCCACTCACTTTCAGCGACGTCAATTACTTTCGTAATTATACCGGGGATTTGAGCAATGGTTGCATTTTGGGGATCTTTGTGGCTGCCGTTAATGCTCATCGTCAGGGAATCACCGAAAATTCTTGTATTGTAGCCGGTATCAGGGTTCATTATGTCAGAGAAATAATCCGAGGATATTTGTCCCTGTCCATTATCAGATAAACACTTATCTAAGAAGTACACCATGTACACTCTTATTGCAAACATTATATATGTGTGCTTAAATACTTGTCCTATCGCTCTTCGCAACCCAACTCCTTCGTGGTGACTATTAGTACTCCAGAAAATTTTGGTTACACTCCAGTCGGCGCCTTCGGATGGCTGAAAGGTATCGTCTGCTTTGACGTTACCTCCCATGGTTTGCCATTCATGAAAAGCTGGTAGTAAACCGAATCCATTTCCCGTTATGTCGAGGGGGCCGGGGGCGATATCTTCATAGCTTTGGTTCCAAACTTGCGCTAGTATATTTGCAATAGGTACATCTTTCATCTCTCCTGTCAGATCCGAACTCACTATCACTGGGAGTGGGATTGGCGGGGAGTAGTTACCCCAGTTATTTGTCCAATCTGGGCGTAGAATCAGGGGAATAGTTGGGTACCCATCGGAGGATTGCTTGTCATATTTACAAAGAGGGAGGATAGACTCTCCTTCAATATCTTCTTCTTCATTTATGCTGCCATCTACACAAACCCAATTTGAAACAGTGTATGGAAGATCATCAAATCGACAATCACCCCAAGCCATTGCATAATTATACATCGGAGATTCTCCTAATGGTGATCTGTGTAGACGAACAAAGTTCCAACCATGCGGTACATACAACTTTCCGGAAGGCATTGATATAGCCAACCGATGTCTCACTACTGTTAACACTCTTCTCATCTCTATTATGCCAGTCACTATTCTTTCGTATCTTTCTTTGGCTTCTTTGGCATTTTCAATAGCGGTTTCTGTTGCTGCAGCAATCTGCTCTTCCAAAGATCCACCTGCAAACGATCCAGTTTCCGGATCTGCATGTGGGTTAAGATTTTTCCCTCTCTTAAGGTTGGCTAATTTTTTTCTTTCTTTTGGTTCTAGAAAGTTGGTAGCCAAATATAAGAGCCCAAGTGGCGTAATTGGTGGGCCGGGCGCCATTGGAATTACATTCGACGGCAATGCTAGTAACGATGCTGCAGCTGGGGGGATGTCAACACCAGCCTTATCAAATGTCTTTCTGATTGCTGAGGCTAGCTGGATGTTGTTGTCAAACGTTTCCGCAAAGCCCTTAATAATCATTGGCACTGTCATTAGAGCCATTTTTGCTGCTTTAGAAGAGAATTCTGGGTTGGTTGATACTTCTGATGATTGTTCTAATTGTGTTGCTCTTGTGTCCCTTTCTTCATAATCATATGCATCTTGCGCCAATGATTCTATTGCTTTTCTTATTGCAGTTTTTGTTTCTCTAAACATTAATGCGATTTCTGGCTTTATTGTTAACATTCTAGTCTGTATGGAAGAAGCCAAGAATTCTTTCATTACTGGTATACGAGCCTTTGTTTTCAAAAAGTCAAGAATCTTAGAGTCATTTCCATCAGAAGTTTTTGCTAGTATGTATTCAGCCAACAAATCTTTATCCCTATATTTCTCACTAAATTCTAGTGGTAATTGTTGGCTTGGCACTCCCTCTCTCATGATAGCTAATGGCAGGATCATGAATCTCTTTTCGTCGGATCTGCCATAGTTAAGCACAACTTCATACGAAGTGTCTTGCTTGTTGTAAGCAATTCTGTCCCAAGTCATACCAAAATCGCCAACGGGCTCAGGCAATGCAACATTTTGAAATAGTGCGCTGTAATTATCAATCAAACCAAATCCGGGATTTGGTGTGCTTGGCAAGTCAGGAGTTGCTCCTGTTTCGACATGGTATTGATATACATAACAAAATTTAACAACTATATCATAATCAGGGTTTTCTGTTTTATTTATTCCGGCGGTGGCATAGGGAATCTCCATTTGCATTCTGTTGACATAATCATCATGTTTTTGGACGGATCTTTGAATGACAAATCTAGATCTAATTTTTTCTTTCCTTTCTGTTGATGCTGCATAGAGATCACGATCTGGTTGCATATACCTTCCAAAAGAATTGGCAATAAGATATCCCATATCTTTCCTCGTCCCCTTGCTAGGAGTATCCATATCCCATTCGCAGTTTTTTAAAAAAGCGGCATATACCGACTTCTCTGCTTTTCTAAACAATTGATCAAAGTTTCTAGAAATGTCTTCATATATTTCTTTTACTGCCTCTTTAAACCGTGGAGGGGTTGCTGTGTCACCGATATCGGCTATTTTCGGAAGACTCTCTCCAAAAGCCTTATTGTATTCTGGGCGGAATATACTTTCGTAATACCCTTCGGAATATTGTGAAATTTCAGCAAGTACGCTTGAAAATATTGTATCGCAATATTCATCATCTGCTTGCAAGTTATAATATTTGTCATACATGAAGCAGCCTCTAACCACCTCTTCGATCACAAAAATTCGAATAGTCAAATAAATGAGCCTTTTGATAGAAGACGCCTCTAGCATGTTGTCGTCTTCAGTGAACGAACATTCAGCCTTATATTCATCTTTTGCAGAATTTTTTTCATCTTGTAATTTTAACAGGTTTATATCTTCATCATCAATCACAAATGCTAGCATATCACTAGTGTTAAACAATTTAGTTTTTGATATCATTCTTCCTAGCTGCTCAAAAATAGCACCAACTATTCTAGCTGCGAACGGGCGATAACCCTCATTGTTTTCGGTACCGACTTCTTCATTGAAATTCATTCTAGCATATTGATGGGAGTAATTGGCATAGTGATTTTGAAATTCAATGATTTTCTCAATCTTAGTTGTAGCACTCTGTGGATCGATATAAAAGGAAGATTCTTCAAAACTAGTTCTTACCGCATCCTCAATGTCTCTCACTATTGATTGTTGGGTTGTAGAATCACCGGTGACACCGGTGACTTCGATCTGTTCTCCACACTCAACATCTACTAGTGCAGGATCTGGTATTAATTTTTTATATGCATACCCGCCCTCAGTAAATTCTAATTCATAATCAGAATCTTGTATTGATGTGTGATCGTCTATTTTAAGCGAAAGTCTTATCTTTTTTCTACCTGCGTGATCAAGCTTTTGAGCCACACCAAAAACTGGGCGCAGAAGCCAATTCTTCAATTCTGGTAGCGGTGTTAACTCTTGATCTAGTTTTCGAACATAAACTTGTTCGGGAAAATCTATTTCCCATTCTCCTTTCTCATTTTGTTGAACATCTATTGGGCGCTCTTCTTGTGCTCTTTTTTCCAGTTCTTCTTCGGTTAATTCATGAAATTCATTGGCTCTAAGTTCATATAATTTTGTAGATCTACCAACATAATGGTTTCCAAATTCTTCATTATATATTCTTTTTCCGCCGCCGACAGTTTCCCAAGCCTCTGTTTCGTTAGCTGGTATAAATCCAATTGTTGGCATGCCGTTTTCATCTGTACCGACGGATCCCGGATCAATCATATTATCAAAAGCATAGTAATATAATTGAACATATGAGTCTGATTGGTTGGCGCTCATTAGTAAGTCTGGTACTACAGCTGCCTCTCCTTTATATTCTATCTCTATGGGATCAAATATAGAATTGAAAGCCATATCATCTACATAATCCATCGGAGGGATGTCGCTGGGCTTTGGCATAAAAGAGCAAGGATCTTCGCCAAAAGGAAGGTTATCTTGAAAGTTTTCTTTTAAATTTCCTATGGCATCAATCATAGAATCTTTTACATCATCTACAATAGAATCAACCAACTCATCAACTTCATTGTCGGTTAAATTTGGATACTTATTACCCAGATCTGTCCTAATATCTCTCTTGTTATAAGGTATGCCAGCATCTTCGCAAACAGAAATCATAACCTCTTCTTGGGTATATGCATGCTCTAAGCTTTCTAGCAAATTCATATCAACATAATCAGTAGCAATGCCAATAATCTCCAAAAACAAGTCTTCCGTTATTATAGTCTTTAGATCCGGGTTCTGTATTGCGGAGGATATGTTGTCGTAATCTCTAGAGTTTACTTGTCCTTTCATGATTCTAGTTAACTCCATTGGCTTAAGAGAAAGGGAGATGTCATCAAACATTCCTCGTATTGTATCCAAAGATGGTAAGTCAATGTTTTCTATATCCAGATCTTTACAATATTGCTTACCTTTCTTCTTTGATCTTTCCAAGCTTCCTTCTATCTTAATCGATGCTAGCTTAGCCATCATCTCTGCTCCAAAACCACTTGTTGCATCTAGAATATCATTCATATTTAAACCTCCGTAGTCGGGTTTATCTATATCTGGACTGTCTTTGTTAAGAGACTCTAACACTCTCTGTAGCATGCTCTTAAAAGACGCTACAAGTCCACTTTCAATACCTGATATTATTGATTTTTCAATTGCCTCAACTGCGGAGCCGAACATATCTCCTGTATTTTCAAACTGAAATTTGGAAAAATCGAAACTAGGATTTACATCTTGAATAGATGGAAGTTTAAAATTTGCATCTAATTTTTTAATTTCATGATCCAGATTTAATCCAGCAGCCTTTTTTAAAAGTTTCTTTTTGGTTAAATTTAACTTATCTAGTTCATTTTTTATCTTGGAAATGTTTAATAACTTTTTCATTAAATCTGATGGCATTGTAAACTGATTAGAATCATAATAAGGAGATTGTGTTGCATTGCTTGTTCCATCATAATCAACACTAGCTAGCTTTACAGCTTCTTGATGCTTTTTTGAATCAGAAAACATGTTTTTAATCAAATTGTCTAGTGCTTTAGTCAATTGCTTCTTATCGATATTTTTAAAAAAATCAAGTGCTGCTATATTAAATTTTTGCTTAGGTAGGTTGCCGGTTGTTTCAGAATTGCCAAATGTATTTTTTATTGTAAATTGTTTTATTCCGTTCGTAAAAATTTCTTTTATTATATTATTGGCAAAGGACTGGGAAAATAAATCCTTAAAATCAATATAGCTTTTGGATATGTTCCAATGGCTAGTTTCGTCTTTTGATGCTATATTTAGTTCTGATAATTTAACTTCCAATTGGGTAAGCACTTGTTCGTCCTCATAAGATTCGGGCAAATACCCACCTAATTTTCCGTCTTCTTTTATGTGCAATATACAGTCAAGAAAATCAAAACCGCCAACCTCAGAGACAACAGTTTGAACAGCCTCAATAAATTTCAAGTATTGTTGTTCGGAAAAATTGTACCCTTCAGTGAAGCTCTCAACTAGATCTTCAATAGCTACAATACCGCCAGTAATGGCATCTGTTATGATATTCGGAATTTCTTCTGAGTTTATAGCCTTCAAAATTCCCCTAACCTTTATCTCATTAAGATCAGGTAAATTCATTTTTTCTCCTATATTTTCGAGCATGATATCTGTCAAATCCTTAATGGATACTTTATCAAACACCAAAGTATATAATGAATTTAAATCTTGTATGTTGGCTAAAATCTCTGGTAGGTTGATCAAGAAATTATCCCCTACAACATCTTTTGATCTCATTAAAAGTTCGGCTGCTGTTTCTCTAAATTTTTCATCATTCTTCAAAGCCTCTAACCCAGACACATCTTTTGGTATCATAAGAGACATGTCTTCGAAATCAGCTTTTGCGGCTTGTATGTCGTCTTGTAAATTTGTTAAAGATTTTTTTGCCACACTTCCAATTTGAGCCAATTTGGCAAAATTAATCGTATATTCTCCAGTAAAATAATTTTTACAAAAATCCATCCACCCCATTCCAGATTGGAGCGACGACAAAATATTCCTATAATTGATCAATAATTTAGATATCTTTATATCCATTAGCTTACAGAACATGTTCATACCAATTTTCAAAAATTTACCAAAAGGATCATAATATAACACGTATGACAATGATAGAGATTCTTTGTCAAATCCTAGTTCTAATTTATTATTATCGGAAGAAGAAATAACTACATCATTTTCTAATAAGTATTTTTTAAAATCAGATAAAAATTTTCTTGCATCATTCGACATTTTTTTAAAATCTAGTCCTTCGATTTCACCACTAAACTTTGAAATTTGACTATCATATTTGTCTAAAATTTTTGCCAAAGAGTCTATAATTCCTTCAATTTCGTTAACTTTGATATTGCATGCAATGAAATTTTTATGTATATTGGCAACGCTAAAAGTTTGAAAATCCATTTCTTCAAATACTTGAAAATATTTTTCTGATATTGATAGTTTTATCCGGATGTTTTGATTGGGACGAGTGGGGAGATATGGCTCTGAATGTTGCATTAGGTTAAATGGATTTTCAACAAAGCTCTGTTTTGCAGCATGGCTTATGTTGTCGACATTTTTTCCAAAATACTCTAAAAGAGTATCCAGTGATTCAAGTTTCATGCCTGTCAATTTGGTAGGTAATTCATGTGGCTGTGTAAGTCCGGTGTCTATTACTATATTGTATTTTCCATTTTCTTTGTATGGTATGCCGATCTTTGCATCTTTTATTTTTATTTCATCTGTAGTGTATTTTTCTTCTGCTTGTTCTTTCACCAAGGACAGCAATTCTAGACTCTCATCTTCCCCCTCTAGGGCACCCAAAAAATAAGATCTTATGTAATATTCTTTAGCTTCATCAGGTTGTGTTGTAAATATCATAGCTTCATTTTCTGCAGATACTTTAACTTTACAAAATTCATAATTATCGCCCAAGTTTATGTCTAAAATATCAAACTTAATATTAGCACCTACTTTCATTATGGGTGCTATTCTAGAATCAGGCGTTTCGTATAATCCTGTATTATCAAAAATTGTCCTAAGTGTGACTGTATTGTTTGTTGTCATCAAAAACTCCTAATTTGCATTATTAAAACTACTATTGATATATTTTTTTCCTGAAACAGCGTAGTAAGTCTGTTTGTGAAAACTTAAATTTGTCCTAAATTTAATAAGATTTTTTGAACACTTAGCCAAATCAACTGCAACATCTATGCCAGCATTGACTAATGTTTCTGATGGTGCCGTTGGAGTGCCAAAAAAAGCAGTTATATGTGTGTGTAACTGGATCTTCATATTATATTTCATTTGATAAGTAATCACATCTTGCAATATTCCTGATAGCTTACTAACATAATTTGTTAATTTGTTTAGAGATTCATTGGCATTGTTTCCCAAAACTAAAGGTTGTAGATTTGAATCATCATTTCCAGCAATCAAATCAATCCCAGCGACACTTATAACATCCTCTCCAGTGGAATTTTTTACATCAGTTCCCGTCGTGAGCTTGATTCCTTCTCTGCCTATGATTCTAATCGCATCAGATTTCATCGCAATACCTGCTCTCGCAGTAGATCTGCCAATTCTTCCTTCTGCCAAATCAAAATTATCATCAATATCGGTTTTTTGACTTATGTAAATCCTAGACGCATCTAGTTTAAAATCTGGATTTGCTCTGAGTTCTTCGTTAGAGTTATTGACAGACGAGGGCTTGTGAGACATTCTACCACTAACCATATCAATTGTTCCTGCTCCTGAGTCTCCTCTGCCTCCGTATCCGGAAAAAACTGAAGCAGGACGATCTCTACCGACAACTATGCTAGCGTTTGTGCCATTATCAATAACCTTTTCAGCTTTCGATTGGGCAAACTGTGGTAGAGGTTCAGATAGTCTAGAATTTGCTATTCCTTTTCCTGCTATTGCTTTGATGTATGCTGGTGAAGATTCCAGATCTTCTTTTAGCTCTTTTTTTAGATTTTCAATATCTAAAGCGCTCTTAAGTGTAGGCATTTAACTTTTCTCCACAGTAATTAGTTCTTCACTATAATATTGTTATGTGAACATGTTGCTGATAATCTTCAACCAAAGGTTTTGCATTACACTCTCTTGCTGCTGCAACTATCGCTTGAACAAATTTTGAAGAATTCATTTTAGCGATACTGGCTCCGGAGGAGTTAATTCCTTCAGCGTTGATATGACTCCAAGTGTGAACATCTACGGCTCTACCGGTTGAGTGCCCAGATGTCAATCCGTCATCTATTCTTTTTTGTATGATTGCAACCGGTGTTGCAAAATCTTTTTCATGGTATCCCTTAACCACCGCTTTAACCCAAGCACGTCTATTTCCATACACCTTCCATACGCCGTTGTCCCCTTGCTTGTCGATCTTGTCCCACATCAATCTAACTTGTGTTTCTGCTGTTCTCATAGTAGATGTTAGTCTTATCTTTTTGGGATCAGATCCAGTAAAGCTAGGAGAGTTTGCTGGTAATCTTCGGTATACCGCAGCAGAGAATCTTTGCATGAAATCAAAAATGACATCGTTGATGATGTGGTGAGAAGACGCTGTCCATCCTAGGTTTTGATAATTTTCTATTGAATCGAATCTATAAGATGGAGGAGTGACTGGTGCTCCGCCACCGGCTGCTCCAGCATTTGAAGCTCCGAATGGTGATGGCCCACCGGGGAAAGGAGTACAGGATGCTCCGGGTGATGCCGCTGGTTCTGCGGGTGCAGGTGCTTGTGTGGCGTCTTGAGTGGATGTGGGTGCTGCCGTGTCAGATCGTTGCTCAGGAAATGATGGTTCTTCAATTGTTGGAGTCTCTGGAGTGCCCTGTATATCTTCAACATTTGGTTTATATGGCTTCTGGATATCTTCGCTACTAGTTAGGAAGCTTTGCTTATTGGGCTCTAGAATGGATAACATTCCGGTACCGGCAGTGGTTAAAGTTTCTGTTATATAACTATCAATTGAGGAGTAGTTATAAATTAGTGATAAGTTTTTTACACCATTACCACATTCTTGCGTAACTCTGGCGAGGGCTCCGTAGTTTCCCCATGTCGTGTCATCTATTGGAGTTTGGATATCCTTCTTTAAAATACCAGCTGTTCTCTTTCCAGTTAAACACTTTTCTACCCCATCATTATCTATATATAGAAAGTTAATTCCGGAGCACCAAAAGCTTGGCCAAACTTGCCCCGTGTCCAATGAGCTTGGATCAAAAGGAGAATATCCGGAAGGAAGATAATCAAGAACGTTTTGGGGAGAAAGTTTAGATCGTAGCAATCTTGTGAACAATGTGTCATTAAGCGTCTCTGTGTTGACGATATTCGATCTGAGTTTTTGATAGTCCCAATGATTTTGTGTTAGAAATACTTTATCACATATCCACTCACTTCCGGAAACAAGATCAAAAACGGAAAATTCTGTCACAGAACAAAAGAAATTAATTCCTAAGCCATTTGCTAAATTTTTAAGAGTTTTTTGTCTTTTCTCGAAATTGGAGTAGGTTGAGTCGTAATTTTCCCCTCTTTCATCAGTTAATTCGTATATAATCGAATCTATCTTTGTTACCTTAGCAACTGCTGCCAAGTGAACAAAATTTTTCATAAAAGTATCAATGCTTGATCCCCCATCCATCATAAGAGAGCATTCATAGTTTTTACTTTTAAGTATATTGATAGCCCTTGTTAATCGAATAATATCTGATAATCTTCTTTTACCCTCGGTGATTCGAAAACAAATAGAAAATATATTTTTTGTTTCCAATATCTGTGGCAATTTCTCCAAATTTTGAAAATCTGGCATGTTGTTAAATTCATCAATGGAAACTACATATATGCCGAATTTTAATTCATTCCAGCCATTAGTGACATCAGCATCTTCATAATCTTCCTTGTTGCTTTGTGGCAACGAATAATCAACTCCATTCTCAAAAGATTCTTGAGCGGGAGTGTTTTTTGCTGAGTATTCTTGTGGCGATGGACTCTGGGAGTCTCCTGTCGGAGGAGACGCATTAAAACTAGGCTTTCCAGATCCAAAAGTCCCTGCTGGACTACAAGATCCTCCGGGATTTGGGCCGGGGTTGGAATTAAGCCCTTCGATTACCATTGCACCAGAAAAGTTATTCTTATCTTTGAAATCTAAAGTCACAATGTCACCAACTTCAGGCACACCCTTGTCTTTTTTCATTATAGCTTTTGGGTGTCTATTTATTGCCTTCCAGTCTTCAGCGTGTTCTGGTTCTGGTAAGTGTGCGTGTATCTCTGGGACTCTATATCTTACTTCAACATAATCAGGGATTACATTTCTCTCATAATAAGCCCAAGACATTAACGGATTCTTCCAGAGCATTCTAGTTGCATCTTCTGTAATCACTTCCAGCACAATCGCATTTAACTGTCCGACTTGCTCAAAAGAGTCAGTCGTGTAAGACTCTTTGATATTCCTTTTCATCTCATGGAATATGGATTGTTTGGATAAGTCTGAGAAAGATTTCTTGGACTTCTTAGAGCTTATCGTGTTAATTTGATCTGGTGGTGGTATAAATTTCGATGACATTCATTTACTCCTCCTCTTTCGGTGCATCAGCAATCATATCATAAATACCCTCTCTGTCATCTTTTGAAAAATTAAAAGCGTCGCTTTTCTTTTCTTCCTTTTGGATCAAAGCAGCTAGCTTAACTAATTGCTCATTAGATCTTTGCAGGGTTTCTACATATTTTGCGGCAGCTAGACTAACTTCTTTATGGTTATGTTCGCTAGCTGCCGCTATTTTGATCAGATCGCTCAATAATTCTTGAGTTGTTTCACGATCTTTTCTAATGTTTTTTACTGCTTCTTCAATAAATTTATTAAGTCTCTTTGACATATTTACTCACCGTTTTCATATCTCGTCTTGAAATCAGAGTATTTTACTCTCATTTTCGACAGTTGAGCGACAATTTGCTTAGTATTTAAGCCAGTTATCTCTCTCAAGTATAAGTAAATAGCTTTTTTGTTAAATATTTCCAACTTGTCAGCATTTGCCATGAGTGTTTTAATTGCTTCATACACTTTCTTCTCATTAGGGCGCATTGATGCGGATTCCCAAGAAGATATCTCTTCTCTAAGCAAGCCCATAAATTCTTCTCTTTCTCTCTCCGCATGATACGGATCGTCTGCATATAGCTCCGTTCCATTCATTTTCTCTGCACTTATATAATTTTCTAAAGAAATTTCTCTTTTATTCTTTTTAGCATTCTTCTTAACTTGAGCAATGAACCAGTTCTTGGTAATTACTGAAAAGTAAGAAAATGCTTTCGATCCTTTCGATGGATCATATTTATGCAATATTGTCACCAACATAACTTTACAATCAGACTGTAGTTCTGAAATGTTTGGCAGAGAAGTGAATTTATAAGTATAAACTATCTTATCTACCATTTCATCCAACGCTGGGTGTATTAGCGTTTCATAAAGTTCTGTCTTTCTTTTGAAGTCTGTGATGCTGTTATATTCTATAATTGCATCTTCATGTACTTGGGTAAAGTACATTCTTTTTGTTTTAGCTCTACGCTTCCTCTTTTTCGTTGCCATCTAAATCCTCCATATCATCTTCATAAACAACCATTATCTTAGAATATTCTTCAATATCTGCAGATAACTTTTTCATATGCTCTATCAGTGCAGTAATAGTAGGATCTCCATAGAATGACTCAACTTTATTTATACCTTTCAAGTGAGTTGCAAACTCTATGAGTTTTGTTTTCATTTCTAAAAATTGATCTTCAATATCTAATAGGTTCTTCAAAAGCTTATAGATATACCACACAAGCATTACATTAAAAAAAATCGAAACCCCTAATATTATTTCCAAAATCATTTTTTCAGCTCCTTGCTTAAATTTTTCTTGTATTCCTTTATTTCCTCTCTCGTTTCTTCAATTGTCTGGTTGACAAGATCTCCGGTTTTCTTCTTGGAATTGTTTCTGATCACCTCACCCAAAAGAGAAGGGACACGGACAACTGAGGATGCACCGCAAATTTCACATTCATTATGCTCCTCAGTCATTCCGTGCCATACCTCATATTGACTATCGCATTCATCACAACGATAGCAATACTTTGGCATTATTGTACACTCGTTTTTATAGTTTCACCAGTTTTCAATTGTACACTCGCTTCTACAGTTTCGCCAGTTCTCAAGATTGGCGGATTTGTAACGACTAAGCCCTCTGAGGGGTGGTTAACCATTTTCAATCCTTTAAGGACTGGAACGATGTCTGTCTGGCTTAATAGACTGTTCTGCAACGCCATCATTATAGCACCAAGTGCTTGATCTGATAATTGCAAAATATTTATTTTTTCTTCAGTATTGTTCATTTTATTTCTCCTTTTTCTTTTAATAAATCTGATTCATACATTTCCATTGCTAGCATCTCAAAGTCATATTCGGGGCGCCATTTCAATTCAATCATTGCCTTGTCGGGGTTCCCCCATAGCTTTGGTACTTCGCATGGGCGATAAAACTTGGGATCAATTACAACATGCTTCTTGGGATCTAAGTCTGCAAATTCAAATACATAATCCAAAAATTGTTGTACTGAATTTGTCTTTCCAGTTGCCAAAACATAATCATCTGGTGTTTCGTGCTGTAGCATCAGCCACATTCCCTTGACAAAGTCAGAAGCATGTCCCCAGTCTCTCTGGGCTGATAAGTTGCCTAAGCGCAACTCGTCTTGCAATCCTAGCTTGATTCTTGCTGCAGCTTTCGTTATCTTTCTTGTCACAAAGTTCTCGCCTCGTCTGGGAGATTCGTGATTGAATAGAATGCCTGAGCATGCAAAGATACCGTAGGACTTACGGTATGTTCCCACCATGTGGTGGGCTGCTAGCTTTGCACAAGCATAGGGCGAAACAGGAGAGAACCTAGTGTTCATTCCTTGCGGACACTTTACATTGTCGCCGAACATCTCACTTGTAGATGCTTGATAGAACTTGCAGGATGGCTTCTGGAGACGTATTGCCTCCAAAGCATATAGACAGCCCATCATATTGATCTCAGTAGTGCTAACGGGCGTTTTAAAGCTCGTACCAACGTGTGATTGAGCAGCCAAGTTATAGTACTCGTCTGGCTGATATTCGTGTACCAGACGATAAAGGGAAGCGGAGTCTGTGACGTCTGCTTCTTCCAATATGAAGTTTCTGTTTTCTAGTAAGTGGCTTATGTTTTGAGTCTTATTCTCAAAATCAGAAACCGTCCTGCGATAAGTACCGATAACAGTGTAGCCCTTATCAATCAGAAGATCTGAAAGATAAGAGCCGTCCTGTCCTGTCACGCCGGTAATAATTGCTGTTTTATTCATTAACTGTCTCCTAAATTCAATGCCTCGTTGAATTTATTGAACCAATATTGCTCTCCTTCGAATGTAGAAGACAGTTTCTTTGTTTTCTTTTCCCACTTAGAGTGATTCTTGAAGACGTCTCTCATTTTCTTTTTTGCGTCTTTGTTGTCAACGTATGCCCATTTGCTATCTGCCTGTAGGACAGTGTCCCAGACAGCATCTTGTGGGATTGGCTTGAGTTCATACTTGACTGCTGCGAATTGTTTTGTTCGTCTTTTAGCAGTTCTTGTAACCAAGAAGTCCAAATGCCCACTCCAGTCAGTTGCGATTACTGGGAGATTGTTGTATGCCGCTTCGTATAGTGGCAAACCAAATCCTTCACCGTGAGTCAGCGATACAAAAGCTTTAACTTTTGGGTGATTATACAGCCCATTCATTTGCTTGTTAGTTAA